>Ga0193711_1000133_pt1 | contig 13276 bp, 12 predicted proteins | sample H3m2metaG_FD_144922 | JGI IMG/M metagenome (GOLD analysis project Ga0193711, IMG submission 144922) | Soil microbial communities from a riparian zone of the East river system, Colorado, United States - H3m2 | ecosystem: Environmental > Terrestrial > Soil > Riparian zone | place: USA: East River...
GTCGGCGGACAACGACGGGGTCGTGAAAGAGATTTGTGCGATCACACGCACACCGCTGCGGATCAACGGCGGGTACTTCTTCTTGCGTCGCGACATCTTCGACTACATGCGCGACGGCGAGGAGCTGGTGCAGGAGCCCTTCCAGCGGTTGATCGCCGAGCGCCAGTTGCTCGCGTACCCGCATGACGGGTTCTTCGCCGCTATGGATACCTTCAAGGACAAGCAGCAGCTGGAGGACTTGCACGCCCGCGGGAAGGCGCCCTGGCAGCTGTGGCGCCAGGCCGTTCCACAGCCGGCGTGCTGAGTCTCGGGCTCCGCCCCCGCACCATCTTGTGCCTGGGCGCCCACGCCGACGATATCGAGATCGGCTGCGGCGGAACGATGCTCACACTGCTGACGGCCCAGCGCCGCATCGACTGCTACTGGGTCGTGTTCAGCGGAGGAGGGGGACCGCGCGAGCAGGAAGCCCGAAAGGCCGCGGGACTCTTCTTAAAGAGCGCGCGGCGACGCGATGTCACGGTCCACGCATTCCGTGACGGGTTCTTTCCTTACGTCGGCGGCGACATCAAGGAGGCGTTCGAGCAACTGGCGCGCCGCGTGTCTCCCGACGTGATTTTCACGCACACCCGCGATGACCGCCACCAGGACCACCGTGTGGTGTCCGATCTCACGTGGAATACGTTCCGGAGCCACCTGATTCTCGAGTACGAGGTCCCGAAGTACGACGGGGATCTCGGCGTGCCGAACCTCTTCGTGCCACTCACCTCGGCGGTGGCACGCACCAAGATCCGCCACCTGCGCACGGCGTTCGGATCACAGCGCAGCAAGCGGTGGTTCACAGCTGATACCTTCCAAGGATTACTGCGGCTCCGTGGCGTCGAATCGGGAGCTGCGGAGGGGTTGGCGGAGGCGTTCTACTGCCGGAAAGCCGTCCTCACGACCTCGCGCGCGAGCACGTCCCGGTTCTGAACGGCGGTGCGTGCAAGATAGGCTTGGAGGCGCAGCTTCTGGCTGCGATCCAGCCCCGACCGTTCCACCGCCCCGCTGAGTCCCACGAGCCGCTTCCACATGCTCATCTCCCCGGCCCGAGCGCGCTCAGGGCGGTCAAACGTCAGCCGCTCCTCCCGCGTCATGCCGCTGGACGCGGCGGCGTGGATGCGGCGGAAGAACAACACCTCGGGGATTTCCCAGAACATGCCGTGGAGCACGAGCTCCGCCTGGAAGACCTCATCAGACGCGAGGTAGGTGCCGAACAACCCGGTACGCTGCACGGCCGCGGCCCGCATCAGGCCGTAGACGGCGTTCGTGTAGCCGATGCGGCCGAGCAGCTCCCGGAATCGCTCACAGGGGTCGGCCATCGTGAGGTGCAAGCGATCGTCGTAGTCGCGGATCGCCTCTCCCTGCCCGTCAATCAGTCGTGTCTTCGGGTATGCCAGCACGACAGCCGGCTCTCGATCCAGGACCTCCACGCAGCGCGCCAGCGACTCGGGCGCGGCCAGGTCGTCAGCCGAAAACCAGCGGAAGTACTCCCCAGTCGCGAGCTGGAACGCGCGATTGAAGTTACGGACCGATCCGATGTTGCGATCGCTGGGTGCGTAGCGAATGCGGCGGTCACGGGCGGCGTACGCCTGCGCGATTTCAGCCGTCCGGTCCGTGGACGCATTGTCGCAGATGACGAGTTCGAACGCCTCGAACGTCTGCGCGATCAGCGAGTCGAGCGTCGCGGCGAGGTAGCGCTCGCCGTTGTAGACCGGCAGGCCGATGCTGACGCGCGGCCGAGCTTTGGGCGCGAACACTACCGGGAGAGAGTGAGTGAAGGAGATGCCCGGACGGGCGCTACTTCTTTGACGTCCTCAACGCGCTTCAGCCACGCTTCGCGCCAATATGAGTAGATGCTCCTCGAACAAAAGAGGCGATCTCTGCTCAGGCATCCACCGCACGCCACGCCGTCGAGGATGATGCAGTCGTTGGACATCCTGAGCATCTTCCCGGTCTTCTCATCAATGAGTCTCTCGACTCGACGCAGGACTCGATGGGTCTCGCCGCAAAACGGCACCATCTCCGCATCGAACCAGAGCCCGCGGTTCCTTTGGTCCGCATTGATGGTGCGCATGATCTCGGCCTTCGAGCGCACCTGCACCAGTTCCCCGGGCTGTAGGTCCAACTTCACGGTCGGTGTTTTCTCCCCCTCCCCCACAAGCCCGCGGACGTACGGGTACGGTCGCAAGCGCCAATTCAGGCGCATGACGACGTTGTAGGCGGCAATCGCCACGTAGCGCACAAACTTGAGCAGACCGACGTTCCCAGACGTCAGATCTTTGACGTAGTGTCGGGGGTCCCACCACTTGAGCGGCGTTGTGGACCGCGGCAGATCCGTCGCCTGGCAGGAATATCGCTCGTCTGCTTCAGGGCCCTCGACCAACGGTGCTCGCGTGGCGCGGGCCAACGCGTCCATGGTGCAGCCGGACCCGAGGCCAGACGGCGCAGAGCCGGCGCCCGAGGAACGGTCTTTGGACACGGGCTTGAGCCAGGCGGTTTTCCAAAACAGCAGGCATCCAGCCTGACACCCGCCGTGCGCCTGGCCGTCGCAGCGGAGCGCTTCGAGGTGAACGGCGTCCGTCATGCCCAGCGCCTTGCCCCGCGTTACGCTACCCTGTTTCGTGTCACAGCTCTTGTGGGCCGACGTCGCGACTCTGAACCGCTTGCCGCAGTATTGCAGCATCTCCGGCATGAAGGGCAGACCATCCAGGCACCCTCGCGCGTCCAAGGTTGCGAGGATTTCCTGCTGGCTCCTCACCTCCACCCAGTTCCCCGCACGCCGTTTGCGCATGCGATCCCGACACGCAAGACGTGGACTATGAGTGCCGATGGGCATAACTAGTTGAAGCGCAGTTGGTTGCCCTAGGTCACTCGCGCGGTTGTAGCAACCGTGCAACACTGAAGGCCCGCTGGAGTCCGGCCACGCACGCCAAGCCTCTGTCCGACCGCATCGTGGAGGTGTTGTCCGCCCGCTACAGTCAAAGCGTGGTGCCTGACCCACGCCTAGCCAGAAAGGGGCCGCACTGGCGGCCCGGACCTTGCCGCCCTGGGAGGATGTCCCTAACTGAAGGCGTGCCCACATGCTACGGAGCCGACTGATCTGTCTATCGGTCGCCTTGGGGTTCCTGGCAGTGCTGGTGTCGTGCGGCGGTACGGCCGGCCCCCCAGACGACGAAGCGACGCTCGCCATAAGCGTCAACCTCTCCGGCACCGTGGTCGCGACCGTCGTCGCGGACGTCACGGCGCCGGACATCCCGACGATGCTCGTGTTCAACATCCCCATCGTCAATGGCACCGCCACCGGCACGATCACCGTCCCGGCAGGCGCGAATCGTTTGATCACAATGCGCGGCTACGATGCCGGCGGCGTGAATACGCACACCGGATCGGTGACCGTGAACATTCAACCGGGCACCAACCCGACGATGTCGATCGTGCTGACGCCTCTCACAGGTGACGTGCCGATCATCGCGACGCTCGGATCTTTTGTCGTGACGGTCACACCGCCGTCAGCCAGCCTCACGGTCGCCGGAACCGCGCAACTCGCCGCAACGATCAAGGATTCCAATGGGAATCCAACGACCGGCGTCGTCGCGTGGGCAACACACGATCCAGGGATCGCCACCGTGGATGCTCTGGGTCTCGTCACCGCTACTGGTGCGGGCACCACGACCGTCTCCGCCGTCTTCCAGGGCGTCACGGGCGTCGCTACCATCACCGTAGCGCCGTAACGAGGCATTCGGATGCGCCGGCGGATCGCAGCGGCACTCGTCTCCCTGATCGCACTCGGCGCGTGCCTGGCGCGCGAGCCCGCGGGACCGGTGGGTCACGCCGTCCAGGTCAACCTCCTGGTCAGAGCGGATCTCTCTGGAACGGCGATCGCCACCGTGGTGGTGGAAGTCACGGCGCCCGACATCACGACGCCACTTGTGTTCAACATCCCCAGGGTCGGCGTCGTCGCGGCGGGCACCATTACGATCCCCGCGGGCTCGAATCGCACGATCGCACTGCGCGCGTACGACGCCGGCGGCGTGGAGACGCACAGCGGATCGGTTACGCGTGATATTGCACCCGGGACAAATCCAGCGATCTCGATCATCCTGACGCCGCTCACGGGTGACGTGCCGGTCACCGTGACCCTGGGAAGCTTCACCGTGCTGGTGAGTCCGGCAGCCACCACTCTGCTCCCCGGAGACACCGCGCACCTGACGGCAACAATCCTCGATGCGAACGGCATTCCGGTCACGGGCCAAGTTACGTGGGCCACTCTGGCACGCACCGTGGCCACCGTGGTAACCACGGGTCAGCAGACGGGGCGCGTCACCGCGGTCGGCGGCGGCCAGGCCACCGTGGTAGCAGTGTACGGTGGGGTCGCCGGCTCGACGACAATCACGGTGGCGTCGACGCCGACGCTCGTGCAACATGTCAGCACACCGTTCACGAGAGACACCATCCCGGGCATGAACATCTACCTTCCGAACAAGAGTCTGCCGCACAACTGTTTGATCGTGGCCGTCCAATACGGTGCGGAGGTGGCGCCCGGTATCACGGTCTCGGTCAGCGATGACCAGGGCAACACCTATAGCGTCGGCGACGCAATCACCAGCCCCTATAGCGGCGGCGCAGTCCCCAGCCAGGCACGCCAGCTCGCGGTGTTCTACGCATTGAACGCGCGGGCGGGAGTCGCGCACATCACCGTGTCGTTTACGGGTGGATCGGCCTGGAACGTTTCCGTGGTCGCGAGTGAGTGGTACAACATCGCCCTGACGGATGCCCTCGACGGCGCGAGTGACTCCGCGACCACGAGCCCTAAGTCCACCTGGGCCGCCGGGAGCATCACGACCAGTGTGGGCGGCGACCTCGTGTACCAAGTGGCCGTCGATGAAGATCTCGCACGACTCGGGTCCTTTACCGCAGCAGACGGCTTTGCGCTCACGTCCGCGGACTTGATAGCGGGAACGGTCACGCAGTACGCTGTCCAACGGGCCCCCGGAGTCATCAGCCCCACCGTCGTCGTCAACGGAGCTGACGCCTACACGTCTGTAGCAATCGCTCTCAAGGCTGCCACTGCGGGCACGGCGCCGGGCCCCGGCATCCGTATCGTGCACATGCATGTCGGCAATAGCGGCCAGGGTGCCGCCACCGTACCGCTGCAGGCGCCGTCTTCAGGCAACTTGCTCGTCTTCACGCTGACGCGAGATGCCGACGTGCCGCTCACCGGCATCGCCGACGGGAACGGCAACTCGTACACGGAGGTCCCCGGTAGTCCGATCACGAATGGCTTGGGGGGCACCGAATGGATGTTCTATGCGGCGAACGCGGTGACCAGTAGCTCGATGACGCTGACGTTGACGTTCGCGTCGCCGCTCCCTTTGGGCTCAGCCTTCATCGTCTATGACATTGCCGGCGCCGCCACGAGCCCCTTCGACGCGTCCAACACGGCGCTGGGAAACCAGACGAGCGATGGATTCGACGGCTCCTTGACCTCGGTATCCATTACGCCGGCCGGCGCGGGCGAGCTCGTCATCGCCCGCGGAGACCAGGACGCTGGCACGATCATGGGCCTCGTGGGCCCGGGCTTCATCTTCGACAACCCGACGTGGCCTGGTCAAGATGAGCAAGGAGCCGGAGGAGCCGCAGCCGAGTTCACACTCGACTCCCAGGCGGGCCACTACTACACTCTGAATGCGAGCCCGGTGACGTTCGTCTGGACCACGACACGCGCGGTGGCCCAATGGGAGACGATCGCCGCCACCTTCAAAGGCGCGGGCAGCGCAACGGGCGGCCCCCCGCCATCGAGTCCCAACCCACACGAACCAGCGGGCTTTTCACCCATCTTTGAGAAAGACTTCAGTACGCTGCCCGGCGTGGGCACCGATTTGCATGGCGTATCTAACATCGCTTACGACCCGCAGGATTTCGCCATTGTGCAGGATGCGTCGGCCCCGCTAACTCCGCCGGGTACATTACTGACTGCGTGGCCGAGTGGCGAAGTAGGGGGAAATGGTCCTGGCAGGTGGAACTTCTGGGACGCCTTGCCCGAGCGGACTGGGACCCCCTATCGGGAGGTATACGTCTCCTTCCGGGCCAAGGTGCCCACGGCCGACTTCGAGAACCAAGCCGTCGGTACCAAGCTGTTCTACCTCTCGCACGGGGGGGACGGCACTGGTGCTACGAATGACGAGTTCCTGGTCCTGTACAACGGGGACCAACAGAAGCTGATGTCAAGCATGCAGCTGGCCTACTACACGGCCGAGTCCGATGACCGTGATACTGCCGACGTCAATGGAGGTTCGGGCGTCCCGCGCTATCAGAATGTGAATACCACGAAGCGGTTTACGTGCGGAGTTTGGAATCACATCGAACTGTACGTAAACGTAGGAACGCCGAACAACCATGACGGCATTGTCCGAGTATGGATCGACGGTGTCCTGGTGACGGAATACACCGACATCAAGTTCCTCGACACAGACTACAACTACACGCATGGGGTCTACAGTGGTCAATGGACTCCCATCTGGGGTGGTGTTGGGGGAACGAAGACCCGGGTCGACTTCATGCTGATTGACCACTTCTATGTCTCGGGGCGTCCTTAAGGGTGACTTCTGCTCTGAAGCGCCTCCTGTTAGCCACCTTGACCGCAAAGCCCTTCTCTGGCATCTGGGCGCCGTTCAAGCGGGGCCGTGGCACGATCTTCATGCTCCACCGATTCACCGACCACGACCTCGGATCGACGGGCCACGATCCCTCGTTGCTGCGCTCGGCACTCGCCTACCTGCGGCGCGAGCGCTACGAGCTTGTCAGCCTGACGGAGTTGTTTCGTCGGCTCGGGGAGGGCGCGTCGAGGGTCGACCGAGCCGTCGCCTTCACCATGGACGACGGCTACCTGGACCAGGCGACGGTGGCAGGTCAGATCTTCGCAGACTTCGACTGCCCAGCGACAACCTTCGTGACCACCGGGTCTCGACGGCACGCTTTGGTTCTGGTGGGACCGCATCGAATACGTACTTCAGCACACCGCGCGCGCGGCGCTCGACGTCGAGTTGGACTCATTAACCTTGCACTACTCCCGTGACCCCATCACGGGGTACAGCGAGGCTCAGGAAGACTTCACCGTTCGCTGCAAGCAAGTGACGGAGGCCGAGAAGCTCGCCGCGATCAAGCGTCTCGCTGAGGCGGCGGACGTGGAGCTACCGGCCCGGCCGCCGCTCCGCTACGCGCCCATGTCGTGGGACCAGGTGCGGTCGCTCGAGCCACACGGCATGAGCTTCGGCCCGCATACCGTCACCCACCCCATCCTCGCCCGCACGACTCCCGATCAGAGCCGGCAGGAGATCGAGCAATCGTGGCAGCGCCTGACGGCGGAGGCGGCCTCCCCTGTCCCGGTTTTCTGTTACCCGAACGGCCAGTCGCACGACTACGGTGACCGTGAGATCGACGTCTTGCGAGCCCTCGGGTTTGCGGGCGCCGTCGTGGGAACGACGGGCTATGCCGTGAGACACGATTTCACGCGCATTCCAGACGGGCGCTTCCGGGTGCGGCGTTTCGCGTACTCGGATGACCTCCGCGAGTTCGCGCAGTGCGCAACCGGCCTCGAGCGGGTCAATCAGCTTGTCCGAAGACTGGCATGAGCTTGCTGAACGCGATCATCGACGTGGCCGCCGCACTGCGGTCCCGCGTCGAGAACTTCCGTCTGGAACGCCGTTGGGCGACGCTGCGCCGCATGGGCATGGGGATCGGCAAGGGCGTCCGTCTTCCAGCCTCGACCTACATTGACTCGAGCCATTGCTTTCTGATCACCATTGAGGACTGGTGCTTTTTCGGGCCGGAGTGCCTGATCCTCGCCCACGACGCCCAGATGGACGAGTTCTTGGACGCAGGACGGATCGGTCGCGTGCTCGTCCGCTCCCACAGCCATATCGGAGCACGGACGGTGATCCTGCCCGGGGTTGAGATCGGGCCCCGTACAATCGTGGGTGCCAATTCCGTCGTGAGCCGGAGCCTACCGCCGGACACCGTGTGCGCCGGGAATCCCGCTCGCGTGCTCCGCACCCTCGACGAGTATCTCGAATGGCACCGCTCACGCATGAAGACATGCCCAACGTTCGATTTCATGTCGTACGACGACCGGTTCTTGACACCGGAGCGGCGCGCGGAACTAGTGGCGGCGGTTGCCACGTCTGACGCGTACATCGTCGGTGGGCATTCGGCAACGCTGCGCGGCGAGGGGGCAACGAGGATGACAGATTTTGGCCGCCGGCAACCCGGCGATATTTCTTAACGAGCTGATTCGACGTGGCGCCCGGGGACCGCGTCGCGCCGCGTCGGCTCCCAGGTGGCGTGACGCACTCCGCGCACGGCCCTGATCGAGGCGAATAGCGCCGCAACGTTGCCGCTCACCAGGTACGCGGGGATCGCCAGCAGCCTGGGCGCCACGCGCCCAACCGGCCAGGTCCAGCCCGCGGCGGCAGCGATACCGATCACCGCGACACCTCCGAGCAGCCAGCGCGCCCAGGGCGCGGTCAAGCTCAATACGCCAAGCGCTGCCACCGCAGCGAGCCCGGCCCACGGTGCCAGCCAACGGCACACCTTATGACTGAATAGCATCCAGGCGAACAACCCAAAGCGCGCCGGATTGAGCAGGTGACGCTTGTACACGAGCGTCTGCATCCCGTGCGTCATCGTTCGCACTTTGCGCCGGAACTCGTTCTGCACGGATGCCGTGCGCCGAACGAAGCAGATCGCTTGCGGGACCGAGGCCGTCCGATACCCGCGTTCTCGCGCGACTAGCGCCGCCGCGAAATCGCGACTCAAGCCGTCGGGAACGTGTACCTGATGCAGGTCCGCCCGAATGGCGTAGAAGCAACCGGACGCACCGACGATCCCGTCGACGCGAGTCTCCAACTCCCGGAGCCACATTTCGTACTCGACGTAGCCCGACTCCCCCTGGTTGCTTTGATCTCCGCGGCCGGTGACGCTCACGTCCCGGCCAGAGGCCACGCCGACGGTGGGATCCGTGAATGCGGCGATCAGAGGCCGGAGGGCGTCCGGGTGGACGTGGATGGAGGCGTCGGTGTTTACGATGATCTCGCCGCGCAGCAGGGGCAGCGCCGCGTTCTCGGCAGCGGTCTTGCCCCGCCGCACCGGGACGCGCAGCAGTTCCACTCCCTGATCGGCGAACCCTTGAACGATGGAATCAGTGTCATCTGTCGACGCGTCGGACACTACCACGATCTGTCGGCGCTCGGCCGGATAGTCGATCTCCAAGGTCCGGCGCAGCGTCGCCGCAATCGTTGCTGCTTCGTTGTAAGCCGGGATCGTGATGCTCACGGCCGGCCAGGACGTCGGCGCGTTCGGCGGGCGGCGCCCAGGGTGCAGAACGCTCACGAGCTTGAGCAGGCACGGGTATCCAATGTACGCATATCCTGCAAGCGCGACGGCGCCCAGGACTACCGCAACAGCAACCCAGTTCAGCGGCTCGCCGGCCAGCTCCGGGCCGAGGACATCCGGGTTCCCGCCCACGGCACTGATCGCGGGTGGCAAGCCGCAGGACATCGACTTAACCAGGCTGATGGACGGGTTTTGGCTCCAGGAGCCCATCATAAAGCAGCGACGGCATCGCGCCGCGTCGGCTCCCAGGTGGCGTCACGCGTCCCGCGCACGGCCCTGATCGAGGCGAATAGCGCCGCAACGTTGCCGCTCACCAGGTACGCGGGGATCGCCAGCAGCCTGGGCGCCACGCGCCCAACCGGCCAGGTCCAGCCCGCGGCGGCAGCGATACCGATCACCGCGACACCTCCGAGCAGCCAGCGCGCCCAGGGCGCGGTCAAGCTCAGCACGCCGAGCGCCGCCAGCGCAGCGAGCCCGGCCCACGGTGCCAGCCAGCGGCACACCTTATGACTGAATAGCATCCAGGCGAACAACCCAAAGCGCGCCGGATTGAGCAGGTGACGCTTGTACACGAGCGTCTGCATCCCTCGCGTCATCGTTCGCACCTTGCGCCGGAACTCGTTCTGCACGGATGCCGTGCGCGCAACGAAGCAGATGGCTTGCGGGACGGAGACCGCCCGATACCCGCGCTCCCGCGCGACCAAAGCGGCGGCGAAGTCACGACTGAGGCCGTCCGGCACGCGACCCTGGTGCAGCTCCGCCCGGATGGCATAGAAACACCCGGACGCGCCGACGATCCCGTCGACCCGCGTTTCCAGATCGCGGAGCCGCCTCTCGTATCCCACGTATCCCGACTCACCCTGGTTGCTCTCGGCGCCGAGCCTGGTGATGCTGACGTCCCGGCCGGAGGCGACCCCCACGGTGGGATCCGTGAATGCGGCGATGAGGGGGCGAAGCGCCTCTGGAGGGACCTGGATGGAGGCGTCGGTGTTCACGACGATCTCGCCGCGCAGCAGAGGCAGCGCCGCGTTCTCGGCAGCGGACTTGCCGCGCCGTACGGGCACGCGCAGCAATTCAACGCCCCGATCGGCGAACCCTTGAACGATGGTGTCGGTGTCATCTGTAGAGGCGTCGGACACTACCACAATCTGTCGGCGTTCCGCCGGATAGTCGATCTCCAAGGTCCGGCGCAGCGTGGCCGCAATCGTGGCGGCTTCGTTGTACACCGGGATCGTGATGCTCACGGCCGGCCAGGACGTCGGCGCATTCGGCGGGCGGCGCGCTGGGCGAAGCACGCTCACGAGCTTGAGCAGGCACGGGTATCCGACGTACGCGTAGCCGACAAACGCGACGGCGCCCGCGAGTACCGCAATAGTGAGCGGGTTCATCGGTCCACGAGCGCGACCCCGCGCCGCCCGATCGCGCGGTACAGCGTCTCGTAGCGCTCGAGCCACGGCTGCACGGCGAACTCTCGCTCCAGCCGCTGTCGCGCGGCGCGCGCTCGGTCCCGTGCGGCTGCCGGATCACTGAGCGTTTCACGAACGGCGTCCGCGAGGCTCGCGGGATCGTCGGGGGGTACAAGGATGGCCTCAGCTGGAGAAACAACGTCGGGCACGCCTCCCACCGCTGCCGCCACGATGGGCACGCCGGCCGCCATCGCCTCAAACAGCGCCATCGGCGTGCCCTCGGTGCGGGAGCTCAGCACAAATACGTCGAAAGCCCGGAACAGCGACGCAGCTTCGGCCACGGTCCCGTGCCACGTCACTCGTGTCCCAACTCCGAGCGCCTCCCCACGCCTTTGCAGGCTGTCGCGCTCCCGTCCGTCACCAAGCATCGACAGTCGCGCCGCCGTATCGCCGAGGAGCGCGAACGCCTCGAGCATCACATCGGGGCCTTTCTCATGGGTGGCCCGGCCCACCCAGCCGAGCCGGAACCCGTCGTCCGGGACCCCGAGCTTTCGACACGCCGCCGAGCGGTCCAGAAACGCGACGGCGTCATCCCAAGCGTTCCGAATCTCGTGGACGCGACCACGGAGCACACGGTCGCGCACCAAAGCCTCTGCGAGCGGCCGCGAGACCGCGACCACGGCATCAAACTGCCGAAACGCGCGCCGCTGGAGACGCTCGTACAGACGGTTTTTCCAGCCTCCGCCTGTGAAACCGTGGACGGTCGTGACAGTCGGAATCCTCAGGTGCCGCGCAACTCCTGCGTCCACAATGGCGGGGCGATACCCATGTACGTGGAAAACGTCCGGCCGCAATGTCCCGCACAGCCCCGCAATCATCGCCCGCTCGGTGAGATAGGCACGTGGCGCGACACGAATTGGCATGACTTCGATGCCCGACTCGGAGAGCGCACTTACGAACGGATGGTCTCCCTGCCCGAGCTCGTGGATCACGGCGACGCACACTCGATGCCCCAGAGCGCGATGGCCCTCGGCCAGGGAGCGGACCACACGCTCAAGCCCTCCAACCGCGCCAGGCGCCAGGACGTGGAGGATCACCATCCTACGTATTCCGCGCTCTGAGTCACGGCACCAGCGGGGTGCGCACCCCGCGCAACGGAGTAGTAGACCTCAGCATATCGCTCCGCGGTGCGCGACAGATCGTAGCTGGCGAGGATACGAGCTCGAGCCGCGGCGCCCAACTGCCGACGCAGCTCCGCCGAGCGCGCCATTGCCACCATCTTCGCCACCAGAGCGGCTGGGTCACCGGGGCGTACCAACCACTCCCGCAGCTCGTCGCCGAGAACGTCGCCGTTCCCTCCCACGTCCGTGGCGATGGGTGGACGGCCGGCCGCCATCGCCTCGAGCAAACTGATAGACGTTCCTTCGCTGCGCGACGGGAGCACAAAGGCGTCCAGCAACTGGTAAAAGCGTTCCGGTTCCTCTACCCAGCCGACGAACCGCACCCGATCACCGAGATCCAGGCGCCGCGCGAGGGCTTCGAGCGTCCTGCGCTCGGACCCATCACCCGCAATGAGCGTGGTCGCTCGAGGAGCGTCCGCGGGCCACTGCGCCAGCGCAGCCAGCAACACATCGTAACCCTTCACGCGCTCGACGCGGCCCACGGTGCCGAACACGATCCGATCATCTCGGGCTGGCACGCTCACGGCCGCCAGCCGCGCATCGAGTTGTCGAAGATCGATGCCGTTGGGGACGACCTCGATCTTTTCCGGCGCCACTCCAAGACGCGCCACAAGGTAGTCGCCGAGCACCCGCGACACCGCCACGACTCGATCGGTGATGCGCGCCGCGCGCCGGTCGAGATAGCGATTGCTCCAAGGGTCGGGGAAGTGTCGCCCGTGGTCGGTGTAGACAACCGGGACACCAACAAGTCGACTCGCACGAGCTGTCTTGTACCAAGTCCCGCTGTGCGCGTGGACGATGTTGGGCGCGATCCGCCGGACCGCTCCCGCCAACGCCGCTGGGCGGACCAGGGAGAACCTGGTCATATGCGGGGGCCTATGCAGCGCTGTGTGCGGACCGGCATCGCGCGCAAACCGGCCGAACTGCCCGAGCGTCATCACGTGCACATCGAACACGCCAGGATCGGCGGTTCGGGCGAGATCCGCCACGACGCGCTCCATCCCGCCGTCGTTCAGGTTCCGCACAACATGGAGCACCCGGATGCGCCGCGTCACGACCCCTCAGGTCGCAAGAACAGGACCTGCTCCGCAGCGGGCAGGAATGTCGGCGCTGACGAACTTCCTCGCCGAGTGTTGCAATGGTACAACACTCGGCAAGTTCGTGGTCAAACCCATTCGTCCTCAGGCTTCCGCGGGCACGCCCTGCCTCGTGCGGCGGACCCATTTGATGATGTCCCGCATCCGGTCTCGGTGAAGAATC
>Ga0193711_1000134_pt1 | contig 13186 bp, 13 predicted proteins | sample H3m2metaG_FD_144922 | JGI IMG/M metagenome (GOLD analysis project Ga0193711, IMG submission 144922) | Soil microbial communities from a riparian zone of the East river system, Colorado, United States - H3m2 | ecosystem: Environmental > Terrestrial > Soil > Riparian zone | place: USA: East River...
AAGATGGTGCCCAGCAGCAACTCGGTCGACCTCGCGCGCCGCCTTCCGAACGCCGAACTCGTCCTCTATGAGGATGCCGGGCATGGAGGTGTCTTCCAGTACCACCAAGCGTTCGTGAAAAAAGCTTTGGAGTTCCTTGAAGCATGACCCGACGCAAGATTTCCCGTCCATCACCCGGACAACCGGTCGACCTCGATGATGGCGTCCGCGAATGCCCGCGGGGCCTCCTGCGGCAGATTGTGCCCGATACCGCCGGTGATGAGCCGGTGCGCGTACTTGCCGGAGAATTTCTTCGCGTAGACGACGGGCTCCGGATGCGGCGCGCCGTTCGCATCACCTTCCATGGTTATGGTCGGCACCGTGATCATCGGCGCCGCGGCCAGGCGCTGTTCCAGATCATCATACCTCGGCTCCCCCGCGGCGAGACCGAGCCGCCAGCGATAGTTGTGGATCACGATCGCCACCTGATCCGGATTGTCGAGTGCGGTCGCGCTGCGATCGAACGTCGCATCGCTGAATGCCCATTTCGGCGACGCGAGTTGCCAGATGAGCCTCGCGAACTCTTTGCGATTCTGCGCGTATCCCGCGTGGCCTCGCTCCGTCGCGAAATAGAACTGGTACCACCATTGCAGCTCCGCCTTCGGCGGCAACGGCGTCTGACCGGCCGCGGGATTCCCGATGAGATAGCCGCTGACGGACACGAGCGCTTTGCACCGCTCGGGCCAGAGCGCCGTGCGCGCGCCCCAATCGAAACCGGCGAGGATCGTCCTTTGGATCTTCAACGCGTCCATGAGCGCGACCGCGTCGACTGCGACGACTGACTGTTGCCCATTGCGCGGCGTTTGCTCGGAACGGAAGCGCGTCCCGCCATAGCCCCGCAGAAACGGCGCGATCACGCGGTAGCCCGCCGCTGCGAGCAACGGGACGACGTCGATGAAGCTGTAGATGTCGTACGGCCAGCCGTGCAGCAGGACGACCGGGGTGCCGCCGGCGGGACCCGCCTCGACATACTGCACGCTGAGGTCTCCGGCATCGATCTGCCGCAGCTGCCCGAACGACGTGGTTTGTTGTGCGCTCACTGATTCGATCATGCCGAGCTCCGCCGCGACGAGTGCCCCCAACGCAGTGCCCAGGAATCGGCGACGGTCGTGGTCGATGTCGTTGGTCATGTCGAATCACCCGAACGTGAAGCAAAACGCCTCTACGCCCGCATCGAGAAACTCGATCTCGCACAGGCGATCGCTGATCGGCCGCGGTTGGCGGATGAGCTGGTACACGCGTTGCTCACTCACCGTGCCCTGGCCTTGCTCGTCCACATCACTACCACCGCGGGCCGGCTGCCCGTCGATCCTGACGCGAAATCGCACAGCGGCCCCTCGCGCGGCGGGGCCCATCACGAGATTGACGTCGCGGGCGTGAAAGCGGTACACGATGCGCCCGTTCGGCTTGTTCAGCGCAACCGCGCGCTGGCTTTGCTCCCAGTCGCCTACGAGCGTCCACTCGTTCAGCCCGAGCCGCGCCGCGGAGCGGTTCGAGACGAAGCCCTCGGTGCGCCCTGCGCCGAGATAGTTCTCCTGTGACCGCAGGTTCTCCCAGTCGGCGGGCGCTTCAATGCCAGCGGCAGCGACGGTCACCAGCTCACGAGTGAAGCCACCTGGGGGGGCACCCGCTTCCCCGAGCATCTTCTGAATCATCCGCTCGGACTCTTCGTACGCGCCTTCACCGAAGTGCGTGAACCGGATTGCGCCCTTCGTGTCGATCAGGTAGAGCGCCGGCCAGTATTGGTTCGCGAACCCCTTCCAAATCGCGTAGTCGTTGTCGACGGCGATCGGATAATCGACTCGCATCGCCGTGACGGCGCGACGCACATTGTCCAGGTCATGCTCGAAGTCGAATTCCGGTGTGTGCGCGCCGATCACGACCAGGCCGTGCTCGCGGTATTTGGCGTCCCAGGCGCGGAGGTACGGCAGCGTGCGCAGCCAGTTGATACAGGTGTACGTGCAGAAGTCGACGAGCACGACTTTGCCGCGCAGGCCGTCCGCCGTCAGCGGCGGTGAATTGAGCCACGTGGTCGCGTTGCGCAGCGACGACAACCCGGTGTCCACCGCGGTTTCCATCCCGTACAGCAGAGACTTCGTCGCACCGAACATGGTGAGCTCCAGTCCAGCAATGGTCGCCGCCGCCGTACTCAGGAAGCGGCGGCGATCCAGGTCAATGCGCACCGGCGGCTGCTTGCTCGATCACGCGCGCCACCACAGCCGGGTGTGAGAGGAACGGCACGTGACTCGATTTTACCTCGGTCGTCTTTGCCTTCATGCGATTGGCATAGAACCGCTCGAGGTCGGGATTGAGGGCTTTGTCGTCCTGCGACACGATGTACCATGACGGAATTGTCTTCCACGCCGCCTGGTCCGGCGCTACGCCGAACACGCTGCCGATGATCGGCTTCTGTGTGGCCGCCGCCACGCGTGTCTCGGCCACCGGGACATCAGCGGCGAACAGCTCGTGGAACTTTGCGGGGTCGATGTACAGAAAACCGGCTTTGTCGGGTCTGAATCCAGTGCCGAGCTGCGTGGGATAGCGCTCGCCGAACGCGCCGATCGGCTCGCCGACCTCGGGCGCGAACGCCGCGACGTAGACGAGCGCCTTCACGTTCGCGCTGCCGGCCGCGGCCTGGGTGATGACCGCGCCGCCGTAGGAGTGCCCGACGAGGACGACCGGGCCGATCTGCGCGTCAACCACGCGCTTGGTTGTTTCCACGTCGGCGGCGAATGACGTGAGCGGATTCTGCACCGCGATCACGGTGTAGCCGTCGCGCTGGAGAATCGGGATGACCTTCGACCAGCTCGAGCCGTCCGCGAACGCGCCGTGGACGAGCACGATTGTCGGTTTGGGCGCTTGCGAAGCGAGACCGCCGGCGAGACCAGTGACGATAACGCCGGCGCTCACGAGGATTCTTGTTGTGCGTGTCATGACGCGCTCCTGAGAGACTTGAAGGCGGCGCGGAGCTCAGTCACGACCGTCTCCGGCTGCTCCCACGCGGCGAAGTGGCCACCCTTGGCGACCCTGTTGTAATAAATGAGCTTGGGATACGCTTTCTCGGTCCAGCTCTTCGGCGCCTGATAGAGCTCGTCCGGAAACGCGGTCACTGCGGCCGGGACCGGGACGTTTTTCGGCGCAAAGAACGCGAGCTTGCTTTCCCAATACAGGCGAGCTGAAGAGACCGTCGTGTTCGTGAGCCAGTACAGTGTCACGTTGTCGAGGATGTCATCGCGCGTAAGTCCCTCACGCTGACCATCGAAGACACGCGACATAAGCGCCATACTGCGCGCGTCGTGGTCGAGCATCCATGCCGCCATCCCGACCGGTGAATCTGCGATCCCGTAGAGCGTTTGCGGGCGGTTCGCCATCTCTTGTGCGTAGCCCAGGCCGTGCTTGTAGAAATATGCAAGCTGGTCGTACGCCTGCTTTTCGTCGGCTGAGAGACCTGTTGGCGCCAGCGCACCGGCAAACGCCGCCGCGTCGATCTCGGGTGGCACGGTGGCAGGCATGTTTGTGTGAATGCCAATCAATCCCGCAGGCTGGAGCAGAGCCAGCTGCTCGGTAACGGCGTTCCCCCAATCGCCGCCCTGCGCCACATATCGTTTGTATCCGAGGCGATCCATCAGGACTGCCCACGCGCGCGCGATGCGGATGGGATCCCAGCCGAGCGTGGTGGGCTTCCCGGAAAACCCGTAGCCCGGCAGCGACGGAATCACGACATCGAAAGCGTCTGCGGCGGTCCCGCCATTCGCGGTGGGATTCGTGAGCGGATCGATGATCTTCAACTGCTCGATGATCGATCCCGGCCATCCGTGTGTGACGATGACGGGCAGCGCATTCTTTTCCTTCGAGCGCACGTGAATGAAATGAATGTCAACGCCGTCGATAATCGTTGTGAACTGCGGCAGCGCGGCGAGTCGCGCCTCGCATTTGCGCCAGTCGTATTGCGTGCCCCAATAGCGCGCGAGATTCTGCATCGTCGAGAGCTGCACGCCCTGCGATTGATCGTTGACGATTTCCCTCTCGGGCCACTTGGTTGCGTTGATGCGCCGGCGCAGGTCGGTCAGATCCGCGTCCGAAGCGGTGAAACGAAACGGACGAATTTCGGTCTGACCACTACCCGTCGGCTGCGCGACGTCAGTCAGAGCTTGCGTCATGGCGTTGACCCTCCCAAAGAGTCCTAATGGGCTAGCGGCAACGGTTGCCGCTGCAACCCCGACAAACTGGCGGCGATTGAAATCGAGTTTCTTGGACATAACGCGCCTCATTTCACCAGTGTGATCAGCCTCCTACTCGTGTCCGGCGCTCGCCGCTTCCTCAATCAGCTCGGCCACCTTGTTCGGGTGCGAAGCGAACGGGACGTGACTGGAACTGATCTCGCTCGTGCGGGCGCCCATCCGCCGAGCCATGAAGCGCTCGAGGTCGGGGTTTATGGCCTGATCCTCCCGCGCCACTAGGAACCACGAGGGAATCGTCCGCCAGGCCGCCTGGTCGAGCGTTTCCCCGAAGGCTGCCGCGGCGAGGGGTTTCTGCGTAACGGCGAGGACACGCGTCTGGCGTTCCGGCAGGTCCGCCGCGAACAGGGCGCGAAACCTGGTGACATCGACATATAGGAATCCGGCGGCGTCGATGGTGAGTGCGGTGCCGAGCGCGGTCGGCGGGAATAGCGCGTTCAGCGCGCCGATCGGCTCACCCACATCGGGCGCGTAGGCGGCGATGTAAACGAGGGCTCGCACGTTGGGATTCCCCGCCGCGGCGCCGGTGATCACGGCGCCTCCATAGGAGTGGCCCACGACGACGACAGGACCGCTCTGAGCCTCGATCACTCGTCGGGTCCAGGCGACATCGCTGGCAAGCGAGCTGAGAGGATTCTGCACCGCGATCACATTGAATCCGTCGCGCTGCAAGATGGGGATCACGTCCTGCCACCCCGAGGCATCGGCAAAGGCGCCGTGCACGAGTACGATCGTCACGCCTCGGCCGATGTTCCGACCTTGCTCGAGCCCGCTCGGGGACGCGCGCGAGGCCGCAACCGCGAGGTCGTCGCCGCCCGAGCTCGACGAGGTGGCTCGCCGGCTGTCACACCCAAGCGCCAGGACAATGAGGCCCGACACCAAGACCGCCGCCGCCGCCGCCGCCTGGGTCTTTTTCATGATCGCCTCCTAGTGCTGTTGTGAAGGGAGGGACATCACCATTCGCCACGCGTGGCAGGAGCTCGTTTCAAGACGGCGCTCACGACGAGGATCCACACGAGGCTGATGACCGGGAGGATCAGCCGCGAATAGAGTCCGTCCGGTGCCCAGAACCCGCTGCTCATCCACGTCGTGCCGCCCGCCACACCGAGCACGACCGCGGCGACCCCGGCCCCGAACAGTCCGTTGGAGATCATGCCGGCCCGCCACAGCCCGAACGATCCTGACATGATCAGCATCGCCCGAGGGAACGCGCTCATCACCACGCCGGCCCATACGAGGTCATTCAGTCCCGACGTGAGTGCCCCGTTCCCCGCACCGGCGATCGAGTACGCGAGGGCCGCGCACACCGAGACGAGCACGAGGAAGACAGCGCCGACCGCGGCGCTGGACGCGGTCGCCGCCGACCCCCAACCGCCCTGCCCAGCCTCACGGAGCGTGCTCCTGATCGCGGCTGCGAACCACATCAGGTTGAGGACTCCCCCGAGACCGAAGAAGACCGCCGCCCACAGGATCCGCGTGTGATGGCTGGCGTAGAACGCGGCGACCGTGTCGGCCGGCGCACCGATGCCGGGTTGAGTGCCGTAGACGAAATAGCCGGCGATGAACAAGGCGACGGCGTTGATGCCGCTGCCGCGCCACAGCTTTTCCCAAGTGTTCGGGGTCGCGGTGGTGGGCTGCACGGTGGCCGTAGATGGGCTCATGAGGATCTCCTGTCGGAGGGAAGGATTGCTCGGCGGGGTGGGCGCTACGTACCGTACTGACCTGCATCACGGGAACATGGCGTCTGGACGTGGGAGCGCCAGAAGTCTCAGGTCGTGACGTGAAAGGCTAGCTGAGGCGGGCCTTAATCGACATTGCGCTCGCGAGATTCCCCGTGCATCACCTGTGGAACCTATTCAAGAGGAACCGGTGAGAAACGCCGTTATCACAGAGAAGGCGCCGAAGCCGGTGGGTCCGTACTCGCAGGCAGTCATCGAGGGAGATTTCATTTTCGTCGCGGGCCAGGGACCCATCAATCCGCTGACCGGGAAACTGGAGCTCGGCGACGCGCGGTCGGAGACGAAGCGTGTGTTCGAGAACATGCGGGCGATTCTCCAGGCGGCGGGCTCGTCGCTCGATCACGTCGTCAAGTGCAACGTGTACCTCCGCGACATCAACGATTTCGCCGCGATGAACGAGGTGTACGCGACGTACTTCACGACGCCGTTTCCGGCACGCACCACGATCCAGGCGGGCGCGCTGCCGGGCGGCATCGGCGTCGAGATCGAGTGCATCGCGAAGAAAGCGCGATAGTGGACGCGCTCGACCTCGACACCCCTGCCCTCTACATCGATCTCGACGTGTTCGAGCGAAACATCGCGCGGATGCAGGAGCAGTGTCGGACGTGGGGGGTCGCGCTGCGTCCGCACGTGAAGACCCACAAGATCGCCGAGATTGCCCAGATGCAGCTCGATGCCGGCGCGATCGGGATCACGGTCGCCAAAGTGGGTGAGGCGGAGGTCTTGCCCGGCGACGATGTGCTCGTCGCGTATCCCCTGCAGAAGCCGAAGCTGCCCCGTTTGAGGGAGCTGGCAAAGACACGCCGTGTGAAGGTTGCGGTCGATTCGGTGGACGTCGCGCGGGACCTCGAGGGGATCGCAACGCTGGTGGAGATCGAGGTCGGCGTGGGCCGCACTGGCGCGCAGTCACCCGAACAAGCAGTCGCGATCGCGCAGGCGTGCTCCGATTTCCAGGGGATCTTCTATTGGCCGTCATGGCTCGACGAGGCGGGCTTCCGGGCCGCATGCGTGAAGATCGACGCCGTGCTCGACGCACTCGCCGCCGCGGGCTTCGAGGCAAAGATCATCTCTGGCGGGTCGACGCCGGGTGCCGCGAAAACGCCGCTGATTCCGCAGACCACCGAGATCCGGCCTGGCACCTACGTCTTCTACGACGCAAGCAGTTTAGCGGCGAAGCTCTGCACCGAAGCAGACTGCGCGCTCAGCGTGCTCACCACCGTCGTCAGCACCGCGGTGCCGGGCCAGTGCGTAATCGATGCCGGGTCAAAGACGTTCTCGAGCGATCAAACGTTCGGTGTCGGCACGTTCGGACACTTCGTCGGGCGGTCATGGATCATGCGCAAGATGAACGAGGAGCATGGCTACGTGGAGCCTCACCCCCTGACCCCCTCTCCCTCCGGGAGAGGGGGAACGAACCGTGAGCCCCGCGTCGGCGAGAAAGTCTGGGTGGTGCCGAGCCACGTCTGCGCGACGGTGAACCTGCACGACGAAATCTGGTACGGCCGGCGGGGCCAAGTGGACGGCAGCTGGAAGGTCGCGGCCCGCGGGAAGGTGCGTTGATGGATCTCGTCACCTTCGGCGAAGCGATGGTGCGGCTGACACCCCCGGCGTTCGGGCGGATCGAGCACGCGTCGAGCTTCGACGTCCATGTCGGCGGAAGTGAGCTGAACGTCGCCGTCTGTGCCGCGCGGCTCGGCGTGAAGTCGCGATGGGTTTCTCTGCTTCCCGACAGTGCGCTGGGCCGCATGATCGGGGCCCGAGCGCGGGAGCAGGGCGTCGATGCACACGTCGAATGGACGGCAGACGCCCGCGCGGGCCTCTACTTCGTCGAGTTGGATGCAGGATCGCGCGCCCGCAATGTTCTGTACGATCGCGCGGGGTCGGCGATCAGCAGGGTCACGCCCGGCAACATCGACTGGGCGTCCGAGTTTGCCGGCGCGCGCTGGTACCACGTCAGCGGAATCACGCCGGCATTGAGCGATGGCGCTGCCAAAGTCACCGCCGAGTCACTCGCCCTGGCGAAGCAGGCCGGTCTCACGGTGAGCTACGACCTGAACTACCGCAGCAAGCTGTGGAGCGCCAAGCAGGCGCGCACGGTGCAAGAGCCGCTGCTGGAGCACGTGGATATCCTCATCACGACAGCGGAAGACGCGCGCGTCGTCTTCGGCCTCGGCGCCGAGTCTCACGACGCGCTCCAGAAGCGGTTTGACCTCAGCGCGGTGGTGATCACGCTCGGTGAAGGCCCGCACGCGGCGACCACCCTTGCGGACGGGAAGCTGCACACCACCCCGCGGTACGAGGTCGAAGTGGTGGATCGGATCGGCGCCGGCGACGCCTTCTGTGGTGGCCTGATCGTGAGCCGGCTCGAGCAACGCGGCTGGGACGACGCCGTCCGCTTCGCGGCCGCGACGGCCGCGCTCAAGCACCGCATCCCGGGCGATTTTTGCCTGGTGACGCGCGATGAAGTCGAGCAGCGAGTGTCGCGTTGAGGGCGGCAACGACGCTGCGCGAGGTCGGCATCATCCCCATCATCCGCGCATCCAGCGCCGACGCGGTGATGCCGGTGGCAGAAGCGCTGCTGCAGGCGGGACTCCCAGTCGTCGAAATCACGCTGACGGTTCCCAATGCGATCGACGCGATCAGCGCGGTGGCGAAGCGCTTCTCCGGCAAGCTGCTCGTCGGCGCGGGGACAGTGACGGACGCCGAGACGGCGCGACGCGCCGTAGATGCAGGCGCGGAGTTCATCGTGACGCCGTGCCTGGTGCGGGAGGTCATCGATGCCGCGCGTCGCGCGGACGTCGCGGTGCTCCCCGGCGCGCTCACACCGACCGAAGTGTTCGAGGCGTTTCGCTCGGGCGGCGACATGGTGAAGGTATTTCCGGCGCAGAGCGTGGGCGGCGCGGCATATCTGCGGGCGCTGCGCGGGCCGTTTCCGGATATTCCGCTCGTGCCGACTGGTGGGGTGACGCTCGACAACGTTGGGGAGATGTTCAAAGCAGGCGCCGCGGCCGTCGGGGTCGGAACTGAGCTTATCTCACAGGACGCGTTGGCTCGGCGCGACTACGCGGCGATCGGAGCGCTCGGGAAACAGTTCCTCGCGGCGGTGCGGCAGGCGCGCGGGGGATGATAAACGGTCCGCGGAGTTGCCCGTAGCTCCAAGCCGACTTCGGTACGTCCCAGGCGAGCATTCCATAACATCCCGAAATACGCGTCCCATGTGGCTTTCGTCGCTGAAGCCGCACGCCATCGCGATCGAGCTGAGTGAATCCCGCGAGTTCCTAATGCGAGCGCACACCGCGTGCACCCGGGCGCGGCGAACGTCCTCCGCGACGCTGCAGCCCAGAAAGCGAATGAACGTGCGCGAGAGATGCACGCGATGCACGCCGATCGAGCGCGCGAGGTCGACGAGCCGAATGGAGGGGTTCTGCGCAATCCGCTCGTCGATCAATTCGCGCACCGTGTTCAGCCACCGCGGCGCGCGACGTTCCATCGGCATCTGCCGGCCACCCGCCGCGCTCACAAGGTGCAGCAGGGCTTCCTCAATCGCGATCGGGGTGTCGCCCGCGGGACGCCGGAACTCATCGTAGATCTTCATCGCCCAAAGAGCGGGAACCCCGGCGAGATCGAGCTGCCCATCAGCCCCCGCGAGCGAGAGATCATCGCCCAACGCCGGAAGCTCGATGGTGAGGCACGCCGAGCCCCGCGAGAGGAAATGTTGGGCATGACGTTCACCGGCCGGGCGAAAGATTACGCGACGTGGGGCGCAAGTCCGCGTGTGATGGCCAAAGCGCTCGTCGAAACTGCCGGCCACCACGAAGACGAACATGGGTAGCTCGTGAGCGTGCACCGGCAAGCGTGACTCGGGCGCGTAACGCGTCTCCGTCAACGTCATCTCTGCCACGTGCAGCGCCGCGCTTGGCGATCCAAAAAGCTCTCCGCGCGCCAGCAGATCAGTTCCAGCAGCGGATCCCATGTTACATCCATTCTAGCTCGGTGTGCGACGGTGTGGATACACTCCAGGGTGCTCCGCTACTTTCTCGCGTTTGTCGCCTGTGTCGCCGGCTTCGCTCCGACGCACCGAGCCGGACGCTGGCACATCGATACGCTTGATCTCGACGTTCAGGTGCTCCCCGAATCGCGGACGTTCACGATCGCGGGCACCGCGCGACTTCGCGCCGAGGGGGGTGGCGCGCCAGCGGAGGTCACCCTGGTCGTTGGCAGCGGCGTCGTGTTCGATAGCGCGCGCGCCAGCGTTTCCGCGGCATTCGCCTACGGTGGCGCGCGCGATTCGCTGTTCGTACGAGTTACCGCACCGGCGTCGCCGACGGAGCTCGATGTCACGTTCTTCGCGCACACCGAACGCGACTTGGGCCGCTCGCTGGTCCGAAGCCAGGGAGCGATGGTCTCGTGGGGCGCACGCTGGTATCCGGTGCTGGCCTGGCCGCCCGACTCGGCGCCCGATCTCGAGTTTCCTGGCACGACCCGAATCAGCGTGCCGCACCGGTGGCGCACGCTCGCCCCAGGCGTACTGGTCGACAGCGTCCTCTCGGGGGATCAACGCGTCGAGCTGTGGCGCACCGCGCGGCGCACCGCGCGAAGCTTCGTGGCCGCGGAGTTCATCCCCCGCTGGACCACAGTCGGCACCGCACGCGTGGGCGTGTACCTGCTGTTGCACCACACGTTGCGCGCGGAGGAGTACGCGCGTGCGATCCCCTGCATGGTGCGGGAGCTATCGCGTTTCTTCGGGCCGTATCCGTTCGAGTCGTTCGGCATCGCCGAGTTGCCGGCCGAGGTGGCGCCGCCCGGCTTCGGCGGCCGGTCGGAGCCGGGCTACTTCATCGCGCATACGGACGCGCTCGACGGCGCGGGCGTGAACGTGCCGCTCTTCGCGCACGAGCTGACGCACATGTGGTTTCCCAACACGGTCGATTCACGCCCGCCCGGTGACGACATGATGGATGAGGCGATTGCGACGTACGGCGTCACGCTCTATCGCGAAACGCAGGGCGGCCGTGCGGTCGCTCGTCGCGAAATCATCGACGGCAACCCCGACTTCAGCATGAGGGCGTACTTCCACGAAGTTCGCTCCGGCACGGACGAACCGCTGATGGCCGACTACAGTCCCGTGATCGCGCGCGCGAAAGGACCGATCGTGTACGACATGCTGCGCCGCCGCGTAGGGGACAGCGCGTTCTTCGACGTGTGGCAGCGTTTCGTGTTGAGGGGAGGAAGCGTGTCGCTCGCCGACTTGCGGCATGAGTACAGGCTTCGCACACCTCGCGACACCGGCCTGGTCACGTTTTTCGAGGAATGGCTGGACCGCACCGGTGCTCCTGTCATCGATGTGAAGTCGACTTCTGCAGGGCGTGTGACACTCACGCAATTCGGGAACCTCTACACACTCGACGTTCCGCTACGCCTGTACGCGAGCGGTGGAATCACCGACACGGTGCTACACATCGCCGAACGTACGCGGGTGTACCAGGTGCGCCCGAACGGCGCGCTGCGGCGCGTAGACCTAGATCCGGAAGACGAGCTCCTGCTCTGGAAGCCGCGTTTCGGTCCGCCGCCGACCGCTCCCGCCTCATGGTCCGAGGCGCGCTGGCTCGGGTGGATGCAGGCTGAGGTTGCCTGGCTCATGCGCAGTTACGAGGTTCGGGGCGTCGCCCTTGCCGTTCTGCGCCCCGGACGCGCCACGATCTCGCGAACCTATGGCAGCGACGTGCCGCGCTCGCTGCCCGCGGTGAACGCGCTCCAGGACTCGCTGCGCGTTCGGCGCGACACCGTCGAGGTGCGTTGGCTCGCCGCTGCCGACGACGACGTGACGCTGGCGATTGGCCATCCCGAAGCCGGCCAGGGCGTTGTAGTAGTTGCGCGTAGCGGGTGGGGCGGCCGGCAGCTGGCCATGCATCTCGCGCAACGTGTTGCAATTCAGGAGCGCTGGCGGCGCGTGCCGCGATGAGCGTCGGCCGGAGCACCTAGTCCACCACCGCGACCGTAACGCCCACACCGGGAAACGAATCCATACCTGCGAGTGCAGGACCGACCTGCGATAGGGCAATCGTTTTGCCCAACAGTTTCTCAGGATGCAGCAGTCCCTTGGTAATCAACTCGAGCATTCCGGCGTATTCCCTCGCCTGCAGCCCGTGCGTGCCCCGGATCTCGAGCTCCCGCGCGATCACCTGACTCATTGGGACGGGCGGCTCGCTCTGATCGGCGAGGAGCAGCCCGACCTGGATGTGCCGGCCCCGCTTCCGTAGTGAGAGGATCGAATTGCGGCAGGTGGCTGGGCTGCCGAGGGCATCGATCGAGACGTGGGCGCCGCCTCCCGTCAGCTCCCGAATCGCTCCTGCCACATCCGCTGTCGCCTTCGCATCGATGACGATTTCGGCGCCACAGGAGCGGGCCAGCGCAAGCTTGTCCGCAGCGATGTCGACGCCGATCACGCGCGCATCGAGGGCCCGCGCGATCATCGTGGCCGAGAGGCCCACGCCGCCGCAGCCGTGCACGGCCACCCACTCGCCGGGCCGCGTGCGGCCCTGTCCTACAACGGCGCGGTACGCCGTCGCGAAGCGGCACCCCAGCAGCGCGGCGGTTGTGAAGGTCATGGAATCGGGGAGGCGCACTAGGTTCACGTCGGCGTACGGGAGGGCGACGTACTCCGCGAAGGTACCCCAGCCGGTGAAGCCCGGCTGGTAGTAGCGATCGCAAATCTGCTCGTCACCCGCACAGCAGCGCTCGCACGTGCCGCATCCCATCGAGAAGGGGACGGTGATCCGGTCGCCCTTCTTCCATTTGCGTACGTCTTTGCCCGTCTCGATCACGGTGCCGGCGAACTCGTGTCCCGGGACGTGCGGCAATTTCACGTCGGCGTCGTGGCCTTTCCAGCCGTGCCAATCGGATCGGCAGAGGCCGGAGGCTCCCACTCTGACGACGACGCCATCGCGCGTCGGCGCGGGATCAGGGACGTCGACGAGATGAAGCGGACCTCCGAACGTGTCGTAGCGGATCGCTTTCATACGGCTGATATTCTATGGGCGTGACAAAACAAGAGCGAACGTACGACGCCATCGTCATCGGCTCCGGAATCTCCGGCGGATGGGCCGCGAAGGAGCTTTGCGACCACGGCCTCAAGACCCTCGTGCTCGAGCGCGGCCGCGACGTTCAGCA
>Ga0193711_1000136_pt1 | contig 13141 bp, 9 predicted proteins | sample H3m2metaG_FD_144922 | JGI IMG/M metagenome (GOLD analysis project Ga0193711, IMG submission 144922) | Soil microbial communities from a riparian zone of the East river system, Colorado, United States - H3m2 | ecosystem: Environmental > Terrestrial > Soil > Riparian zone | place: USA: East River...
GACCGCCCAAGCCTCGGCGACGTACAGCTGGAGCTGGGCTGACGGTACCGCGGATGGCAGCGGCAGTGCTGCGGCGCACACCTACGGCGCCCCGGGCACGTACCGCGTGATCCTCGCGGTGACGGACGCGGGTGGGATGGACGCGGATACCCAGATGGTGGCGGTGTCGCCGCCGCCGCCCCCGGCACCGGTCGCCAGCTTCGTCCCCAACTGTTCGAATCTGGCGTGCAGCTTCGATGGCAGCGCGTCCAGCGCCCAACCCTCGGCGACGTATGGCTGGACCTGGGGTGACGGCAGCGCGAACGGCAGCGGCAATCCTGCGACGCACACGTACGGTGCCGCGGGCACGTTCCGGGTGATCCTGTCCGTGACGGACGCGGGCGGGATGGACGCGGATACTCAGATGGTGACCGTGTCGCCGCCGCCGCCGGTGGCCAGCTTCACGTTCAACTGTGTGCACTTGGCGTGCAGCTTCGACGGCAGCGGCTCCACGGCCCAGGCCTCGGCGACCTACGGTTGGTCGTGGGGTGACGGCACGGCCGCCGGCTCGGGCCAACTTGCCACGCACACGTATGGTGCTGCGGGCACGTACCCGGTCATTCTTTCGGTAACGGACGCCGGTGGCATCGACGCGGACACCCAGATGGTGACCGTGACGCCACCCCCGCCGCCTCCGCCCGTGGCCAGTTTCACGTTCAGTTGTTCGTTCCTGGCCTGCAGTTTCGACGGCAGCGGCTCGACGGCCCAGGCCTCGGCGACCTACGGTTGGTCGTGGGGTGACGGCTCGGCTGCCGGGACCGGCCAGACGGCCACGCACAATTACGCGGTCGCCGGCACGTACCGGGTCATCCTGACCGTGACGGACGGCGGCGGCATGGACGCGGACACCCAGATGGTGACCGCGACGCCGCCTCCTCCGCCTCCGGGCAAGATCGCGTTCGGCAGCGACCGGGACGGCAACTGGGAGATCTATGCCGTCAACACCGACGGCAGCGGCGTGACGAACCTGACGAACAACGCCGCCTTCGATAAGATGGCCGTGTGGTCGCCCGACGGCTCGAAGCTCTTGTTCTCGAGCGATCGGGACGGCAACACGGAGATCTATGTCATGAACGGGGATGGGACTGGGCTGACGAACCTCACGAGCAATGCGGCGCAAGACAACCAGTACACGTGGTCGCCGGACGGCGCGAAGATTCTGTTCACGTCGTTCCGGGACGGCAACTTCGAGATTTACGTGATGAACGCGGACGGGAGCGGTGTGACCCGGCTGACGGACCATCCGAGTATGGATACGTTCGCGGCCTGGTCGCCCGACGGTAGCCGGATCGCGTTCGACTGCCAGCGGGACGGCGGGTTCGACGACGAGATCTGTGTCATGAACGCGGATGGCAGCGGTGTGACGCAGCTGACGAACAACACGGCGGTGGACGCGAACCCCACGTGGTCGCCGGACGGCAGCAAGATCGCGTTCATCAGCCGGCGCGACGGCGACAAGGAAGTCTATATCATGAACGCGGATGGGACGGGTCAGACGAACCTGTCGCGCAACGCCGCGTCGGACGGCTCGTTTGTGTGGTCGCCCGACGGGACCAGGATCGCGTTCGTCAGCGCGCGCGATCGGAACGACGAAGTCTACGTCGTCAATGTGGATGGGACGGGTTTGACGAACCTGACGCGCAACGCGTCCAACGATCAGCTGCCCGCGTGGTCGTCCGACGGCTCGAAGCTCGTCTTCACGAGCGGCCGCGACGGCAATCCGGAGCTGTACATCATGAATGCGGATGGGTCGTCGGTCACGCGGCTCACGAACAACGCGGCGTTCGACACCGAAGCCAGCTGGCGCCGGTAGACGCCGTTCACTGAAGGACGCACGCCCCGGGCGCGGTCAGCCCGGGGCGTGCGTTTCTCCCTAGCTCGCCTTCTTCTCGGCGCTGAGCCGGGCGAGGCCCGCTCGCGCTTCGTCGACGTAGGTCTTGAGCTCGGGATCGGGGTTGCGCCACGCCTCCAACACGAGGTTGTAGCCCTCGATTGCCTTCTCGCGGTCGCCGAGGTGCTCGTAGACCCGGCCGCGCTCCAGGGCACGCAGCACCTGGAACGGGACGATCCCGCCGACGAAGCCGCCCAGCGGCCGCTCCAGGCGCGCGGCGGCATCCGCCAACCGTCCCCGGGCGGCCAGCAGCTGCACATGAATCAGGTCATCGATCCAGCAGCCGCCGAAGCACGCCGAATCGGGTCGCGCATCGAAGAGTCGGAGCGCCGCGGCGCTGTCGCCCCGCGCGAGCGCGAGATACGCCTGATTGGTGGCGTTCAGGTAGGCCAGGATATCGAGGGCGATCGCCGGCATGTTGGGTGGAAGGGGCCGCTGCCGCCCCTCGATGAAGCGGATCGCGCTCTGGATTCCGATCGTATCGTGCGCTGCCGCCAGCATGGCTCCCAGGAATAAGTGGCCCTCGCCCGGCTTGCCGATCCAGCTGCGGGCGACCTGGGCGGCGCTATCCGGCGAAATCGCGCCGAGCAGGGCCAGTTGGGAGACGAGCGCCGGGAAGGCGGTCCGCGCCGCGGCCTCCTTGATGTGTCCGCGACTGGCCAACGCCATCGGGAACGCGATCGTGGAGAACTGCGATTGGATACCCTTCGCTTGTTCCGCCGTCGCACGCGCCCGGATCACGGCGATGGTGGTCTCGTCGACATCGAGCCAGCGGTTGATCGAGAGCCACACGGTCTGGAACAGATGCTCGTCCGCGCTATCGGCGAGAAACGAGATGGCCGCGCTGCGCGTGCGCGGATCGAGCAGGGCGAGTACCTCGCTCGTGCTCTTGGCGTAGACACCCATCCCTCCCGCCTCGAGAAACTTCGTCGCGTAACGCCGGCCGGCCTCGGCGCCTCCGAACTCGAGACTCAGCGGGATGGCGTGCACGTACGAAGGCGTGAAGGCGGAATCGAGGGCGATGGCTCGATCGAATGCCACGAGACTGGCGCGGGGCGAGAGACCGGCCATCGAGCCCGCGTGGTAGCGCGCGTCGCCCAGCATGTACCACAACTCGGGATCGTTGGGATACCGGCGCACCGCTTCGTCGAGGGTGCCGATCATGCGCCGACCGTACCCGAAAAGTCGGACGCCCAGCTGCACGGGTCCGGCATACACGACGGCGGCGAGCGATTCCGACTGCACGACCAGACTCTCGCGCGGCGCGAGCCCGTGATTCAGCGCCCCCGCACGCAGCTTGTACGTGCGCGACAACGAGTCATTCGCCGCATGCTGCCATCCTGCCGCCATCCCCGCGTGGCTCCACGCGAGCGCGAAGCCGCTGTCGAGCGCGATCGCGCGCTGCTGGTATGCCAGGGCTGAGTCCCACTCGGAACGCCGCAGGAACTGCTCGCCCTGGAGGAACGCCTTGAGCGCCGGCAGCGACTTGGAGCCGAGCGAGGCGCTGCGCACGACGCCGATGGCGCGCGTCCGGCCCAGCTCCCGCAGCACCCAGACCGTCAGCGAGTCCGCGAGGCGGTCCATCCGGGCGGAGGCCTCGCGCAGCTCGATCTCCCCGGCGGGGGTGCCGGTTGCCACATCCAGCACGGTGGCGGTGAGGCGGACCGAGTCGGCCCCCGCGCTGACGAGGCCACCGAAGACCACGGTGCCTGCCCCGGTGGACCGCCCCAATGCCTGGGCCGACGCCGCGTCGGCCCGCCCGCTCCAGCGCCGGACGATGAACGTGGGCGACACCGTCCGCAGGGGTCCAGCGCCGTCGAGACTCCGCGACAACACGTCCACAAGCCCCTCGCGCCACAGCCCCAGCTCTCCTCCGCCGACCACGTCGAACGGGGCGATCGCGACCCGATTCGGATCGAGCACGGCCGCGGCCGCCGGGCGGAGCGCCAACCAGGCCACGAGCGCCAGCAGGACTGCGCCGGCGCCCAGGGCTACCCGCCGGTTCCGCGGCCGGCGCAGCACGTGGCGCAGCGTCGCCCGCGCCGACGTCACCGTCGCCGAACCGCTCGTGGTGGCGAGCGATTCGAGCACCTGATAAACCTCGGCGGCGGTCTGGGGGCGGTCGGGCGGATTCTTCTCGAGACACCGCATCACCAGCTCGGCGAGTGTCGGCGGGACGCTGGGACGCGTGTCCGTGAGCGGCGGGACAGGCTCCATGATGTGCGCCGCGAGCATCTGATGTGGCGAGAGCCCAGTGAACGGTGGCCGGCCCCCGAGCATCTCGTACGCCATCGCGCCGAACGCGTAGATGTCCGCGCGATGGTCGATGTTGGGATCCCCGGCGGCCTGCTCGGGGGCCATGTAGGCGGGGGTGCCGAGGGCCACGCCCACGGAGGTCAACCCGCTCTGGCCCTTCGCCTGGCTCACGGCCTTGGCCACGCCGAAGTCGGCGACGAGCGCGTGATTGCCGGAGAGGAGGACGTTGTCGGGTTTGATGTCGCGATGCACGATGCCGCGCGCGTGCGCGTAGGCGAGCGCGTCGGCGACATCCTTGAGGATGCGCACGGCGTCGCGCACGGGCAGCTCGCCCTCGCGGGCGAGACGCGTGCGCAACGCCTCGCCCTCGATGAACGGCATCGTGTAGTAGAGGACGTCGCCTTCGCCGCCCGCCGCGAGCAGCGGCACGATGTGCGGATGTTGCAGCGACGCCGAGAGCTGGATCTCGCGGTTGAAGCGGTCGACGCTGATCTCCGCCGCCAGCTCGGGCGGCAGGACTTTGACGACGACCTTGCGGGCGAGCCGGGTTTCTTCGGCGAGGAACACGCGGCTCATGCCGCCGCCGCCCAGCTCCCGCTCGACGCGATACGCCGACCCGAGGGCGGCTTGCAGGCGGTCGGAGAGCTCGGCCATGGGACGAAAGTATAGCACCTGTTGTGCGGTTGACGCCGCACCCGGAATCCCCGAGGATACGATATGCCGAGCGTCATGGAGCCGCGCATGCCACGTGCAATCTGGGTCTCGCTTCTTCTCGTCGGTTGCGGCATTGAACGCGCTCCGGGGCCCGCGGCGGATCCGCTGGCTGCCGCTCTGGTGCCAGCCCTAGACTCGGCTGGGAACTATCGGGACTCGATCTTCGTCGGCGGACGGTGGCGCGCGTTCCTCGTACACACTCCCGCCGGCGCCGTCCCCGAGGTCTACGTCCCACTGCTGCTCGCATTCCACGGCGGCGGAGGCACCTCCGACAACCTGCGCACGATGACGCACCTCGACGCGGTCGCCGATCACCGGGGCTTCCTGGTCGTCTTTCCGCAGGCCGTGGGGAGCTGGGCCGATGGCGGGGGCGACACGCCGTCCCCGGATCAGGTCGCGGACGACGTCGGCTTCGTGGGGGCCCTGCTCGACACGCTCGCCGTCCGGCACCGGATCTTGCGGGAGCGCGTCTTCGCGACCGGTATGTCGAGTGGTGGCTTTTTCGTCGAGCGGCTGGCGTGCGACCTGTCGGGGCGCATCGCGGCCGTGGCGAGCGTCGCCGCGACCATGTCCGACAGTTTGTTCTTGCGCTGCAACCCATCGCGAGCCGTTCCGCTCGTCATGATCCACGGAACCGATGATCATTGGGTCCCGTACGGCGGCGGGGCGGTACGGTTGGTCGCGAACTACGTGGCCATGTCGGTAGACTCCGCCATCGCGTTTTGGGTTCGACACAACGGCTGTGCTGGCGTGACTGCAGTGGACTCCGAACCGAATCGCGCGCTGTTCGACGGCACACTAGTGCGACGAGAAACGACAGGTGCCTGTCGCGACAACGCCACTGTCGTGCTGTACGCGGTCGAAGGCGGCGGACACACGTGGCCGGGCGGCACCATCGATCCCTTCGTCGCGTGGCTGCTCGACCTCGGTCTCACGTCGCGCGACATCGACGCCGGCGAAACGATGTGGGACTTCTTTTCGCAGCACCCCATGCCGGGCGGCGGGGGCAGCAGCGGGGGCGGGGGAGGGCGTCGACGTTGATCGTGCGTTGACGTTGCGGCCGGGCAGGCCTACTTTCCCCTGCCGTGGCGCCCTCGGGTCGACGTCTCCGCCTCCTCCTCACAACGGTGCTCGCATCGGCCGTCGCCGGCTGCGGCGGACCCTTCCCCCAAACGACGTTGGCCCCGCGGTCCGACTTGGGCGCCGTCGTCGACACGCTCTTCACCGGCATTTTCTGGTGGGCGGTGGTGGTCTTCGCGATTGTCGAGGGGCTGCTCCTGTTCGTGATCTTCCGCTACCGGGCCCGCGAGGGCGCGGGTCCCCCGTCACGGCTGCACGGCCACACCGTCCTCGAGATCGGCTGGACCCTCGCGCCGGCGCTGATCCTCGTGTTCATCGCGGTGCCCACGATGCGCACGATCTTCGCGACGGCGGCTCCCGCACCGGCGGGCGCCCTGCGGGTGGAAGTGATCGGGCACCAGTGGTGGTGGGAGTTCCGCTACCCCGAGCTCGGCGTCGTAACCGCGAACGAGCTGCATCTCGTGCGGGGCAGGGCGGTGCAACTCGAAATGACGTCGGCAGACGTGATTCACAGTTTCTGGGCGCCGGGCCTCGGCGGGAAGCGCGACCTCACCCCCGGGCGGACGACACGCATCGCCTTCACGCCCGATTCGGTCAGTGAGTATGCCGGCCAGTGCGCGGAGTTCTGCGGCGCGTCGCACGCGAACATGCGGCTCAGGGTATTCGTCCAAACCGACTCGACGTTCGCGGCGTGGGCAGCCCATCAGGTGACGCCCGCGGCCACTCCGGTCCGGGGATCGCTCGCGGAGCGCGGCCAGGATCTGTTTGCGCACGGCGCCTGCATCGCCTGCCACACGATCACGGGCGTGCCCCAGGCCCGGGGCACAGTCGGACCGAATCTCACCCACGTGGGCGGCCGCACGACACTGGCGGGCGCGACGCTGCCGAACACTGAGGAGTGGCTGCGGCGCTGGATCACCAACGCGCCGTACCTCAAGCCCGGGTCGCTCATGCCCGCGATGCCGCTCCCCGACGATCAGGTGGCCGCGCTGATCGCCTACCTCCAGAGCCTGAAATGAAGAGTTGGCTCACCACCACCGACCACAAGCGCATCGGCCTGCTGTACTTCTGGACCGCGCTCGTCTTCTTTCTCATCGGCGGGCTCGAGGCGTTGGTGATTCGCGCGCAGCTGGCCAAGCCGGAGGGGATCGGCGTCAGCGCCGAGGTCTACAATCAACTGTTCACGATGCACGGCACGACGATGGTGTTCCTCGCGTTGATGCCGCTCTCGGCCGCGTTCTTCAACTACATCATCCCGCTCCAGATCGGCGCGCGCGACGTCGCCTTCCCGCGGCTCAACGCGTTCAGCTACTGGGTGTTCCTGCTCGGCGGCCTGTTCCTCAACGCGAGCTTCGTCGCGGGGCCGCTGTTCGGGGCCGGGCATCTCTCGGTCGCCCCCGACGCCGGGTGGTTCGGATACGCGAACCTGACGTCACGGCAGTTCTCCCCCGGACCGAACGTCGACTTCTGGCTCCTCGGACTGCAGATCCTCGGCATCGCGTCGCTCGCCGCCGGCTTCAACTTCATCGTGACGATCCTGAACATGCGGGCGCCAGGCATGAGGCTGATGCGGCTCCCCGCATTCTCGTGGATGACGTTGATCACGCAGTTCCTCGTGATCACGGCATTCCCCGTGATCACCGTCGCGCTTGTGCTCCTCATGTTCGACCGGTTCTTCGGCACCCATTTCTTCGTGCCGGCGGGCGGCGGCGACCCGATCCTGTGGCAGCACTTGTTCTGGCTCTTCGGGCACCCCGAGGTCTACATCCTGATCCTGCCGGCGATGGGCATCGTGTCCGAGGTGCTCCCCACATTCTCGCGTAAGCCGCTGTTCGGGTATACGGTCGTCGTGTATTCGGGCGTTTTGATCGGCTTCATGGGGTGGGGCGTGTGGAGCCACCACATGTTCTCCGTCGGCCTCGGGCCGATCGCCGATTCGGTTTTCTCGGCGACCACCATGCTGATCGCCGTGCCCACGGGTGTGAAGATCTTCAACTGGATCGGCACCATGTGGGGCGGCCAGCTCCGCTTCACCACGGCGATGCTGTTCGCGGTCGGGTTCATCGGCATGTTCATCATCGGTGGGTTGTCGGGCGTGACACACGCCTCACCGCCCGCAGACCTGCAACAGACCGACACGTACTACGTCGTGGCGCACATTCACTACGTCTTGTTCGGCGGCACGATGCTCGGCTTGTTCGCCGGGATGTACTACTGGTGGCCCAAGATGACGGGTCGGAAACTGTCCGAGACCCTCGGCAAGTGGCACTTCTGGCTGACGTTCGTGGGCATGAACCTGGCGTTCTTCCCAATGCACTTCAGCGGACTGCTCGGCATGCCGCGCCGCATCTACACGTACGGGCCGGAGCTGGGCGTCACGCGATTGAACCAGGTCTCGACCGCCGGCGCGTTCCTGATCGGCGTCGCCGTGCTCGTGTTCCTGGTGAACCTGTGGTGGAGCCGCCGGCGCGGTGAAATCGCCGGCAACGATCCGTGGGGAGGCGCGACGCTCGAGTGGGCGATCTCGTCACCGCCGCCCGTCTACAACTTCACGGTGATCCCGCGCGTCGAGAACCGGCTCCCGCTGTGGCAGACGGAGCACCACGCCCCCATGGCGCCGCTGCCCGCGACGCCCCCAGCGCCGATTCACGTGCCCGGCGGGTCGTGGTGGCCGATGGTCACGGCCGTGGGGTTGCCGCTCATGGCCATCGCCGCGCTATCGCACCAGCTGTGGCTGGTGTTCGTGGGGTTGGCCGTCGTGATCGCCGGCATCTATCTCTGGGCCTACGAGCCATTCGAGGTGTAGATGGCATACAACACCGACACCCACGCCGTCGCTGTCGCACACGGGCACGCCACCTTCATGGGGGTCGACAGCCGCAAGATGGCCTTCTGGGCATTCATCGGCTCGGAATGCCTGCTCTTCGGCTCACTCATCTCGACGTACCTGATCTACAAGGGGAAGAGCCTCGTCGGCCCCTTCCCGCACGACGTGCTCAACATTCCGTTCACGTCCTTCAGCACCTTCGACCTCCTCATGTCCAGCCTCGCGATGGTGCTCGCCCTGGCGGCGGTGCAACGCGGCGACCTGAAGCAGGCGAAGATCTGGCTCTTCACCACAGCTTTCCTCGGGCTCGTGTTCCTGGGCGGCCAAGTCTACGAGTTCACCTCGTTCGTACACGAGGGCCTCGGCCTCACCACCAACCTCTTCGGCTCGACCTTCTTCGTGCTCACGGGGACGCACGGCGCGCACGTGACGGTGGGGGTGATCTGGTTGCTCACCCTGTGGGTGCAGGCGCTGCGCGGCAAACTCGGACCCGAGCAAGCAGTCACCGTCGAGATCACGGGACTCTACTGGCACTTCGTGGACGTGGTGTGGATCGTGATCTTCACCCTCGTGTACCTGATTCAGTGATGGAGGCGAGATGAGCGAGCAGGCGCACGCGACGACCGGGACGTATCTGCGCATCGCCGCGATCCTCGTGATGATCACGCTGATCGAGGTGGGCGTGTTCTATGTGCCCGCCTTCCAACCGGTGCTCGTGCCTGTGTTGCTGGTGCTGTCGTTGGTCAAGTTCGTGCTGGTCGTGCTGTTCTACATGCACCTCAAGTTCGACAGCCGCCTGTTCGTGTTCCTGTTCAGTGGTCCGCTGCTCCTCGCCGTCAGCGTCATGATCGGATTGCTCTTCCTCTTCTTTGGAGCGGTGCGGCTGCGGACCGGGACGTGAACCCGTGACTCCGTGGAATCGCTGGGACCTGCATCCCAGCGTCGTGATAGGGCTCGTCCTCCTGGGCGGGCTCTACGTTTTTTGGGGAGGCCTGCAGACCGATCGCCGCCGCGTGGTGGCATTCGGCGCGGCGCTGTTCGTGACTTTCCTGGCGCTAAACGGCCCGCTGCACAACCTCTCCGACCGGTACCTCTTCAGCGCTCACATGGCGCAGCACCTGCTGCTCACGCTGCTGTTTCCGCCGTTGCTCCTCTACGGGACGCCGGCCTGGGTGGTCCGGCGCGTTCTCGCGCCGCGGTGGGTCACGGCGCTGGCGCGACTGGTGACGCGGCCCGTGATCGCGGCGGCGATCTTCACGGCCCCGATCGTCTTGTGGCACGTGCCGGTCTTCTATGACGCCGCCCTACGTCATCACAACCTTCACATCCTTCAACACCTGGTATTCCTCGCGACAGCGGTCCTCATGTGGTGGCCGGTCTTGTCTCCGGTCCCGGAACTGCCGCGGATCCCGTATCCCGGGCAGATGCTGTACCTGTTTCTGCTGGGGCTCCCGATGTCGATCACGGGGGCCCTGATCACCCTGTCGGACAACGTCCTGTATCCGTTCTATGCCGAGGCGCCGCGCCTGGCGCTCGGTCTCGATGTGCTCGCCGACCAGCAAATCGGAGGGCTGTTGATGTGGGTGGTCGGCGCCCTCGCGTTGTGGGGCGCGATGACGGCGGTGTGGTTCCGGTGGGCGGTGCGGGAAGGCAAAGGGGACGCCGAGCGGGCCGTCCCCTTGGATGTCTACGCGGTGACCCGGCGCTGAGCTACTCGCCGTCCGCGGTTTCGCCGAGCGGGTGGCGCCGCAGCTCTTCGCCGATTTGCGGGTGCTCGCGCCACAGGTAGTAGCCCATGGCGAGGGCGGCGAGGCAGTTGCCGATCGCCACGTTCCACCACGCCAGGTACCCGAGCAGCGGCTTCGCGAGCAGCGCGACGAGAATGTAGAACCCCACCTCGAAGAAGCAGAAGCCCACGACGACCAGGAACAGCGTCGACGGCGCCACTTCGACTTCGGCCGCGAGCGCGGCGGCGATGCACCCGACCACCACGAAGGCGCTCACGTGAATCATCGTGTAGCCGATGATGCGGGAGTACTCGATCACGACGCCGCTGGGATCGTGCGCGCCCCAGAAGACGGCGCTCCCGAGCATCGCCGGGGTGAAGAAGGGGCGACCATTGATGGCGTCGATGACGAGGAACCACACCGCCACGATCGCCGCGCCGATACAGCCCGCGATGAAGCCTTCGCGCAGGATGCGGTTGAGTTGCATGCCCGAGAATATATGCCCGGCCGGACCGCGTGCTAGATTAGGACATGACCCTCACCCGCCGTCCCCTGTTCTACGGTCTCTGCCTGCTGGCCGGCGCGCTGCTCGCCGGCGCCGCCGGGCTCATGCACCCATTCCTCGTGGGCGATGGCGCTGCGCAGCTCGAGACCATCTCCGCCACCAGGTACTGGCGCGCGCTTCACTGGGCGCTGCTGTTCGCGTTCCCGCTGATGTACATGGGGTTGATCGGCGTCGCGCTGCGCCACGGCGAGACGCCCGGCTCCGCCCCCGGGCGAGCGGGCGTGCTGCTCGCCGGTTTCGCCTTCGCGGTGTGGGCCTTGAATGTGCTCTTCATGGTGGGGGCCGGCGCGCATCTCGCGCACGCCTACACGACGTCGGATAAGGCGCTCACGTCGACCCACGCGGTGTTCCTCTACGACATGCTGCACCCCGCCGGCCTCGCGGCGGAGCGTCTGGCGACGTTTGCGTTGGGGCTCGTGGCCTACGTGTTCGGCTGGGCCATCTGGAACGGCAAGGTTTACCCGCGCTGGCTCGGGTGGGGCGCGTTTGCGGTGGCTGTAACGAACGCGGCCGTCGCGGTAGGGTTCAGCGAGTTCTCGCAGAACCTCTACTACGGCCAGGCGCTCTTCGTCGCCTGGCTCGTCGCGACGGCCGCGCTGATGCTCGCGGAGCGGCGTCCCGTCTAGCGCGCCCGGAGCCGCACCACCCGTTGCGACCAGCCGTCGGGCGGGCCGTACCCGAGGACGGTGAGCGTGACGATGTCGCCCGACTTGACGGTCGCCAGTGCCGCGCGGAACTCGGCGCGTGAGCGTGTCGGTTGGCCGTTGACCTTCAGGATGATGTCGGGATATCCCCCACCCGCGGCCGTCGCATCCAACAGCTTCTGATACGCCGGTCCGTCCGGTGAAACGGAGGTGACGGCGAGGCCGCCCCCGGCGCGTGCCACCGCCCGCAGGCTTGGCTCACGCGCGTCTTCCTGCGACAATGGCTCGACCGAGATCCCCAGGGTCTCTTCCTTGGGCGCGAGGCCCCGCTTGGGCGTCGCGTCTTCCGCCGCCGCCACTTCCTCAGAGTCGGCTTCAGGGCCGGGCGCCGCCGCGAGCCGCACGGTCAGCGTCTTCCGCTCACCGCCCGCGCGCGCGAGGCTGACCTGGACCGCCTCACCGGCCTTCCGGAAGCCGACTTTCTGTTGCAGCTGCGATACCGATTCGATCGGATCGCCGTCCACCGCGAGGATCACGTCACCTTCCTGGATCCCGGCGCGGCGGGCGGGCGAGTTGTCGGAGGGGCTGAAGTCGTTCACCACGACGCCGCGGATCTCCGCCAGCTTGGCCACCTCGGCGTCTTCCGGCGTGATGGGCCGGATCTGGATGCCCATCACTGCACGCTCCACGTGCCCCGTCGCGATCAATTGGGTCATGACCGTGCGCGCGAGATTGATGGGAATCGCGAACCCGTACCCGGCGTAGTACCCGGTCTCGCTCGCGATCGCCGCGTTGATCCCGATCACTTGCCCGCGAACATTGACGAGCGGTCCACCCGAATTGCCGGGGTTGATCGCCGCGTCGGTCTGGATGAAGTCCTGAATCGAATAACGCGACTGTTGCAGGCCCGCGAGCAGGCGGCCCTTGGCGCTGACGATGCCGGCGGTCACGGTGAATGTGAACGCCTCACCGAGCGGGTTGCCGATCGCCAGGACCCACTCGCCGATACGCGTCGAGTCGGAGTTGGCGAAGGTGACGGTCGTCAGGCCCGTCGCCGGGATCTTGATGACGGCGACGTCGGTCGACGGATCAGTGCCGACGATGCGGGCGGTGAACTCGCGGTTGTCGAGCAGCCGCACGGTTACCCGATCGGCGCCCTGGACCACGTGATTGTTCGTGAGGATGTAGCCGTCGGCGGAGACGATGAATCCCGACCCCGTGCCTTGCTCGACCTGCGGGCGGCGCGGGATCTGGAAGAAGTCCTCGAAGCCGGGCGGGAGGCGCCGGGCGTTGGCGCGTTCACGCCGCTCGGACTTCACGAACACCACGGCCGGCTTCACGTGCTCGGCGACCGCCGAGAACGCAGCGCCGAGGTCCGCTGCCGGTCCGGCCGTGGTG
>Ga0193711_1000137_pt1 | contig 13082 bp, 12 predicted proteins | sample H3m2metaG_FD_144922 | JGI IMG/M metagenome (GOLD analysis project Ga0193711, IMG submission 144922) | Soil microbial communities from a riparian zone of the East river system, Colorado, United States - H3m2 | ecosystem: Environmental > Terrestrial > Soil > Riparian zone | place: USA: East River...
GCCTTCATCGAGGACATGGCTGCGGCCTATGCAGAGGCGGACCTCGTCGTGTGCCGCGCCGGAGCGACCACGGTCGCGGAGATCGCCGCCGCGGGCTTGGCTAGCGTCCTGATTCCCTACCCGCACGCGGTGGACGACCACCAGACTGCCAATGCGCGCTTTCTCGCCGACGCGGGCGCCGCGGTCCTCGTGCCGCAGAGCGAACTCAGCCCCGAGCGGCTCTCAGGAGTGCTCGCCGGGTTCGATCGCTTGCGTTTGGGCGAAATGGCCGGGCGCGCGCGGTCGCTCGCCCGGCCCGGGGCCGCGGCGGCGGTCGCCACGGCCTGCGCGGAGCTTGCCGCATGAAGCACAAGGTCAAGCGGATTCATTTCGTCGGCATCGGCGGCAGCGGAATGAGCGGCATCGCCGAAGTGCTGCTCAATCTGGGCTACAAAGTGAGCGGCTCGGACCTCGTTGCGAATGCGGCGACCGAACGGCTCGCGGGTCTCGGGGCGAAGGTCGTGCTCGGGCACAAGGCCGACAACATCGCGTCGGCGGACGCCGTCGTCGTGTCCTCCGCGGTGACCGCGGACAACGTCGAGATCCTCGCCGCGAAGGCGAAGCGCGTCCCGGTCGTGCCGCGCGCCCTGATGCTCGCCGAGCTCATGCGCTTGAAGCAGGGCATCGCCGTCGCGGGGACACACGGCAAGACCACGACGACCAGCCTCGTCGCGAGCGTGCTCGCCGAAGGCGGGCTCGATCCCACGTTCGTGATCGGCGGGCGGCTGGTGAGCGCCGCCTCCAACGCGCGGCTTGGGACCGGCGAGTTCATCGTCGTCGAGGCCGACGAGTCCGATGCCTCCTTTCTCCAGCTGCAGCCCGTCGCCGCGGTGGTGACCAATATCGACGCCGATCACATGGAGACCTATCAGCACGATTTTTCGCGGCTGAAGCAGGCGTTTGTCGGTTTCCTGCAGAACCTCCCGTTCTACGGCAGTGCCATCGTCTGTACCGACGACGCCAACGTGCGCGAGATCCTGCCTTCAGTCTCGAAGCCGATCGTGACCTATGGATTGCGCGAGGACGCGATGGTTCGGGGGACCGAGATCGTTCCGGGAGACCGCATGCGCTTCAGGGCGTTGCGGGAGGGCGCCGCGACCCTGGACATCACGCTCAATCTTCCGGGACGGCACAACGTGCAGAACGCGCTCGCCGCGATCGCCGTGGCCACCGAGCTCGGTGTTCCCGATGCGGCGATCCGAAAGGCGCTCGCCGAGTTCCGCGGCGTCGGCAGGCGTTTCCAGCGCTACGGTGAGGTTCCGCTTGCTCCAAACGGCAAGTCGGCGGGGAGCTTCACTTTGGTCGACGACTACGGGCATCACCCGGTCGAGATGCAGGCGACGCTCGACGCGGCGCGCGGCGCTTTTCCGGGCCGGCGCATCGTGCTCGCCTTTCAGCCCCACCGTTATACGCGCACGCGCGATCTGTTCCAGGACTTCGTGAAGGCCCTTTCCGGTGTCGACGCGCTGCTGCTCGCGGAAGTCTATCCGGCGGGCGAGACACCGATCGTTTCCGCCGACGGGCGCTCGCTCGCCCGCGCGATCCGCATTGCGGGCAAGACCGAGCCCGTATTCGTCGAGAGGATCGCCGACATGCCCGACGCTATCCGCAAGATCGTGCGCCCGGGTGACGTCGTGCTGACCATGGGTGCGGGTTCGATCGGCGGCGTGCCTCTAGCGCTCGCCAGGACCGGAAGATGAAGATGACTGAGCCGATCGACCGATCGGGCGTCGCGCTGCGCGGTTCCTTGCGGCTGAACGAGCCGATGGCGAAGCACGTCAGCTGGCGCGCGGGCGGTGTCGCCGAGCGGGCCTACGTTCCGGCCGACCGCGCCGACCTCGCCGCATTCCTCGCGACTCTTCCCCGGGGCGAGCGAGTCTGCTTCGTGGGACTCGGAAGCAATCTGCTGGTACGTGACGGCGGATTTCACGGGACGGTCGTCTTGATGCACAGCCCGCACTGCGTGATTCGCGTCGAGGGTGGCTTGATTTACGCGGAAGCGGGCGCCGCCTGTCCCAAGGTGGCGCGCCTCACCGCGACACGCGGCTTCGAGGGCGCGGAGTTCCTCGCCGGAGTTCCCGGAACGGTGGGCGGGGCGCTCGCGATGAACGCCGGATGCTACGGGTCGGAAACCTGGGACGTCGTCGCGAAGGTGCTGACGATATCGCGCGCCGGGAAATTGAGCGAACGCAAGCCCGCTGATTTCGAACTCGGATATCGGCGCGTCACACTTCGCGGATCGGAACTGGGCGAGAACGAATGGTTTCTCGCAGCTTGGTTCCGTTTCCCCATGGGTGATGAGAAGCGCGCCCGAGCCCGCATCAAGGAACTGCTCGCGAAACGTATCGCGGAGCAGCCTCTCGAACTTCCGAATGCCGGCTCGGTATTCCGCAACCCGCCTGGCAAGTACGCCGCGCGCCTGATCGATGCCTGCGGGCTCAAGGGCCATGAGATCGGCGGCGCTCGAGTCTCGGAGAAACACGCGAATTTCATCGTCAACCCGAAGGGGAGAGCGCGTGCCTCGGACATCGAGGCCCTGATCGAGCACGTGCGCGGCTCCGTGAAGGAACGTTTCGGCATCGAGCTGGTTCCCGAAGTGCGAATCATCGGTGAGGCCGTGTGAGGGGCTTCGGAAAAATCGCCGTGCTCATGGGCGGACGCTCGGCCGAGCGCGCCGTGTCCCTTAAGAGCGGTTCGATGGTGCTGGGCGCCTTGAAGAAGAAGGGGGTGGACGCCCACGCCTTCGACACGAAAGAGCGGGGACTCGACGCGCTCGTCAAAGAGCGGTTCGACCGCGTCTTCATCGCGCTGCATGGTCGTTACGGCGAAGACGGCACGGTTCAGGGCGCGCTCGAGCTTCTCGGAATCCCCTACACCGGCTCGGGCGTGCTGGGGAGCGCGCTCGCGATGGACAAGTGGCGCAGCAAGCTCGCCTGGCAGGGCAGCGGGATTCCGACGCCGCACTACGAGCTTCTCACTCGCGAAACCGATCTCCATGGCGTCGCGACGCGGCTGGCGCTGCCCCTGATGATCAAGCCCGCCAACGAAGGTTCCTCGATCGGAATGACCAAAGTAAGGAGCGCCCGCGATCTCCCGGAAGCCTACGCGCTTGCCTCGAACTACGACCGCGTCGTGATCGCCGAAGCGTTCGTGGACGGCGTCGAGCTGACGGCCGGGGTGCTGGGAGACACGGCCCTTCCTTTGATCAAGCTCGAAACGCCGCGCGAGTTCTACGACTACGCCGCGAAGTACAGCGCCGAGGATACCCGCTACATCATTCCCTGCGGCTTGCCCCCGGACGCCGAGCGCATTATCCAGGACGAGGCGCTGCGGGCTTTCAGAATCTTGGGTTGCAGTGGATGGGGCCGCGTGGACCTCATGCTCGACCGCAAGGGCAAGCCCTACTTCCTCGAGGTCAACACCTCTCCGGGGATGACCGACCACTCGCTCGTGCCGATGGCGGCGCGTCACGCGGGATTGTCCTTCGAAGACCTGTGCCTGCGGATTCTCGAGCTGGCGCAGCTCGCCGAGCCAGGAGACGATCGTGTGGGATAACCCGCGCCTCGCCAACGTCGCCGCAAACGCGCTCTACGCGCTTGCGCTCGGGCTCGTCGCCTACGCCGGCGTGCGTGTCCTGTTCGAGTCCCCGCTGTTTTCGCTCAAGACCATCGTCGTGGAGGGCGGGCTCCAGCACGTTGCGCGCGACGAGATCGTCCGTGCTCTCCAGGGCCGCGTGAAGGGCACGTTTTTCACCGTGGACCTGGAGGCGGTGCGGGCGCTGTTCGAGGGGATTCCCTGGGTGCGCCGAGCCGAACTGCGGCGCGGCTGGCCCGATCGGCTGGAAGTGCGCATCGAAGAGCACGTGGCGCTCGCGCTTTGGGGCCAAAGACGAGGGCCGCAGCTGGTGAATACTCATGGAGAGCTATTCCGCGGGCAGAGTGACGCTCCCCTGCCGGTCTTCTCCGGGCCCGCCGGGAGCGAAGGCGAAGTCACGCAACGCTACCTTGCCTTTCACAGTCTGCTGGTTCCCCTCGCTCTCGAACCCCGGCAGGTGCTGCTCAGTTCCAGACTGTCATGGCAGGTCAAGCTCTCCAACGGGCTCACCGTGCAACTCGGGCACGACTCGGACAAGGACCGCGTCGAGGGCCGTCTTGCGCGGCTCGTCTCCGTATACCCGCAGACCCTCGGGGAATCCAGGCAGCGTCTCGACTACGTCGACCTGCGCTATCCCAACGGCTTTGCCCTGCGCGTTCCCGATTTCGCCGGGCCCGAGCCTCGCGCGCGCAAGCGAGTCTGACATGGCGAGGGAAAACAAGAACCTCATTGTTGCTCTGGACATCGGCACCTCCAAGGTGGCGGCGCTGGTGGCGGAACTTTTCCCTGACGGACGCATGGACATCATCGGGACCGGCGGTCACGAATCCAAGGGACTGAAAAAGGGCGTCGTCGTAAACATCGAGGCGACCGTGAACGCCATCCAGCGGACCCTCGAAGAAGCGGAATTGATGGCCGACTGCAAGATCGAGCGCGTTTTCACCGGGATCGCCGGGAGCCACATCAAGAGCTTCAACTCCACGGGGATGGTGGCGATCAAGGACAAGGAGGTGACGCCGGTCGACGTCGAGCGCGCGATCGAGACCGCGCGCGCCATGCCCATTCCGACCGACCAGCAGGTGCTGCACATCCTCACCCAGGAATTCATCATCGACGGGCAGGACGGGGTGCGAGAGCCGCTCGGCATGAGCGGCGTGCGGCTCGAAGTCAAAGTGCACATCGTCACCGGAGCCGTCTCGGCGGCGCAGAACATCGTCAAGTGCGTGCGCCGCTGTGGGCTGGAAGTGAACGATCTGATTTTGCAGCCGCTGGCGTCTTCGCTTGCCGTGCTGACCGAGGACGAAAAGGAGCTCGGCGTGTGCCTCGTCGACGTCGGCGGTGGCACGAGCGACATCGCCGTGTTCCGCGAGGGCGCGATCCGCCACACGGCTGTGGTCCCGATCGCCGGAGACCAGATCACCAACGACATTGCGATGGCGCTGCGCACGCCTACCGCAGAGGCCGAAGAACTCAAGGTGCGCCACGGCTGCGCGCTCAGGCAGCTTGCCGAGGCCGGCCAGATGATCGAGGTCGCCGGCGTGGGCGACCGCCCGCCGCGGATGCTTTCGCGCCAGACGCTCGCAGAGGTCATCGAGCCCCGCGTCGAAGAACTCTACTCCCTCATTCAGCAAGTGCTGCGCGACTCCGGTTACGAGGAACTGCTGTCCTCGGGGGTCGTGCTCACGGGGGGCTCCGCGGTGATGCAGGGGATGGTGGAGCTGGGAGAGGAGATCTTTCACATGCCGGTCCGGCTGGGCATCCCCCGCTATACCGGCTCCCTGTCGGATGTGGTCCGCAGCCCGCGGTACGCCACCGGCGTCGGCTTGTTGCTCGAGGGCGTGGTGCAGACGCAGCGCGGACTGATCGCGCGGCAGGGGGGGTCTCTAAAGCAGATCGTAAAGAGGATGCGCCAATGGTTTCAACGGAATTTTTAGAAGTGCACGATTTGCAGGCGTTTTTTTTCTTCACCCCGGAAGGAGGTCAGCATGTTTGAAGTCGTCGAAAACACAGCGAGCGGCACCGTGATCAAGGTGATCGGTGTCGGCGGCGCGGGCGGCAATGCCGTCGATCACATGATCCGAAACGGCGTGGCCGGCGTCGAGTTCATCACCGCCAATACCGACGGCCAAGCGCTGTCGCGCACCCAGGCAAAGAGCCAGATCCAACTCGGATCGACCGGCCTCGGCGCAGGGGCCAAACCCGAAGCCGGGCGCGCCGCGGCACTCGAGGCTCGCGACCAAATAGCCGATGCCTTGCGCGGCTCGCACATGGCCTTCATCACCGCTGGAATGGGCGGGGGCACCGGCACGGGCGCGGCACCCGTGGTTGCAGAGGTCGCCAAGGAGATGGGAATCCTCACCGTCGCGGTCGTCACAAAACCCTTCTCGTTCGAAGGCGTGCGCAGGATGCAGGCCGCGGAGACTGGCATCGAGGAGCTGTCCCAGCATGTCGATTCGGTCATCGTGATTCTCAACGAGAAACTCGAGGAAGTGCTCGGCGACGACGTGTCGATGGAGGAGGCGTTTTCGGCGGCCGACAGCGTGCTGAAAAACGCCGTCGCGGGCATCTCTGAAATCATCAACGTTCCCGGCCTCATCAACGTCGACTTCCAGGACGTTCGGACCGTGATGGCAGAGCAGGGAATGGCGATGATGGGTTCTGCGGCCGCGTCCGGCGTCGATCGAGCGCGCATCGCTGCCGAACAGGCGGTAGCCTGCCCCTTGCTCGAAGGCGTCAATCTGTCCGGCGCACGTGGTGTTGTGGTGAACATCACGGCCAACAAATCGAGCCTGAAGCTGCGCGAGACCAAGGAGGTAATGAACACCATCCGCGGCTTCGCTGCAGACGACGCGACCATCATCTTCGGCGCCGTCTATGACGATCCGATGGGCGAGGAGCTGCGCGTCACCGTGATTGCTACGGGCCTAGGCCAGCCGCAGGTCGCGCGCCAAGCCAGACCGAAGCTGGTGCAAAAGACCGGGACCGACAACCGGCCGGTCGCCGGAGTGGATTACCGCGTGCTCGATGAGATGCCGGCGGTGATCCGCAAGAACCGCGCTTCCACGATAGAAGCGCTCCAGAACAGCGGGGTCGACAAGTACGACATCCCCGCTTTCCTTCGCAAGCAAGCCGACTAGGGAGAGAGCACATGAGCACAGCCAAGAGACCGGGCATGCCCCGCTACCTGCGCAGGCCTTTGATCGCGAAACCGAGCGTGCGAGAGCCCATTCGGACGGCGCCGGTGCTGATCCGCACCGTCGCTTTCGTCCCCGCATACCTGCGCAAGCGGCCGCACTGAGCGCGCAAACGGCACAGGCTCGCCGGAATTCCGGGCCGGTGCACCCGCGCTCTATGCTAAAATTCCATGCTTTCAAGTGGCTACAGCAATTGCTGCAACGACGCAAATGTTCAAGCAGCGCACTCTCAAATCCGTGATTCGCGCCACCGGCGTCGGTCTGCATACCGGCGAGAAGGTCGCCGTGACACTGCGACCGGCTTCGCCCGACGTGGGCATCGTGTTTCGACGCATCGATTTGCCCGTCCCGATCGACATCGCAGCCGACGCCTATAAGGTCACCGACACTCGGCTCTGCAGCGCGCTGGAGGCAGGCGGGGCGAAAGTGGCCACCGTCGAGCATCTCATGTCGGCGTTCGCGGGGCTCGGGATCGACAACGCCTACGTCGATCTCACCGGGTCGGAAGTTCCGATCATGGACGGGAGCGCCGCGCCTTTCGTGTTTCTCATCCAGTCCGCGGGCATCGAGCAGCAGCCCGCGCCCAAGCGCTTTTTCAGAATCAAGAGCGCAGTCGAAGTGACAGACGGCGACAAGTGGGCGCGCTTCGAGCCGTTCGAGGGTTTCAAGCTTTCGTTTTCGATCGAGTTCGACCACCCCGCTTTCGAGCGCTCGGCGCAGGCGGCACACGTTGACTTTGCCGATACCTCCTACGTGAAGGAAGTCGCCCGGGCGCGCACCTTCGGTTTTATCCAGGACGTGGAGGCGTTGCGCGATTCCGGCCTCGCTTTGGGCGGGAGCCTCGAAAACGCAGTCGTCGTGGACGAGTACCGCGTGCTGAACGCCGAGGGACTGCGTTACAGCGACGAGTTCGTGAAGCACAAGCTGCTCGACGCAATCGGCGATCTATACTTGATCGGGCATCCGCTGATCGGCTATTTTTCGGCCCATAAATCCGGCCACGCCCTGAACAACCGTTTGCTGCGGGAGACGCTTGCTTGCGACGGCGCCCTGGAATGCGTGACCTTCGAGCGCGAAGAGGACGCGCCGGCTGCCCTGTCCCGGCTGTTCGCCCTGCCCGCCGGTTGAGCGGAGTGTTGCGGGTCTGATGCTTGCATTGCGCATTGCTGCAATTCTCGCCGTGCTCGCCACGGCAGCTGGGATAATCCTGTATCTGCTGACCCGCGACCGCAAGTACCTGCGCTTCGCTTATCAGGTATTCAAGTACGCTCTGATTTTCGCCCTGCTGGTCTTCGGCCTTCTGATGCTCGAACGTGTAATTGTGCTCGTCTAGGCAGGTACTTACTTGAGGTGCCGCGCGGCGATCTTCACGAGCGTAATTTTCAATTCTGAATCAGGGAGTTGCTCGCAGAGCTGTGACAGCCCCGTGGCGGCCTCCGCGCTCATTTTGGCAGACTTTTCAACAGCTTGAGCGTCAGAAGCGAGGGGTTGCACGCACACCTCCAATCCGGTAACCTCCCTGGCTCGCTTCGAAAGCTCCTCCGATAATGTCGGGAGCATAAGTTTCAGCTTGGCAGCGATCGCGCCGTTGGCAGCAAAAATAACGACTTTTCCCTGCTTGTAATTTGCGATCGAGCAGCAACGCGCGAGGGAGTCGGGGAGGATGGCTGCGAGAATCTCCCGCAACTCGATCAAGCGCCTGGCCTGCGGCATAAGCGGCGCGATGCCGTCGGGCTGATTCAAAAAGGCGCAAGGGTTCTTCATAGGGGCAGCGTGCATATTATTCTTGTTTCGAGCAGGCTGGCCAAGTCGAGGTCCTGGACCCTGACCCACCGGCACTTGCTTGCCGGCACCGTGTTCATGGCGCTACTCGTAATCAGCCTTACGCTCGGGCTCTTCTGGATCACGGTACGCCATGCCGCCGAAGTCAAGCTTCCGCTGCTCGACTCGCTGGTCTCGTCGGCGCAGGAAGCGCAGCGGCGCAAGACCGAAGATTTCCTGCGGGAAAACTTGAACGCCATGGCGGTGAAGCTCGGCCAGATGCAGGCCCAGCTTATGCGCCTTGACGCGTTGGGTGAACGCCTCTCCACACTGGCGGGGCTCAAGCCCGGGGAATTCCGCTTCACCGAGGCGCCGGGTCGAGGCGGCGCGCTGTCGAGCATCCCTCCCAAGGATCTCTCGATGGCGGAATTCAACCGGCAGCTCGATCAGCTTTCCAGACAGATGGAAAACCGGAGCGACTCCCTCGGGATCCTCGAGTCGCAGTTGTTCGACGCCAAGGTGAAAAAGAAGCTCATGCCGACGATCCCCCCAGTGGACGCGGCCTACAGCGCATCCAGCTACGGCTGGCGCATCGATCCGTTCAACGGCATGCTCGCCATGCACGAGGGCGTGGATTTCCCCGTGGATATCGGGACCCCCGTTTTCGCGGCGGCCGGCGGCGTGGTGATCTACTCGGGGCCGCATCCACAGTACGGCTTTCTGGTGGAGATCGACCACGGCAACGATTTTACGACCCGCTACGCTCATTGCTCAAGAGTTCTGGTCAGGGAAGGCGAGGTAGTTCAGCGCGGAAGCAAGATCGCCGAATCCGGATCCACCGGCCGCGCCACCGGTCCGCACCTTCACTTTGAAGTCCGCTACCGCAGCGTCGCGCAGAACCCGATCCGATTCCTTCAGGCCACGGCGCGCTAGCCGGCATTTCCGCCGCGCACAGGAAGTCTCCATCGCGCGGTTTCCCGCGCGTTTCCATCTCCTCGAATCGCGGGGAGCAGCCCCTCCGGCGTGATAAACTTCGAACCTTTGCACTCCACGGCAGTCATTCCTCGATGATTTCCCGCGTACTGAAGGCGGTGTTCGGCAGCCGCAATGATCGGCTGCTCAAGCACTACGGCAGGTCCGTGCGCGCGATCAACGCTCTCGAGCCGTCGATGGCGGCGCTCCCGGATCACGGCCTGGGGGCGAAAACGCTCGAGCTCAGGGAGCGTTTCGCAAAGCGGATCCAAGGCGTCCCCGAAGAGGAACGCGACGCGGCGGAAAAGGCGGCTCTCCTCGAGCTCCTCCCGGAGTCCTTCGCCGTGGTTCGCGAAGCGGCGAAACGCGTGCTCAACATGCGCCACTTCGACATGCAGCTGATCGGCGGGATGGTCCTGCACGACGGCAAAATCTCGGAGATGCGAACCGGCGAAGGTAAGACGCTGGTTGCGACCCTGCCCGCGTACCTCAACACACTCTCCGGCCGCGGCGTGCACATCGTTACGGTCAACGACTACCTCGCGAGCCGGGACGCGGAGTGGATGGGGAAGGTTTACAAATTTCTCGGGCTGGCGGTGGGCGTGATCCTGACCCAGATGCCTCACTCCGAAAAACAATCAGCATACGCCGCCGACATCACCTACGGCACCAACAACGAATTCGGCTTCGACTACCTGCGCGACAACATGGCGATGCAGGTGGGCGACCGCTTCCAGCGCAAGCTGAACTACGCGATCGTCGACGAGGTCGACTCGATCCTGATCGACGAGGCGCGCACGCCCCTCATCATCTCCGGCCGCGCCGAGGACCGCACGGAGATCTACCAGCGCATGGACAAGGTGGCACCGCTCCTGAAGCGCCAGGAAAAGGAAGGCGCGCCGGGCGACTTTCATGTCGACGAGAAAAACCACACCGTGCTGCTCTCCGAAGACGGGCACGAGCACGCCGAGAAGCTCCTCGGCCGCGCGGGGTTGCTGCCCGAAGGGCGCAGTCTCTACGAACCGGCTTACGTTAACCTCATGCATCACTTGAACGCGGCGCTGAGGGCGCACAATCTTTTCTTTCGCGACCGGCACTACGTGGTCCAGGACGGCGAAGTGATCATCGTCGACGAGTTCACCGGCCGGCTCATGCCGGGGCGTCGCTGGTCAGACGGCCTGCATCAGGCGATCGAGGCGAAGGAGAACGTGTCGATCCAGAGTGAGAACCAGACGCTCGCGTCGATCACGTTCCAGAATTACTTCCGCATGTATCGCAAGCTCGCGGGGATGACCGGAACGGCCGATACCGAGGCCTACGAATTCCAGGAGATCTACGGACTGGAGGTCGTCGTCGTCCCGACGCACATGCCAATGATCCGCGCCGATCGTAACGACCAGGTCTTTCGCACCGCAGCGGAAAAGTACAAAGCGATCATCGGCGATATCAAGGACTGCCACGTGCGCGGCCAGCCGGTGCTGGTCGGCACGACCTCGATCGAGAATTCCGAGCTCATCTCGGGAATGCTGGAGAAGGACAAGTTGCCGCACCAGGTCCTGAACGCGAAGCAACACGCGCGCGAAGCGGAAATCGTCGCCCAGGCCGGGCGTCCGAAGATGATCACCATAGCGACCAACATGGCGGGCCGGGGCACCGACATCGTGCTGGGCGGCAACGTCGAGAAGCAGATCGATCTAGTGCGGGACAAGGACGACCTCGACGCCGCCGGGAAGGAGCGTCGCATCAGTGAGCTGCGTCATGAGTGGCAGGACCTGCATAACCGCGTCATCGCCGCGGGCGGCCTGCACATCATCGGGACCGAGAGGCACGAGGCGCGGCGCATCGACAACCAGCTGCGCGGCCGCTCCGGCCGGCAGGGCGATCCGGGCTCCTCGCGCTTTTTCCTTTCGCTCGAGGACCCGCTGCTGCGGATCTTCGCCGGAGAGCGGGTCAACGCCATCATGCAGCGCCTGGGGATGCCAGAGGGCGAGCCGATTGAGCATAGCCTCGTCACTCGATCGATTGAGAGCGCACAGCGCAAGGTCGAAGCGCACAACTTCGACATCCGCAAGCAACTGCTGGAATACGACAACGTCGCGAACGACCAGCGTCGCGAAATTTATCAGTTGAGGAATTCCATCCTCGAATCGCAGGACGTTTCGGACCAGATCGCGGCGCTGCGCGAGGGCGTTGTGACCGATTTCTTCCGCGCCCATGTCCCCGAAGAGAGCATGGAAGAGCAATGGGACATTCCGAGCCTCGAAAAAGTGTACGTCGCCGAGCTCCGGCTCGAACTGCCTCTGTCGAAGTGGCTCGAGAGCGACCCGGGCCTGGATGACGCCGCGCTGCTCAAGCGCGCGATCGACGAGGCCCACGCGGCCTATCGTCGCAAGATGGCGGCCAATCCGCCGGAGGCCGTGCATCACGTGGAACGCCTCATACTGCTCTCGACACTGGACAACCACTGGCTCGAGCACCTCGCCGCCCTCGACCACCTGCGCCAGGGAATCCATCTGCGCGGTTACGCGCAGAAAAACCCGAAGCAGGAATACAAGCGCGAGGCCTTCGAGCTGTTCGGCAACCTCGTGGAATCAGTCAAACTGGAAGTGACGCGTACGCTGATGACCGTCGAGCTGCAGATGCGCGAGCAGGTCGAGCAGGTAGAGAAGCTGCAGGCGCCGGCGCTCGAGAACGTGCAATACCAGCACGCCGGGTACGAAGAAGCCCTCGCCGGAGAGGGTGCAGATGCGGCCCCGGCGTCGAAGCCGGCGCCCTTCGTCAGGCAGATGGGGAAAATCGGCCGCAACGATCCTTGTCCCTGCGGGTCGGGGAAGAAATACAAGCACTGCCACGGGAAGCTGAGCTAGCAGGGGAGCGGCGCCCAACCTAATGGCTGTCAATTTGAGCCCTCCGCGTCCGGAGGACTTGTTGCTCGTGAAGGGCGTCAAGCTCGGCGTCGCCGAGGCCGGAATCCGCAAGGCCGGGCGCAAGGACCTGCTCCTCATGACGCTCGCGGAGGGTGCGTCCGCCTCGGGCGTGTTCACGCAGAATCGCTTTTGCGCGGCAGCGGTCCAAGTGGCGAAGGAGCACCTGGCTACCGGGTTACCCCGGGCGCTGCTCGTCAACACCGGCAACGCCAACGCCGGTACCGGGGAGGCCGGGATTGCCGGCGCAAGGGCGAGCTGCGATGCGGCCGCCCGGCTCATCGGTTGCGAATCCCGCCGGGTTCTGCCGTTTTCGACGGGCGTGATCATGGAGCCCCTGCCCGTGGAGCGCATCGTCGCGGGCCTGCCGGCGTGCGTCGCCGACCTGCGCGAGGACAACTGGGCGCGGGCAGCCGAGGCGATCATGACGACCGATTCGGTGCCGAAAGCCCGGTCGCGGCGCGTGCAGCTCGCGGGGGGCGCGGTGACCGTCACCGGGATCGCGAAAGGCGCGGGCATGATCCGCCCCGACATGGCGACGTTGCTCGCGTTCGTCGCGACGGACGCCCCGGTCGTACAAGGTGCGCTCCACGGGCAG
>Ga0193711_1000138_pt1 | contig 13056 bp, 11 predicted proteins | sample H3m2metaG_FD_144922 | JGI IMG/M metagenome (GOLD analysis project Ga0193711, IMG submission 144922) | Soil microbial communities from a riparian zone of the East river system, Colorado, United States - H3m2 | ecosystem: Environmental > Terrestrial > Soil > Riparian zone | place: USA: East River...
AAGGCGGGCCCGGGCGGCACCGTCACGATCCACGTCGTGTTCAGCGGCTGTGGCGTCGAGCCCACCGTCACGGTGGAGCGCAGCGCGGCCTGACGCGGTTCACGGTGTCCGTGTGGAAGGCGCACCCGCGGGAGCGATCCCGCGGGTGTTTCTTTTCCGGCGGGGCCTCGTAGAATCAAGCCGTGCGGAGCGTTCATCGATTAGCGTTATTGCTGCTCGTGACGTGCGCCGGTTGCGCTCCCCAGAGCCATGGGCGCACGGTGCTCTTCGCCTCCGGCGCGGACCTGCAAAGCATCAACCCGCTGCTGACGGCGCATCCGCTTGCCAAGCAGGTGCAACGGTACGTCCTCTTGATGACGTTGGCCCGCTACGATTCGACACTCACGCCGCAGCCATATCTGGCGCGCGCGTGGCGCTGGTCGGATGGCGGGCGTTCGCTGACGCTGACGCTCCGGACCGATGTGCGGTGGCACGATGGCGTGCGCACGACGGCGCGCGACGTCGCGTGGACGCTGGACGCCGCGCGCGATTTGGCGACAGGCTATCCCCGCGCCAACGATCTCGCCGCGCTCGCGAGCGTCGCCGTCCCGGACGATTCGACGGTCGTGCTGCGATTCACCAGGCCGGCGCCGCGTGATCATTTTCCCGACGTGCTCGCCGATCTCGCGATTCTGCCGGCGCACCTGCTCGATACCGTGCCCCATGCGCGCCTGCGCGAAGCCGAGTGGAACCGCCGGCCCGTAGGGAACGGGCCCTTCCGGTTCGTGGCGCACGAGTCGAATCGCCGCTGGGTGTTCGCCGCCAATCTCGACTTTCCGGCCGCGCTTGGCGGGCCACCGGGGCTCGATCGCTTCATCGTGGTCGTGGTGGACGAGCCCACGACCAAGTTGGCGGCGCTCGTGGCGGGCGAAATCGACTTCGCCGGCATCAACCCCGCGCACGTGGCCTTCGTGCGCCGTCACGCCGGCCTCGCGGTGATCGACTATCCGCTGCTGTATCCGTACGGCCTCGCGTTCAACACGCGCCGCCCGCCGTTCGACGACTACCACCTGCGGCTCGCGGCCGCCCTGGCGATCGACCGGCGCGAAATCGTGGATGGCTACCTCTTTGGATTCGGCGGGATCGCTGATGGTCCCGTGCCACCGACCGTGCCGCAGTATCTTCCCGTGCCGCGGCTCCCGGTGGCCCCCGACTCGTCGCGCCGGCTGCTCGCCGAGAGGCACCCGCGGTTCGAGATCCTCACCGTCGGGAGCGGCGAGGCCCCGCTCGAGCAGATGCTGCAGGCGCGCCTGGCAGCCGTCGGTTTTGACGTGTCGATCCGCCAGCTCGAGTTGTCTGCGTTCCTCGATCGCGTGAACGGGCCGCGGCACGATTTCGCGGCCGCCGTCATGGGAGTGACCGGTGATCTGCAACTTGGGTTTCTCCAACCGCTCGGCAACGTGACCGGGACGCCGATTCCCGACGACGCGGCTCAGGCGCAGCGCGTGTTCGCCGAGCAGCTGCCCGTCGCCTGGCTTTATCATGGACGCGGTGTGCAAGGGATGAACCGTCGCGTGCTCGGTGTGCGCATGGACGTGCGTGGCGAGCTCCCGACCGTCGCGACGTGGCGCATCGCCCCATGAGGCGCCGGGACTTGCCGACCGAGTACCACGCCACCGCGCCGCTGCGACTCGACTTTGCCGGCGGCTGGACCGATGTCCCACCGTTCTCGGCGCGCGAGGGCGGCGTCGTGGTCAACGCGGCCATCAGCTTGCGCACGCACGTGGCGTTGACCCTCGGTGGCAAGTTGCTCCGTCTCGTCGCCGAAGACCTGGGCGAGACACTCGAATGCGCCAACGCGGGTGGTCTCATCCTCGACGGCAAGCTCGACCTCCTCAAGGCCGCGCTGCGGATGTTTCCCGTGCTTGGCGGCTTCACGCTGACGACACGCTGCGAAGCGCCGCTCGGATCGGGGCTCGGCAGCTCCGGATCGCTCGACGTCGCGCTCGTCGCCGCGTTGACGCGCGCGCGCCTCGAGCGCGTCGGCGAGCGCGACCTGGCCGAACATGCCTGGCAGATCGAGGCCGTCGAAGTGAAGATCCCGGGTGGGAAGCAGGACCAATACGCCGCAGCCCTGGGCGGCTGGCATCGGCTCAGCTTTCGCGATCCAGACGTGGGCGTGGAGCCCATCACGATCGAGCCCGCGTTCGCCGCCGCCCTGGAGCGCCAGATCGTGCTCTGTTATACCAACACGTCGCGCGTTTCCGGCGACACGATCGGCCGAGTGATGGGTGCGTACGATCGCGGCGATCGTGCCGTGACCGCAGCCCTGCAGGGACTGAAGCATGTCGCCGAAGAGATGGCTCAAGCGTTGCGCAGCGCCGACCTGGCTCGCGTCGGAGTGCTTCTTGCTGCCAACTGGACCCATCAGCAGGCACTCGATCCAGGCATGCAGACCGCCGAGATGGCGAGACTCGAGGAGGCGATGCGCGTCAACGGCGCGATCGGAGGCAAGGCCGCCGGGGCGGGAGCAGGGGGGTCGATGTTCTTTCTGTTGAAGGGGGACCGGCGCGCCGCGGAGCAGGCGGCCGCCGCCGCCGGAGCAACAGTGCTTCCTTTCACCTGGTCTACCGAGGGCGCGCGCGCGTGGTAACTGCGGACCAAATTACGGCTCGACGCCTGGTCATCGCCGAGTCGTCCGACCTGCAGGCGTTGCTGGCGCACCTCCGCGAACGCGCGCGGCCCGTCATCGAGCGCCTACCGGTCATCCCCGAACACAAGGCGCTGCTGTCCGTCGACGGAGGCGTGTGTCCCGACGACGACACGCCGCTGGCCTTCGACCCCTGGAGTCCGGCCGCGCACCGCTGCCCCCGCTGCGGGAAGACCTGGACCGGCGACCGGCATGACCGGCACTGGGCGCGCTATCAGCACCTCTGGCTCGCGGAGCGCGGCGCTCACCTCGCCACGCTCGCGGCGTTGGATGATGACTCGGCCGCCGGCGCGCGGGCCGGCGAGATCCTCACCGCCTACGCGCAGCGGTACTGGCGCTACCCGAACCGCGACAACGTGCTCGGCCCGAGCCGGTTGTTCTTCTCGACCTACCTCGAGTCCATCTGGATCTGCAGCTATCTCGCGGCTGCGACCCTCCTCAAAGCAGCGGGTCGCCTCGACGAGGGGACTGTCCGCGCCGTGAATCAGGTGGCGGACGAGGCCGCGACCCTGATCGGCGATTACGACGAGCGCTTTTCAAACCGCCAGACGTGGAACAACGCGGCGCTCGCGGCGATTGCCGTCTGGTTCGAGGACGAGGATCTGGCGCAGCGCGCCATCGAGGGTCAAACGGGTCTCCTGGCGCATCTGGCGCGCGGCTTCGGCAGCGACGGGATGTGGTATGAGGGTGAGAACTACCACCTGTTCGCCTTGCGCGGATTGCTTACGGGGTTCGGGTGGGCGCGTCTCGCCGGCGTCGACGCGTTCGCCGACCCGCGGCTCGCTGCGCGCCTCGCGGGGGCGCTCCGGGCTCCCACATTGAGCGCGCTCCCCGATTTCACCTTCCCCGCGCGCAAAGACTCCCGGTACGGTATCTCGTTGGCGCAGCCGATGTACGTGGAGCTTTGGGAGATCGGCCTCGCAAGACTCGGGATGCGGGATGCGGGAGGCGAGATGCCTGATATCGGCAATTGGCTTGCGGCTCTCTACCACCAGCCCGCCCCGGTTCCCGAGCCATTTGAGTCGTACTTGCACGACGCACCATTCGCATCCCCCATCCCGCATCTCGCATCCCGCACGCGTCTCTCGTGGTGGTCGCTTCTCGAAATGCTGCCGGCGCTTCCGGGCGAGGTCGCCACGTGGGCGCCGGGCAGTACCCTCTTCGACGCGCAGGGACTGGCGGTTCTTCGCGCCGGAGACCGGTACGCCGCGCTCGAGTGCGGTCCGTACGGCGGCGGGCACGGGCACCCCGACCGGCTGCACCTCACACTCCACGCGAACGGCGTCCATTGGCTCCCCGACCCGGGCACCGGGTCGTATGTGTCTCGCGATCTGTTCTGGTATCGCTCGACGCTCGCGCACAACGCGCCGCGACTCGACGGCGCCTCCGAAGCGCCGGGAGACGCCGTCTGCGAGATGTTCGACGTCCGGGACGATTGGGCGTGGGTCCGCGGAAGTCAGGGCGGTCTCGCGCGGACCGTGGTGTTGGGCCCGGCGTACGTCGTGGACGTGCTCGAGCTCACGGGCCGCGAGGAGCATTCCGTGGAACTGGCCTGGCATTTCACGGGTGCGGGGCAGGGCGATCCACGGACGCCGGGCCGCTGGGTCGATGCAACGCTGGAGGACGAGTTCATTGTGCGCGCGGAGCGCTTCGTACCTGACGGCGACGGTCCCGTCGTGGTGCAGCTCCTGGCCAATGGCCAAGGGCTAACGGCGCATTTTGCGTTCGAAGGTGAATTGCTGCGCGTCGAAGGCCCCGGCCTCCCCGGGAGCGGGAAGTCCGCGGCCTTCTATCTGGTGCGAGGCCAGGGCCGCAATCTTCGATTCGTCACGGTGCTCGAGCCGCACTCGGGGGGGGGGGAGCCGCAGGTGCGGGCGGTGCGGACGGCCGGCGAAGCGGTCGAAATCGAAACTGCTGGTGGCGTGGAGCGGCACCGTTTCACCGGAGCGGCGTGGGAGATCGAGAAGGCCGATGCCCCGGTCCGCTCACTGCGAGGAGGGCAAGACGTCATGCCGCCGTTCCACCCGCTCCTCGAGCTCGAAGGACCGACGCGGGCCGTGGCGGCGGCGCTGCAAGTCGGCGGCGCACCGCCCCTCGATGGCACGCTGGCGGGGTTCGATGTGTCAGAGCCGCTGACCCTCGGGCTCGAAGACCAGTACCGGCGCAGCGAGGACGCCTACCCCGGTCCCGATGAGCTCTCAGCCGTGGCCTACACGGCGTGGGACGAGAGCGCTCTCTACGTGGCCGTCGAGGTCACGAAACCAGACCTCTGTCTGCGTCCCGGTGGCGCGCCGCCCCTCCGTCTCGACAATGAGCCGGACGACATTCACTCCGATGGTGTCCAGGTATACGTCGCGGACGAAGGAGGCGGCGATCGCGTCGGTTACCTGATCGTGCCGGAGACCAAGGGTGGTGGGGTTCGAGTGGTGGCGACGACGGACTCTGAGGGACGCGCGGACCCGGGGGCGGTGCAGGGACGTTGGGAGCGCACCGAGCACGGGTATCGCATGACGATAGCCGTGCCGTGGCTTGCGCACACGCGTCCCCACGTCGGCGCTCGCATGGGATTCGACCTTATCGTTAACGAGATGCTCCCGGGACGCGAGCGACGCGCGGGGCAGCTCGTCTGGAGCGGAGGCAACGGCTGGGTGTGGTTGCGGGGTGATCGCCAGGATCCGTCGCGATTCGGCGTCCTCGAGCTCGTCGCATGAGCGTCGTCATCGTCCTCGATCAGCCTCAGGACCTCGTGAACGTCGCGCACGTGGTGCGGGGCATGAAGAACTTCGGGTTCAAGGACCTGCGTCTGGTGCAGCCGCGCGAGTACGACGCGTATCGGGTCGAAGGGATCGCGCATCAGACGGGCGACGTGCTCGCCCGGGTGCGCGCCTTTGGGGCGCTGGACGAAGCTATCGCCGACTGCGTCCACGTCGTCGGCCTCACGGCGCGAGGACGCACGGCGAAGCGCAACCAGCAGCGCCCGCGCGAAGCAGCTGCCGAAATCACGGCGTTGGCTGAGGACGGCCTCGTCGCGCTGCTCTTCGGGCGGGAGGACAAGGGCCTTTCGAACGAAGCCGTCGACCGCTGCCATCGGGTCGTAACGATTCCAAGTGAGGCATCGTACGCATCCCTGAATCTTGGGCACGCGGCGATCATCATGATGTACGAGCTGGCGCTGGCTCGTGGCGCGGGGGATCGGCCATTCAAGGCTCCGCGTCGAGTGTCGGAGCCTGCGCCGGTCGAGGAGGTCGAACGTCTCTTTGCCGACGTGCAGCGCGCGCTCGAGGCGATCGACTTCTTCAAGACGCGCAACGCGGAAGGCATCATGCGGACGATGCGGGAGCTCGTGCACCGCACGCCGCTCGACCTGCGGGAAGTCAAGCTGCTCCGCGCGATGGCCATCGAGGTGGTGAAATACGGTGAACGACTGGCGCGTTCCGGGCTTCACGTCGACGGGCAGTAAGCGGCCCGAGGCGCTCTTCGGGCCCGACCCCGGGCCCGAGGTGCCGGCGCGCGTGTCGCGCGCGGCGGGGTGCCGCGTGTGGGATGACCGCGGGCGCGAGTATCTCGACTTCGTCATGGCCCTCGGCGCGGTCGCGCTCGGGTACGGCCATGCCGCCGTCAATCAGGCCGCCGAGCAGGCGATTGCCGATGGCGTCGTGGGTCCGCTGCCGCCAGTCGCCGAAGAAGACCTGGCGCAGCGGCTCGCAGCGCGGATTCCGTGGCTCGAGCGCGTGCGCTTCCTCAAGACCGGCGCCGAAGCTGTGGCCGCCGCGGTGCGCATCGCCCGCGTCGCCACGGGCCGCGAGCACGTGCTGGGGTGCGGCTATCACGGCTGGCTCGACTGGTGCCAGGGCGGCGCCGCGGGGGGGGGGATCCCGACGGCGGTGCGGGCGCTGTTCGCCGAGTTACCCTTCAACGACGTGGCCGCCGCGCGCGAGATGATTCGCGAGCGGGGCCGCCAGCTCGCGGCGGTCGTGGTGGAGCCGGTCGTGGTCGCGGAGCCGACCCGCGAATGGCTCGACGCGCTCCGGACCGAGACGCAGAAGATCGGTGCCGTGCTGATCTTCGACGAGATCAAGACGGGGTTCCGTCTGGCGATCGGTGGGGCCGGCGAGCGCTACGGCGTGCGGCCCGACTTGGCGGTGTACGGCAAGGCGCTCGCCAATGGCTTCCCGCTCGCCGCCATGGGCGGACGCGCCGACCTGATGGCCGCTGCGACGCGCACCTGGATCTCGTCGACGCTGGCGACCGAAGGCGTCGCCCTCGCGGCAGCGCGCGCCACGCTCGAGGTGTTCGAGCGCGCGGCCGTGTGCGATCACCTGCACCGAATCGGGACGCGCTTGCTGCACGGTCTCCATCGCCTGCAGCGCAAATACCCGGATGCGATCGCCGGGGTCGCGGGGATGGCGGAGATGTGCTTCCTGCACTACGCGACGGAGGAGATCTCGCGCGCCGTGGCGGTGGGGTGCGCCAAGGAGGGCGTCCTGTTCAAGCGCACGGCGTACAACTTTGTGTCCCTGGCGCACGACGAGGGCGCGGTGGACCGCGCCCTCGAAGTGTTGGACACCGTGCTACGCGGCGTGAATCGCTAGACGCGCGCCCGCAACGTCCCGTAGTCCGGAGCGAACGCCGTGTGGATCGCCAGCACGAGTAAGGCGACGACGATGGCGCCCAGCACCGCGACGATCGCGTATCCCATCGCCTGATCCTTGCTCGGCTTCATCACGATCGGCACGCCGGAGAACACCAGATAGACGCTGTACAGCGACACGAGCACGCGCACGAGCGCGAGCTGTGGCAGTAGTTGGAAAACGCCCGCGACGAACCACGCCGTCGCCGCATACGCGGCCACCTTCAATCCCTGCACGTCATTCCGTTGGCCGCCGAACGTCGGCGCGAGCAGGCTGATGACCAGGGACAGCACCCATACGCCGACGACGCCGAGCACGTAGTCGACGGCCAGAATGGTCACGATGTTCATGATGGGGAGGCGGTAGAACCCCACCACGCCGAAGCTCATCCCGAACACGAGGGTGCCGATCGCGCCGCAGATGGGCCCGATGAGGGCCAAGGGCAGGACCCAGTTCTTGTAGATCGACCCGGGCTTCGTAAACTCCCCGTCGATCGCCTTCCAGGTCGCCCCAGGCTGGAGCAGGATGCCTTTGAGGCGGTTCACATCTATGAGCGTCGTCGCCATGCGGTCTCCTGTGGGTGACCAGTAGGTGGCCGTAAGACGGCACAAGATAGCAAATTGAGGGATGCTCGTCGACGTCCACGCCCACTTCTATCATGATCGTGCGCCCCGCGCCGACTGGCGGGAGCGCAACGCCAGTCGTCTGGCCGCGGGCGACATGATCGGGATCACAGCCCATGTGGCGTCGATTCTCGGCAGCTGGGGGCGGACATCGCCCATCTACTTCCCGTCGCCCCCCGACGTCACCCACGGCAACGACGCGCTCCTCGCGCTCCAGCACGCGCACCCCGGCCGCATCCGCGGCTACGTCTGCGTCAATCCGAATTACACCGCGCACGCCCGCGCGGAAATCGCGCGCTGTCTGGCCGCCGGGATGATCGGGATCAAGCTCGCGGCCAGTCGCCGCGCCGACGACGCGTTGCTCGATCCGGTTTGCGCGCTCGCGCGCGAACATCGGGTGCCGGTGTTGCAGCACATCTGGCAGCACCGGCGGCGCGACTGGCCCGGTCAGGAAGCGTCCGACGCCGTGGAGCTGTGCACCCTGGCCGGGCGGCATCCCGAGGTGTCGTTCATCCTCGCGCACATCGGGGGCGGCGGCGACTGGCTGCACTCGCTGCACGCCGTGCGCGACGTGGCGAATGTCTACGTAGACCTGTCCGGCAGCGGTGTGGACGGCGGGATGCTCGAGACTTGCGTCGAGGCGGTCGGCGTCAGCCGCCTCCTGTGGGGAACCGATCTGACGATGGACACCGGCTGGGCCAAGCTGCGCTACCTCGAGTCGCTGCTCAACAAGGACGAGGCGGCCATGGTCCGATGGAAGAACGCCGTCCGCATCTTCCCGCCGGGCGCCTTTCCGGCCGACTGATGCGCGTCGACGTCAACGCGTTCCTCGGCGCCTACCCGTGGCGCAAGGTCCCCGGCACGTCGCCGGAGGCGCTCCTCAAGGCGCTCGATCGCGCCGGCGTCGACGAGGCGTGGGTCACGCACCTCCCGAGTCTTTTCTGGCGCGACCCGACAGAGGGTAACCAGTGGCTCGTCGAGACCGCGCGCCGCGAGACGCGGCTCAAGCCCGTGCCGGTCATTCATCCGGGTCTGGCGCAGTGGGAGCAGACACTCGCCGACGCCGTGAACGCGGGCGCCCCCGCGGTCCGCTGCGACGCCCAGTATCTGGGGCTCGATCCCGCGGGCGGGGAAATGCGTGTGCTCGCCGCCGCCTGCGGCGCAGCCGGCGTGCCCCTGATGCTCGCGGTCCGGCTCGAGGATGGCCGCCAGCGTCATCCCAACGACCAGGCCGCCGAGTTGCCGGCCGCCGCGGTGCGCGCGTTGATCCGGAGCGACGCCGACGTGCGCCTGCTCGTCACCCACGCCGACCGGGCGTTCGTCGAAGAGGTTCACTTCGGCTCGACGCCCGAAGAAGCCCGCCGCATCTGGTGGGACATCTGCTGGATCTGGGGGCCGCCCGAGGACCACCTCGCGACGCTGCTCGAAACCGTCGGGACCGATCGCTTCGTGTTCGGGACGGGGCAGCCGCTCCGGATTCCGGAGAACAGCGTCGCCAAACTCGATCTCCTGGATCTTCCCGCGGATCGCCGCCAGGCGATCGAGTCCGGCAACGTGCACACCGGGCTGCTCGCATAACACTCGCCGCGCGCCTCGAGTGGGGCCTGATCCCCGCCGTGCCGGTGCCGTTCCGGGGCGCGACGATTCACGAACGCGCGCAGCGCGAATACGCCGCGTGGATGAAGCGCCAAGCCATCGGCGGCGTGGCCGTCTGGGCACACACCGGGCGGGGCCCGCACCTGACGTCCGATCAACGGCGCCTCGTGCTCGACTCGTGGCGCGCGGCGCTCCCCGATAAGGTCATTGTCGCCGGCGCGAGCTCGATCGAGATGGCCCGCGAAGCCAAGCGCGGCGGCGCCGACGCCCTGCTGGCGTTCCCCAGGCGCGACAATCCCGCCCGTTACCACGCGGAGATCGCCAGCGAACTGCCGGTGATCGCCTTCTACTTATACGAGGCGGCCGGGGGTGTGTCCTATGACGATGCCACGCTACATGCGATTCTCGCCTTACCCGGCGTGATCGGCATCAAGGTCGCCACCCTCGATTCGGTGATGACGTTTCAACGCATCGCGGCGGTCATGCGGGAGCACCCTGGCAAGCTCCTCATCACCGGTGAAGACCGCTTCCTCGGCTACTCCCTCGAAATGGGCGCACGCACGGCGTTGATCGGCATGGGGGCCGCGCTGACGGACGTTCAGGCGGCCCTGATTCACGCCTTCCACGCCGGTGACAACGCAGTTTTTTTACGCCTCTCTTCGCAGTTAGACGCCTTTGCTCAGACGACTTTTGTTGCGCCCATGGATGGTTATATCCGTCGGATGTTGTGGGCGCTCGCCGCGGACGGCGTCATCCCCGACGATGCGTGCGACGATCCGTGGGGACCGGCGCTGCCGGCAGCGGAGCGGGACCACGTGCGCCGGGCGGTGCGGGATGCGCGCGCAGCTCGCGACTGACTTCGAGCGGCTCAAGCAGCGCGGGTTGCCGCGCGACTTTCCGTCCCACGTGCGCGAGGCGTATGGTATCGATCTTACCGCGCGCTACCTCGGCACCACAATTCCGCATCCGATCGGGAAGGGCTCCGGCCAGTTGTCGCTGAATCAGGGGCAGCTCGAGGTGGACGCCGAGGCGGGGTTGGCCTTTGCGGTGCTGAAGACCGTGATCGCCCAGGACGCGGCCGGGGCGCAGTCGATGGCCGCTTGGGCGATCCACGAAGCCAAGATGAAAGTGGAGCGACGTGGGGGTGGGTGGACCGTCACCTGGAAGGGCCGGGGCTGGGACCGTTCGTTCGAAGAGTATCTCGCGCTGGCGCGGGTCGGCGGTGATCTCACGCGCGACGGGCACCTCCTGGTAGTCCCATCGGTCAAGTATCACCTGCCACGCTTGGGCGAACCGTTCAAGGACAGCGAGTACGCGTTCACGACGCGGGCGCTCGCCGCCGCGTGGGGCGAGCCGCTCCTGCTGCTCGAGAAAGACTTCTCGCCCACACTCGCCGGCGACGCGCTCGCCGGCGAGCAGGAGCAGATCCTGCGCTGGCTGCGCGAGGTGCCGACGCACATTCGCGGCCAGGCGGCAGTGCGACTGGCGATGAAGATCATGAACGCTCGGTTTGACGATGACTTCCAGCTCGAGATGGTACGGGCCGCAAGCGGCGCCGACGGGCTGGTGGTGTTCAACCGCCTCTTCGATCCGAAGCAAGGTGTCGCGTACGGCGGCCCCGAGCTGACTGAGCGAAACCTCCGAGTCTTGGCTCGGCTGACCCCGGGCGGCAGCCCGGGGATCCCCGAACTTTCCGGCACGGGTGGTATCACCTCCGGTCGTGATATCCTCGAGTACGCCCGCCGCGGCTGCGAGAGCGTCCAGCTGCACACGTACTTTCAACTGCCGCTCGACGAGTATGCCGCAACGGAGGGCTCGCGCACGCAACGCGCGTTGCATCAACTCGTCTTTGATCCCACCGACGGTTTGATCGCCGGGATGCTCGAACTGGAAACACAGGGCGTCCTGGAACGTCGCGGGGGAGAACTGCACTTTCTCGATCTGGCCGCCAATGCGCATCACGCGCGCTGACCTCTACGAGCTGTCGCTGCCCCTGCTGGAGCCGTTCGTCATCTCGGGCGGCGCCATCACGGAGCGTCGCTCCTTGATCGTTGTGCTGCACGACGACGCGGGGCACACGGGGTACGGTGAGTCGCCGCCGTTTGACCTGCCGTTCTACTCCGAGGAGACGCTGACGAGCGCGCGCGACCTGATCGAGCGCGCGTTGCTGCCGCGAGTCGTGGGCCGCGACCATGAGTCACCGGAGGCGCTGGACGCGTTGCTCCGCGAGGGCATCCGCGGCAACTGGTTCGCCCGCGCCGGCGTCGAGACGGCGGCCTGGGATCTCGAGGCGCACGCGCGCGCCACGGGGCTCGCGGCGCTCCTCGGCGAGCGGCTCGGCGTGACGCCGGCGGGCGCCGTCGCGTGCGGCGTCGCACTCGGCATCCCCCCCGAGCCCCGCGCCGAAGAGTTGACTCGATCGGTCTACGATGCCGTGCGACACGGCTACAGCCGCGTGAAGATCAAGATTGCGCCCGGTTGGGATGTCGCGGCCGTCGCCGCGGCCCGGGCCGGGTTGGCCGGAACCGACGTGCCGTTGACGGTGGACGCCAACGGCGCATACGAGTGGCCGCGTGACGAGGCGGTACTGCGCGCGCTCGACGAGACGGGCCTCCTCTACATCGAGCAGCCGCTCGCGCCGGACGAGGTGGTCGGCCACGCCGAGCTGGGGCGCGTACTCCGAACCCCCGTGTGCCTCGATGAAACGCTCCGCGATGCCAGGGCCGCGCGGCAGATCGTCGCGCTCCAGGGACCCAAGATCTGGAACATCAAGGTGCATCGCGTCGGAGGGCTGAGCGAAGTGTGCCGCATCTACCGGATCGCCGAGGCGTACGGCGCCAAGCTGTGGGCCGGCACGATGCCTGAATCGGGGATCGGCTCGCAGGCCGCATTGGCGGCCGCGTCGCTGCCGCGATTCGTCTACCCGTCGGACCTCGAGCCGTCGGCACGGTGGTACGGACGTAACACTGACGTGATCAAGCTTGCGATGGGGAAGGAGGGCCGGATGGCGGTGCCCCAGCAGTCGTGCGGGCGCCTGCTCGATCCGGCGCGATTCCGCGCCGCCGCGCGTCTCCTGTATTCCGAGTGATCAACTCGGGAATCGCTCTTGACCCTGCCTGTAGCTTTGGGCGCACGATGACCAAACAGCCCGCAGGTTATTGGGCGACGCATCTTTACTTGAGTCCGCGCCAACGTCCCAAGTCCGATCAACCGGTCCGGGATCTTCCGCCGCGCGCGGGCCAACGCTTCAAAAAAGCGCGCGAGGAATTGCGCGCGCTGCGCCACGTGACTGAGCAGGTCGTGTACCTCGGCACGACGTGGAAATGGGTGTGGATGTACGAAGTGGGTGGACGCAAGCTCGCCTACCTGCACCCGATGGAGTCCGGCGTCAGCGGCACATTCGTCCTGACCGACGCCGAGGAGCATGAGATTGGCGCGACCAACGGTTTGCCGCGCATCGTCAAACAGGCGGTGCGCGACGGGATGGTCTCGGGGGGCGTGCGGCACTGTTGGATGG
>Ga0193711_1000139_pt1 | contig 13044 bp, 13 predicted proteins | sample H3m2metaG_FD_144922 | JGI IMG/M metagenome (GOLD analysis project Ga0193711, IMG submission 144922) | Soil microbial communities from a riparian zone of the East river system, Colorado, United States - H3m2 | ecosystem: Environmental > Terrestrial > Soil > Riparian zone | place: USA: East River...
CAGTGATATTCTCGATCTTCAATTCAATACATTGCGGATTCATCTCGCCTCCACCTGTTTGTTCATCTCCAGGCGGAAATCCTCCTCCACCTGTTTGTTCATCTCCAGGCGGAAATCCTCCTCCACCTGTTTGTTCATCTCCAGGCGGAAATCCTCCTCCACCTGTTTGTTCATCTCCAGGCGGAATTCCTCCTCCAGGTATTCCACCAGGCGGAATTCCTCCTCCTGGTAAAGCTCCCCCATAAGTCAAGGACTCGTTGGAAGGTGCAAATGCAGAACTATCATTAGTTAATGCGAATCCTTGCTCGCCAATAGGGCTTACACTACAGGGGGGCAAAATTTCCATGTTAGGCCCTGGCAAATCAGAACACGGTACGAATGAGTCAACAATTCCCAATAGTGGCTGGCCACCAAAGTGGTGATTGGTTTTGTTGTCATCTAGTGAAATGGATATAATCTTACGATCATTAATTGTAATAACAGTGGGAACTTCAAACCATGATACTCTGTTATTTGATCCTACATCTGTAACGCCCTTTATGATTATTTGATTGGCAGGTCCGCTCATTGGTAAGGTTTGTATTTCTCCAGCAGCGGGCCTAAAGTTTGTCAATTCGTGAGTGTGTGCATTAGTTCCACTACTATTGTACCATGTCATTTTTGTTTCAAAAGTTGTAACATTGCCGTTGTTCAAAATAATACTCCAGTTCCCGTTAGCTAGCCATTTTCCATTTGCAACGTTAATGACAGTATTTATTTTCCCGTTTGTTACAAAACCAGATGGTGCCTGTGATCCACCAAGACTCTGATTCGAGATAGGTGAGCCAGGTGTTATTAGATTATCACTATTCGGGACCAGACCTGTTTCATTACCAGATTGAGAAAAAGCAAAATCATTATAATTTAGTAAAAAAATCAATGAAGTCGCTAATCCCATCAAACTAAATGCGATTTTAATCGTCATAAGGTTTTGATCTTCAAAAAACCTTTTCCCTTTACTATTCATAATTTATCAATTAATGCATGGGTAACCGGTGTTCTTAAAGGTTAATGTGAACCAATTTAAGAAAGGGAGCATATGTTCAGATATACATATCATCCAACTATCAGAACACTAAAATCTTTTATACTACTGGGGGCACACTGAAATATTGAGAAAAGCCTTAATTGGTTTGTCCAGTTCTGCGGTAATGATAGTGATCGTAAGTTTAGCATTCAACAACTATGCTCTATCTGACCCACTTGAAATAAAGACCTCATATAGTCCCAATAATTTTTATCCTTTGAAAATGATTGATTCTCTTGCATTACCGCAGTATGAAACTGCTCCTGGATACGACCCAGATACCTCTCTGATGAATTCAGCGAAATTTACTACCGTTAGCTCAGATTCTTCAAGAACAGTACGAACTGATTTTGGGTACTACCACGGATTCAAATTTCCAAATTCTTACACAAATGACTATAAGGTAATTCCCGATAATTATATCCCTGATTTCATTTACAGTGGAGATCTTAAATTCTCGACCAAAGGACGGTGTGGAGGCATGGCATTTGCAGCCCTCGACTATTTCTATGCTCATAAAATGATTCCAGGTTATACTAGTACGCCTTCAAATGATAATCCGCTATCAAAGTACATTTTAGACCGATTACATGATAGCTTACACATAAGTTTTACAGGAATCCTTAGTGCACTCCGAAGTATTGCGCTTAGTGCATCACCCGCAGGTTCCATAAGTGATCTGGACGTGGTACCTCGATACGTATATTTGACTATGGCACCAACCGAGAACTCACATACAGTTTTCAACAAATGTACTGTCGGATGTTTCCCAGGTATAAGGCCATTAACAGATAGTGAAGTTTCTAAAGCAGTGCATATTCTTGACCAAAAAAAGCCAGTTGTACTGGGATTAATACGTGCGTCTAGTATAGGAGATATTGGACTTAATCATCAAGTTGTAGCTTATGGGTATCACTATGACAAGGCATACAACGGTTACACCTTTAACATATGGGATAATAGGTTCCCAAATAAGGAAGTAGAGGCTACTTGGTATCCGGGAGTGCAGTATGGAAAGTTATACTATTGGGAGCAACATTTTGTACAAGGAAAGGGTTTCGTAAAGGAATTATTAAAAGATCCAGGTCAGTGGAGAGGTTTCTTTGTTGAGGATTATTCTCCAAAGACACCTCCTAATATCCCTATTGATATAGACTACGATGGAGTAGTTGACTCACAAGACAACTGTCCTAGCGCACCAAATCCCGATCAAAAGAATACTAATGGTGACGAATATGGTGATGCGTGTCAAATGGGCGATCAAGATAACGATGGAGTAACTGACTTTAAAGACAACTGTCGATATGCGGCCAATCCTGATCAAAAAGATGAAGATAATGATGGCGTAGGCGATCCATGTGAAAATATTATTTTATAGTCATCCACGGTGCAATACTTCTCATAATGAGAGGTAACGTAAATCTTGATCATTACAAATTGTTTTGAATCATTCAAAAGCCAAAGTTTTTTCTTGAATTAAAAGAATTGTAATATTAGCTGCCTATCCTCTTGATTGGAAACAAATATTGAATGTTGCTGATATGTGATAGTCTACCTATCATTTGCGGATTCCTCCTTTATCTGCACAGGTTACTATGCTTTATGCAAGTATAAGTACACGAATGCAAAACCCTTGTCGGGAATCGCATTGTTAACAACTCAGAAGCATAGAATCGCTGAATATTCAATTGGAACTTTTTTCTCATTTCAAAAATTTGTTTATTTTTATCTATTCTCTTGATTAACAACATTTATTTCATATGTTACCTCAGAACGATAAAATGGTTGCTCTCCTTTAACATGGATCATGTATTTCCCTATCGGTAACGGTTTTAGAAATATCCAATAGCCATCTGCAACCGCCTGAGTAGGGCCACTAGGAACATTAAAAATATTATCTTTAGCAACAGACAAGTCAAACAGATCCGCTTTTATCCTCTGATATGGTAGAGAAATTCCATTTAATTCTGCTCCTACATACGTTGCTGCACCTAGGTCCGAATCAAGCGATTTCTTTAAATCATCCTCACCCTTCGCATTTTGGAAATCTAAAAATGATATCTCTGCATTAAGTACGGGAAACAAGACTGGCTTTCCAGAAGGTATTGTTATAGTTCGATTAGCAACTGAATTGTACGCACCGCTCAGGAAAAATACAGGTTCATCAGATGGTTGATATTTCATAAGAGCAGTACCATTAGGATCAAGAAGTGGATTATTAAAATATCCAGAGAACGAATAAGCCCATTTCCACCACTTTGCAGTCCATTCTGGTATGGTTGTATTGTAAGGGATTGCACTATTATTAAACACTAATGACTCAATTTGAGTTTTTGATAATTCTGCAGATATACTTCTAGTAAATGTTGGAAGCACAGTAAATGTTATCACAAGTGATAGTGTCAAAATCAAACATTTATTGGCCGAAAGATCTGGCGTCATATTATTTCACTATCTGTGGTAAGTGTATAAACTTAATTATAAGAAAAATTATGAATTTGGCGGTGAAATAACCAAGAATTTTATATAATTTGGTGTAAAATATTAGATTTCCATAATTTGAGCGCAAAAGTTAAATAATTCCTATCCTGACATCAAAATAGAATGTTAAAGTCGCTGAAGAGAAGAATACTATCCTAGGAGCTATGCTGACTGGAGGGGTAACAATAGCAATTTTACTTGGAGCTAGTTCTGCCCCTGAAGTAATGGCAAGACATAATTAAGATTGGCATATGAATGAAAATAAAGAAATCAATCCAAGTTTTTTTCAAACTTATAATTTAGAGGATAAGCCCTTCGGACTAAGCTACTCTGAATGGTTGGTAAAATGGTGGCAAGGTTACCTTATGCCCGATAGAAAACGAAATGAAGGACCAGTATTTTTTATTCCTGGAAAACTAATAGGCGTACAAAGCGAGCTTAGTGAAAGGAAATTTAAAATTGATAAGGATAAGGCAATATTGCTTTCACCAATAAACTGGATAGGAATTAACTATGCTAATGATAGTAAAAATGATCAGAAACTAAGAGAGGATGCAAAATTAGAAATTGATATTATCAACAAGGACGTTATAAGTGTATTAATTGATGATACGATAGAAATGCGCGATCATTGTATAAGAGTGTCTACTCCAAATTTCTTTTCATTGGATGGGAAAATGGCCATAACAGATGGTTATTGGGTATTTTTAAAACCAAATAGTTTCACAACAGGAAAACATACAATAAGCTCTTTTGGTTCCTGTCGATCAGGTACAATACGAGTGGGTATGAAATATCATTTGACAGTCAAGTAATATGTTACACTCGATCTGAAATTATGGCTATCTACTGCGAGGGATGTTATATTATGCATTCCTATAGGTGGAGGCTCAATCATTAACCAATAACCTTTGTTGACCGCCTCTTTTTCACCAGGTTCTACATTCTTTACATTATTTGGAGGAAGCACCAATTTGAACATTTTAGACGATTTAACGAACACTGGCTTCACGGTTTGACCGTCAACTGTTGTATTCAGTTTTACTATATTTGCATTACATACTTTCCACAGTTTTTCGGTAATGTTTGAGAATAAATTATTCCACCAATTAGATTTTGAAGCAGAACATTCTGCTACTGATACTGGGAATAGGATTGCTTTTCCTAATGGAACAGTACAGGATCTTACAATCTCAGAATTATTAACTAACGTTCCTGCAAGATACCACACTTCCTCACTATTCTGTCCATTTTTGCATAGATTTCCTCGATTATCATCAACTAAAGGGTTGCTTCCCTTTGGTTGGCTATATGCCCATTGCCACCATTTGGACGCCCAATCCTCAAACGTTAACCCATATGGCTTTGATTCTACTGGAAAAAAATCTGGAGTAATATTTGATGCATTTACATTAACAGGCAAAATGAAAGCAAACAATACAATAGACAAAATGAAAGCAAACAATACCATATAAGATATTAATTGATATATTTCATTTTTCATAACAGAAATATCAACAATCCTAAAATATAAATTAATTATAAAAATAAAGCATTATCATATTCATTTTCAGATTACTCTTTAGTATCATTGTCCTTAAAGTAAAGTTCTGACAACACATCATGTAAAATTTCCCGTACGTTCTCTTTGTCTAGGTCGTCTACTAAATTGTGTAAAATTTCCCGTACGTTATCTTTCTCGAAAGGTATGGCCTTTATCTCTGAATGTTTCTCAAGGGATTTATAACTTTTTATCAATTCGTTCTCCATCTCTGACACTCCAATCGTTTTGAGAAGACTCATTTGACTTATCGCAGTATTGTAAAATTCTTTTCGTAGTGCTTTGTCGCGAGCAACAAGTGTCGCTGAAATGGTTAAACCAGTAAAAACCAAATATGATCCAATCGGCATAAATGAGATCGTTATGATACCAAAGGGCGGATATGTCGCATATAATAAAGTGTTTATTTTGATAGAACCAAAAAGGATTGCGATACCAACAGCGGAAATCAAAAGGTACTTTCGCATTTCGTGTTTTGTAACTAAAGTAGCGGCGGTCAAGAATACCACACTGAAGAATAAAGCGGCTATTTGTTTTGTAGCGCTAAATAATAAAAAGTTTACTAGTCCAAATAACACTGGTGATGTCTTAACGAGTGAACTAAATATATCTACAAAGTTTTTCTCAAATGGGAACAAGAAATAGATAATTGGTGTACATATTATCATCCAATACCTGAATTTTCCTATTCTCCGGCTGTATGTATTTAGCAGTACCGCCGAAGCAATCCAAACTGAAACAAATGATACTATTGTGACGACATCGAGTGCAGTACCGAAGGAATTAGCGAGCTGAGAAATTGGAACATTTGACAAGGAGAAGTGAAAAGAATTGGGCGTTATGCTGGATGGCTGATAGAACAGTACTGATGTAGCATAGACGAGTGAGACCATAATAGCAAAGGCTGTCAATAAAAAAGATATCGTATATAATGAGAGTACTTTATCCCTCCTTAAAAGAATCCAGTCGATTAAAGTTAGCGTTAGAAAAATTAGAAAAAATAATGCTGAGATATGACTAATATAAACGGCGGCTAGCAATGACAAAATGTTGTAACTTTGCAAATCAATAATTGATTGAATTATTATCAACAGAACGATGAATAGTAAGAATTGTACCAAGGCTATTATAAAATACGATTGTTTTACTGTCAATCCGCGCCTTAAGCCAGAATCTGAATCTTTATCCTTAACAATACTAAGCAATAAAATAACAATACCGACAAATAGTATTGTAAAGGTCAGAAAGATACCAACGTAAATAGGGGATGTCAGTTCTCTATTGCTAGATCCAAAATACTGTGCAATGGACGAATCAATAATCATTATTGATGTTACGACTAGGATTATTGTCAATGCTCTTCTCTTGGTCAAAGCCAAGTTGAACCGAGCCATCATAATTGAAATACAATTTTTATTTATAAACATATATATGGTCCTTATGTTAGTAATGATTGACTCTGGCCTATTACGATAACCTAACATAACGCTATTATTGATATTTATTCGGTTTGAATTTGCTTTAAACTGTTACCACTATTACATTTATTTCTATTTTTTTGGTCACATCAAAGAAAAAGCAATGTTATTATTTCATTTAGATACAAAACTCTAATTTGCTGCATAACTCAATTTAGGATGCAGGAGTGATTGTTCTAATACGGATAGGATTTTAACGATTTCTGAAATATACTTAAGTACTTTTGGATATCATAGCTACTAAATTGATTGGATTTATCAATTTTAATTTGTATTTTCTCTCATGTATAGCAGCAATTTATTTTCTTACCGTTTCCCTAGCAGTTGGATATGATGTGGAATTTTACTCGAAGGACGAACATCCATTTGGCATCTCTTACAGTGATTGGGTAGCAAAATTTTGGAATTGGGACTTTTCAATATCAAGAGATTCTCAAACAAACACTCTTGTCGGCCTTAAAGATAATGGATGTCTCATACATAAGGAGAATTCCATGGTTATGTTAGTCGATACTGCTGCTGGGGGCATTTGGAAGCAGAAATGTACTATATCTCATACCGAAGGAATTCTAATTCCAATTTGGACTGGAGAATGTGACCAGGCGTTAAAGGGCTTTGATAGTTATTCATTCAAGCAATTATCAGAGTGCGCTAGAGCGTATGATTTAGGAATAGTAAAAGGTCAAGTGAAGGTTGACGATATACCTGTTGCAACGCTGGACTCCATTGATTACAAGACAAATGTTATGAACAACGTAACTGAAGTATATACTAAACAATTTGATGCTATAGTACCAAAAGAAAGTCACCTGATAAGTGAACGTTATGGTACGTTTCCTGCTGCAGCACACGGATGGTTTGTTTTCTTAAAACCCCTTCCACCTGGAGACCATGTAGTATATTACCAAAACAGCGTAGAAGCTACAACTCTTAGCGGAGCCGGAAATATGAATTCAGGACAATTTACATATCATCTTAATGTTAAATAGGTTTTATACAAGAGTTATAACAATTCAATATCATTACTATGATTGATACCCCTCTCTACAATTATGCACTGAATATGGGTTTACTTGAGAATCATCTGGCGTAATCAAAGCCAACAGGTACAACATCAGGTTGTACGGGCCCTTTTTGAACTGAGGCTGCAGCTGTAGCTATTCTTGCAAGACGCTGTGACTTTAGATAATCTCTTTCCTTTTGGGAAAACATTTGGTCAGTCATGTTGATATTGATACGTAACCAATGATAAGAGATAAAGTTAACTGCGCACAGCAAGTAAAGTCCACCACTTCACAGACTATCAATATATGATTTTTGTCAAGATTTTAACAACTTGCTTCTGCTCAAAGGATAAAATCATATATGTTTAGTGCGGTACCATTATTGATAAGAATATGGGTTCATCAAACAACGGTCTTCCTCCATCGGCAAATACTGGAGAAGACAATCGTCCTGTAGAAATAGTATTAGCCTAGTTGGGTGGATAGATTTGTGGCATGGCTAATTGATTTTATTATAGTGTCAATAGGTTTAGGAGTTTTGTTTGCATTGATATCATTTCCATTTTGGTTCTCGTTTTATAGTAACGATATGGTATTAGACCGCAGAAACTTGGAACCCTTTCACTATCTTCTGTCAAGCCTTGCATTCTTTGGATATTGGACTTACTTTGAGCACACAAGCGGACAATCAATAGGCAAGAGACTTTTGAAAATAAAGACTACGAACTTGTCTGGCAACAGAGTTGATATTAAAAGCGCTGCAGTAGAAAGCTTTGGTAAATCATTTTTACTCCCGATAGACGTAGTCTTAGGATGGCTTTTTACTAATAATAAGAGACAAAGAATATTTAATAAAATAAGTAACACTATAGTAATTAAGTTAAGGCCGAGAGACGAACCTCCTGAAAATATTAGATACAGAAAGGATTAGCTTAGTCACGCTTGCCGAGGCCAATTGGAATCATATGTAGCGGTCACGTTGATTATTTATCTATGTCTCAATATCTACTGCTTTTTTGCCAATTCGTTCAAATTCTTTCAAATAGGATTGGTTTTTTGACCGCCACTTTTTGTTTACTAGATCTCTTGTGAGTAACCACATATCTGCAATAACATAGCTCTGCCACTGGATAAATTCATCTTCCAACTCTTTATCATGTTTTAATATGAAACCTAATCTATCATAAGTAGATGCCACATTTCTAGCTGCATCTTCTGTTGCCATATCGAGTTCAAAAATTAAATTATCGTTTCCATTTCCTTCCCTTAACTGATTTAAGAGTTTATTTTTTCTGAGTGCCCTTCTTGATTGAACAAATTTTTCATCTTCTATTATTCTAGTGATATTTGTAACATTCGAAAAAAGATCAGATTGTCTCTTACGTTTACCTTCTTTATATGACCTTAATATTCTAGCTAGTGACAATACCATTGCAACTACAGAAAAGATTAATGAAGATAATACAATAGGTTCCAACGGAATATAACTATTATATACATTATATCAGGTAATTAAACTTGATTTAATTAATTATATCTGCTAATTGGGGTTACTCTTTGACTAAATAAATTCGGATGTTCCTTTTTCCAATATATCTGAGAGACATTGCATTAATTAATTAAAGGCTCTTGTAAGGATAAATTCAGCGATTGCTCACCGTTAACCCAATTGATGCGATTCTATGGACGTTGAGACGAAACGAGAAAGATGTTATTAAGCTATATAATTCCTTATCGCCCATTATGCAAGTTGCCACTGGTGCTTCCATGCTCAATTTTGGCTATTGGCTTGGAGATGCAAACAATCCAGTTGACGCTCAAACTAATTTATGTACCCTAGTAGGAAAACTTGCGGATCTTGGGTCATCTAAAATTCTAACTGATGTTGGAAGTGGCTATGGAGCACCAGCGCTTCAATGGAGTGAGGAATATAAACTCGAAAATATCATTTGTGTAAATATTAATTCTCAGCAGCTCGTTAATGGATTCAAGATCGCCTCTAGTAAGATTGAAAATGTACGAGTATCAGATGCTCGTTGTCTACGAACCCACATTACTTATATTAATAGCAGTTCTTTATGCTTACCATTTGCAACTGGTACTGTTGATAGGATCATTGCGTTAGAATCTGCGCAACATTTCAAACCATTTGACATGTTTATTTCCGAGAGTTACAGAATATTGCAACCCACAGGGCTACTGGTAATAGCTATGCCTGTGACTGTTTCATTGGATAATGTCTTGAAAAAACTATTTAATCTCGGCATTCTCAATTTGACTTGGTCGTCGGAGCATTATGGATTTGAATACGTCAAGTCAACTATTAGAAGATACGGATTCGAAATAATGAATGTAACTATGATTGGTTCACAAGTATTTGAACCACTTGCTCTTTATTATACTCAAAACAGAAAAGAACTACGGCAGAAAATTATGGCATACTATCCATCTTATATTGAGAAAGTCCTTTGGAAATCATTGGTAAAGATGATGACTGTGTCTAAAAAAGGATTAATAGAATACGTTGTATTAAAAGCTCAAAAATTATGAAGTTGACCTTCATTGCTCATATTTCTCCTACTTTCTGTCATAGAATTAGATTAGAGAACTAATTTACTGCTCGGTCATCGGGAACCATAACGTTGGCAATTCGGATCCAACACAAGTGGAGATTTGACTAAATATTTAATCGGAACTAATAGTTGGTTCCCCATCAGTAAAATGTCATGGATTAGGGTCCAGCCTAATGTGATTGCCATGATTTAAATATCAAAAATTAAATTAAGTATTAGGTAATGAAGGGATATAAAACAGCGATCGAAAAAGACACCATAGATAACACCAACTTTAGGAAAGTTTTGTACAGTTCCAAGCATATTCAACTTGTTTTGATGAGTCTGTCACCTGGAGAGGAAATAGGAGAAGAAATTCATTCTGAAAATGATCAATTCTTTCGTATTGAGGGCGGTCATGGAAAATGCATTATAGACGGTAATGAGTACGAAATCAAGGATGGCGATGCAATCGTAATTCCAACTGGAGCAAAGCATAATATCATTAATATTGATGGCCAAGCAGATCTGAAAATGTACACACTTTATGCTCCACCCCATCACAAGGACGGAATAACAAGATCTACTAAAAAGGAAGCGGAAGATAACGAGGTAGAATTTGACGGAAAAACAACTGAATAACATGTTGAGTGTAGCTAATCATAGAAACGTACTAACTGTTCATAACCCAACTCATTTCTCCTATATTTTCTAATCTTTATTTTATTAATTCAAATAGTAATTGCAGTTGCAGCAGGTACAAAAAATCCCTTCTCTTTCGTGGGGTTTCAGCCATCGGGATTCGTACTGTTAACAATTCGAATCCAAACGCTAAGATTAAATTTTTTTGTGCAGGTATTACGTAGCAATTTTTACAATGGTGAAGAATAATATTCAGACAGCAGTTTAAGATTTATAAGATATTCCCAAATCAGTTTTACCATTCCTAACTTTAACTTTGAAAAAGTTATCCTAAGTATAAGACTAGACTTAGTCTTTCCCAGTGTATTAATCTCTTTTATAGACGCGGCATGTACAATAATGGTTCGGCAAAGTTATCGCGATCTCCTGTAAAGTAACCGTGGCCATTACCATCACATTTTGTAGCTGGTGTGGAACCAAAGATCCTAATAGCATTCCTTATCTCTGAGGGGGTTGCGCTATGATGTTCAGATTCATATAATGCGGCTGCGCCGGTAACGTGAGCAGTTGAAGCGCTAGTACCACTGAATGTAGTATAAGAACCCCCTCTCGTTGTTGTTTTGATAAATACTCCTGGTGCAGCCACGTCAACTACTGACCCATAATTACTAAAACTTGCAAAAGTATCATCTTTCCCAGCTGGTGTAACTATAGACGAAATAGCACCACACCTATTACTTTTGGGAAACTTGCTGGAAATACAGATGATGCATCCACGCCTTCATTACCCGCTGCAGCAGTATAAGTTACTCCAGCTGCGACAGATTTAATGATTGCACTGTGGAGAGCCGTATTTTGCCCAATGGCACCAAAGCTCAAATTCACAACATCTATCTCATTCGCATGTTCAGTAACATAATCAATTCCTTCTATTATGTCGGAAGTAGAACCAATACCGTTACTATCGAGCACCTTAATTGCCCATAATCTAGCCCCCGGAGCCAGGCCCACTACACCACGAGAGTTATCTTTTGCCGCTGCAATACCAGACACAGCTGTACCATGACCGTTATCATCGTTACCATTCGCAGTACCTGAAACAAATGTTACTTGTCTATATATATTGAGATCAGGATGATTCAGATCAATTCCTGTGTCCATAATACCTATGTCAACATTTACGCTTCCTTTCCCGTTTCCCGATTTAGTTGGGCTCAGGTCACCGTCTATTCTATTAACGCCAGTTGGTAAACTCTGAGCGAACGCTTTCACCTTCACATCCGGCTGTACATAATCTACTCCGGGATTGGACACAATTTCGTCAAGCACATCTTCATTAGGGACTTTCATAGAAAAACCATGTAGAGCGTCATCGTAAACGTGTTGGATGGTTGCACCATCGCTTCTGGCTTTACCAGCTAGCGATGATACCGATGATAGAAAATTGTTATCCTTTAATACTACAATGTAATCATTTGGTATTTTCTCCCCTGGAACATCTCTTAATTTTTTAACTATATTCTGTGCATTGTTCCTAATCTGATCAATTTTGTCTCGTAGGGTGCTTCTGTCGAAAGGCTGTGCCTCTACCTTAAACATAGAAGTTTGTGAAATTGGAACTAATATCAAGTTAGATAGTAAGATAACAATTAAGGCACATGATGTATATCCAAAAATTCTCTGAAAGAGCATAATTTCTATCGAGATATAGACTGTAATTAATTTGAATTTGGTAACTTGATTACATACGTTTGTTCTAATTAATTTGCTTTAAAAAGAATATGTGTAGAGCTTCGCCTATGACAATTTGACTTCGATGAGCAGATGTCAAGTCCCGAGGAACCTTTAAATCAAATTTAATAAATTTTAAGTTCTCAAATGTATAATAGAGACTTATCATACAATAAGTAATCAGAGGATAAGCAAATCTCATATTTAGGTAAGAACAAAGTCTAATCTCCATCTCGAAAACAGATAATCTCGAAAAGCCGACAAGGTGGAGGGAATCGTTTGTTTCTTGTTCGTCCAAACTACCCTCGCACCTTCTCGGCTTGCACTTTTGTTTTGGTATTGAGCATCAAATTAATATAATCACATTCCAATCCAAGTAACGTGTTTGAAAGCAGAACTTGGTATATATTTTATTTTACTAATTGCAGTAGCAATCTGGAGAATAAGTAAAAAAGCTCTTTCAGGAAAAGAAGCTATTACGATAATTTTACTGTCTATAGGATTTAACTTGGTAACCAATTTGTTCATC
>Ga0193711_1000143_pt1 | contig 12752 bp, 10 predicted proteins | sample H3m2metaG_FD_144922 | JGI IMG/M metagenome (GOLD analysis project Ga0193711, IMG submission 144922) | Soil microbial communities from a riparian zone of the East river system, Colorado, United States - H3m2 | ecosystem: Environmental > Terrestrial > Soil > Riparian zone | place: USA: East River...
CCATCCCAAGGACCTGCGCGGCAACAACGATCTCTTGTGTCTCACCCGTCCCGACATCATCGCCGAGATCCACCGCGGCTACCTCGAGGCCGGCGCCGACATCCTCGAGACGAACACGTTCAACGCCCAAGTCATTTCGCAAAGCGACTACGGCCTGGAAGGTCTCGTCTACGAGCTGAACGTCGCGGCGGCGCGGTTGGCGCGTCAGGCCGCGGACGAGATGACGGCCAAGACTCCCCAGCGGCCGCGGTTCGTCGTCGGCGTCCTCGGCCCGACGAACCGCACCGCGTCGCTGTCGCCCGACGTCAACGATCCGGGCTTCCGGAACGTCACGTTCGCGCAGCTCGCCGCCGCCTATCGCACCCAGACCGAAGCACTCCTCGAAGGTGGCGTCGATCTGCTCATGATCGAGACCATCTTCGATACGCTCAATTGCAAGGCCGCGTTGTTCGCGGTGCGCAGTTTGTTGGACGAACGCGGGCTTGAGATCCCGCTGATGGTGTCGGGCACGATCACGGACGCGAGCGGGCGGACTCTGTCCGGGCAGACGGTCGAGGCGTTCTGGAACTCCGTCCGCCACGCGGATCTGTTCACGGTCGGGCTGAACTGCGCGCTGGGAGCGGCGCAGCTGCGGCCCTACGTCGAAGAGCTGTCGCGCCTCGCGAACATCCCCGTCAGCTGTCACCCCAACGCCGGGTTGCCGAATGCCTTCGGCGGCTATGACCAGACCGCCGCTGAGATGGCGGCCCTGGTCAGCGAGTTCGCGCGCTCGGGGTTCGTGAACGTCGTCGGCGGCTGTTGCGGCACGACGCCCGCGCACATTCGCGCGCTGGCCGATGCGGTGGCGGGCGTGCCGCCCCGCGCGCTGCCGGACGTCGCGCCGCTTTGCCGCCTCTCCGGGCTCGAGCCCCTCAACATCCGGCCCGACACGTTGTTCGTGAACATCGGCGAGCGCACCAACGTCACCGGCTCGCCGCGTTTCGCCGGGCTCGTCAAAGCCGGCAACTACGAAGCCGCGCTCGAGGTCGCGCGTCAGCAGGTCGAGAACGGCGCGCAGATCATCGACATCAACATGGACGAAGGAATGCTCGACAGTGCGGCCGCGATGGAGCGCTTCCTCAGGCTTGTCGCCGCCGAGCCCGACATTTCAAAGGTGCCGGTGATGGTCGACTCGTCCCGTTGGGAGGTATTGGAGCTCGGCCTCCAGAACCTCCAGGGGAAGGGCATCGTCAATTCCATCAGTCTCAAGGAAGGCGAGGCGGAGTTCCTCGCGAAGGCGCGGCTCGTGCGGCGCTACGGCGCCGCAGTCGTGGTGATGGCGTTCGACGAAGCGGGCCAGGCCGATTCGGCCGATCGCAAGGTGGCGATCTGCGCGCGGGCGTACAAACTCCTGACCGAGCAGGCCGGCTTCCCGCCCGAAGACATCATCTTCGATCCGAACGTTTTCGCCGTGGCCACGGGGATCGAAGAGCACAACGGCTACGCGATTTCCTACATCGACGCGGTGCGTCGCATCAAGGCGACGCTGCCGCGCGCCCTCGTGAGCGGCGGCGTCAGCAATCTGTCGTTCGCGTTCCGCGGGAGCCCGCACGTCCGCGAGGCGATGCACTCGGCGTTCCTGTTCCACGCCATCGCCGCGGGCATGGACATGGGCATCGTCAACGCCGGCCAGCTCGCCGTGTACGAAGACCTCCCGGCCGACGTGCTCGTGCTCGTCGAGGACGTGATCTTCAACCGCCGCCCCGACGCGACGGAGCGGCTGACGGCGCTCGCGGAGCAGCACCGCGAGAGTACGATCGCGACGCGCGCTGACGCGGCGTGGCGCTCGCTGCCGGTGACGGAGCGCCTGCGGCACGCCCTCGTGGAAGGCATTCTCGACCACGTCGAGGCCGACGTCGAAGAGGCGCGGCGCCACGCCGCGCGCCCGATCGAAGTGATCGAAGGGCCCCTCATGGACGGCATGAATGTCGTGGGAGACCTCTTTGGATCGGGCAAGATGTTCCTGCCGCAGGTGGTGAAGAGCGCCCGCGTCATGAAGAAAGCCGTCGCCTACCTCGTTCCCTTCCTCGAGGCCGAGCAGCGGGCGGCGGGAGGCGTGCGGCGCGCCGGCAAGATCGTGCTCGCGACGGTGAAGGGGGACGTCCACGATATCGGCAAGAACATCGTAGGCGTGGTGCTGCGCTGTAACAACTATGACGTGATCGACCTCGGCGTGATGGTGCCGACGCAGACGATTCTCGATACGGCGCGCAAGGAAGGCGCCGACGTCATCGGTCTGTCGGGTCTCATTACGCCGTCGCTCGACGAGATGGTGCGCGTGGGGACGGAAATGACGCGCCAGGGCTTTACGCTGCCGCTCCTCATCGGGGGCGCGACGACCTCGCGCGCGCACACGGCGGTGAAGATCGCCCCTGCGTACCAGGGCCCGACGATTCACGTGCTCGACGCGTCACGCGGCGTCGGGGTCGTCAGCCAGCTGCTCTCTGCCGAGCGCCGCGACGCCTACCTCGGCGACGTGCGGGCGGAGTACGAGCGCCTGCGCGCCGAGTACGGCTCGCGGGATGCCGAGCGCGTGATCCTGCCGCTCGGTGAGGCGCGACGGCGCGGCCTGCGGCTCGACTGGGACACCTACGACCCGCCGCGCCCCTGTCGTCCCGGCGTCACCGTGCTCGACGACTACCCGCTCGAGGAGCTGGTCCCCTACATCGACTGGACGCCGTTCTTCCAGGCTTGGGAGCTGAAGGGCAGTTACCCCGCGATCCTTGAGGATTCAACGGTCGGCGATGCCGCCCGCAAACTGTTCGTGGACGCGCAGGCGCTCCTCAAGCGCATCGTTGCCGAGCGGCTGGTGCAGGCGCGGGCGGTCGTCGGTCTCTTCCCCGCCAACGCCCAGGGCGACGACATCGAGATCTACACGGGTGAGGATCGCGCGAAGGTGCAGACGGTGCTGCGCGGCCTGCGACAGCAGTTCGAGAAGGGGCCGGGGCGCCCCAACCTGACCCTGTCCGACTACGTGGCCCCCAAGGACAGTGGCAAGCCCGATTGGGTCGGCGGCTTCGCGGTGACGGCAGGCCACGGCCTCGACGCGGTGTGCGCCGCGTTCGAGCGCGATCACGACGACTACTCGAGCATCATCGCCAAGGCCCTGGCCGACCGGCTGACTGAGGCCCTCGCCGAGCGGCTGCACGAGCGCGTGCGCACCGAATTCTGGGGATACGCGCCGGAGGAGAAGAATGACGTCGCAACGCTCGTGGCCGAACGCTTCCGCGGCATCCGTCCGGCGCCCGGGTACCCGGCGTGCCCCGACCACACCGAGAAGCGGACCTTGTTCGACCTGCTCGACGTGACGGGCGCGACGGGCATCACGCTGACGGAGTCGTGCGCGATGTTGCCCGCGGCGTCGGTGAGCGGCTGGTACTTCGCGCATCCGGAGGCCAAGTACTTCGGCCTGGGGCGCATCGGGCAGGATCAGGTGACGGACTACGTCGTCCGCAAAGGCATGACGCAAGAGGAAGTAGAACGCTGGCTGTCCGCGAACTTGGCGTACACGCCGTGAGGGCTTAGGTTGCCGGATATGGATGAGGCGATACGCATCACCGCCGAGCCGGTGGACAACCACCGCTGCAAGTTCGTCGTGAGCCAGCCGCTCCACGCGGCGGGCGTGCGGCGTTTTGCGTCCGCCGACGAAGCGAAGGGATCGCCGCTGGCGGAAGCCATCTTCGCGATTCCCGCGGGCGGTGTCACCGAAGTGATCGTTTCGGGCAACATCGTCACGGTCGTCAAGGACAATCCCGCGCCATGGCCGGCAGTGGGGAAGGCCGTCGGCGCGGCGATCCGCGCCGCGGCTGCATCAGGCGCTCCTCCTGTTGCAACGAAGGCGGCGCCTGCAGCAGGTGCGGTCGATGATGATGTGCTCTATGAGCGGGTGGCGCGGCTCTTCGAGGATCAAGTGAATCCGATGGTCGCCCGCCATGGCGGCCGCGTCGAGCTGATCGACGTACAGGACGCCGTCGTGATGCTCCGGATGGGCGGCGGATGCCAGGGGTGCGGCATGGCCGATGTCACATTGCGCCAGGGGATCGAGGGCATGCTGGCCCAGCACATCCCGGAGGTCCGGGGCATCGTGGATATCACCGACCACACCTCGGGCGCGAACCCCTACTTCCAGGCGTCGAAAAAGTAGGGGCGCGGCATGCCGCGCCTCCTGCTGTTGCTGCCGTCCACCACGTATCGCACGGCGGCGTTCGTTGACGCGGCCCGGCGCATCGGCGCCAACCTGACCGTCGCCTCGGAGCAACCCAGCACCCTCGAAGCCGCGAACCCCGCCGGACTCCTCACCCTCGACTTCCAGCATCCCGAGCGCGCCGCCGACCAGGCGCATGACTTCGCGCGCCGCCATCCGATCGACGCCGTGGTCGGCGTGGACGACGACACCGCCGTCGTCGCCTCCGTCGTGTCCGCCCGGCTCCGGCTCCCGGGCAACCCCGTGGAGGCGTCCCAAGCGGCCCGGAACAAGCACCGGCAACGCGAGCTGCTGGCGAAGCACAACGTGCCGGCGCCCCGGTTCGCGCTCCACCCGTTGGCACGGGATCCCCAGGAGCTCGCTCGGTCCATCACGTATCCGTGTGTGCTCAAGCCTTTGCACTTGAGCGCGTCGCGCGGCGTGATCCGCGCCGACAACCCGGCCGGATTCGTCGCCGCGCACGCCCGGTTGGCGGCGATTCTCGACGGTTGCGACACGGACTTTCTCGTCGAAGACTTCGTACCCGGTTACGAAGTCGCGCTCGAAGGCCTCCTGGTGAACCGGCGGCTGCACGTCCTGGCGCTGTTCGACAAGCCCGACCCGCTCGACGGCCCGTTCTTCGAAGAGACGATCTACGTGACCCCGTCGCGCGTGCCTGCGCCCCTGCAGAAATCGATCGCCCAGTGCACGGAGCGCGCGGCACGCGCCCTCGGTCTCATGGAAGGTCCGGTACACGCGGAGCTGCGCTACAACGAGCGAGGACCGTGGCTCATCGAGCTCGCGGCCCGGCCGATCGGCGGGCGCTGCTCCGCCGTGCTGCGGTTCGGAGGGGACGGCGTGACGCTCGAGGAATTGATCCTGCGTCACGCACTCGGCATGCCGATTCCCTCGCTCGCGCGCGAGAACGTCGCCGCGGGGGTGATGATGATTCCTATCCCGGGCGCCGGCGTGTTGCAGGAAGTGCGCGGAGTCGCCGAGGCCAAAGCAGTGCCGCTCGTCGAGGACGTACAGATCACGGCGCACCCCGGCGAGCGCCTCGTGCCGTTCCCCGAAGGGTCGCGGTACCCCGGCTTTATCTTCGCGCGTGGCGAAGCGCCATCCGCGGTTGAAGGAGCGCTGCGCGAGGCGCACCGCCGGCTGGAGTTCGTGCTCGCATGAAGTGGCGACGCGCGCTCACCGTCCTGCTCATTTGTCTGGCGGCGCTCGAGATCGCGCGCAGCCTCGGGCGGCTCGATCGGGTGATCTTCGCGACCTACGTCGATGTCGGGAACGTCGTGCTGGAGGGCGGGGATCCCTACGGCCCGCGCTTCACCACCTGGCCGGCGCTCAATACCTGGCCCCCGTTCTTCCTCTTCATCGCGGCGGGGCTCGCCTTGCTGGCGCGCCTTTCGTTCGGGGGCGCCCTACTCCTGTGGCAGGTGGGCTGCGTGGCGGCGATCTGGGGGTCGTGCCGCCTGCTCGCGCGGCTCGCGGACGAGCGGCCGCCGCCGTTCGCATCCGCCGCCACCCTCGTGCCGGTCCTCATGACCGCACGCCTGTTTCAAGAGCATCTCCAGCACACCCAGGTGAACTTCTATCTGTTCCTGCTGGTGCTGCTCGCGTTCCAGCTGTTTCGGCAGCACAGAGACGCGTGGGGCGGCCTTGCGCTCGCCGCCGCCGCAAGCGCGAAGGCGGTTCCGATCGTGTTCCTGCCGTACCTCCTCTATAAGCGTGCCTGGGGGGCCGCGGCGTGGACGGCGGGGTTTCTCGTCGTGTTGAACGTGGTGTTGCCGTTCGCCGTGTTCGGGCCGGCGCGGACCGCGCAGCACTGGCGTGGGTGGCGTAGCGTCGCCGCGCTGGAAACGGCCGACCCGACGCCGCACTACATGAACCAGTCGCTGCTCGCTGCCATGAAACGCCTCCTCACCACCGAGGGGGGCGCGAGTGACCCGGTACGCTACGCCGTCGCCTCATGGCCCACCTCGCGAGTGGTGACGGCGTTCTACCTGCTGGCGGCGCTCGGTGCGCTAGGCCTGGCTCTCGCATTTCGTCGGCATCCGCCAGGCCTGCACGGGCCCCCCGGGGCCCCGCCGTTCCTCGCGGCGGAGCTCGCCGTGTGCCTCGCGGCGATGCCGCTCGTGTCGCCGCTGGCATGGAAGGCGCACTTCGTGACGTTGTTGGCCGGCTATTGGCTGATCTGGCGGGTGATCGACGGCCGCATCGCCTGGGGGGTGTGGTGGGCGTCGTTCGCTTGCCTGACGCTCAGCGCGCCGGCGCTGGTGGGGGAGCGCTTCAAGAACGCGCTCGAGTCGGTGAACGTGATTACCGTCGGGGCGCTGCTGGTCGTCGGCCTGGCGCTGTGGGCGGCGCTCAGACCGCTTCCGCCACTACCTCCAGCCAGTTCCGCGACACGCTCGGCACCTTGAGCTCGTCGAGGGTGCGGTCGAGACCCTTGATCAGGGCCTCCGATCCCTCTTCGAGCGGCACACCGGGAAGGGCGCCTTCGATGAACAACGAGAACTGGCCGATGTCGGCGAGGCTCTCCGGCGTCATCTCGACCTTCACCAGCTCGACGGCCGTGGGACGGAGGCCTGCCGCTTCGCAGGCTTGGGCATAGTCGTCCGCGGAGAACCACTTCATCGCCGCAGCGTGGCCGTCGTGCTTCACGACAAACCCCTTCTCACGCAGGACCTGCACGGCGCGGACGACCCAACGGCGCCAGAACCCGCTCGTGCCCTCGACGTAGGCGCCGGCGAAGAACGTCGAATTGAAACCGAGCCGGCCCCCGGGCTTCAGCGTCTTGCGGATCTCGCCCAGCACCTGGTGCTTGTCTTGAATCAGGTGGATGGCGTTCAGGAACACGACGGCGTCGGCGGGGGGGACGAGACGCGACAGCAGCTCCGCGCTGCCCTCGATGAACTCGGCAAGCTTCGAGGAAATCGCCGCGCGAGCCTTGGCGATCGCCGAGGGCGACGGATCAACGCCGATCACGCGCGGCGGCGGCTCCGTGCCACGAACGTGCTCGAGGATCAGCTGGGTGACGGCTCCGGGCCCGCACCCCAGGTCGACGATGACCTGACGCCCCGGGCAGATCACCTTATCGATGATCCAGTTGTTCACCTGCGTGAAGAACGGATGCCGGGTGAACGGCGTGAATGAATACTTCTCGTCGTCGGCGTACGACGCGCCGCTCACAGTTTGTGGATCCCCAGCGGTCCGAGGTGCACGTCCAGATTGTGGTTCACGCGATACCCGACCACTCCACGCGTGTCCAAACCGGCGGCATCAGCGGCGTACACTTCCTTGCCGTTTACCATGAAACGGACCCGGCCACCGGACACCGCGACGCTCAGCTCGTTCGTCGCTTTGCCGGTGCTGTCCGACTTGACCACCGCGTCGCTCGCCGTCCATTCCACGACAGCGGTCGGACGGGCCGTGTACCCCGCGCGGCGGCGGATCGAGTACATGCCGTCCACCGCGCGCACCAGGAAGTAGGTGTAGCTCTGACCCGAATCGGCCAGGCTCCTGCCGCCCATGATGATCCCGTAGCTCTCGGGATGCGCGGGGTTCTGCATCTGCGTGATCTTGGTGACGATGTGATAGTTCCCCGACGCCGTGTCGGCGTCGCGCCAGTAGATCGCCGCGGGGCCGACGGTCACATGCATCCCGTTGCCCATCCCGCTGAACTTCACGTTCGCCAGCGGGGCCGGTTGACCGGTCTGCCGCGCCAGCTCCGTACGCACGTGCCAACCAGCCGGGAAGCTGCCACCCCCCGCGACGGTGCGGTCGGGGTCGGCCTGGGCAGACAGTGTCGTCGCGAGGCCGCAAAGGGCGGGCACGAGTACGAAACGCTTCGAAACCATGGCTGACCCTCGAAAAGTGTGAGGCCTGGTGGTCGCCCACCCGGAGCGACACTAGAATAAGGAATCTAAGTGACCCAGCCAAAACGTCTTAGTCAAGAGGAGGAGCGAACCCTCGTTCGGCGCCTCAAGGCGCGGGACGAGAGCGCCCTGGCCGAGCTGTATGATGCCATGGCGCCGTGGGTGCTGGGCCTTGCGACACGTATCCTCCAGGACCACGGCGAGGCCGAGGAGGTCCTGAGCGACGTTTTCGTGCAAGTGTGGGCACGGATTCACCAGCACGAGCCGAGCCGCGGGCCCCTCGTCCCCTGGGTCCTGTCGATCGCGCGCAACCGGGCGCTCGATGCCCTGCGGCGGAGGCGACGCTGGTGGCGCAAGGCAGAGCGCTGGGAGGCCGCGCGGCGTCACGAAGACGACGGTGTGGTGCCGGCGCCCGACCCGGCTGAGGCGTCAGTACCGGGCTGGCCGGTGCACCAGGAAGTGCATGCCGCCCTGGCTGCGCTCCCGGCCGATCAGCGTCGCGTGGTGCAGCTCGCGTACTTCGAGGGCCTGACGCATTCGGAGATCGCGCGCCGCACCGGGCAACCGCTCGGGACCGTGAAAACGCGGCTGCGGATCGCGCACGGCAAACTGGAGGAGACGTTGAAGCACGTGAAGGATTGGCTGCGATGACCGACTGGCTGGGCATGATCCCGAATCCGCGCGAGCCGCGGCCCGAGCTCCGGGCGCGCGTGCTGGCGCGCGCCGTGCGAGCGGGCAGCGGCCGTCGGCGGTGGGTGTGGCGCGCGGCGGCGGCGGTCCTGGTCCTCGCGGGCCTCGGCGGTGCGGGATACTGGGCGCGCGGCACGATCCGGGATCTTTCCGCCGAGCGTGATCGACTCGCGGCGGAGCTCGACGCCGTGCGCGACACGCTGGGATTCATGCGGGGACCGGCGACGCGCGTCGTCTGGGTGCCCGTGACCACGAATGGCCGCCTCGGTGGCGTGACAATCTTCGCGGACAGCGCGGCGCGGCGCTGGCTGGTGCGCTGCGAGGGAATGGCGCCGAACGAGCCCGACGAGAGCTACCAGATCTGGTTCGTAACGGCCGGGGGGATGAAGCAGGCGGCGGTGATGACGATGGCCGACGAGCGGTCGATCGTGATGGCGATGTCGTTCGATGTTCCGGAGGACGTGGGTCCGGTGACGGGCGCGGCGATGAGTATCGAACCGCGCGGCGGCTCAGCGGAGCCGCGCGGGCCGATGGTGTTTCATTTGCGCTTGTGACGCGCTTTTCCCTCAGCGATGTCGTGCACCGTTTCCAGGTCCAGGACCTTCAGCTTACGCTTCCCCATCGGCAACACGATATCGACTTGTTCCTTGACCTTTTTGCCGAGCAGCGCCTTGCCGAGGGGTGAGGCCATCGAGACGGGCATTTCCTCCGCTCCATCTTCCCCACCTTCGATGAACTCACCCAACGTCAGGGCGTAGACCTCTTTCTGTTTAGTATCGACATCCTCGACGGTGACGCGGGACCCGAAGCCCACGCGGTCGCGCGGGATCTCGGCTTCGGTTACGCTGGACAGCTTGCCGAGGCGCATGCGCAGGTGGGTGAGCCGCGAGGCCACGAACTGTTGGCGCTCGAGCGCGGCTTTGTACTCGGAGTTCTCCCGCAGGTCTCCGTGTTGGCGCGCTTTATCGATCTCCTTCGGCAGAACGAAGTTGATCTCGTGATTCAGGCGCTCGACTTCGGCCTGCAGCTTGTCCTTCAACGCTTCGATCATGAGGGACAAAAGATAGGCGATGAGGCGTTATGACCGTTAGGGCGCCCGATCTAACCGAGCGCCTATCCCTGGTTCTATTATTCCCGTCTAATGTCCCCCATTCGCACCTATCACGAGCTCACGGAGGCCGACCGTTCCGGCCTGCCGGAGCAGATCGGGGCCCAGCGCAAGCGCGTTGCCGAGCGCCTGGCAGGGGTGGGTCGGGTCATCGCCGTGATGAGTGGCAAAGGAGGGGTTGGTAAGAGCTATGTCACCGCACACTTGGCTCGCGCCCTTGCCGGGTCGGGCCGGTCGGTAGGCGTGCTCGATGCGGATCTCAATGGACCAACGATCCCCCGCCTCCTGGGAATTGACCACGTCCCACTCCCCACACCCCATGATGCCGTAGCGCCGGCGATCAGTGCGGAGGGAGTAAAGTGCATTTCCATGGGGATGCTCATCGAAGACGGCGCCCCCCTCGCGTTCAAGGGACCGAGCGCCGAGAGCTTCGTGTGGCGCGGCGCGATGGAGGCAGCGGCGCTGCGCGAGCTACTGGGCGACGTCGCGTGGGGCACGCTCGACGTCCTGTTGCTCGACCTCCCGCCGGGGATGCAGCGCTACGTCGAGCTGTGCGACATCCTCGGCGCACCCCCGGCGGTCTTGACCGTGACGATCCCGACTCCCGAGTCGCGTGACGCCGTGCGCCGGGCCATGCGCGCGGCCGTGGATCGCGGGTCGCGGCTCCTCGGCATCGTCGAGAACATGGTGGGATCGCAGTTCGTGGGCAGCGCCGGCGACGACCTCGCCGCCGAGTTTGGAACTCCTGTGTTGGCGCGCGTTCTGTGGTATCCGACGCCCGACACCTGGACGGCGCTCGGGGCCCGCCTGTGAAGTTCCTCTGCGTCGATTGCGACAAACAGATGGCGTTCGAGGAGCGTCAACTCCCCGGCGACGGAACACTCGCAGCGACATTCAAGTGTCCCAGCTGCGGCCGAGTGGTGGCGATGCTCACGAATCCGATGGAAACGCAGCTGGTATCGTCGCTCGGCGTCGAGATCGGGGGGCGGACCGTGCCGGCGCAGCCGCTCGAGACGGTCCGCAAGATGGTTGCGACGGGGCGGGACGATGCGTTCGAAGACCGCGCCGAGCACGGAGCACGGAGCAGCCCATCCTGGTCCGCGGAGGCACACGAGCGGCTGGCCCGCGTCCCGAACTTCGTGCGCGGCATGGTGAAGCGGATCTACGCCGATTACGCCAAGGAACGGGGCATCGCCGAAATCACGCCCGCGGTGATGGACACGGCGCGTGCCGAGTTGGGCCTGGAAGGGATGTGAGTCACCAAAGGAGGGCCGGTCATGAAACCTACTTCGTTCGCTTGCCTTGCCCTCGTACTGCTTCCGCTCGTTGGAGGTGTCGCTAACGCGCAGGCACCGCCGAAGCCGCGGCCGGCCGCGCGTGCGCTCAACCTCTTCTCTTCGCCGCTCAGCGAAAAGGCCCTGACGGGCAATCGCGTCTTCTGCGGCGTCAATAACGTCGGTGAGCTGTGCGTCGATCCGACCAACAGCCCAGTCGTCGGCGGCGGCTTCTGGCCCCGCGGCACGCCGGACCAATACATCTTCAACTCGGGGCTCCAGGTCGCGGGCATCATTCCGGCCAGCGCGTCGTTCGCGTGGGCGGGCGACACCGTCGGCGCCTACTTCATGGACGGGCGCGCGACCCAGGTGCACGGTGACCCCCTCACCGCACTGTTCGACTCGCGTGACTCCATCGATCTGGCGACGTGGCCCGTCGCCGCGATGGTCCAGGACACGAGCATCTTCGGCGCCCGATACCTGGGACGCAGCGCGGTGTCCGGGCAAGATCTTTGGACACGCTACTGGGACGGTAACCCCGACTTCCTGAACGGCCGAACTCACCCCGCTGGGCTGCTCATCGATCAGCGTGCCGTCGCGTGGACCTACCCCGAAGGCAATCAGGACATCGTCTACTTCGTCTTCACGCTGTACAACGTGACGGCGCGGACTGCATCCGTCTATGCGAATCCCACGATTCCGCCCGCGCTCCAGTCCGAGATCGCGGCCCTCGGCGCCCGGTTCCAGGATTCGAGCGAAGCACGGCTGAGCGTCGCCATTCCGGACGGCGGGTACGCGATCGAGAGCCTCTACGTCCAGACTTACATGGACGCCGACGTCGGCGACGCCGGGAGCAACTACGGCACAGCAGTGCTGCCGTTGGGCACCGCGATCGCCTACAAGAGTGATTTCTCGGAGCCCAACTGGACGTTTCCCCCGGAGATCTACGGCCGCCGCCCCTTCGCCGCAGCGCCGGGCCTCGTGGGCGCAACGTTTGTCGGACGGGACGTCGCCATGTTCTCGACGTATACAGGGACGCCGAATGGACACCCGGACCCCGTTGGAGTTATCCAGCTGTGGCGGTACCTCTCGGGCAATTTCGGCCCGGCCGACGCCCCCTGCACCCGATTGCCGAAGGTCGATCACGTTTGCTTCCTCGACCAAAGCTTCGGAGACGCGCGATACTCGATCTCTATTCCGCTGCCTACCCTCGCGGCAGGGGAAGCGCAGACATTCGTCCTCGCGTACGTCTTCGCGGCTCCACTCGATACCGTGAACGCCTACGTGGGCGGCGACTTGAAGCCGGGGATTCCATTCACCGGCGACTCGATCGCCGCCGACACGACCCGGCTTCGCGCCATCGATCGGGTTGCCGGGTGGGTGACGCAGAACGACGCCAATGCGAACGGCCGCATCGAAGCCGACGAGGTGACGACGGTCCCGCAATCGCTGCTCGGCAAGGTGCAGCTCGCGCAGGCGATCGTCCGCAACAAGTTCGTGATGCCCGCCCCTCCCGAACCGCCGACGTTCTTCGTGATTCCGGGTGACAACCAGGTGAGCGTCGTGTGGCAGCCGAG
>Ga0193711_1000150_pt1 | contig 12064 bp, 12 predicted proteins | sample H3m2metaG_FD_144922 | JGI IMG/M metagenome (GOLD analysis project Ga0193711, IMG submission 144922) | Soil microbial communities from a riparian zone of the East river system, Colorado, United States - H3m2 | ecosystem: Environmental > Terrestrial > Soil > Riparian zone | place: USA: East River...
GGGGGCGATGCCGACGTGGTAGGTCTCCTGGGTCAGGGCGAGCGCCGTACCGTGCCGATCGAACAGGGTGCCGCGCCGCGCGTCGAGCACCACGTGCTCCGTGCGCTGCGCCTGCGCTTCCGCGGCGTGGCGCCGTCCTTCCAGCAGCTGCACCTGCGCGGCGCGCAACACCAGGAGGGCGAGGGCGCCGAGGAGGCCGATCTGGACGACGCCAAGGCGCACTGCGGGTCTCGCCATCGTCAGCGCGGTGGAGCGGTCGGAACGAGAATGATTTCGGTATCGGCGGGGAGGCGCAGGCCGAGTTTCTGCGCGCGCGGCAGCAGTACGGCGCGGCTCGAGGCGGTGCGGATGCGCCGCTCCAGCTCGTCGCGCTTCCCTTCGAGTCCCGCGCGCTCGGCGCGCAGATCGGTGAGGGCGCGCGCGGCATTCAGCGATGCGGTTTGACGGGCGATGACGGCCCACAGCGCCGCGAGCAGCGCGACGAGCCAGATCGCGAGCCAGTGCCGGCCCTTAACTCTCGCCACGGCCTCCTCTGCGGTTTCGAACGCGCGGAACTGCGCCGAGCGCGCACGCATGTTGCCGGCGACTTCCGCCGCGCCCGCGACGATCGCCTTCTTCGTCAACACGCGGCCCAGAGGCCGCCCGCGACACGTGCAGATAGGCTGCCGCGGCGGGCACACGCACGACCGCCCCCACTCGCGGAACTGGTGTTTGACGATGCGGTCCTCGCCCGAATGATACGTGATCACGCCGATGCGACCTCCCGGTACGAGCGCGTCCCGGAACTCGGGGAGCGCCGCGGTGAGCTGGCCGAGCTCGTCGTTCACCGCGATGCGCAGCGCCTGGAAGAGCCGCGCGAAGTCCCCAGGACCCGAACGGGGCCCCAGCGTGGCGCGGATCGCATTGACGAAATCGTCACTCACGCCGAAGGGCCCCGTGAGCCGCCGCCGCACGATCTCTTTCGCCAGGGCGCGCGCCCGGCGCTCATCTCCAAAGTCCGCAAACGAGGCCGCCAGGCGCTCCTCGGGCCAGCTGTTCAGCACGTCGCGCGCGCTCGGCCCCGCCCCCGGGGTCATGCGCATGTCGAGCGGCGCCCCGGGACGAAACGTAAACCCACGCTCCGCGGTATCGACCTGATGCGAGCTGATGCCGAGGTCCAGGAGGATGCGGTCGGGCTGAAACGCGCGGACGGCTGCGAGCGCATCGCCAGACCCGTAGGCCGCCGTGAGATAGCGAATGGAGTCGCCGAGGTGGCCCTGGGCGGCGGCGATGGCCGCGGGATCGCGATCGATCCCCAGCACCTCGGCACCGGTAGCCAGAAGGATGGCCGCGTGCCCACCACCGCCGAGGGTCGCATCGACGGCGCGGCGGCTCCCCGAGGCCCACTCGCGCACGACCTCCGCGAGAACCGGGATGTGGTACGCCGGGATGGGGGGGGGGGCGCTGGACACCATCCAAAATACGACGGCCCCGCCTGCGGAAACAGACGGGGCCTCAAGGCGGGGCTGACGGGGCTCGAACCCGCGACCTCCGGTGTGACAGACCGGCGCTCTAACCAGCTGAGCTACAGCCCCCTACCGCGGAGCGCCGGAATATAGCCGGGAGGCAAGTCAATTCAATGGCGGCTCAGAAATTCCTGCACTTGAATGCCGCCTTCACCTGGGGCCGTGCCTTGTCGTATTGGTCGACGAACCCGAGCATCTGAGCGACCGTAGGTGGATGGACACGCCGACCGAGCGTCAACGCGGCCCTGGTGCGATCCAACCGGTCGAAGACCGCCTTGGCCTTGTCGCACCGCTGGCGATCGCTGGCGGGCAGCTTGGTCATAACCTGGTAAGTCGGGCCCAGTGTCAGGATGGACGATAGGCCGAACCAGAAGCTGGCGTTGATCCGCACCTGGAAGCGCGGCCCCGTCGTATCGGACGGGGCGCGCGGCGCGACCACCTGGAGCAGCGTGTCGAGCCAGATGTAGGAGCGGTCGTACGCGTTGGCCTGCGCGATCTTCGAGCCCCCGGTGAGCATGAGGACCGCGGCGGTGAGCTTTTGTCCAGTATCCGCCGAGACGAGGCCCGGGTGCAGGAACGGGCGCGCCGAGTCGACCTTCTCCGCGAAGGCTTGCTGCAGCGCACGCAGCGCGGTGCTATCATGGCGCTCCCTGAGGATTCGCGCCTGGGTGGTGTCGTACTGAGCGTGATCCACGATCGTCTTGGCGATGAGCAGGCTGAGGGTGACGTCGTTCCCCTGCTCCAGGGCCAGCGCCTTCTTGTAGATCGCGACCGCGGAGTCAACCATGCTGTTCATCTCGAACGCCCCGCCGCGCGCCTTCAGGAAGCGAACGCTGTTCGGGAAGTTCCGGACGGCGACCTCGGTGAACCGCAGCAGCGCCTGAGTATCGGGGACCGACTGGGCCGCGCCGATCGCCGTGTTGAGGAATGTGGTGTCCTTGCCCAGCGCCGAATCGTGCGCAACCTGTTCCGACAGGCCCTCCAGAGGGACCCTTCGATGGCGATGCGCACCTTCAGATCGAGCATCTGCTGGTCGCCCGGCACGAGCTTCAGGCCGGCATCGAGCAGTTCGACGGCGCGCGGGAACTGCTTCATCTGACGCAGCAGCTGCGCGATTTGCATGCGCCGGTTGCTGTTGCGCGGTTCGCATGCCAGCTGCTCAATGAACGCGTCGATCGACTTGAGGGAATCGCCTTTCTGCTGCCAGCCGCGCGCGATGTTCTCCCACGCGGTGCTGTTGCAGGGATCACCTTTGAGCGCGCGCGTCGAGGCCGCGATGATGCTGTCCGGCGGCATCCGTTGCGCCTCATAGACGGTGGCGACGCACAGGTTGGCGCCGGCCGAGGTCGGGTCGATCACGAGCGCCTTCTGCGCGGCCGACAGGGCCCGAGCGAAAGCGCCGCTTTGGCGACTCGTGGTGCACTGGCGCACCTGCTCACTGGTGCGGATGATCGTGTTGAGCCGCTGCGCGATCGCCTCGGCGAACGCCGGGATGGTCCCGGGGTTCGCGATCGAAAAGCCGGCCGCCATCCCGGAACTGGAGATATCGATCACCCGCACATTCGCCGTCAGCGTTGCGTCGCGGCGCGTGAGGGATCCGGTGAGGTAGGCGGAGACCGAGAGGAAGCGCGCGAGCTGTCGCGCTTGCTGCTCGTCGAGCAGAACGTCGCAAGGGAAACCCGAAGCCGTCAGCGCTTCGCACAGTTTTGCCTTGGTGATCACCAACACCTTGTACTTGGCGAGCTGCGCGATGCGGTCGCGGAGCGCATCCGCCAGCGCGATGCTCGTCGCGGAATCCGCGGGAGCGGCGGTGAGAGCAAGTACGAGGAGTTTTTGGTCCGGCACTTGCACGGCGAGTTGTGCCGACGCGCTGCCGGCGACTCCCGCGATCAGTGCGACCACCAAACAAAACTGTCTCACGCAGTCATCCTCCGTTGCAGTCTGCTACCCCGATGGGCGAAGAGGGATTCGAACCCCCGACATCCTGCGTGTAAGGCAGGCGCTCTGAACCGCTGAGCTATTCGCCCGCGCGACGACACCACGCTAAAGGGCTAGGCCTACCGGAAAGAATACGCAGTAGCCAAGGACGAGCAGAACGGGCGCGAGCGACGTGGATCCCTTCGACAGGAGCCAGTAGCCCACGACGAGCGACACGATCGCGGCGGCGAGGAAGAAATAATTTTTGGGACCGAAGCGCAGGCGCGAGCGAGCGAGTATCTGCTCTGGCATAGGGGCAGGAGTCTACGGGGTAATGTCAAGCTCGTCAAGCAGTTGGCCGTCCTCGAGTGCGGCGCGGCGGGCGCGGTCGCGGCGCCGTCGCAACACGACCAGCGCGACCAGTACGGCGCCGATCGCCACCCAGAAGAGCCCCATCGCGGCGGCCCAGGAGAGCCACCCGTAACGGGATGCGACGTCGCGCTGCCAGCGCGCCTCGAAATCCCCCTCGGTCACGTGATACGTATCACGCAGCGCCGCATCGAAGGTCGGCGCCGTCGCGAGATTGGCGACGAGGGGATCGAGCCCCGCCTTCCCGCCCCAGCGGTAGAGCAGCAACACCGCGGTCGTCGCCAACGCGTACCCCGCCTCGGCGTCGCCCCGTCCGCCGCGCAACGCGCGATCGACCTCGTCGAGATTCATGCGCATGCCGCGCGCGACCTGCCAGTTCAGCCGTAGTGCATCGAGTCGGCCCCACTCCGCGGCGGCGACCGCCGCGTACCCCTCCTCGAACCACAACGGCACGCGCCCGCCCCCCCCCCGGCCGAGCCGCCAACGCAACGCGATGTGCGCGAGCTCATGGCGTAGACTGCCGGCCAGACGGCTGGGCGGCCCGTCGGCCAACAGCACGACCACTCCGGCGTCGGGGAACGCGGCGCCTTCACTCCAGATCGGCAGGCGTCCGCGGGTGAGTGAGTCGTAGCGCTCGCGGGTGGGCGCGAGGATTAAGCGGAGCGGGCGATCGGGGAGCGGCCCGATGCCGGGGAAGCCGGCGGCGTGATCCGCGACCTCAGCGAGCGACGTCGCCAGGGCTTCTTGCCCCGGCCACGCGACCGCCGTCACGCGGCCGACCGTCACGCTGGTGGGTGACGCGCCCTGCAGCAGCAGGGCGAGAAGCGCTATTCTCGCGGTGGCTCCTCGCCCTTGGCGACAAGGTCCAGCATTTCCTGACACTTCTTGCCCCAGGGATTGAACTTGTTCGCCTTGAAGCCGTCGGCCCACGTGGTCTTGGCCGTGTCCTGCTCGCCCGCGAACCAGTACGCGCGTCCGAGCTCATAGTATGCCTCGATCAGATTCGGACCGAGCTTGATCGTCTTCTGGAAGAACGTTTCGGCATCCTCGTACATCTCGCGCTGCAGGTAGACGAGGCCGAGGTAGAAATGCGCGTAGAGCGTCGCCTTCTTGTCGTTGTCGAGCCGGATCGCCTTCGACAGATGCTCGATCGCCTCACCGAAGATGTGCTTCTTGAGACAGATGAAGCCCACGTTGATGCGCGCGAGCGAGTTCGCCGGCTCCTTCATTAGGACCTTGGAGAACGTCTGGAGCGCGTCGTCGTAGTCCTCGTGCAGCATCTGCGCCCAGCCGAGCAGCGACTCGGCCTGCGTCTCGCCGGGCGAGAGCTGCAACGCGCGCTGCAGCGCTTGAATCGCGCCGGCGTGGTCGCCGAGTGAGATGAGACTCCAACCCTTTTCGATGAAGGTCGTGGCCCCGATGTGATCGGCGTGCAGCACCGGTCGTTGGCCGGTGAACTCGGGCGCCGACGCCTGCTTGGTGTCGGCGGCGATCTGCTTGTAGCGCTCCACCAGCTGACGGATATCGTCCTTCAGCTGCGTCAGCTCGCCGAGATGGCCATCCACTTTCTTGAAGAAGGCGATGATCTCGCGCTTGGCGGCCTCGCGCTCGGCGCCGCCCGGGGCACCGTCGAGCTGGCGGGCGATCGCATCGTATTCGGACCGCAACTTGGCAATCGGCGACTCGGTCATTTCGCGGCCTCGAGCGCCAACTTCTCTTTGGACGACAACAGCTTGTTGGTGTTGAGCACGATGATCGTCCGCCCGTTGGCCACGACGAGCCCCGTGATGTATTCGGCTGCCAGGCCTTTCACGATGCCGGGCGGCGGGGTGACCGTCGCGGCCGCGACCTGGAGCACTTCGGTCACCGCGTCGACGATGAGCCCGATTTTGCCGGAGTCGAACTCGAGAATCACGGTGCGCGTATCGTCGCGCAACGGCGCCGCCACACCGAGCCGTTTGCGCATGTCGATGAGCGGAATCGCGCTTTCCTGATACTGCAGTACGCCCTCGAGGTACTCGGGGGCCTTCGGCAGCGGCGACGGCGCTTCGTACCGCAGGATGCGTTCCACCTGAAAGATGTTGAACGCGAAGTCCTGGCCGCCCACCTTGAACGTCACGAGCTGAATGTCGTCGCCGGAAGTGCTCATCCGATGCGGTCTCCCAGCGCTTCGAGATCGAGTATCGGCACGAGCGCGCCGTCCTGTTCCGCGACGCCCACAGCCCACGGCAACGATTGCCCGCGCGGCACAGGCATCGCCTCCTCACGCACCACGGCGTCCGCGTCGTCCACTTCGAACGCGACCTGGCGGCCCTCCCGGGCCCCGCCGCCCCGCAGCTCGACGAGCACCACGGTCCGGCCCACCTCCGTCGGCGCGGCGCGCCCGCCGAGGAACGCGGCTGGATGGATCAGGGGCACGAGCCGGCCACGCAGTTGCGTGAGACCGCGCACGGCCGGGAGCGAGCGCGGCACGTCGAGCACGCGCCCGGCGTCCGCGACTTCCAGGACCCGGCCCACCGGCAGCCCGTATGCCCGACCCTCGGCGCGCACCAGCAGGTAACCCTTCACGACCGACTCGTCCCTCCCGCTCGCAGCAATGCGCCGCGCTTCGTCAACTCGACGGAGATGCGGTCGGCAATCTGTCCGAGTGGGAGCACGGCGTCCACTCCCCCGGCCTGCACCGCCGCACCCGGCATGCCGTAGATCACCGCCGAGTCGCGGTCCTGTGCGACGCCCCCCCCGCCCGCGTCGTGGATGGCGCGCAACCCATCGGCGCCGTCGCGGCCCATACCCGTGAGCACGACGCCGACGCTCCGGTTCCCGTACACCTGCGCCACGGAGCGGAACAGGTGGTCGGCGGCGGGGCGAACGCCCCACACCGAGGGGGTCTGGTCGAGCGTGATCACGGGACCATCGCCGCTGGCGCGCACCCGCATATGATAATCGCCCGGCGCGACGTACGCCGTGTCGGCCACGATCGGGGTGTTGTCGGCGGCCTCGACGACGCGCAGCCGGCTCATCGAGTCGAGCCGCTCGGCGAGGCTGCGCGTGAACTTGGGCGGCATGTGCTGCACGATGAGCACCGCTGCGCCCCGGCCCGTGCCGAGTTGCGGCACGAGCTCGGCCAGCGCGCGCGGCCCTCCCGTCGACGCGGCGACGGCGATCGCCAGCGTCGCGCGGCCACGCAACGCCAGCTCGGGCGGGTGCATGACGGGCGCCGGCGGCCGCGCCATCACTTTGACGTGGGACACGTCGGCGGCGAGCGCGCGGCGCACCGCTTCGATCAGCTGCGGGGCCAGACCCGCCAGGGCCGCCCGGCCCGAGGCGTCGGGGGGCGGCTTGGCGACGATCTCGACGGCGCCGAGCTCGAGGGCCCGGATCGCCGTCGCCGTCCCGGGCCCGGCGTGCGCGCTCACGACGACGATGGGCCGCGGCGATTCGGACATGATGTACCCGATGGCACCGAGCCCGTCGAGCTCCGGCATCTCGAGGTCGAGCGTCACGACATCGGGATCGTATTGGTGCACTTTGCGGACGGCGTCGACGCCGTCGCGCGCCGTCGCCACGACACGGAACGGGCCCGACTCCGACTCCCCGCCACCCAGCACGTCCACGAGCACGCGGCGCATCAGCGCGCTGTCGTCGGCGACGAGCACGGTGGGGCGCGGGTCAGATGACTTCTGCATCAGCTCCCACCGACCGGATCTCGACGCGGCCGTCCTTGACGTGGAAGCGCACGCTGCGGCCCCGCTCGCCACCCACCGATTCCTTGACGATCGGGATCGAGGCGGCGCGGAGGGCGTTGCGGGAGGCGACGATGTTGCGCTCACCCATCTGGATCGTGCCGGGGGTCATGAGCTGGCTGAACATACTGGCGCCGCCGGCGAGTTTGGCGACGATCCGCCGCGGCTCCGCCCCGAGGGCCTTGAGCCGCTCGATGAGCAGCGGCACCGCGGATTCCGGGAACTTGGCGAGGTTCGTCGCGTCGTGGGCGAGGCTGCGGGAGGGCAACAGGACGTGCGCCATGGCGCCGGCGGCTCGGTCGGCGTCGTACAGCATGATCGCGACGCACGACCCCAGCCCGAGGGTCACGATCACGCCGTCGCCCCGCTCGGCGGCCCAATCGGCGACCTTGACGATGACTTCCTTCACACGGGCTTCTTGTAGATGCGCTCGCGCGGATCGATGAGCGTCAGGCGTTCGCGCGCGGGCCCGAACAGCGTCTCGACCTTGCCGAGCAGGAGGATGCCGCCGGGGATCAGCGCATCCACGAACACCTGGAACAGACGCTCCTGCGCCTGCCGCTCGAAGTAGATCACGACGTTGCGGCAGACGATGAGGTCGTAGACCTTGTGCGGCGGGGGCTCACGCATCAGGTCGTGCGCCGTGATGCGCACCAGCGAGCGCACCGCGGGCACGGGCTGCAGCAGCGGTGCCCCAGTGAAGTAGCGGCGCTTCAAGTCGACGGGCATTTCCGTAAAGGCCGTCTCCGGATACTGCGCCTGTCGGGTGCGCTCGAGGCTGAGGCGATCCACGTCGGTGGCATCGATGCTCGCGTGTTCGGTCGATTTACTACCGGCGATCTCGGCGAGGAGCACGGCGATCGTGTATGGCTCCTCGCCCGACGCGCACCCGGCCGACCACACGCGCAGATGGCCGTGGCGCGTGGCCCACTGGGCGGCCAGGTGCGGCCGCAGCGCGTGCCACGTGTCGGCATTGCGGTAGAACTTGGTGACGTTGATGGTGAGGGCGTCGAGCAGCTGCTCGTACTCGTGCGTGTCCTCGTCGAGCAAGCGGCTGTAGTCGTCGTAGGTGTGGACGCCGCGGGCCCGCATCCGCACCGCGAGGCGCCGCTTGAGACATTTGTCCTTGTACGACTCGCAGCTCACGCCGCGCATCCGCGAGATCTTCTGCGTCAGCGCCAGAAAAGAGCGCTCGTCCTGCGATGCGGTCACGACAACGTGCTCAGCGTGTCCAGATTGGCTTTCACCAGCTCGTGCTTGGGATTGAGCTCGAGCGCGCGGCGCCACAGCTCGCCCGCCTGCTCCCGGTCACTGCGCTTGTACGCGATGTTCCCGAGTTTGAAGTACACATCGTCGCCGAGGTCCGGCGCCAGCTCGACGGCACGCTGATAGAGGTCCCAGGCCTCGTCGTAGCGCGAGCCGCGGTAGGCGAGATCGCCGAGGTTCTTCGAGAGCTGCGGCAGCGAGGGCTCGTCGTGCAGCGCGGCGCGGGCCAGCTCCTCGGCAGCCGGCAGCTCGCCCGCGAGCTCCTTGAGCACCGCGAGGTTATTGCGCAGCACGGCGTTCTGCGGGTGCGTCTGCACGGCCTGCTCGGAGGCCTGCTCCGCTATTTCGAAGTCGCCCGCCGCCGCCGCGACGAGCGCGCGCGCCCAGAACCAGACCGGAGGGATCTTGTCGGCGAAGAGCTCCTTGGCCCGATCGAGGCGGCCGGCGGCGCTCGCATGGTCGCCGCGCTTGAGGGCGATGATGCCCCACCCCACGTAGACGCGGGGATCGGTGCGCGCCCGCGACGCCGCTTCGGCGTACGAGGTCTCCGCTTCGTCGAGCCGCCCCAGCTGCTCGTAGGCGAGTCCCAGGTTGTGGAGCACCGCGGGCCGCGAGCCGCCCTTCTCGGCCGCGAGGCGCAGCGCTTCCATCGCCTCACGCCAGCGCGCCTGCTTGAGCGCGACGAGCCCGATGAAGAAATGCGCGTTGGCGTCCGTCGCGCGCAGCTCGGCCACCCGGCGGAATTCCCGCGCCGCCTCGTCGAGCATGCCCGTCTTGTAGAACGCGATGCCGAGGTTGCGGTGCTCCTCCACGCGCGCATCGGTCATCTTTAAGTCTTCGGCGCTCGCTGTCCTCCCGGCGCGATGCACGAAGCCCGCCGTGACGAGTCCGTACAGCGCCTTCCCGACCTCGAACTCCCCCAGGCCGGAATCCTCGATCACCTGATTCACATCGCGCGAGCCGTCGAGCAGCGGCAGCAGACGGTCCTGCGTCTCCGTCATCTTCGCGTCGCTGATCTCGAGCCGGTCCCGATCGACGGTGAAGATCAGGTCGAATGACGGGATCTTCTTCTCGATCAGACTCCACTCGTCCACGCGCCGAGCGCCCTCGAGCAGGAGCGACTCGGGGTTGATGGAGACGAGGAAGTCCTGCTGCTCGGGCCGGACGTCGGCCTCGAAGTTGAAGGTCCCCTGCGTCCAGGTGAACAGGTAGTAGACCGATTCCTCGATCTGCATGCGCATGTAGCGCTCGAGTTCCTGCTGCGTGATGACGGTCTGGGTGACGAGGATTTCGCCGAGCTTCTTGTCGCGCTCTTTGGCCTGGCGGTGAATCGCGGCGTCGAGCTGCTCCTGCGAGATTTTCTCGTGCTTGACGAGGATGTCGCCCAGGCGATCGCGGCGGTTCACGATCGACGCGTAGCAGATGCGGCCCTTGTCGAAATAGATGTAGCCGAAGTTCGAGCGATCGGCGATCGATAGGCATCCCGATTTCTGCCCCAACGCCAGCAGCTGCAGCACGTCGGGAAGCGACGCTTCCTTGAGCGATCCCTTGATGGCCATCTAGCGCAGGTCCTCGATCACCCGGTCGGCTGCCGAGGGCCAGTCCCACACCATCTTCTCGCGACTGCGCACGCCGCCGGCGCTCGACACCACGAGACCGCTGGTGCGGAGACCGGTGGTGCGCCGCCCCCCCCCGCCGGCAGGCGGCTGCCCTTCCAGGACCTCGCGGGCGAGGCCCGCCGTGACCGGCTGGTCCTGCGCCGCGGCGGCCTCCGACACGCGCTGGACCAGACCGGTGAGGCTCCGCACCGAATCGGTCGGCCGGTCGGCGAGGTAGTCGAGCAGCGCCGGATCGGGCGTCATCTTTTGCTGGCTGAAGATCCGCTCGAGCGCGGTGCGCCGCACCGCGCGGTCGGGATCACCGATCTCGGCGACGAGCCCCCCCTCGAGACGGGACACGATCCGCTCTTCCAGCCCCTCGAGCTTGTTCGGATGGGCCGGCGCGGTGAACACCAGCTGCCGTTCCCCGTCCAGGAACTGGTTGAAGAGGTTGAACAGCTCCTCCTGCGTCCGGTCTTTCCCGGCGAGGAGGTGAATGTCGTCGAGCAGCAGCGCCGTGGCGCGACGGTAGCGCGCGCGCCACCAGTCGACCCGGTCGCCGTCGATCGCCGCGATCAGCTCGTCGACGAAGGCTTGGGTCGACAGACAGGCGACGACCGCGCCCTTCTTCTTCATCAACTCGAGCCCGATGGCGTTGAGCAGGTGCGTCTTGCCGAGCCCGCTGTGACCCGCGAGCACGAGCGGGTTGTACTTCTTGCCCGGTGCCTCGATGACGGCGCGCGCGGCGCTCAGCGCCACGTCGTTCGAGGCGCCGCCCGCGTAGCTGTCGAGCGGGAAGGCACCCGACGGGGCCGGGGGCGGCGCGGCCCCGTCGCGCACCTTCGCGGCTTCGGCCTCGGCTTCCGCCATGCGGTCCGGATCGCGGAACACCTTGTCCCCTGCCGCCTGCGGATCGAGAGCGCCCACCTCGGCCTCGAGAGCTTTGAGGCGCTCCACGTCGTGGATGTACGACGCGATTGCTTCGTCGACGGCCGAAGGGTTGTCGTGGTCGAGCAGCTTTTCCAGGCGCCCGGTGCGATAGCCCTCGCCCTCCCAGCGCAGCACGGCCTCCGCGACTCGGGCGCGCCAGGCTTCGACGGCTTTTCCGACGGTCACGGTGACGTCGGTGAGGAATTGGGAGAACTCGTCAGGTCCCGGCGTGCCAGCGGCTGCGGTCGATGAGACGGCGGTCGGTGAAGCAGCGGTCGCATCGGCGACGCCGAGGACCTTGCGCGCGGCTTCGGCATTGATGGGGGAGTCGTTCACCGCCTGATACGCGACGAGGCGATTGAGGGCCCCCATCAGCTCGCGCACGTTGGGGAAGTCGATCCCGGCCGCCGTCTCGAGGACGCCCGGTTGGAAGCGCGCGCCGCGCTCCTCGGCTTTGCGCCGCAGAATCGCGACGCGGGTCTCGTAGTCGGGAATGCCCATGTCGACCACGAGTCCGCCGGAGAACCGCGAGATGAGCCGCTCGTCCAGGTCCGCGATCTCGGAGGGAGGCCGGTCGCTCGTCAGCACGATCTGGTGACCAGCTTGCTGCAGCGCTTCGGTGAGGCGCAGCAGCTCCGCCTGCATTTCCTTGCGGTTCGTCAGGAACTGCACGTCATCCACCAGCAGGGCGTCCACGTTCTGGAAGCGACGGCGGAACGCGTCTCCCTGCCCCGCC
>Ga0193711_1000152_pt1 | contig 11814 bp, 10 predicted proteins | sample H3m2metaG_FD_144922 | JGI IMG/M metagenome (GOLD analysis project Ga0193711, IMG submission 144922) | Soil microbial communities from a riparian zone of the East river system, Colorado, United States - H3m2 | ecosystem: Environmental > Terrestrial > Soil > Riparian zone | place: USA: East River...
CGGCAGCCGCGGCGGCCGCTCCTCCCGGCGCAAAGCCGCCCCCAACATCGCCGATGAGCTGAAGCGCGGCGAGGCCAAGCTCGTCCAGGTCATCAAGGAGCCGATCGGCACCAAGGGCTCCCGCGTCACCGCGCAGGTGTCCCTCGCCGGCCGCTTCCTCGTCTACATGCCGTTCGCGTCGAAGGTCGGCGTCTCCCGCAAGATCGAAGCTCGCGACGTACGCGCCAAGCTGCGCGAGATGGTCTCGAAGTTGGTGCCGAAGGACGCGGGTGGCTGGATCATCCGGACCGTGGCCGACGATCTCACGGAGGCGAGCTGCAAGCGCGAGATCGACCACCTGTACGGTCTGTGGAAGAAGATCAAGCGCAAGTCGCAGTCGGTACGGGCCCCGGCGTTGATCCAGCGCGAGACGAGCCTCACGCGTGGCATCGTGCGCGACCTCTTCAGCGACAAGGTCGACTCCCTGCTCGTCGACTCGAAGCAGCTGTACAACGAGATCGAGCAGTACCTGAAGCAGATCGATCCCGAGCTGTTCTCGCGCGTCAAGCTGTACCAGGCCGAGACGGCGCTGTTCGACGAGTACGACATCGAGGCCGAGATCCGGAACCTGTTCAAACAGCGCGTCGAGCTCCCGACGGGCGGCTATCTGATCATCCAGCCGACCGAAGCGCTCATCTCGATCGACGTCAACACGGGGCGCTACACCGGCAAGAAGGACCCCGAGAGCACGATCTTCAAGACCAATGTCGAAGCGGCGCGCGAGGTGGCGCGGCAGCTGCGGCTGCGCGACATCGGCGGCATCATCGTGGTCGATTTCATCGACATGGAAACCCGTGGCAATCGCGACAAGGTGCTGCACGAGTTGCGCACGCACCTGGGCCGAGACCGGGCGCGGACGAAGGCCTTCGCGGTGTCGGAGCTGGGACTGATCGAGATGACCCGCCAGCGCGTGCGCCCGTCGCTGTGGCAGTCGATGACGGCCGACTGCCCGACGTGCACGGGGACGGGCCGCGTCTTCCGGCCCGAGGTGGTGGTGCGTCGGATGGAGCGTTCGCTGAAGCGCGCCGGCGCCGATCACAAGGAGCGTCAGCTCGCGGTGCGGCTGCACCCCGAAGTCGCGCTGTACCTCGTGGAGCAGGAGCCTAACTTCTTGCGACAGTTGGAGAAGCAAACCGGGCTCGAGCTCGAGGTGCGCGACGATCCGATGATGCGGCTCGACGAGTTCCGGATGATGGCGAAGCCGGCGGGTCGCGACGTGACCGAACTGTATGCGGTCGCTTGACCAAAGCCCCTGTCCTGATTAGAGTTCCGGCCCTATGTCCTACGCCATTTTCGCCACCGGCGGCCAGCAGTTTCGCGCCGAAGAAGGTGTCACCATCAAGATCCCGCTGCTCGACGCCGAGCCGGGAAGCAAGGTGACGTTCGACCGGGTGCTGTTTACCTCCGACGGCAAGAACGTCGAGACCGGCAAGCCGACCATCAAGGGCGCGAAGGTCACCGCCGAAGTCGTGCGTCACGGCAAGGGGAAGAAGATTCGCATCTTCCGCTTCGCGCGCCGCACCGGCTATCGCCGCAAAGCGGGACATCGCCAGGATTTCACCGAAGTCAAGATCGCCGACGTGAAGGTCGGCTGAGGCACGCATGGCTCATAAGAAGGGCGTCGGCTCCTCTCGCAACGGTCGCGACTCGAACCCCAAGTACCTCGGCGTCAAGCGGTACGGTGGCGAGTTCGTGACGGCGGGGAGCATCATCGTCATCCAGCGCGGCACCAAGTTCCATCCGGGCACCAACGTGCGGCGCGCATCGAATGACTCGCTCTTCTCCGTGGTCGATGGCCACGTGAAGTTCGAGCATAAAGACAAGAAACGGCAGAAGGTGAGTGTGTATCCGAAAAACTAGGACGGTCGATGAGACGGCGGTAGAGAAAACGGCGGTCGGGGAATCATCCTCGACCGCCGTTTCCTTACCGCCGCCTTATCGTCCGCCGTTTCACCTGCCGTCAGTATTTCGGGGGCAGCGTCCTATACCTCTCCAACAGCTCCGTCTGCCGGCTCCGCAGCGAGATCTCCTTGCCACGAATGATGACATGCTCCACCCCGGTCGAGAATTCGAACGGGTCACCGGTCCAGACGACCACGTTGGCGACCTTGCCGACTTCGAGGGAGCCGTACCGGTCGGCGACACCGAACGCCTCGGCGGGCGTCAGGGTCACGGCCCGCAGGGCCTGGTCCCACGTCATGCCGTACGCCACGGCGTTCCCAGCCTGCTGGCGCAGGTTGCGGGAGTTCTCGGTCTGCGTCTCCATGAGCGAAACCTTCACGCCGGCCTTGGCGAGCAGCGCCGCGTTCTCGTAGCGGATGCCGAGCGCGTCGTAGCCCGGGATGTTGTCCATCGGCTGGACCAGCACCGGCACGCCGGCGGCGACGATCTTGTCGGCGATCTCCCAACCCTCGGCGGCACCGGCCAGAATCAGGCGCAACTTGAACTCGCGCGCGATCCGCAGGGCCGTTTCGATGTCGCTGCGGCGGTTGGCCACCACCATGAGCGGCAGCCGCCCATGGAGCACGGGGAGCAGCGCGTCGAGATCCGCAGCGCTGGCTGACAGGTCCTGCATCTGCGCCCGTGAGTAATCGGTGCGCCGCCGCTCGTACTCGAGCGCATCGTTGAAGATGCGGCGCAGCCTCTGCGCCACGCCGGCGCGGGAGCCCCCCCCGGCACCCTTGGCGTTTTCACTGAGATCGGCGACTACGCCGACGGGGGACTTCGCCACCATCGCCTCGATCGTCGTGCCGTCCAGGTCGATTAGCACCGCCTGACCCCAGACTAGATCTCCACCTGGCACGGCCAGTGTGGTCGTAACCCCTTCGACGCGTGTGACGGGGATGAGCGTGGAAGCCGGATTGAGGCCCTCGGTGACATTGAACGCCGCGGCGACTTCGTTGCCCCGCAACGTCCCTTCGTTCGTGTTTTGAACGGCACTGATCTCGCGCAGGCCCATGTTGCCCGCGCCGTCGATCAGCCCGGGCGTGACCCACTTGCCCGTCGCATCGATACGCGTTGCCCCCGTGGGGATCGCGACGTTCGTGCCTACCGCGGCGATTCGCCCATCGCGGATCAACACGGTCGCGTTGTCGATTTTCGGGCCAGACACGGGATAGACCGTGCCGCCCGTGATGGCGATGGTCTGTGCCAGCAGAAAGGCGATCATGGTTCCCGTCCAATCGTAAAGTCCATCTTGGGCTGGTGCGCCGGATCGTTGCGGTCATACACGAGCCAACCATCGTTGTAGACCTGCATCGCGCGGGCGTACACGGAGAGCGGATCGGCCGACCACACGACGATGTCGGCCATCTTGCCCGGCTCGAGCGTGCCGACGATCGAATCGAGGCCGAGCACCCACGCGGGATTGGCGGTAAACCAGCGCAGCGCCTGGTCACGCGTGACCTGGATGCCGGCGCGCCGGCCATGGTACATCGCCTTCGCGGCCTCCTGGTTCAGGCGCTGGATCCCACTCGCATCATCGGAGTGAATCACCGGGATGCCGCCGGCCTGCTGCACCAGGGCCGCGTTCTCGTAGATGCCATCCATCGCTTCTTCCTTGAACCCCCACCAGTCGGCCCAGACCGAAACGGCGGTGCCTTCCCGCGCCAGGACGTCGGCGATCTTGTACGCCTCCACGGCGTGATGGAAGGAGCGGATCTTGAAGCCGAACTCGTGCGCCAGGTCGAGCATCTGCATCATCTCGTCGGCGCGGTAGCAGTGGTTCTGCACGAAGATGTTGCCCCGCAGGACCTCGGCCAGCGACTCGAGCTTCAAGTCGCGCGTCGGCGCGTCACCGGAATGATCCTTGTTCCATTTGTCCCAGCGCCGCCGGTATTGCTCCGCCTGGATGAACGCGGCGCGGTACCCGGCCATGTTGCCCATGCGCGTGGACGGCCCGCGGTTCTGGTAGACCCGCTTGGGATTCTCACCGCAGGCCATCTTCAGCCCGTAGTGGGCGCCCGGAAACTTCATCTCCTGCACCGAGCGCGCGGGAACGAGCTTGAGAATGGCGCTGCGCCCGCCGATCAGGTTCGCGGACCCGGGGAGCGCCTGGATGGTCGTGACACCGCCCGCGATGGCGAGCGGAATCTGTGGGTCCTGCGGCCACACCGAATGCTCCGCCCAGACCTCGGCGGTCACCGGGTTCGTCGCCTCGTTGCCGTCCGACTCGGCCCACGTGCCTGGCGCCGGGTACACGCCGATGTGGGAGTGCGTGTCGATGACGCCCGGCGTCACCCACTTGCCGGTGCCGTCGACGACCACTGCGTCGGCGGGCGCGTCGACGGTCGTACCCACGGACACGATGCGACCATCGCGAAACAGAATCGACCCGCCCTGGATCTCCTGGCCCGTCGCCGTCATGATCGTCGCGTTCCGGATCACCACAGGAGGGTTCGGATGACGCTTGTAGGTCGAGGGATACTGCGGCCGATCCACGCTGCTCGAGTCCTGCCCTCGGGACGCGGGGGCAGGAGAGGACGCAGGTGCTTGCGCCGCGCGCGCGGACGCGCAACCCGCCGCGAGAATGACAGCGGACAACGCTGCGAGCATCAACCTGACCGCCGTATGTGTGTCTCGACCGCCGCCGTTGCTTCTTGACCGCCGCTTTTTCATCTTGACCGCCGCCTTTGTGATTATTTCACGAGTTGGAACACGAGCGGCGCCCCCACCGGCGCGACCCTGAGCAGCCGCCGCGGCGAGTCCACGCTCACGTGCATCACGACCGGGAGCTGCATCCCCGAGATTTCGAGCTTGTACGCCGAGAACGTGCCGGCAGGGACCGTGACATTCTCCACACCCGCCACCTTGAAGGTCGCGACCTTGGTCACGCCCTCACCCGACGAGAATACGTTGAGGCTGAAACTCTTGCCCTCCGCGAGGGGCAGGGTGTTGACGATGAAGCTGATCACATTGTCGTCGATGGCGCCGGCCGGAACCGTGGTATCGACGGCGATGGTCTTCGCCGTGCCGCCTCCCTGCGGTACGACCGCGTTGCCTTTGACGCGGCCGCCCGAATACACGAGATGAATCTCGGACTGCTGCGGGCCTGCGTGACCCGTTTGATCCGTGCGACGCATCGAGAGGTCCGCCGCCGCCAACACCGCTGTCGTGCGCTGCTCGACCGCGGGTCCAGGGCCGATCGCCATCGACTCGGTGAATACGATCGAGTCGCCGGCGACCTGCACGTTCGTGACCCGTGCGCCGAACGGATTCCCCTGGTACACGGCCTCAAAACTGTCGCGCCGCGCCACGATCTGGCTGCGATCGAACGCCACCGGACCGCCGGTGGGATTCAGATCGGCGGGAGCCATCGGATTCCCGTCGATGTCGACGAGCCGGACGGGCGCGATCGCCTTGAGCCTGTCGTAGATCTCCTTCGCGTCACCCACGACCACGATCGTCAGCGCGTCGCGCCGGAAGATGCGGCGCGCGGCGGCGCGGGCGCGCAGCGCGCCCACACCATCGAGCCGCTGACGGTAGAGGCGCAGGTAGTCCGGGCCGAGCCCGAGCAGGCGGGCCGTCGTCACCGAGCGCGCGATCTGGCGCGGCGTCTCGATCGTGAGCGGGAATGAGCCGACGAGGAACCCCTTGGCCGATGCGAGTTCCGTATCGGGAATCACTTCGGTCCGCATGCGGTCGATCTGGTGGAGCATTTCCCCGAGTGCGCTGTCGGTGACCGCCGTGCGCCCCTCGAACGTCGCCTCCCAGTGTCCCAGGCCGCGGTTGCGGTCGAGACTCGCGTACGAACCGTACGTCCAGCTCTTCTGCTCGCGCAGAATGAGGAAGAGACGCGCATCGGCGCCGCCACCGAGTACCTGCGCGGCGATGCGCGATGCGTAGTAACCCGTGTCGGTGGGCAGGAACGTGGTATTGCCCATCACGATGTTCGACTGCACCGACCCCGGCCGATGCACCAGCACGATATCCGTGCCGCGCTTGACCGGCACCGCCGGCGGCAGCGGCGTGGGGGGGGGCGTGCCGCGCCAGGTGCCGAACGTCTTCACGGCGAGCGCCCGCGCGCGCGCCAGTGTCATGTCGCCGGCGACCACGAGCAGCGCGCCGGCAGGGCGGATGCGCCGGCCGGCGAAGCTCACCACGTCATCGCGCGTGATGGCCTTGTACGATGCCGGCGACGCACTCCGGCCATAGGGGTGGCGGCCGTAGAGCTCCTTCGCGAAGACTCGGGCCGCCACGTTCTCGGGCTGCGACATCTCGACCTCGAGCGCCGACAGGTAGCGCGTGCGTGCAAGGTCGAGCTCCTCGGCGGGGAAGGTGGCGTGGCGCGTGACATCGCCCATCAGCTCGAACGCCAGATCGGCGTGATCACTCAACACATCCGTAGCAACCGTGAAGAAATCCTCGCCCCCGCCGGCGCTGAGGCTGCCGCCGACGCCTTCAATGGTCGCGGCGATTTGTTCGGCGCTGCGCGTCGGCGTGCCCTTGGTGAGCAGCTCGGCGACGATAGCCGCGAGGCCTTCCTTGCCCGCGGGGTCGTACGCGGTGCCGGCGCGGAAGCTCAGCGTCACCGAGAGCGACGGCTGCTCGTGGTTCTCGATCAGCAGCAGCGTCATCCCGTTCGGCAGCGGCGCTTCCTGGAACGGCGGGAACTGTGAGGCGCGCAGCGGCGTGGGCGCCGGCGGACGGCTGGGGAACGGTGTTTGCGCGGCGACGGTGCTCGCCGCCAGCAGGGTCAGCGTCAGCGCCGCTTTCATTGTCCACCCCCGGCCGCGGGCGTTGGTCCTGCCCGCACGATCACGAGCAGAAGGTTTGCGGGATCGAGATACGTATTCGCCACCCGTTTCAGATCGTCGGAGGTCACCGCCAGGATGCGGGCCAGGTCGGTGTTGATGTCGTCGAGCGAGTCGTGAAACAACAGATAGTGGTGCAGCTCCTCGGCCTTGCCGAGCGTCGTCTCGCGGTTGTCGATGAATCCGGCCCGCAGAATGTTTTTCGCCTTCTCGAGCTCCTCCGCCGTGACCCCGTTGGCGCGAATGCTGTCGAGCTGTTGGCCGATGAGGCTGTCCAGGTGGTCGACGCTGACGCCCTGGTTCACGATGCCGAAGGCGACCCACACGCCCGGGCCGTTGCGCGAGCCGCCGGGGCTCACGAACGTGCCGGTGCCGAGGGCCGCCTTTTCGCGCCGCACGATGGCGACGTTGAGTCGCGAGCTTTCGCCCGAACCCAGGATCAGGTTCAGCAGCTCCAGCGCCGGCGTGTCCGCGTTGCGGTGCTCGGGGACCCTATAGAACCGCAGCGCCGCGTCCAGGTTTGCTTGCGCGTCGCGCACTTCGCGCCGCCGCGCGCCACCCCCGACCTTCCAGGCACAGCGCACCGCTTCAGGCGCGGGATGCGACGGGATGCCCGCGAAGTAGGCGTTGACGAGCCGGCGCAGCTCGGCGGGATTGAAGTCGCCGACCACGACCAGCGTCGCGTTGTTGGGGGCGTAGTAGGTGTCGAAGAACGCCTGCACGTCGGGGAGCCGCGCGCCGTTCAGGTCGTCCATCGAGCCGATGACGGTGTGGGCGTAGGCGAAGCAGCCCGTGCTGTCGTAGGGCCAGGCGAGGCCGTCGGTGAACGCCGCGGCGTACGGCCGGTTGTCGACGCCGAGGCGCCGCTCTTCCTTCACGGTCTCACGCTGGTTCTCGAAGTTCTCCTGCGTGATGGCGAGCGACCGCATCCGATCGGCCTCGAGCCATAACGCGAGATTCAGGCGGTTCGACGGGATCGTCTCGAAGTAGTTGGTGCGGTCCTCCTGGGTGCTGCCGTTGAGCGTGCCGCCCGCCCGCTGCACCAGCTGGAAGTGCTCAGCTTTTTTGACGTTTGCCGAGCCCTGGAACATCATGTGCTCGAACAGGTGAGCGAAGCCGGACCGCCCCACGCGCTCGTTCCGAGAGCCGACGCTGTACCACACGTCGACCGACACGACCGGGGTCGAGCGGTCTTCCGAGTAGATCACGCGCAGCCCATTCGGCAGCGTGAACTGCTCGTAGGATATCTGACCTCCCTGCGCGGCTACGGCGGTAGGAAGCAAGGCCAACAACAGCAGCATTCGCATGTGCGACTCCATGTCAGTGCGTGACCAACTCAAATCGAAAGGCGCCGTCGAGCGATTCACCTTTCACGACGCGACGCGGCGCCGTTCGCGTCACGTACAGACGCACCACGGCGCTGCGCAGCGGGATCGTTTCGAATGTGCCGGCCGGAACGGTTATCGTCACCGGCGGCTCGGCCACGAGCGTCAAGGTGGTGAGCGTGTCACCGAACTCGCTGTACGCGCGCCCGCGCAGCACGTCGCCGGGCCCGGCGACCACCGCGGCGGCGGCGAGCAGCGCGTAGTCCGACCACACCGCGCCTGCGGGCAGCGTCGTCCGCACCGGGTGCGTCGCGAGACGCCCATCGCGCAACCCCACGCGCCGCGTGCCCTCGACGCGGCCCTGCCGCACGGTGAGGTCGTGCTCCATGAGCACCGTGTCGGATTGGGGGTTAAAAACGGCGATCCGATGAAACGTCGACACCGGGGCGCCGGTCGTGCGGTTCATCACCACGCGCAGGCTCTCGGCATCCGCGGGGCGCAGCTCGGACGTCGCCGTGAAGATCAGCTGGGCACCCTGAATCTCGTACTGCCATACCGCTTGGCCCCGTTCCTCGTCATTTAGGTAGAAGACGAACGAATCGCGCGTGGCGGTCAGCGCGGTGAGGTCGAAGCGAAGCGGCTTCGCGGTCTGGAGCGACGAACTAACGAGCAGGAAACAGAGCCAGGGCATTAGTCTCGAGGATCGCCTTCCGGTGTCCGTCGGAGAGCGGCAGCGCCAAAAACTGGTCGATGTTCTGCCGCAGATCCTTCACACCCGGGCTGGGCCAATCGGTCCCCCACAGCACCCGGTCCGCGATCTCGGCAAGGCGGGGAAAGTACTCCAGCAGCTTGGCGGGCGGAATGCCCGACACGTCGAGCCTGACCTTTCCGTGACGTCGCAGAATGAAAAACGCCTCTTCCATGTACAGCGGCCGGCCCCCGTGCGCCATCACGAGCGGCAGGTCGGGGAAGTCGACGGCGATGTCGTCGAGCTCCATCGGATTCCCGTACTTCGAGCGCGCACCGGGAAAGATCGACGTACCGGTGTGGATCATCACCGGCAGGCCTCGCTCCTCGCAGCGCCGATAGATCTTCCCGAGCGCGTCGAGGCCCTCCGTATAGGCGTTGGCGGCGAAACACTGGTGGGGCGGGTGAATCTTGAGCAGGCGGATGCCGAGGTCGATGAGGCGGTCCACGTCGCCCTTCGGGTCCTTCGTGAAACGCGCGTGCACGCCACCGTAGGGCATCAGGCGCTCGGGGTTGGCGCGGGCATACGTCGCGGCGAATGTGTTCGTCGAGTCGTCGAAGCCCATCACGTCGGGACTCGGGTAGTTCACGAGACCCACACGCCACACGTGCGATCGATCCATGACCTCGAGCAGGGCCTTGGGGTCGTCCATGAGCGACAGGAGGAAGTCCCAGTGGGCTTCCTTGCCTTTCCGCATGGCCTCTTGGACCGGCGGTTTCAGGTCCCGCCACGGCTGAATGTGGACGTGGACGTCGGTGACGCGGGTCAGGTGCTCCAGGAGTAGAACCCCTTTCCCGTTTTCTTCCCCAGCTCGCCCTTCTTCACCTTGTCCCGCAGAATCGCCGGAGGCTCGAAGTGCGGCACTTTGAGCGTGGCGTACAAGTACTCCGCGATCGCGAGGCGTACGTCGAGCCCCACCACGTCGGTGAGCTTGAGGGGGCCCATCGGATGGTTGTAGCCCAGCTCCATCGCCTTGTCGATGTCCTCCGCGCTCGCGACGCCTTGCTCGAGCATCCGCATGGCCTCGAGGCCGAGGACCACGCCCAGCCGGCTCGACGCGAAGCCGGGGGAGTCCTTCACGACGATCGGCTCCTTACCCAGCTGCCGCGCGAAGGTGACGGCGCGGTCGCTGACCCCCGGCGCCGCCCGATCGTGGGTGACGATCTCGACCAGCTTCATCAGGTGGACAGGATTGAAGAAGTGCATCCCCACGAGCCGGCCCGGCGTGCTGAGCGCCCCCGCGAGATGCCCGATGGACAGCGAAGACGTGTTCGACGCCAGCAGCGCGTCCGCCGGCGCCGCGCGCTCCACGTTGGCCAACAACCGCTGCTTCACCTGGAGATCTTCAACCACGGCCTCGATGATCACGGTGGCCCCGTGAACGGCGTCGTCCAGACTGCGCTCGATGCGCACGCGCCGGGCGAGCGCCGTCCCCTGTTGTCCGTCGAGCTTCCCACGCGTGACGGCCCCGGCGATGAGCTCATCGATCCGCGCGGTGGCGTGCGGGAGGGCGTCGGCCCGGCTGTCCGTGAGCGCCACCTCGCACCCGGCGAGGGCCGCGACGTAGGCGATACCGTGGCCCATGGTCCCAGCGCCAACCACCGCAACTCGGGGCAGGAGCGACGTCATGCCGCGCGCGACGCGTCGACCGCCTGGCGCGCGCGGGCGGGTACGTTGGTGCAGAGGCCGTCGACGCCCAACGCGACGAACCGCTTCAGGTCCGCCGGTTCATCCACCGTCCACACAAACACGCTGCGACGGGCATCGTGGAGTGCGCGCACCAGCATATCGTCGGTGACCGTGCGCTCCTGCCACAGGATCGACGCGCCGGCATCCTCCAACGCGGCGAGGGGCCGGACCGGATACGAGCTCGACAGCACGCCGCACCGCAGCTCCCGGCGTTTGTCACGGAGCCGCCGGACGATGCGATGGTCGAAGCCGTGGATGGCGTAGCCCGCGGGGTTGGGGCCACGATCCATGGCTTCGAACAGGCGCGCGTCCCACCGTGGGTCGAGCGTCTTCACTTCGATGAACACCTGGAGGCGCGGCGCGATGGCGGCCAGCGCCTGCGCCAGAGTTGGGACGGCCTCACCGTTCTTGAGCCGCAGCGCCGCGATCGTGCGGGCGCTCGACTGAGCGATGTGCGTCCCGTCGATCGCTTCGTCGTGGTGGACGATCAGCTCGCCGTCGGCGGTCGAGTGGATGTCGAGCTCGACGCCGTCGGCGCCCTGCGGGGCCGCGGCCCGGAACGCCGCCAGCGAGTTCTCGAGCTCGATACTCGAGGCGCCGCGGTGCGCGATGACGAGCGGGGAGACGCCGGACCTCACCCGAGACTGTCCGCCTTCTTCGCCTCGATCCAGTCGGGCTCCTTCTCAATACCGTGCACGACGGCGATGTCTTCGGGGCGGGGCAGCACCGACGTGAGGTAGGCCGGGTGCTTCGCCGCGTCCAACGCCTCGCCGTCCACGTTGAAGTGTTTGTGCGCGTACAGGCCGATGCGGCGGTTGAACTTCAGGTCCGGCACCTTGAGCTGCCGCTCGCGTTCCGGGATAAACATGTTGAGGCGCTCGACGAGCTTCACGATTTCCTGGCGATAGAGGCCGCGCGCGTACTCGTTGAGCTTCGCCTTGTCGGGCTCCTGCGCTTGCTCGCGCTCATCGTAGCGGCCCTTGAGCCCCCACACGTATGCCCAGTGCGCCGACGAGGAATTGTCGGTGCCGAACAGATCGAACGCCGTCGGGATCCACTTATAGAAGAACCGCTGGATCACTTCGGGCGGCATCTTGCCGGCCTTCACAATGCGCAGCAGGCCGTTGTTGCCGGTGCCCAGGTGGAACGACTCCTCCTTCAGCATCGGGCCCATCGAGCGCGCCAGCGGGTCGAACGCCGACACCGACAGCATCTTGAGCTGGAACTTGCCGTCGGTGTCGGCGTTCGACCCGCTGGCGCG
>Ga0193711_1000154_pt1 | contig 11662 bp, 6 predicted proteins | sample H3m2metaG_FD_144922 | JGI IMG/M metagenome (GOLD analysis project Ga0193711, IMG submission 144922) | Soil microbial communities from a riparian zone of the East river system, Colorado, United States - H3m2 | ecosystem: Environmental > Terrestrial > Soil > Riparian zone | place: USA: East River...
GTGGGCGCGACCACGCTCGACGAGTACCGCAAGAACATCGAAAAGGACGCGGCGCTCGAGCGGCGCTTCCAGCCGGTGTTCGTGGGCGAGCCGTCGGTCGAGGACACGATCGCGATCCTGCGCGGCTTGAAGGAGCGCTACGAGGTTCATCACGGAATTCGGATCACAGATAACGCGATCGTTGCCGCCGCGACCCTTTCACATCGTTACATCACGGACCGGTTCCTGCCCGACAAGGCGATCGACCTGATCGACGAGGCGGCGGCGCGGCTTCGCATCGCGATCGATTCGCTGCCGCAGGAGATCGACGAGGTCGAGCGCAAGATCGTGCAGCTCGAGATCGAGCTGGCGGCGCTCAAAAAGGAGAAGGACAAGGCGTCCAAGGAGCGGCGCGAGAAGATCGAACAGGAGCTGGCGGGGCTGCGCGAGAAGTCGAACGCGATGAAGGCGCAGTGGCAGGCGGAGAAGGACGCGATCCAAAAGATCCAGGCGAAGAAGGCCGAGCTGGAGCAGCTGCGCACGGAAGCCGACTTGGCGACGCGCCGCGGCGATCTCCAGAAAGCGGCGGAGATCAGCTACGGGCGGCTTCCCGCCGTCGAAAAGGAGATCCAGCAGCTCGAGAAGCGGCTGGCAGAGATCCAGAAGAAGGGGAAGTACCTCAAAGAAGAGGTGGACGCCGAAGACATCGCCGAGATCGTCTCCAAGTGGACGGGCATTCCCGTCACCAAGATGCTCGAGTCGGAGAAGGCGCGGCTGCTCAAGCTCGAGGAGGAGCTGGGCCGGCGCGTCATCGGGCAGAAGGAAGCGCTGGCGGCCGTCGCCAACGCGGTGCGGCGCGCGCGCGCGGGACTCCAGGATCCGCATCGCCCCACCGGCTCGTTCATCTTCCTCGGCCCCACGGGTGTCGGCAAGACCGAGACGGCGCGCGCGCTGGCCGAGTTCTTGTTCGATGACGAGCGGGCGCTGGTGCGGCTCGACATGTCGGAGTACATGGAGAAGCACGCGGTGGCGCGAATGATCGGTGCGCCGCCCGGATACGTCGGCTACGAAGAAGGCGGCCAGCTCACCGAGGCGATCCGGCGCCGGCCCTATTCTGTGATCCTGTTCGACGAAATCGAGAAAGCGCACCCGGACGTCTTCAACATCCTGCTGCAGATTCTCGACGACGGCCGTCTCACCGATTCGCAGGGGCGGACGGTGGACTTCCGCAACGCCGTGCTGATCATGACGTCGAACATCGGGTCGCAGTATCTGATCGAGGCGGGTACGGAACAGGTCACGTGGGAGCAGGCCGAGACGAAGGTGATGGAGCTGCTGCGTCAAGCGTTCAAGCCGGAGTTCCTGAACCGGGTGGACGACATCATCATCTTCCGACCGCTCTCGCACGAAGACATCGCGCAGATAGTCGACATTCAGATCAAGCGGGTGGAGAAGCTGCTCGCCGAGCGAAAACTGACGCTCGAGGTCACGCCCGCGGCGAAACAGCTGCTCGTCGCCGAAGGCTACGACCCCGTGTACGGCGCGCGGCCCTTGAAGCGTGCGATCCAGCGGCTCGTGCAGAACCCGCTGGCCGTTGCGGTGCTCGAAGGGCAATACGTCGAGGGCGACCGCATCCTGGTCGATCGCGCGAAAGACGGCAACTCGTTGAGCTTCGAGAAGGCGCGCGAGCGCGTGCGCGCCTAGCGTTTCGGCTCGGGCTCGCGAACCTGGTGTAGGGTATCGATGGCGGGATTGTCCAGCGTCTGGACAATCCCGCTCGGCCATCGGATCTCCACGCGATCGACGCTGTTCCGGTCGGCGAGCCCGAAATGCAGCACGCGGCTCGACTGCGACAGGTAGCCGCCCGCCGGGTTCACCTGCCGGACCAAGACCATCTTCCCGGCCCAGAGGCGGACCACAGCGCCGATCGCGTCGCGGTTACTCTTCGTTCCCGTCAGTCGGAAGGCGACGTAGTTGCGGCGAGGGAGCCGGTTCGCGAAAAAGTACGGGCGATCGTTGAAGTTGTTCGTCACAATCTCGAGCCGGCCGTCACCGTCGAAATCGGCCGCGACCGCACTGCGTGAGCTCCGCGTCGCTTGCTGGCCGCCGATGCGCTCCTCCAAATAGATGCCGCCCGGCGGTGGCTCCAGGCCCAGCTCGGCGGCCCGCTCGCGAAACGTGCCGTCGCCGCTATTCATCATGAGTTGATTGGGCCAGTAGTAGAACGGATAGCCCATCCCCGACGGGATGAAGACATCTTCGTGGCCGTCGTTGTCGAAATCGCCGCTGGCCACACCCCAGGGCCAGAACGTCTCGAGCCCCGCCGCGCCAGCGGTCTCGGCGAAGTGTCCGTCGCCGAGGTTGCGATAGAGCGCGTTGCCGAACAGCAGCGCGTCATAGTCCTCGCCCATCGTGGTGAACAGCTGCGCCGCGGTCTGCGTGAACCGTGGATCCCCCTCGTTTCCGGTCGGGCCCAGCGGCGAGCGAAACCGCCGATGCTGGGTTTGTGTGGCCAGATCGAGTGAGGCGTGGCGCGGATCGAGTCCTGTCCACATGTCCGAATGCATGTCCACGACGAAGAGATCGAGCCGTCCGTCGCCGTCGTAGTCGAAGACCTTGCAGCCGACTGCGCCGTACGGCGTGCGGCCGAGCGTCTGGGCGGTGACGTCGGTGAAGGTGGCGTGACCGCTGTTGTGATAGAGCTGGCCCCGGCCGAACATGTCGGCGACGAAGATGTCGAGGAACCCGTCCTCGTCGTAGTCGAACACCGCGGCGTCACCGGCCCAGCCGCGGCCGCGCAGACCGGCGCGAGTGGTCTGGTCGGTGAACGTGCCGTTCCCATTGTTCCGGTACAGCACATTGAATTCTTTGGCCGTGGTCATCAGCGTGCCGAGGTCGGGCTTGCCTTCGTAGGCGTGCGTGGTGGAGTCGAAGACGTCAGTGGTCCATTGGCCGGTGTTGGTGAGGAAGAGGTCGAGTTTGCCGTCGTTGTCGTAGTCGAAGAAGACGGGGGTTTGGAAGTGGCCGATCCGGGTAAGCCCGGCGGCCGCTGTGACGTCCTCGAACGTGCCGTCGCCGCGGTTGTGGAACAGCACGTTGCCACCCCGCGTGCTGGTCACGAAGAGGTCGGGCCAGCCGTCGTTGTCGTAGTCGGCGAACGTGGCGCCGACGGAGACGCGGTCACCGAGGCCTACGCCGGTTTTTTCAGTGACGTCGACGAATGTGCCGTTGCCGGTGTTGCGGTACAAAGCGTTCGGGCCGAGCTGATTCAGGAAATAGATGTCTTCGCGGCCGTCGTTGTCGTAATCGCCGACGGCGAGGCCGGCGCCGTGATCGTAGAGATTGATGTGGAAGGTCTCGCCCTGTTCTTTGGGCAGGAAATGCATCCGGAACGCGATTCCCGCTTCGCGCGCGCGTTCCTGAAATCCCTTGCCGGACGAAGTCTGATCGGGGCGGCGGCACGCGGCGATCATCAGTGCCGACGCGGCGAGCGCCAGGGCGACGGTGGCTGCAGGTTTGCGTGACATGGATGGTATCTTACACGCCATGGTCAAAGGGATGATAGCGGCGCTCGAGCAAGCTCGGCGCGCTGCCGCGATCGATGAAGTTCCCATCGGCGCGGTGGTGATGCGCGGCGACGAGATCGTCGCCGAGGCGCACAACGAGACCATCTTTCGCCGAAATCCCACGTATCATGCGGAGTTTCTGGCCATCGAGCGGGCGCTCGAGGCGTTAGAGACCGACCGGCTTACCGACTGCACGCTGTACGTCACGATCGAGCCGTGCGCGCAGTGCGCGGGGGCGATCGTGCTGGCCAAGGTCAAGACCCTCGTTTTTGGGGCGTTCGATGAGAAAGCGGGGATGTGCGGGTCGGTGGGGGACATCGTGCGGCATCCGCGGCTGAATCATCGCGTGGATGTGCAAAGCGGCGTTGAAGCGGAGGCGTGCGCCGAGCTGATTAAGGACTTCTTCGCGGCGCGACGCGCGTAGTGCGGCTTCTCCCAGCTGCTACGGTTTGTAGACCCGCTGAAGCGCTTCGCGCCAGCGTTCCTCGGGTGCCAGTCGGACAGCCTCGAGCAAGCCAACGTTGACGAGTAGCAGGTGCAGTAATCGCCGACGCGACTCCGTGTGTTGGCGAGTGTCGAAGAGATATCCATCCAACAGCTCGAACTTCTCGGGTGTATAGGCTCGGAACTCCTCGACGTCGATAGCATGAGCTTCGAGCTCGGGAAGCCGCAACTGGTCTTGTGCTGACACCAGACACTCCTGTCCCTGACGGCGACGGTATCGATCGCGTGGCGCGCAATATGAAGAGCTGATTCAGTCCACGCCTAGAGCAAAAAAACGCAGAGATCGACGCCACAAGGATAGGATCCTATCGGCCCTGGCTCTTGGGATCGGTGCCGCGGCTGAAATCATCGCGTGGACCTGCAAAGCGGCGTTTGTTCTGACCTGGTGTCTAGGGTAATCCCTGGGGAGGAGGCCCTACTGAGGATCTAGATCGGATGGACCAAGCGCGGGGATTAATCCTCTGGGCATTGTTGTGCATACGCAGCATTCGACTTGCGTGACCACACCTCATCTACTGCCGGATCGCCGATCGCCGCCGTCGTCGAACGAGCCGATTGCCCTGGCTCCTTCGATGGTCGAGGCTATTTCCCGAGCGCATGCGTTCGCGCCTGCGGCGACGCCGGTCATTCTCTACGGTGAGAGTGGGACGGGGAAGACGTTCTTCACTGAATACATCCATCAGATAAGCGGGCGGACCGGCGGATTCCACGCGTTCAGCGTGGGGACCGTCGCGCCGCAGCTCGCCCTCGATGAGCTCTTTGGCCACGTGCCGGGTGCGTATACCGACGCGCGCAAGGTGCGGACGGGACGGATTGCCACCGCGGGCGGTGGTACGCTGTTACTTGATGATTTGCACACACTGGATCTCGGTGTGCAGAAGCAGCTGCTGCAGGTGCTCGATCGAGGCACGTACAGCCCTGTCGGATCCGACCGCCTGTTGACGGTGGCGTGTCGGATCATTCTGGCGATGACGGATGATCCTGATGTTCTCATGCAGCGAGGGCAGCTGCTGAAGGATCTTCGCTATCGGTTTGGCGCGTGCGCGATTGAGATCCCCCCGCTCGGGGAGCGCCGGTCGGAGATTCCGTTGCTCGCCCATCGGGCGCTGAGGCGTTGCCCGCAGCAGACGGGCGTTGAGGGACCGACGCAATTCAGCGATGCGGCATTGGCGCTGCTCTGCGAAGGCGAGTACGCGGGGAATGTGCGGGAGCTGGAGGGGATCGTGCTGTGCGCGTATCTCTTCGCGAGGGATCAAGGTTTGGCAGAGATCGACGTAAAGCACTTGCCCGCCGAGCTGACTCCGTGCCTTCAGTACAAGCGGCGCGGGGATCGTGAGGAGAATCGGATCGTGGTGGAAAGAGTGCTGAGGATAACGAGGGGCAATGTGGGGAAGGCGGCGCGATTCCTGGGCGTGAGTAGAACCACTCTGAATGCGACACGCCACAATCGATTACGACAGCGTTAACATGCGCTCACGAGAGACTAGCAGCGGATGAAGCGCGCCTCAGCGACCGTCGCCCAGTACAGTCCCACCCGTCCGTGCTTCTAACCGTTGTCGAACTGCAACGCGGAATTTCCTTTCGCGGTCAATCCAGCGTGAGCATATCGTGCCCTAATTGCGAGGCCCATGCGTGTAATGGGCCCGTTATTCGAACGCAGCCGAACACTGGAGTGGGCAGGTCCTACGTGGCGCGCCTGCGACAAGAGCCCTGACGCCGCGTTACCTTGACGTTTGCGCGGTCGGGGCTTAGCGCGGAGGGGTGATCATGCCGTCACCGGTCGGCTTTAGCTGCTTGGTAGCCTCTTGGGTCGAGATCGCACGTAACGGCCCAAGGTAGTCATCCTCAAACTCCACACTGGTGACGGTGCTGTCGGCATAGAGCACGGTGACGTGGTAGTCGCGCGCGAAAGGGATCGCGTAGACGAGTCTTTGCGCGAGTACACCGTCGTGCCGCCGAAAGTATTCCGTGCGATCCGGTTTCGGCACAGCGGCGACAACTTCGTCGCTCAACATGCCACGGCGAATGCGCTCGCCGAAGAAGGGCGTGAGCGCAGAAACCCCGAGTCGCCGTTCCAATCGCCGTGCTCCGAGCGCCTGCACGCCGGCGTAGCCGCCGATGATGGCGACAACGCCTAGGGACGTGACCAATAGTGCAACCGGAGTTCGCTTCATTCAGTCCTCGGTAGTCACAGGTTGTCCCGAACCCATTGGCCCACGGCCTTCCGCGTGATCCATCCCTTTTTGATGCTTCGTCCGAGAGCCGCGCCTGCCTCGCCCAAGTTAATGTCCTCCCTGCTTGCGCCCTTCTTTCCCGGAAACTCCCATAGGCTCGCCATGGCGCCAGCAGCCATGAAGCCCCTGTCGTACCCTGCCACGACAAAGGCCGCGAAATGACGCCACGGATGCCCGTCTCCGTCGTTCAACTCCGCTCGGAAGCCGCTACCTCCCAGACCGAGAGATTCATCTACAGGTGTGAAGTTTCTCGTTAAACGTCCCTCGGGGAAACCCGCGAAGGTTCTACCGACCTCACGAATGAAGGCTTCGTCGGACTCGGCCTTTTTCGCCATCTCGTCGAGCATCCGCGCAAACTTCTCGCAATCGGTAACCGTCTTGCTGTCTTTTGGTTCTTCGCAGAGCCCAAACGGGTCGCCAAAGTTCACCGGATCCCCACCCGCGAAGCCGTAGAGGTTCAGGCCGCCCGCGAGCCCTATGGGGTCTTCCTGCGTGAAGCGTCCAGTGCGCGAGTCGTAATAGCGATTTCGCATGTACTCGAGTCCAGACCCGTCGGTCTGTGCGCCACTAAGGCTCCCCCACCACTCAGTGCACGGCTCGCCGGATTTCTCGCCATCGACTGTCGTCCGACCAGCTGGGAAAGGCGGGCAGGCGCCGCTAGTGGCCGTTCCATTCATGTAGCTCCCGATAGCCGGCGTACCGCGCCAGTCTGTGTACTGGACGAATGCCGTCCCACTCCGGAATACGGTCACCGGCTGATCAATTCCTCCCGCATGAGAATAGCCCACCACCCCGACTTTCCCAGAGTATTGACCGTAGCCCCACGGGTTGTCGTATTCCCGTTCCCCAAAGACCGATGAGTCGCCGCCGATCGCGCGGATCTCATACAATATCTGCGACCCGTCCCAGACAGTGCGTTCTAGGTAGCCAAAGCCGGTTCCATCGGTCGTGCGCGAGCGCACGAGCACGCGCCGGCCTAAGGCGTCGTACCGATACTGTTCATATACCTGATTATTCACATCCCATGAGTTGAACACGCGGAGTTTTTCATCCGCATCGTAATATGAAAGTGCCTGGTTGTAGACCAAGCTCTCACCGACGTTGTGCCGGCCGAACGTCGCGGAAGCATTTCCCACGCCGTCGTACCACGTGTTGTGCTCATAAGCGTAGCTCGGGGGGGGCGCTGGGCAATTCGCGAGATCGAGCGTTATTTGGACGAGGCGTCCGAGGCCGTCGATTGTATTGTTGCGGCATCGATCGTTATACTCGGAATTCAGGCCGACGTCGCGTTGCCAAACCCGATTGCCAAGCGCGTCGAGACGAAATTCTTCGAAGCCGGCCGCGCTGTTGAGCGCCTCCGCGTAAACCAGGCCGCCAAGGCCGTTGTACGTCGCGGTGATCTGCCGCGCACCCCACGTGGCATCCCACGCGGTGCCGCCAACGATGCGGCCCCGCGCGTCATAGAGGAGGCTGTCATAAATGACGAAACCTGATCGTACGGTCGGTCGACTGTCTGCATCGTAGTTCTGGCTGACAGTTATCCCATTGGCCCCACCCGGATACCGCACTTGAGTTCTTCGACCAGCCAAGTCGTAAGTAAAGTCGACGAGACTGTCGTTGGGATTGTACATCCGATCGAGCCAGCCTGTCGTTGTTTCATAGACATAACGGTCGCGACACCCCCCCGCGCAGGGAAAGTTATTATTGGGGTGGTACAAAGTGTCCCGTCGCCCGTCAAGGTCATACGTATTGCGCAACCCATACACGTGCCAAGAGAACTCATCGACGGGTCCCGGCAGTGTATCGGGATCCTGTGGCTCGCAGGGACTTGCTCCTGGGGCAAATGTTTTGTACGTGCGAATCCTGAGCGTGTCCTGCTGAAGCATCCCACTCGGCGAATAGGTCCGTTTGACCCTTGCAGCCCAGTTATCGGCTCGAGCCATATTCCCGACATGATCGTAGCCAAATACCGCCGTGTCGGCGCGAATGCAGACATCCGGACCGTCGCGAGTGGGAAACGTGTGCAAGCAGGGCACGCCGGGCGGCACGAAGACCGTGCATGAGGTCGAGCTATAGTTCACCTGCGGTAGGATCCGCTTCACGGGCCGATTCATGGCGTCGTATCGCGTGGTGATCGCTAACCCACGAGCCGTTGTGACGGTCGTGCGGTTACCGCCAGGATCGAGCGTATAGATCGTTTCCATGGCGTGGCCCGACGCATTCTCCCTAATGAGCCGACCGGCGTCGTCGTAGGTCCAACTGGAGCCAAGTGCCGTGAAGAATCCGCCCGCAGGATAGAATCGCGTTGTCCCAGTGAGGTTTCCCTCGAGATCGTAACTGTTCTCGACGCGCACGCTATCCGCGGGATGAACCTGCCCACCGGCCGTCACTTGCGGACCCCAAGTCACGGTTTTGGAGACGCGGCCCATGACATCGAAAACCGTTCGCGTGCGGTTCCAACTAATGAATGCCTGTGTCGTATCACTCGCAGTGACGACATTGATTGGAGTCGCTACGAGAGTGTCGCGACCGATGCCATCGGCGTAGGACAGCGATAGGAATCCCAATGGAGTCCTGGTCCTATGGAGATTGCCGAGCGCATCGTAGAAAAGTGATTCCGGCGGCAGACCAGGCTGGGTCACTGCAACAACTTGCCCAGATGAATTGTAACTGTAATTCACGCGATGGACGGACGATCCGAGCTCCTGCCATAAGCGATTGCCGGAGGTACCATCGTATCCAAAGTTGGTGATCACTCCCGCGGGAGACGTGACATTCGTCGGCATGGCCCACGTGGCATGCCACGTGTAAGTGGTCTTGGCGTTACGACCATCGCCGAGCGGATTCAAGGCCTTCGTTGAATCGAGCAGCGCGCGCGCATTGTACCACGCTTGGGTCACAAACAGGTTCGGAGCGCGAACCTTCACCACGAGCGCTGGCCAGGTAACATCGTACGTGAGCTGAGTTTCCCGCAACACGGCGTTCCGTATGCGTGTCGGGGCGCCGTACGCGTTCACCCAGAATTTCGTCACGTCGGTAACATCCGAGCGCGGACCATCAATCATCGCATACGCGGACTCGGGCAGCTGCGCAGCCCCAAAACTTGCAAGGCCTCGAGACTGTGCTGACTTCACCGCGACGTCGGCCGTCCATACGGGTACGCGGAATGCGGACACACGTTTGCCGGCGTCGTACCCATAGGTTGTGACTTTGCTGCGACGATCTGTACGACTCACGACTCGGTTTGTGCCCGTCTCGTAAGCAAACGAAACCGCGTTGTTGTCGGGATCGCGTATCGACATCACTCGACCCATGGTATTGGTGAGCGTTGTGATCCTAGCGGTGCCACTGAGTGGAGGAGCAGTCACAGATGTCAGGCGCGTGGCGCAGTCTGTGGGAGAGCTATACGAGAATTGATAGATACGACTGGTCGTATCGGGTGGAAGCTTGATGACACTCAAACGACCACAGCTGATGTCATAACCGAAAACGGTGATCTGGCCGAGTCTGTTAACGGTCTGCACGTGTTGGCCGCTGGTATTGAACTTCACGCGGACGTTATTCGGCCCATATCGGACGTAATAGCCGCCTTCGAGCTTTAGCGTGTCTGGATGATCGACGTTCGGCGCCACCCAGATATTTGTACCAGCTGACGCGTATTGCCGTATACTGCCTTCCCCATCGGTCCACAGCATGTTCGCGACGTTGAGCCGTTCAAGACCAGCCAACCACCAACCCGCACCAAAGGCGCTCGCATCTCGACGCACGATGGAGAATGTTCCTGTTGGCGTCGCGAAAGTGCTCCAAGTCCCACTCTTGCGTCGGACCTCCAACGTGTACGTATAGATTCCCTCTGCTAATCCACCTGTCGTGTCCATCACCGCAATACGGCGGGGCTGACTAGCAGCCCATCCTGACCAACGTCCCTTCCCCCGTTCGACGCTCGCGATGAGTAGACGAGCTTCCATACTGTCGGTCGTGCCCGTGGGGAGAGTGACGTCGGCCTGTACGATCGTTGCTGGGTTGGCGTGCTGGCTGTTGTAGATCAGCATCGGGCTCCAGACACGATTGAGCGTGCGCGTTGGTGGTAACGGATGTACCAGCCGCAAGTCGCCACACTCCGATGCCGCAGCTGATCCCAGCCCTATTGTGACGCACAGATCACGCTCCATAGTTGAACCGGTCGTAAAGAGAGCCACACCGGGGGGTGGAGGTGGGGCAAGCGTTACGTCCGTCCAGCTCGAGTCTCGCTTCGTCCCATCGCTGTTGCGGCGCGCTTGGAGACGGATCAAACCAGTGTCGCCGGGAACCTGCCCAAGCGCCTTCGACGTATACGTGACGGTTACGGAAGCCGAGGCTGAGGGATTGATGGTCACAAGAGTTTGCGAAACGGTGCAGGTACCTCCCGCTGCGACACCAGAACACGTTTGCGTGATTGCAAATGTGTCCGCCAAGACGCCGACGTTCCATACGTTGAACTGCTGTGTAAGCCCCGTCGTACTGGGCGGTACCTTTGCCAGTTGCGCATCAGCCGTGACGGTGACTCCGCGTTCGGGCACAGGCGTGAGATACCACTCCTGATCGCCATACATGTAGCCCGAGATGTCGAAGACCCACGCTTCGAAGTGATTGCCGCCCTCATTCAAGCTGATAGTGCCAGTCGACCGTTCCCCGATGTCATCGGCCTCATTCCCTATGGTGCAGCCCGGTACATCGTGAACGTATTGCGTCGTAAAGGCGGTTGAGACATCCACGTTGTTGAGGCGAAAGACACGCGTATTTGGGTCGAACATATGAGGCGGATGTGCGCACCACTCGACTGTTACGGTCACAGTAGTTGAGCCGGTCACGACATAGGATTCCGGCTTCGCATCTACCCAACTGTCCTGCGAAGCGGCGAGGGATATCGGTGTCAATATCGAGGCTAGAACTAGAAGACCGATCATGAGAAACCGTGGCGCGGCCATCGGAACTCTCCATCCCTGGGAGACGAGGCTTTTGAACGGGAACGGCCTCCTTTAGGCACGCGCCGTGCCAGTCGCGAGTCCCTAGCATTTCCGATTTCGACAACCCCGACGTTGATCAGTTAGAAGTCGTTAGCTGTTCACGCTGGGCAGTTCGTGCCTGGATAGCGTGATCAGTTGAAGGCAAGTACTGATCATTCTGATCAGTTCTCGTCGCGCATACTCCGCTACGTGACGCGAAGCGTGCTCAAGCGGCCCGCGAAAGCGGAACGTGCTGTGGCACACTCCCTGCCTGCATCACGAACGTCCTTCGTATGCAGAGGCAACGCGGTGTCGACCACGCTGAGCTCGCAGCTATCGCTCCCCGATTCGTTCGAGGCCTGCTACCTCGAGTACAACCGCATTCTCCCCCTCG
>Ga0193711_1000155_pt1 | contig 11662 bp, 9 predicted proteins | sample H3m2metaG_FD_144922 | JGI IMG/M metagenome (GOLD analysis project Ga0193711, IMG submission 144922) | Soil microbial communities from a riparian zone of the East river system, Colorado, United States - H3m2 | ecosystem: Environmental > Terrestrial > Soil > Riparian zone | place: USA: East River...
CGGTGGCGGCGACGTCCAGCTCGGTTTGCCCGACGCCCACCGTCTCGATCAGGATGCGCTCGAACCCGAACGCCTCGAGCACGTCCGCCACTTCTTCGGTGGTGGTGGCGAGGCCGCCCTGTGCGCCGCGCGTCGCCATCGAGCGGATGAACACCCCCGGGTCGAGGCTCACCGACTCCATGCGGATGCGATCGCCGAGCAGGGCCCCACCGGTGAAGGGGCTCGTGGGATCGACGGCGATGACGGCCACCTTGCGACCTTGTTCGCGATAGCGCTGGATGAGCTGCTCGGTGAGGGTGCTCTTGCCGGCCCCGGGCGGTCCGGTGATGCCGATCCGATGCGTCAGGCCGCGTCCCACCCGGTTGTGCAGCTGCGAGAGCACGCGCTCGAACCCGTCGCGCTGGTTCTCGACCAGGCTGATGGCGCGCGCCAGCGCCGCGGTGTCACCCCGCTCGAGGCCGGCGAGGATGTCGTCGGTGTGCATGCTGCCCGTAAGATAGCGGACCCCGGCCGTCACAGCACGGTGCCGCGCAGGATCAGGCTGGCGGCGGTGAAGTAGATGACGAGTCCTGTCACGTCGACGAGCGTGGCGACGAACGGGGCCGACGCGCTCGCCGGGTCGAAGCCCAACCGGCGCAGGATGAACGGCAACAGCGATCCGGCGAAGGTGCCGAACGTCACGACACCGATGAGGCTGCAGAACACCGTCGCGGCGACCAGCATGTAGTGCGGGCCGTAGATGGGACTGACCTTCTGCCAGATGACGATCCGCAGGAATCCGATGCTCCCCAGCACGACGCCGAGCACGACACCGGCGGCGAGTTCGCGGCTGACCACGCGCCACCAGTCGCGCAACCGCACCTCGCCGAGCGCCATAGCGCGGATGACCAGCGTCGTCGCTTGCGAGCCGGAGTTCCCGCCGCTCGAGATGATGAGCGGCACGAACAGCGCGAGGACGACGGCGCGCGCGATTTCCGCTTCGAAAAACGCCATGGCGGTTGCCGTCAGCATTTCGCCGAGGAAGAGCGCCGAGAGCCAGCCCGCCCGCTTCCGCACCATGCGGTGAAAGGCGGTCTTCAAGTAGGGTGCGTCGAGGGCCGACGAACCGCCCAGCTTCTGGATGTCTTCCGTGGCTTCCTCTTCGGCGACCGCCACCACGTCGTCCGCGGTCACGACGCCTTTCATCCGCCCCTCACGGTCCACGACCGGGGCGGCGGCCAGGCGGTGCTCCGCGAAGAGGTGCGCCACGTCTTCCTGGTCGGCCTCCTCCGGGATCGTGATCACGTCCGTGTTCATGAGCTCCGCGACCCGGGTCGCGGGGTCGCCGGCGACGAGATCCGTCAGCGACACCTGCCCCGCCAGCTTCCCGTCGGCGTCGAGGATGTACGCGAAGGCCGGCGTGTCTCGCCCGCTGCGCTGCTGCGCCTGGCGCCGGAAGTACCCGAGGGCTTCCGCGACCGTCATGTCCGGGCGCACGCGAATGTAGCGCGGGTTCATCAGGCCACCCGCTTCGTCCTCCGCGTAGGCGAGCAGCGCGATGACCTCGGCCCGTGTCGGCTCATCGAGCAGAGCCAGCAGGCCGCTACGTTGATCCCCGGGAGAGGCCTGGATGAAGTCGGCGACGTCGTCCGGGGCGAGGGTGCGTATCCACTGCCGCCGTTCGCCCAGGGACAGTGCGAGCACGATGTCCACCTGATCGGACACGCTCAGATCAAAGAAGAACTCGTGCGCGAGATCCGGCGGTAACTGCTTGAGGCGCCGCGCCCGGTCGGCGGGCTTCAGGCGTGGCCACGCCTCGGCGACCTCGAGGTAGGTCAGCTCTTTTTTCTTGGCCACTCGGCCTCTTCGGCGGGCGCAGCTGACCCGTCGAGCACGCGGGCGCGGACGGGGCCCGGGCGGACCGCCACCCGCTCGACGCGCGTCGCGCTCGCCGCCAGCACATCGAACTCGAGCCCGTGGTACAAAAAGCGCCCACCGGCGCGTGGAATGCGACCGAGGACGTGGATCAGGAGGCCCGCCACGGTCTGCACGCCCCCCGCATCCATCTGGACGCCGAACTGCTCTTCCAACGTGCTGAGCGGCGCGCTGCCTTCGAATTCGACGATGCGCGCCGGCGGCGCCGGGTCGGCCGCGGCCTCGAACACCTCGCCGACCAATTCTTTGAGCAGGTCCTCGAACGTGACGAGCCCCGCCGTGCCGCCGAACTCATCGAGCACGACCGCCAGGTGGCTCCCGCCCCGCTGCATGTCCAGCATCAGGTCGGCGGCGCGCATCGCGCCCGGCACCGTGAGCGCAGGCCGGACGGGGACCGGATCCTCGGGCTGCAGCTTCAACAGATCGAGCGTGTGGGCGACGCCGATCACTTCATCGAGCGAGCCGCGATAGACCGGATAGCGGCTGTACCCCGACTGCTGGAACACGTGGGCCGCTTCGGCGGCGAGCATGCCCTCGGGGATCGCCACGATGGCGGTGCGCGGCGTCATCAACTCGCCGACGGGGCGATCGGCGAAGGCCAACACGCCGGAGACCACCGCCATTTCGTCCGTCGCCGCCAACGCATCGGTATCGACGTTCGAGAGCAAGGCGGCGAGTGTGGTCCGCGTCGACGGGTCGCGACGGGGAATGAACGGCGCCAGCACCATGCCCGCGTGGTCCATCCACGGCACCGCGCGACTCACGAGCGGTTCGGCCCAGCGCCGCCCCACGACGCGCGGCACCAGATACGCGGCACTGATGAACAACGGCACGCCGGCGGTGAGCGTGAAAACGCCGAGGAATGTCGGCGTCGTCGCGGCCAGGAGCGCCGGCACCGCCGCGGCGGCCAGCAACACGCCGAGCGTGGTCAGCGTGTTGGCGGTTGCCAGGAGGCGGCCCGGGTTGCCCAGCAGGCCGGACGCGCCGCCGGCGCCGCGCAGTTTGTAGGCGACCCAGCGGGTGAGCTCGACCTGACTGACCGCGGCCGCGGCCACGCCCACCGCCGCGGAGGCGCCGGCGAGGAGGAGCCCGAGGACGAGGACGACGAGGGGACCGATCATCGCTTCTCGAATGAGACCTGCGTTACGCGCCGCCGGTCAACGCGCTCCACCACGACCCGATACCCGTCGAGCGTCAGCTCGTCGCCCGGGCGGGGCACCCGGCCCAGGGCGGAATAGATGAGGCCGCCGACGGTTGAGACGTCGGGATGCGTAAAAGCCGCCCCGAGCGCGTCCGACAGCTCGTCGAGGCTGACGCGCCCGTCTACCCAGAAGCGGGCGCCGTCACGCCGGATGGACGGCGTGCTTTCGGCGTCGTGCTCGTCGCGGATTTCGCCGACGATCTCGTCGAGGATGTCCTCCCGGGTGATCAGGCCCGACGTCCCGCCGAACTCGTCCACGACGATCGCGATGTGCGCCGGGGCGCCTTGAAAGTCGCGCAGCTGGCTGTCGAGCGTCTTCGTCTCGGGCACGAACGCGGCAGGGCGAACCAGATCCTGCCAGCGGGCGCCGCGCTCGCTGAGCGCCATCGCGAACGGGACCAGGTCCTTCGCGAACAGCACGCCGGTGACATTGTCGGGGGTGCCGTCGTACACGGGGAGCCGGGCGTGCTCGCTCTGGCGGAACGCGTCGAGGACCTCTTCGGTCGACGCCGACACGTCGACCCCCATCATGTCGAGCCGCGGCGTCATGACCTCGTCGACGGTCGTGTCGGCGAGCGTGAATACGCCGAGCAACATGTCGCGCTGCGCGGCGCCCAAATCCGGCTGTAACGGCCGCGGCGTGGCGACCAGGGCGTGCAGGCCCTTGTCGACCCACCCGAGCAACCACAGCAGCGGCCCGAAGGGCGCGAGCGTACGGCGCGCGAGCGGCAGCGCGGCATCGGACAGCTCGGGCGCGAGGCGGGCGACGCTGCGCGGCAGCGCGTCGCCGACCACGAAGAGCAACAGGACGCCCACCCCCAGGGCCACGAGCCCCTGGGTCCAGTGGTGGGTCCACCACTGCACGGCGTTCGCGGCCGCGACGGCCCCGAGCACGAGGAGGCCCAGGCGCGCGACGTGCAGGGCGCGGTGCAGCGGCACGCGGCTCCCCGCAGACGCGGGCGGCGCGTCGCCCAGTGTGTGCAAGGCCTCCCCGACGGCTGCTTCCTCGGCGAGGGCGAGGAGCGCCGCCCACACGGCGCCGACCAACGCCGCCACCAGACCGGCGTACCGGAGCGCGGTTTCGCCGAACATCAGGCCCGCCGCAGGAGACGCCGCACGTAGCGCTCCTGGCGGCGCCACATCGCGGAGCGGGTGCGCCCGGGCCCCTCCGGATGATCGTAGCCGAGGACGTGGAGGGTGCCGTGGACCGCGAGGCGCACCAGCTCCTCGTCCCCCGTGATCGACGGGCAGATGTAGACGTCGCCGAGGAGAGAGCCGTCCGGTTGGGGCATCGCGTAGGCGATCACGTCGGTCACGCCCCGCCGTCCCGTGGCGCGGCGATTCAGACGGCGCATGGCCGCGGTGTCGAGCAGCGTGAGGTCGACGCGCAGGCGCCGCGCCCCTTCCCACGCCGCCACCCGCCGCGCCACCCGCGCGAGCCGCTCAGCGGCTCGGCTGCGAATGCCAATCCGCCCCGATGCCGCCACTGGATTCCGGATAATCGATGCGGTTGTGGTACATCCCGCTGAGCACCCGCACGAACTCGGTCTTCACCTGCTCGATCTGCTGCAGCGTCATCGGCGCTTCGGCGAGTTGTCCGGCGTTCACCTTGGTGCGCACGATGTGATCGATCGCTTCGGCGATCTTCTTGGGCGTGAGGTCCTCGAGCACCCGCAGGGCAGCCTCGACCGAGTCGGCGATCATCGCGATCGCGGTCTCCATCGAGCGCGGCTTGGGCCCCGGGTACACGAAGTCGTCGTGATTGAGGGGCTGGCCGCCGTCCTCTTTTTTCGCCTTGTCGAGGAAGTACGTGATCTCGGTCGTGCCGTGATGCTCGGGGATGAACGACGCGACGATGTCGGGGAGCCCCGCCTCACGGGCGAGGGCCAACCCGTCGGTCACGTGCGCCCTGATGATCTGCGCCGACTGGAGCGCTTTGAGCCGGTCGTGCGGATTCACGCCGTGCGTCTGGTTCTCGACGAAGTAGTGCGGGCTTTTCACTTTGCCGATGTCGTGGTAGTAGCAGCCGACACGGCCCAGCAGGCCGTTCGCGCCGACGCGGTTGCACGCCGCCTCCACCAGATTGGCCATCGCCACACTGTGCGCGTAGGTCCCGGGCGCTTCCAGCGACAGACGGCGGAGCAGCGACCGCGAGGGGTCTGACAGCTCGAGGAGGGTCAGGTCGGTCGTGATGTGCGTGACCGATTCCGCGACCGGCAGGAGGAAGAACGTCAGGCCGGCGCACACGAGCGCGTTCATCGCGCCCCACACGCCGCGCAGGCCGATCTCCGTGACGGGCCAGCCGCTCGCGAGCCCCAGCGCCAGGGCCCCGACGAGATACCCCGCCGCGATGACCAGCACGGGGACGTAGAAGTTGCTGCGCCGCCGCAGGGTGCGGACCGAGAGCGCAGCCGTCACGCCGCCGACCGTGCAAAGGAACAGCGCGGGCATGTCGTGGAAGACCGGCTGCAGCCCGATCACGACCGCGAGAATCATCGCTGCGATCATGGAGACGCGGCCGTTGAACAGCACCGTCATCATCGTCGCCGTAAACGGCAGGATGATGATTTCCGGGTGGTCCGGGAAGAAGCGGGCGACGGCCGCCGCCTGCGCCAGCGCCAGCGCGAAGAGGCCGCCGATCAGCGCCACCTCGCGCTGCTCGCGGTAGGTCTCCCGCCGATAGAACAGCATCAGCACCCAGAAGATCGACAGGATGAGCATGTCGCGGATCAGCGGCCCGAGCACGCCGCGCACGGAGCGGGTCGTCGCGGCCCCGCGGCGCAGCAACTCCTGGTGCAGGGCGAGGAGGCGCTCGTGCGCCTCGTTGGTCACGATCTCGTGGGCCCCGACGATGCGGTCGCCGGCGCGTACGATGTACTTGCTGGGATCGACGCTGCCGCGCAGCTCATTGCGACGGCGCTCGGTCTCGAGACGGTTCAGGACGAGCGTGGGGCGGAAGAACTGGCGCACCAGCTTCAGGTAGAGCACGTCGCCGACGCTCGAGCCCGCGTCGGGATGCAGCGACTTGGCGCGGTTCAAGTACTGGGCAAACGTCAGGACCTGATCCCGCAGCACCGACGACTCGTTGCTGCCGCGGCGCACGATGATTTCACGCGACTGCTCGACCTGGAGCACGCCGGGTCCCGCCACGCCCTGCGCGAGTGTGCGGTCGAACAGCTGCGTCAGCGACTGCTGCAGGCCGCGCCGCTTCCCGCCCTTGGTCAGGTAGGCCGCCTCGGGGAGCGTGACAGCGACGCCGAACTCCTGGGCGGCGCGCATGATCGCCTGGGGCCCCTGCTCCACCGCGGCGTCCGCCGCGTCGAAGAACGCGCGGGCGGCGGTCGCACTCGAGTCGTAGGTCCGCTGCCGGAACTCGTAGATCGGCTTGGCCGAGGCGGCGAGCTCCTCCGCTTCGCGCTGCAGCTCATCCTCCGACTTGTTCACGACGAAGTTGAAGGGCGCGATGATTTCCCGCTCCGTCCGCGCCCCGGGCTCGAGCAGCGGGGCGACGTCGGCGGCACTCGATGGGAAGGCGAGGTTGGCGAGGGCGGCGAGGAGGAACACCCACACCCACCGCGCGCCGTGGTAGCGCACCTGTTCCCGCGTGGGGAGTTTCATTTCAACCCTGCGCGTCCTCGGCGTACGCCCGGATGATGTCCCGGACCAGCCGATGCCGGACCACGTCCGAATCATCGAGATAGCAGAACCCGATGCCCTCGATCCCGGGCAGAATCCGCTCCACCTGCAACAAACCGGAGTCCTCGCGGTTGGGGAGGTCGATCTGGGTCTTGTCGCCGGTGATTACCGCACGCGAATTCACGCCCAGGCGCGTCAGGAACATCTTCATCTGCATCCCCGTCGCGTTCTGCGCTTCGTCGAGGATGACGAACGCATCCGACAGCGTACGCCCGCGCATGTACGCGAGGGGCGCGATCTCGATCGTCCGCGTCTCGATCGCTTTCTGCACCCGTTCGCGCGGCATCATGTCCTCGAGCGCGTCGTACAGCGGTCGCAGGTAGGGATCGACCTTGTCCTGGAGGTCGCCGGGGAGGAATCCGAGGTTCTCGCCCGCTTCGACCGCCGGCCGCGCCAGGATGATCCGGCGCACCCGCTTCCGCGACAGCGCGTCCACGGCGGCCGCCACCGCGAGATAGGTCTTCCCCGTTCCGGCGGGCCCGATCCCGATCACGATGTCGTGTTGGGCGATCGTCTGGAGGTAGGTCCGCTGTCCGGCGGTCTTCGGCTGAATCACGCGACGCAGCCCCGGGAGGATGATCTTCACCTCGCCGTCGTGGGAACGACCCAGCACGCCGTGCGCTTCGTCCGCCATGACGCGCTCCACGTCGTGTACGTCGAGCGTCTCGCCCCCGCCCATGCGGGCCAGGTCCACGAGCGCCTGCACCACCGGGAGGGCGCGCTCCACCGCTTCGGCGGATCCCGCGAGCGACAGGTTGTCGCCCCGGAGCGAAACGCGCACGCCGAGCCGTTTCGACAGCTCGAGCAGGTTGCGGTCGTTCACGCCGGCGAGCGCCAGCGGGTCCACCCCCTCCACGGAGAGGCGTTGGATCACGTCGCTCATGACACCACCCGGATGTGCAGCGCGGCCAAATCGGCGTCGCGTGCGGGCGCCGGTGCGCCCTCGAACAGGGCGCGAGCCGCCGTCGTTTTTGGGAATGCGATCACGTCGCGCAGACTCGTGGCCCCCGCGATCAACATTGTCGTCCGGTCGAATCCGATGGCGAAGCCGCCGTGCGGCGGCGCGCCGGCCGCCAGCGCGCCGAGCAGGAAACCGAACCGGGCATCGATCTCCGCCGGCGACAGGCCCAAATGGGTGAAGACTTTCCGCTGCACCACCGGATCGGTAATGCGGATCGAGCCCGAGCCGAGCTCGTGGCCGTTGTAGACGGCGTCGTAGTGCAGCGCCCGGCACGCGAAGGGCTCGCGGTCGAGCTTCGCGACGTCGTCGGGATGCGGCGACGTGAACGGATGATGGGCGAACACGGGCTGACCGCTCTCGGGGTCGGGCTCGAACAACGGAAAGTCGACGACCCAGCAGAACGCATGCGCCGCCTTGGGCCGCGGCGCGAGGCGCCGGATCACGTCCTGGCGCACCTTGTCGAGCGCCGGGGACGTCAGACGATCGGGACCGACGGTCATCAGGGCGGCGTCGCCATCCTTCACGCCGATGGCGCCGAGCGCGTCGGTGCTGAAATGCTTGCCCACCGAACCCGACACCTGGTCGCCCTGGCGCTTGACCCACGCGAGCCCGGTTGCGCCCGCCGCCTTGGCGGTCTCCGCGAGTTGATCCACGTCCTTGCGTGACAGCGCGCCGCCACCGGTCACCGCAATGCCGCGAACGCGCGCGCCGTCCTTCAATCCACCCTGGAAAAAGGGGACGCCAAGCGGCTGGACCTGCGCGGTCCAGTCGGCGATCGGGAAGTCGTAGCGCAGGTCGGGCTTGTCGGTCCCGTACCGCTCCATCGCATCGCGCCACTGCATGCGCGGGAACGGGCGCGGAATGGTGTGACCGGCCTCGTCCCACAATGCGATCAGCACCGCCTCGACAAACCCCAGCACGTCGTCCTGCCCGACGAAGGCGGCCTCGATGTCGACCTGGGAGAACTCGGGTTGGCGATCGAAGCGCAGGTCCTCATCGCGGAAGCAGCGCGCGATCTGGAAGTAGCGGTCGAACCCGGCCACCATGAGCAGCTGCTTGTAGATCTGCGGCGACTGCGGCAGCGCGTAGAACTCGCCGGGGTGGACGCGCGACGGAACGAGGTAGTCCCGCGCGCCTTCGGGGGTCGGCTTCGTGAGAATCGGCGTCTCGATCTCGAGGAAGTCGAGCTCGGAGAGGGTGCGACGCGCCCGCTGCAGCAGCCGGTGACGGAGGATCAGATTCGCCTGGAGCTCCGGACGCCGCAGGTCGAGGTGGCGGTACTTGAGCCGCAGCTCCTCGGCGGCGAGCTCCTCGGTCTTACCGCGGGCGACCGGAATCGCCGGCGTTTCCGCGGGCCCGACGATCTGGATCGCCGTGGCGTGCACTTCGACGTCGCCGGTGGCGAGGTCGGCGTTCTTCATCGCCGCCGGACGCGCGACGACTTCGCCGTCCACGACGACCACCGTTTCGCTGCCGAGCCCTTGGGCGGCGGAGAGCGCCGCAGCGGGCGCCCATCCGGGACCGAGCGCCACCTGCACGATGCCGTCACGGTCGCGCAGATCGAGGAACACGATCCCGCCGAGGTCGCGGCGCCGGTGTATCCAGCCCCCGAGCCGCACCCGCTGCCCCACATGCTCTGCCCGCAGCGCCCCGCAGCGGTGGGTGCGCCAGGTGGTCTGCATCTGCAACGCGCTTATGCTCCCTCCCCCTCCGCTTCGCACAGCGAGCGATAAAACTCGTCCGGCGTCCGCGCTCCAAGAAGTCGGGCGCGCACCGGTTCTCGACGCACCAGGCGCGAGATCCGGCTCAACGCTTTTACGTGGGCCCCGGCCTGTGACTCCGGACCCGCCAGGAGAAAGAACAACCTCACCGGCTCACCATCGACGGTTTCATAGGGCACCGGGGCCGGCGTCGTTCCCGCCACGACCACCAGGTTGGCGAGCGCCGGAGTTTTGCCGTGCGGAACGGCCACGCCGTAGCCGATCCCCGTCGGGAACTGCCGCTCCCGCTCGAGGATCGCCTGCAGCACGTCTTCCCCCACCCCCCCCGCGCCCCCCGTCCCCCCCGCCCCGTTGCTGCCCAGCAGCAGCGCGACGAGTTCCCGGAGCACCCCCTCCTTGTTCTGCGCCTGGAGGGGCACCCTGATCCGATTCGGCGTCAGGAGGTCTGAAAGCCGCAATGGAATGTGTCCAAGTGCCGTAACCGGTTGAAGATAGTTAACTTGAGTTGACAGCGCCACTTGGCTCGGTAAACGTTCGACATGCAACGCATTGCCGTGCTGCTCGTTTGCGTCGTGGCCTTCCCGGGCGGCTCCGGCACAGCTCAGCAGGCCGCGGGCACGGCGCTCTGGCGACTCGCCGCGACGACCCTTCCCGTTCCGCCCGCCCTCGCCACCGGCACCGCCGCCGTATTCTGGAATCCCGCGCAAATCGAAGACAGCGCCCGCACCCAATTGGGATTCGAGGGAATTCAAACGCCCGCCGCGATCGGCGCGTCGGGGATGCTCGCCGCGATTCGCATCCGCGCGGGGAGCGTCGGGCAAATCGGTTTTGTGTACGGGCACGTCGGCTTGAGCGACCTCACCGGGGACAGTCCCGATCCTATCGGCAGCGCCGTGCCCGTCTACACCTCGGCGGTGGGGGTCACGTGGTCGCGCCCCGCCCTGGGGATGGCGCTCGGCGCGGCCGTCGCCTATCACGACACGCGGCTCGACGACGCGCGCGTCACGCGCTGGACGTTCGATGTCGGGATGAGCCGCGACATCGCCCCCGGTCTCCGCATCGCCGCGGCAACGCATTTCTTCTCGTCACTCAGCGCCAGTGAGCCCGCGCAGGACGTGTACGCGGGGGTCGAGTACCGCGTCTGGCAGGGTCCGCTCTGGGGCGACCGCGGCGTCGTGCGCGCCCGCTACGGCCTTGCATTCGGACACGGCTTCGCCGCCGACCACCAGCTGGGTGCCGGCATCGAGCTGGGGCGCATCGTCGCGCTCGACGTGAGCGCGACCCGCGAGGGCAGTTACGGCACCGGCAGCTGGCGCCCCGCCGCCGGCGTGCGAGTCACGATCGGGAAATACCGGGTCACGTTGGCCCGCGACGCCGGCGTGAGTCAGCTCGGTTCGGCGTACCGCGTCGGCGTCGACGCCCGGTTTCGATGACCGCCGTCAGTCAGCTGCTCGAGCTGACCCCCGACGCGGCGCGCGCGGCCCTCGGCGCATGGCTCGCGGCTCGGCGTGAGCCTGCGTACCGGCTGCGCCAGATCTTGCCGCGCCTCTGGCAGCGACCCGTGGGGAGTTGGGCAGACGCGACGGAGCTGCCGGCCGCGCTGCGAGCGGCGCTCGCGGACGCGTTCCCCCTGTTTCGACTGACGTTGGCCACACGGCAGGTGTCGAGTGATGGCACGGAGAAGTTTCTGTGGACTCTGGCCGACGGCGAGGCGATCGAGTCGGTCCTGATCCCCGAGGGCAAACGCCGCACGCTGTGCATCTCATCGCAGGCCGGCTGCGCGTTGGGGTGCGTGTTCTGTGCCACCGGGCGCATGGGGTTTCGCCGCAATCTCTCGGTAGCGGAGATCGCCGGGCAGGTCCGCGAGCTGACGCTGGCCGCCGGCGCGCCGAAGCCCACGAACGTCGTGTTCATGGGGATGGGCGAGCCACTGCTCAACTGGGACGCGGTGGACCCGACGCTCACGATCTTGAACCAGCCCGATGGATGCGGGATCGGCGCGCGGCACATCACTGTGTCCACGGTGGGGATTCTTCCCAATCTCGCGAAGCTGGCACGGCGCCCGGAGCAGTTCCGCATCGCGCTGTCATTGCATGCGCCCACGGCCGAGGTGCGGCGCGAGCTGATGCCGATCGAGAAGAAATACAAGTTGCCCGACGTGATGGAGGC
>Ga0193711_1000158_pt1 | contig 11575 bp, 18 predicted proteins | sample H3m2metaG_FD_144922 | JGI IMG/M metagenome (GOLD analysis project Ga0193711, IMG submission 144922) | Soil microbial communities from a riparian zone of the East river system, Colorado, United States - H3m2 | ecosystem: Environmental > Terrestrial > Soil > Riparian zone | place: USA: East River...
ATCACTTTATGTTAGATACATTTTTGCTAGTGAATTGCGTCTCACAAATACACTATCTTCTTTTTGAATTGGCTTTTCTTTTGGCCTTATTTAGTTTTAGTAGTATTAATCCCGCAGCACCCCATACTAACACTGAGACAAGATATTGATGGAAAAACCAGGTGATACCTCCTCCTATCGCAAGAACTGCTCCTACTATTCCGAGAATTTTTTTCTGTTTTACCATGAATTATCCCATTTTTGCAATCCTGACTTTTCATATTTGATCAATTTAACTAACAATTAAACAATTATACGAAAAACAATTCATTGCTGTTGTTACCATTGATTTTGTCGAATCTTAAATATATTTAGAATAAGTTAAAGAAATGTGAGAAGCGCCCTAATTCTTTATTGCCCTATTTTCACTCTCATGATGTTGTCTTTAATAATCTCTATTAGTCAGGTTCATACTTACGGAGAGTCAACGATGCAGGTATGCATCAATGGAAAATGTGAAATGGTTTCAAACCACGATGGATATCGTGTCGAAAATAACTGCGAAAAAGACGAATGTAACACAAACAGTTACCCTACTAATTCTACGAAAAGGTAAATTAAGATCCACAAAGAAGACAATATTAGCTACGCTGATCCGGATAATGCCTAGTTAAATTCGTTAGTTTTGATTTAATGCATCTTGTTACAAGATGCTGAAATATCGTTTTCTTTAGCATTCTTCTCACATTTTTCCTCATCTATACTACAAATTTTGACCTTAATTCCATCCTTACCTTCACCTTTTGCGCAGTACTCGAGCTCCGAGGAATCAGCATGAACCAATATAATATTCAATTGTATAATTGTTAACAGAATAAGCGTTGAGACAATAACAATAGTTGGAATGCTAGCCATCGTTAGTATGTAATAGCTGCAATATTTAAGCCAAACTCTGTCGCACATGTCTCATTATATTATCCATCACCAGATAGTTCAAAATTGAAAGTCGGATGTCCCTGTAAAAACTAAAAAGTGAACCAACATCAATTATTGTTTCAATTTGTGCTTCAATTTGTGGGTCAATTTGTGTCTTTAAGTAGAGATTCAGTTACAGTGAATCCCATTGTCTTCAGACTTAACCCTACATCTACCCCGCGTAATCAACGGGTTAAGGAAATTTACGAACGTAATGTTTGGCATTCACAGCAAGTGAGATTTCTACACTTCTTAAATCAAATTAATGCACCACTTCTCGCATATAGACTAATCCTACCCATCATTATATTTCCATATTTCCACATGAGAGATCCGATCGTAGAGTGGAAACAAAGGGGTTCCAATTTTTAGTAAGATTCTTACGTAAGAATCGTTCCTATGCTCTATTTTTTTGTCGTGACTATCAATTGAGGTTGCAGTATCTTAATTTAATGTTGATTTCTTGAATTATCTAGTATTTCTTATCAATTTGCACTATTGGTCACACATGCGTAACCTTATGTGCCTAATCTCGTAAGTGCCTCAGGTAAAAAGATATTCTAAACATTGCGTCTAGGAGCGGTTTACCGTGGGGCCGAATCTTGTAATACTTGCAAGCACGTAGTGGCTCTTGAAACAATTCATGTAAATTGACTAGAGGAATTGGTTAAAAACTGCAATATGATAATAGTCCCGTTCATTTACAGAATACAATGTCTAAAATTCAATCGTTACTATCATTTGAGCCTTCACTTTTTCAGGATCTTGAAGGCTCCATTATGGGATCATGCAATGGTCTGAAATTAATTAATAATCTATTTTTTACATCATGCGTCTGCATCTTTTTTTTGAACTGGTTTCATATTCGATTTTCTAAATTTGGTAACTAATTGTGTTGTAAATTCTAATACTTTTCAATGTCTTACGTAGTTTCCTCAAATTTAGACAATCTTCAATCCAAGGAAATTTTAACTATTTTGAACAATACAGAAAAACAAAGTGACGATTCAATGACTCAAAAGAAATAAAATTTTTTATTTAGCCAGCTCGTTGGCACTTTGAAATTTAGGGAAATTATTCGCGTGATCTAGTACAAGTGACTTAGTGATAAGATAAGATTTATTAAGTCTAATTTTCTAGAATTCTTGTGCTTAGACTCTTTTCAGTTTTGTTTCTCGCAATAATTGCAGTAACAGCATTTTTATCAGCTCAGTACTCCTTTGCGAAACAGGTCAAATGTGAGGATGCCTATGCTAATATGAAATGGGATCCAAAAAATCATGATGTCAATGATCCATCCTCTAAAGAATTTGATTTACTGGCCTATCATGGTTCTCTATGCGAAATTACAAAGTGCGTAGACCACGAGGAATGCACAAATCACGATGAAGTTAACTGGAATAAGTTCCAGGATTCACCCGCGTACAAATTGACCTCAGAGGATCAGCAGAAATGTTTGGATACTGCACATAAAAATGGTAACGGACAGGATGGTTTGGTTGGCTATGAAATCCTTGATTGCGGGTTAAATCAAGGTTACGATTAATTCAAATTAGTTGTAGTGCCACAACGAAACTTAATACTCGGATCATAATTAAAGAACAAACTTTACGTGCAAGGTAAATCCTCCACAAAAATAAGACCCTATTTGGGTGTAACAGATTAACCCATCTATGATGTATAAGACGGCTAGTCAAAATAAACAAGTTTAACTTGCAAAAGCAGTTTGATTTGCTTTCTATTATTTGCCCTTCTAATGATGAATGCTTGGTATCTTTAGAAAAAAGTGGACAAACTATATTTCCATTCGTTTCACTTTAATTAGTATTGAAGTTACTCATAGGTTGTTCGGGCTGGAGTTATTCTGAATCATTTGAAAAGGGAGGATGGCTCAAGGTATTTTATCCCAGTACCCAAACTAAAAAGCTAGAGTACTATGCTCAATTTTTCGATACAGTAGAATTGGATGCAACTTTTTATAAAAAATTCTACAAATATATGACTAAGGACACCTTTAGGACAATGACTAAAGTAACTCCGGATAATTTTCAATTTTCAATCAAAGTTCCTGAAATAGTTACACATGATAAACGTTTAGATGTGAAGAGCGGAGCAGTAATAGATCTTGAGGAGTTTCTCGCAAAGATATCGCCTCTAAAAACTTCTGATAAACTTGGAGCATTGCTTATCCAATTGCCCCCGAGTTTTACAGTCAAGGAATTCAGAAATACTGAACAATTTCTTGATAGACTTCCTAGAGGATACGATTATGCCATTGAATTTAGAAATCCTTCTTGGAATACTGAAGGCCCATGGGAGCTGTTGAAACATTATAATATAGCAGCAGTCATGACAGATTCGCCTAAACAAGATAATTTGCAATTTTTGTCAGAGTCTATTATAACAGCAAATCATTCTTTTATTAGATGGCATGGTAAACGCGTAAAACCTAGATACAATTATCTTTACTCAAAGGAAGAATTAAAACCCTGGGTTGATAAGGTCAAAATGATTACCTCTGAAACAGCAGTTGTGAGAGGTTATTTTAACAACCATTATGGAGCTCGAGCTGTAGTGAATGCAATCGAATTCAAAGAAATGTCCGGCACAGTTTTATCTGTCAAGGAAAAAGAAATCCTTAATCATGCTAGAAATTCCATTTTTCAAGATTCAAGACAATCGACATTAGATAATAGCCTAACATCATAAACACTTCATTTATGTCAGGAAAAAAAGGTGATTGCCACTTTTCTTGTCATATAGCTTGCTATTTTTATCACATTTTATTGATAATTACTGCCAGTCAACTTATGCAGCATAGGTACTAAAAAGATTACAAGTCTGTATAGAATGTTCAAAGTCTTATTCTGGCCTCAATGAACATTCAACTGACAATGGCCATCTTCGGTTTTTTGAACCCAACACCATAAAAGACTCAGAATAGCAAAAAAACTGCAAAGCATTTTATTTATATAACTCTATGCTTTACTTGAGTTATGACAAGAGTTGTAATCAAATGTGCTGCAAATGGTCCTAATTTAATAGAACTAGAGGGAACCGTGTTTGCTACTATGTGCAGATGTGGTGCAACTAATACAAAACCTTATTGCGATGGCGCTCATGCAAAAATTGGATTCAAGGCAGAAGCTAAAGAGATCGTAGTTTCAGAATAATCACATCAATTTACCAATGTTACCACATGAAGGCCAATATGCTCATACTTCTTAGACCTCACTAATTAGATTAGCGTTCTTCAAAACCTATCGTTAGCTGCCTCTTTCAGTTTAGATTGGTGCCGTAATTATTGAATGCAATGCTTATGTCTGATTGTATCAAACGATAACTAGTACCCGCAATAGGAACCTGGCCCTGCCACGTTATTTATTTACACTCTAGTTACCAATTAATGGTTAATTAAGATAACTTAACAATTGTAAGCAAGAGACTTATAGATTTCAGGCACAATATTAACTTACAATGAACGTAAAAATAAGAGGATTGACGAGGTTGCCTATTAAAAGATACACTCCATTATTATCGCTCGGTATCTTGGTCGTATCGTTAATATCAATGCCTGCATTTGCGCAACAAATGAGTTTTGATGCCAACTTGTCAGGCCGCACTTTATCTCCTTCGGTCAGTACTGTCGCTACAGGAACAGCCAAATTTAATTTGGGCTCAAATGGCAATATGGCTTACAATATAGACGTTAAAAACCTCAAAGGAGTGATAGGCGCTCATATTAGTCTTCAGAACGGAACCGACCTTGCGCAAGTATTTAATCCTTATGTGCAGGTAAATGGCAGATCTGAAATTCCAACAGGTCAAGTGAGTGGCCAACTATCCAAAGGAACAATTACAGAAAGTGATCTTAGTGGGCCGTTGAGCGGCAAGAACGTTACTGATCTAGCTACTCTAATGAAAAATAATTCAGTGTATGTTGTAGTTCGCACCATAGCTCATGAGAACGGGGAAATTCAAGGGGTTATAACTCCTTCAAATACTCCTCAGAACCGTGCCATTTAGAAATTCGGCTAGGGATAAGATAACATTGTTAATCAGAATATATATTCTCCTTCACAGAAGATATTGGTACAATGTTACAGAAAAACTTGAATCTAGATAATATGCTTGAAAAGAAGGTCAGAGCAAAAAAAACATTAGTAGGTTCAATAGAAGCTATATCGGATAGCTTCATATTGGTTGCTTCGCCTTCAGGTGTAAAATACAATATCCCAAAGTCCCATATTGAACGTAGAATTGGTAACGAATTTATGCTGGATGTATCGATTAAAGATTTAGAGAGATATAGATTCTGATAAGTAAATACTGTAATAATAAAACAAGTTAATTTCACTAATAACTAGGTCAAAGATATTGAATGGTAACAAAACTAAAAAGTTAGGTTCTGATTTTGAAAAGGAGTATTGGATATTTAGATATTCAATATTCGTCGGCAGGATTGCAGAAGTACCTGTTTACATTAATTTTAGTTTTGCTTTTGTATTTATTCTCATTACATTGTCACTTTCTATAACGATTTTACCAAACTTTAATCCTGGTTTAGTACAATCAAACTACGTAATTGCAGGAATAATATGTGCGTTTATATCACTTTTTTCCATTTTGTTTCACGAGGTTGCACATTCAATTATAGCAAAAAAATACGGAATCATATTTCAAAAGATTATTCTATTTGCCTTTGGAGGAATTGCATTGCAGCCTATTGAATTAATTGATCCTAAAAAGGAAATGTATATGGCACTTGCTGGTCCCCTAATAAGTTTCATTATTTCTGGTCTTTCCTTCCTAATTTCGTTTGAGTTACACCAGAGCAATATGTTTATTATACAAGGTTTTCCTATATCCAGTATCGTTTTCTATAGTGCAATGATTAATCTCGTCATTGGACTTTTCAACCTTTTACCCGTATTCCCAAGTGATGGGGGAAGAATATTGAGGTCATTTATGTCCTACCGCACTCACGATCAATTCAAGGCTACCATAAACACCATAAAAATTGGGTGGATTCTTTCCTTTAGTATTCTTATAATTGGGGCAGCGGTGGGCTTGAAGCTATCCCCAACAGGTGGTGTTTGGTTAATGCTTGTGGCTTTGTTCTTGATGAGAGCATCAAAATCATACTATAACGTGTATCAAACCATGCGCCCTAGTAACTAATCAAGTAATGAAAATCGTGTCGACAATATGGCGGACCTGAAGGTATAAATTTAAATTTTCAGGCGACTGACATTAAAATTTAGATTTAGTAATTTGCACCTAATTTTGATAAATTTGTGAACCCAAGGTATTGACATAAGAGTTGTTTACATAATCTTCTTTATTAGTCTGCAAATCCAATAACGGAAGATGAGTGTTAGACCAAAATTCTGTAGCACCTGCGGCGAAAGGTTAGATACTGTTATAGATATTGAAGAATGTCCTAAATGTCATTCTCCCCTTCATGAACATTCTGATCATACATTACCCCCATCATCAATTAGCGAAGATGTACCCCATAAAAGTCCCAGAAAAGCAACAATAATTGCAATAATTGGAGGATTATTTGGTATACAAGGTCTAGGTCATATTTATGTTGGAAAATTGGGAAAAGGATTTGGTATATTGAGTACGGGTATTGGACTTTTGGTCATTCCACTTGCTTTAGGTGGCTATCTGTCATTTTTTTTGCCGGACGAAGTTGCCCTACACCCATTAGCGCTTTCGTATGACAATGACCTTAACTCTTTATATTTTTTGTTCGGAATAGTCATGATCGTTTTTGCTATCGGTTATTTGCTATTGTTTATTTGGCAAGTATTTGATGCAAGAAAGTTAGCAAAAAAATTTAACGCATTGGTTAAAGCAACTGGCAAGGAGCCTTGGTAATATAGAAAAAGCATTTTTTTGCATGGTTCAACATTTACTTTGGAAAGTTGAATCATGTTACCAAAGATAGAAAAGTAAAAAAATGAAAGACAAGAAGATCATAAAACAATGATCGAACGATCTATTGATACTCATAGATACTTTTTTGTTGATTTTCCTAATCAGTATCGGTTGGTGTTATAATATCTTCTTATTATTTGCGCTTAATATCAATTAAGAGATGATTCAAGCTTGGAGTTAGATAAGTGTATCAATGATCTTAAATATAATTAAAATAAGACTCAATATGTTGAACAAGAAACAACCGATGAGAACTATCTTTTTATGGGCATCATTGTTGTTATTGATGTTTGGGGCCTTAGTTATTGCCACTGGTGGCCAAGTATATGCCAAAAACATTTGGGATGATGATGACACTATGAAAGAACTTGTTAAAGATATCGACAACGGTAAGGATAATGACGATTCTATGAAATGGCACGATTTTAAAAATTCAAAAATCTTCAAACAGGAAGATATAGAGACACAAGAGTGCATAAAAAATAGGCAGGATCTTTCAAATAATCTTGCAGACTATGAAGTACTTCGTTGTTTTGAAGATTCAGGTTACGCATATGACAATTAGATTTTGCAAATAAATCCATTTTCTTTATTTTTTTCTATTAACAAAAATGAGAATGAAATGAAAATTTCAATTAACACCTGTAGTTCATGTGGAAGAGAAAAGCAAATACACGAAATCGTTAATTTGAATAATGCAAATAAAAGATACTGCGAAGATTGCTACAAAAGTCTTTACCAAGAAATACATTGTAAGTATTGTGGTAAAGAAATGCCGGAACATAATTATCACAATCACATTATGAATATGCACTGTAAATAGTTCAGTTCGGAGTTCAATCAACATCACTACTGGCAACTGTATTTAAATAATTAAAGGGGATGCGTCTATAAGCATGTCATCGTACCATTGTTTATTCTTTATCCGTTTAGTTGGATGATTGACGGCGAATACAGGGTTTGGTAAATCATAGACACGGAATAATCACAATAGAGTGGTCAAGATTAATTGTATGAAATTGTTATACTAAATATACATATCTAGATAAGAAATAATTAAAACATTTTAATTTGAAATTCGACTCAGTTTTTGCAATCAATACTATTTCGGAAATCTATGTTCCTTCATAAACTCCTCCAGACACTCGTTGCAAAGTCTAAATCCTTCTTTCTCAAACACAATTTCTTTTTTCTCATCGCAGGAATTACATCTCGAATCTTTGTTTCCTGCTTGGACTTCACTATCCTTGGTCACCTTAGCATCCACACTAACAATATGAGTTACTGCACTTTTAAAGAGATTGATTGATATTTTGTTTCGAGAATTCATTGAATAACGCTCATTTTAATTTTTTTCTTAGTGCAAGATCTTTCTTTTTTTCTATTATTTTCCATTTTCTTAATATCTCATCCCAATTACTTACTTCTCCTTCTGATTGCTTTATTGCCTCTAGAATATAATTCGCAAATTCCTCAAGGTCTTGTTCGATATCATTCATCTTCTTATTCAGTTACCGCTCCACTTTTATCTAATCTTGCCTAATAAAGGAAATTCTACTATTTAGAACTTCTTTTGCTTCTATTCACTTTTCAACAATTCTAGCCTTGTCTCACTAGTCACTGGAGAGGTTGCCACTGAAATATCAGTCTGAAAATAATTTCAATTATGTTATAAATAAATCTCTTCATCTTAAAGTGAAAACTATCGTTATTTTTCCCGGTTATGATCAAAACCTTCTTTAACGTAAATATCACATCATTGTTAGTGTCAGAAGGTTATTACGATACAGGCTCTATTGATGGTTTTCTACAAGAATTGGATAAAGAGAAAGCCAAGGTGGTCATCGCGAAAGAATTTAGGAAATTTAAGAAACCAACAACAGTCATAAAAGGCCTTGAGAGTATGACTGATGTTGCTTCAATCACTAAAGAGTTGAAAATCAAACTAGGTGCTGGAGGTACTTATAAAAATGGACTTGTCATTTTGCAGGGTGATCATAGAAGTGCAGCCAAGGACTTTCTCATTACAAAAGGAATTAAGGAAGATCTAATAGAAGTCAGATAAGTAAAAAATTAGAATCTTTAATGAACTTGAACCCCCTTTACTAGTAAAATCTCGCTTTATTAGTGCTACTTCTAATTGTAACGCCGTTATGACTAATTGTAACACGGATTGTTCAATCAACCCTTCAAATATAGAAATTCAATCTCAAAATATGGTGGGCCGGGAGGGATGAATATGGAATTTCAGATGGGTCGTATTTAGAATATCAAACATCCATCCTCTAATGTAACTTATGTTCCGTCTATGGTCAACAATAGCCGCCAAGAGCGATTCCAGGTCCAAGTAATGCATAATTAAATCCATAAAAACCTGCTCGATTGTCGGTGACATTGACCAACAACTTAGAAATAGTCAACCATTTACGGCTTTGCCAATAGACAACTTGGCTGAGATACCTATCATGAATTTGTCTTATCTGAACTTTTACTGCGATCTGTCTCCAATTCGTTTCCAGTCTCCTGGTTCATGTCGCGGTCCAATCGAGCTAGCCCCACCCGTATAGTCACCCATTACCTCGAGGACATAGTCAATATCGTTTAGTTTCTTAAGCATCTCCAACGTTATGCGCTGGGTAGAAACATAGTGAGTCCCGTTGTCATAAATTGCAGGAACAGTTCCAGTAGTTTGCAAAATGCGTTCTTTCGATTTTTCAGGGTTTGTTCCTTCCTTGGTGAAAACTTCTACAGTATAGACTGGCGTGTTATTATCTGTCTCGGCGAGTCGTAAAATTAGGTCGTAGACAAAAGCGGGGTCTACTTTAGGAAATAATTCACGATATGCTTTTCCCAGGTCCTGTGTTTTTGTCTTCAGTTCCTCTAGCTTATTCATTGCGCTTTCACTCATTGCAGGTTATCTCCCTTTCCGATGGACAAGATAAAGAATGAAAAGTCAGAACTTGAATATAAACAATTTTTCATTCAAGTCATGCGTTTGTCAGCCCGTTCCTTCAACGGACTGACAGTTGGACCAATTTATTTCAAGTCACAGTAAGATAGTGCGGCCGTAAAATCCTCAGTCCTTTTGTAAAGTCCCATTTGCTCGTATCCTACAATTTTGTCTCTACATATTGAATAGTCCTGCCAACCTCCTTGGGCAATTGACATACCTCCGAACACCAACATAACTACGGCAATGGATATTGCTGCCGATATTAGTAGTATGGATGAGGTCCTTGGTTCTCGATCGTATGTTTTTGGTTTAGTAACAGTATTTTTCGGTAGAACTGGAGTATGCAATAAAACGCTCATTCTAATATCTCCCTTTTTTCTAATTTTTCAAGATTCATAAAGTAACTAATGACGCCTTTATTATTTCAGATCTAGTAATAACTGGTTTTTAGTAATATCAAGCATTTGGTATCTATAATGCTTGCCTTCTATTCTCGCAAGACTTCTATAACTTGTAGGTATGCAGTGCAGCGACAATTGATTCCAATGTTAATTCACGATTCATTCACGGACTTACATCCTCAATAGCAGTATTCGGTTTGGAAGAGATGAATCTGGAATTTCAGATGGGTCGTAATTAGAATTTCTAATATACTTTGTATTGATAACTTTACTTTACAACAGAATTTTAATATCACTCATCAAACACCCATGATCTATGCCCTTTAGTCCTGGCATGAAGAAAATTATTTCTTTGCTTTCATCAGGACATTGCGCCAATCCAAAATGCAGGAAAAGACTCTTCGAGAATGATATGATAGTTGGCGAATATTGCCATATTCAAGGAGAAAGAGAAGAGAGTGCCCGTTTCAATTCAAATCAAAGTGAAATAGAAAGAAATGATCACAGGAATGGACTGATGCTATGTCCAAATTGCCATACTTTGTAGAGAACGATGAATCTGACTTTACTTCTGAAATATTATACTCTTGGAAAAAAAATGATGAAGAATCACCAAAGCTTAGGGAATGGATTGAAAGAGGAATACCCTCTGCGCAAATCGTCTTGAAGGTGCAAGAGGATTTACCAATACGCCCAAGTTCCTATTTAGGAGAAAGATCTCTATTCATAGGAAGATTTGATGAGATTTCAAAAGCTGGAGATTTGATTAGAACTGGAGTAAAGACTCTGACCATTGTGGGAGAAAAAAATGAATAAATCCGAAGTTACACCAGCGCTATTGACAAGAACCGAATTTGAATGGTTGTCGAACAAGGTTAAGATCTCGAAGGCATATGAGTATAGGATTAAGAGGGACATACGGAAAAAAATTAAATCCTTAACTGAATTAGAGATCCCATTACTAATTGAAAAAGGATTTATTTACAACATTGATCTGAGTAAATACACTCAGAATCTGAGGACTAATCCTCAGACTAATGATCACAATTATGCACAGTTATCATCGAATATTCAATTTCAATCTCAAAATATGGTGGGCCGGGAGGGATTTGAACCCTCGAACCCCGCCATGTCAAGGCGGTATCTTAACCAAGCTAGACCACCGGCCCCTTGCACTAAGGCGGCACAAAAATTTTGTCCCACTAACAGTTAATGCAATATCATTCTAGCCATAATCAAAATCATAATATAAATCACACTTAGCCAGATAAATCGTAATTATTCATTGTCATATATCAACTGAATAATAATAATTCGG
>Ga0193711_1000160_pt1 | contig 11503 bp, 9 predicted proteins | sample H3m2metaG_FD_144922 | JGI IMG/M metagenome (GOLD analysis project Ga0193711, IMG submission 144922) | Soil microbial communities from a riparian zone of the East river system, Colorado, United States - H3m2 | ecosystem: Environmental > Terrestrial > Soil > Riparian zone | place: USA: East River...
TCAAAATCGTCCTGGACTAGGACCGTCCCCGGCGGCGGGGGTGGCGGCGGCGGCGGCGGCGGCGGTGGCGGCGGCGGCGGCGGCGGCGGTGGTGGCGGCACCACACTGGTAATGGTGACGGCGGACGTGTCGGCCAATGATCCGCCGCTCTCGGTCGCGATCACCCGATATGAGCCAAGGCTAGAGCTGGCCGTGTACAGCCCGTTCGTCGAAATGGCGCCGCCCGTCGCCGAGTACATCACAGTCACGGCGACGCTATCACCTGCCTGCGTACGTCCAAACGCCAGGAACTGACGCGCCTGGAGAGGATCGAGAATGATGCTGTCGGGAGAGACAACGACTTGTGCAACGGAGCTGTTGGGAGGATCGGTGACGCGCCGGCCCGGGAGCTCGCACGCGACAAACACCGCGGCGGCCAGGACGGCGAGCGACGCTTTTATGAGCGAGAGGCGAACCGACAGCTTGAACGTAAACGGCATCCGCTCTCCTCTCCAATAAGAAAGAACCGCCAGCTTCGACCGTGAGGTCTACTCGCTGGCGGCCCGGCGGACCTGGCGACGGCGTCGCGTTAGTCCCGTGGCTCTGCGTCACCGCCTTTCGACGGGTTTGCTCTGAGCAGCGACTTCATATGTGCCGGCGTGGGCGCTGCGCGCGAACAACGAAACGTGCGGGAAGGACGACCATACGTCGCCGCATGACCGCGACATGGGTTGCAGAGTAGCAACGGATAATATTCCCGCGCAATATGGGGATTCCCTGAGAGGATGCTAACTACAAGCGCGCGTGCACGACTCCCGGGATGCCGCGCGGGATGGCCCTTGTAACGCCCGCAGACCGACCCGTTGGAGAGTGCTACACGTCACACTTCAAAGTCGGGCACGTCGTGTGGCCACGACGAGGTTATCCACCCACAGCTTCTGCGACGTGGGTCCACCAGCGATCCCACGGTTGAAGGTCAACTGCACAGCGTTGAGCCGCAACACAGGACTAGTGCGAAACTGCAGCCCAGACCACGCGCCGCGCAGCGAGTCGTCGATCCACAGTTCCTGACTTCCGTTTGATTCGGCGGGTGCATTGAGCGTCACCATGAACTCGAGGTGGTGCCAAACGCCCGGGGTCAACGTGAGCGGTGGCACGTACGTCTCGGTTCCATCGCCGAACCGCCCCCAGCACGTGACGCCGTCGGGTTCTCGCGCCATTCCCGGGTAATACGTAAAGAACCGAGTGGGCCCTGGGTCGCCCGTTGGCTCCGTGACGATCATCGCGATAAAAAAGTCCGTTCCCTCCGGGCAGATCCCCGCCTTGCCTACGGCTGACCACTGATTATCGGTTCGGGCGCCGAAGAGGCCGATCAACTTCGTCCCACCGCGCCAGTCGGGGGGGAATCGGACGTAATAGCTCACGTACAGCGAATCGTAGCCAGGCATGAAGAAGCGCGTGAGCCATCCGCCGTCACCACCCGCGGGATATGTGACTTCGAGATAGTGGGTCCCGGACTGAGCGAACTGTTGGCCGGTTATTACGCTTTGCCGGTTGGGAGCCACGCCGTCGGGCCACGCGGCCAGTGTCCCTGATTCGAAGTCCTCCGCGAACACCAAGTCTGAATCCGCGTTCCGCGGTGCGGAGCAGCCTAGAACCAGACCCGCAAGCAGCACGACAATGAGCGTGGTCATCGCCGGCTGATGTGGACCCGACCGTACGAGAATGTATCCGTCTGTTTCTTGGTGTCTCCGACTCCCCCGCCCCATACGGGTCGGATCGTGTACTCGGTGAAACCCGCGTCGACGGGCATCTGCAAATCCGTGTAGGCGCCCTGCGCCACCCCGTCGAGCCACCACCGCACGACTCCATCGCGGCTCGTGGCGGTGGTGCTGTATCGCACGTACCACTCGATCTGATGCCACCGTCCCAGTGCCACCGGCGTCGCCGTGAGGTTCGGCTCGAGCCGGCGGTTATCGGTGGAGAATGTGGTCTCGACCTGGATCGTGTATTTCGTCCCATCGAAGAACATCATGATGTAGCTGGTGCCGGCCGCGGACGTGACGGGGAACAGCAGCGCAATCTTGTTCACCCCACTCGGGTGCGACTCCCAAGGTGCGCTCGGCTTCCACCAAAATCCGAAATACGTCTCCGGCGTGGGTGTCGGCAGATCGTAATACGCCACTCCGGGAGCGTAGCCCGATTGAAAACCCGGCGTATAAGAGAACACCACGGCGCTGGGCGGGGACAGCGGCACGGTCGAGTCGGCGACCACGGACAGCCCCGTTCCCTCGCACCTCCATCCGTCTTTGCTCCACGCCCCAACAGGCACATCGCTCACGACCGTCAGTCCGGCGGGCTCGTTGGGCCATGTGCCACGTCGATCGCTCGAAACGGGCATCATGGCCGTCGACTCGCACGTCTGGGCGGTGGGCGCCTCGCATGAGACGATCAACAGAAGAACGGCGAACACGGCTCTCACGGTGGCTCGCTGCTGCAAGAGTTGGGCTATGCCAGTCAAGCGCCGGCGCCACGATTGTTGCGTGCACGCGACGCCCCTAGTGCGTGGCGCCGTCGCGCGTCCGAAGGTCCGCGTCTTGCACCCGTGAGCGCCACGTGAACCCCATCCGCGTTGCATTCGTCGGTACCGGCAACATCGCGCGCCACCATCTGCACGCCCTCCGTCGCGTGCGCACGCCGCACGTAGTAGTGGGCGTCCACGACAAGGACGAACGGGCGAGCTGCCAATTCGCAGAGTTGGCGGGCGCGCCAAGCTATCAGACGCTCGGCGAGCTGTTCGCCGTGGCGCAGCCCAACCTGGTGCACGTGTGCACGCCGGCGGGCACCCATTTCCAGCCCGCGCGCGAAGCCCTCCTCGCCGGAATGCACGTCTACGTGGAGAAGCCGTTCGTCGACACAGCCCGCGAGGCGGAGGAATTGCTCGCCCTGGCGGCGAGACGCCGGCTGCTTGTATGCGCGGGCCACCAGCAACTGCGGGACCCCGCGTATCTCACGCTGCTGCGTCAAACACGGGATCTCGGCGACATCGTCCAGGTGGACAGCTCGTTCGCGTTTCTTCCCGTCGGACTGAGCGCAGAACGCGCTTCGGCGAGCGCACTCGCCGCGCAACTGGTGGACGTGCTCCCACACCCGCTCTACACGCTGGTGGACGCACTGGAGCGCATGGTGCCCGATCTCGCCGCGATCAAAATCGCGTCGCTGGTGGCCGGCCCCCGGGACCTCCACGCGGTACTCCGCGCGAACAGAAGCTACGGACGCCTCTCGGTGAGTTTGCGCGCGCGCCCGGTCGCGTCGCTGCTCTCGGCCAGCGGCACAGGCGGTACGCTGACGGCCGACTTCATACGCTCGAGCGTCGTGGGTGCCGCGAATCCCGGCACGTCGCCGCTGGAAAAGGCAGGCAATGCGCTGGTCGAAGCCTGGCAACTCGCCGTCCGAAGCGGATCAGGCGTCGCGGGACGCGTCCTCCACAGTCAAGACTATCCGGGCATGGCCGAGTTGATCGACGCGTTCTACGCGGCGACCGCCACGGGAGGCGCCTCACCAGTCTCGCCCGATCACCTGCGTCGAGTCACGACGTTATTCGAGGAGCTCGTCGCCAATGTGCGTGGCGCCGTGCGGACGGCGGTGCCGCGGCGGCTGACGTTGCCGCGCATCTCGTATGACGCGCCGCTCGTCGTCGTCACCGGGGCACGCGGGTTTTTCGGTCGCGAGATCACGAAGCACCTCGCCCGGCAGGGGTATCGTGTACGAGGTATCGGCCGTTCTCCGGAGGACGAAGATCCGCACGTGCAGGAGTGGCTGCGTCTCGACCTCAGCCGGTCGGCGCCCGCCCAGGCATTCGCTGGCGCGGACGCGGTCGTGCACGCGGCAGCGGCATCCGCCGGCGGTTTTGACAGCCATCAGCGCAACACGCTCGATGCCACGCGCAACGTGCTACACGGCATGCGGGCCGCGAGCGTGCAGCGGCTGGTTTACGTGAGTAGTCTGGCAGTGCTCCGGCCTCCGCGAACGCCCTGGGAGGAGCAGGATGAGCGCACTCCGCTCGCCGAGCCGACGGACCGTGCGCTCGGCCCGTACGTGTGGGGCAAAGCGGCCGCGGAGCGGATCGTCGCAGCCGAAGCGCCGGCGCTGGGCATAGAGGCGCGAATCATCCGGCCAGGCGCTCTGGTGGACTGGGCTTATCCGGATGCACCCGGGCTGTTGGGGCGTCGATTGTTTGGCCGGTGGCACCTCGGCTTCGGCCGGCCCGGGCTTCCAATGCCGGTGTGCGAGGTCGGTCAGGCCGCCGCCGTGGTCGCCTGGATGGTTGCCCAGTTCACAGACGCACCACCCGTCCTGAACCTCGTCGACCCAACCGTCGGAACGCGCCGGCGCCTACTCGAGGAATTCGCGCGGCACGGATGGCGCGGTCGCTTCCTGTGGGTCCCGATCCCGCTGTTCGCAGCCCTGGTGCACACGGCGCGCTACGCGCTCGCGTTGCCGAAGCTGCGGCGTCCCGCACCGCTCGCGCTGTATGGTATCCTCCGGCCCCGCCAGTATAGCTCGGCGCTCGCCGAGCAGGTCCTCAGTCTCGCGACGAAGGAGCCAGCACGCGCGGCGCCGCCGCTCGTCGCCGCGCATCCATGATCGTCCTGAGCGTGTTGGTCGGTCTCATAGCTGCGCTGTTGTTGTTGCCGACGATGTCGGACTTGGTCAGCATCCTTCGGCTGGCGCACGGGCGCCTGCGGCCCCCGCGACGGCCTCCGACCTTACCGCCTCGCCTGCTCTTTCTCGTGCCGGCGCACGATGAGGAGCGGATGATCCATTCGTGCGTCCGCTCCTTGATAGATCTGCGCTACCCGGCCGGGCGATTCCACGCCGTTGTCATCGCCGACAACTGCACCGATCGGACGGCCGAGCTCGCGCGGGCGGCGGGCGCGCAGTGTCTCGAACGACACGACCGGACCTTGCCGGGCAAACCGCGCGCGATCGCCTGGGCGTTGAACCAGCTGCCCGTGAACCAATTCGACGCTGTCATCATCATCGATGCAGATACGGTCGTGGACCCGGGGTTCGCCGGGGCGCTGGCCGCCGCTGCACCGATCACCGGGCAGGCATACCAGGCGTACTTCGACGTGCGGAATCCTGACGACACGCCGTTGACTCGGATGAACACCGTGCTCGCGGCGGCGAATTACCGATTTGCTTACGCATTGAAGCGACGGGTGGGCTTGAACGCACCGCTGATGGGCAACGGCATGTGTCTCGGCACGGAGGTGCTCGCGGCGCACGGGTGGAAAGCGTTCACCATCGCGGAAGACTGGGAGTCGTACGCACTCTACACCTTGGAAGGAGTCCCGATCGAGTCCTTGGAGGCTGCGCACCTGTATGCGCAGGAGGCCCGATCGCTAAAGCAAAGCTCCACGCAGCGCCAACGCTGGACCGCGGGCAAACTCACCGTCTGCGGACGACTGGTCGGACGACTGCTGTGCAGTCGCAAGATTGGCTTGGCGCAGAAGCTCGATGCCGTGGCCGAGCTCAGCAGCCCGGGGCCGGTCGTGCACCTGGGGCTTGTGATCGGTGTGGCAGCACTCACCGCGGTCCTTCGGCCGTCCGGAGCAGATTGGCTGCTCGTCGCTCTGGCGGCCTCGGTCGTCCGACCCTTGATCTACACGTTGGCCGGCCTGACAGCTCAGCAGGATCCACTGCGCTCCGCCCTGGCGTTCACGTTTCTTCCCTTCTATCTGGTGTGGCGTCTGGGTGCGGCGGTCGCCGCGCTGCGGATGCTGGGCGACAAGCCTTGGGTCCGTACAGCGCGCGACTAGAGGACCCGGTGGACACACCGGGACCGGTCGGCGAGAGCGAGACGGGGCGCGGCTGGGACCTTCTCGTCCTCTGTTTGAGCGCGTTCATCCTTACGTCGGTGAGCCGAGTCCACCAGCTATTCCCCGTGCTGGCTGTGCTCAGACCCGTCACAGTCAGCGGTGTGCTCGCGATCGTGCTGTGCCTTCTCGACCGCGCGCCGGCTGGCCGGATCGGCGCACAGCGCATCCCAGCGACACGCTACCTGCTCGCCCTGGTTGTGTGGCTCGCATTGTCGGTGCCTGGTGCGCTGTGGCCTGGTGGGGCATTCGCAACGCTCGTGGACTTCATCAAGACCGCGCTCATTTTCCTCGTGATGGTCACAGCGGTGCGCAGCGTGCGCGACGTCGAGCGATTGACTCTGGTCTACTTCGTAGGGGCCGTCATCTTCGCGATCGTGGTGCTCACACGCACGCAGTTCCAACTCGGTGTCGAAGGGCGCATGGAGCGGCTCTACTTCTACGACTCCAACGATTTTGCCACGTACGCGGTGACTGCCCTGCCCTTAGGGTTGTTTTTCGCTTTGACATCGCGGCGGCTGCTGCTGCGGCTCGCGGCCTGGGCTGGCATCGGGGTCCTCGCGGTGGGCTTCATGTGGAGTGGCTCGCGCGGCGGCTTCCTCGCCCTCGTAGCCGTTATTGCGTACTTCCTGCTGCGCTACACCACGGTCAGGCGGTCCTGGCGTCTCTCCGCCGTGGTCGCGATCGGCGTGCTGGCCTTGGCGACGGCGGGCGACACCTACTGGACCCGTATCAGTACAGTCCTCCGGCCAGGCGAGGACTACAACTCGACCGACGAGCAGGGGCGGCTGCGGATCTGGCGCCGCGGCGTCGGCTACATGGTTCAGCACCCGGTGTTTGGCGTCGGCGCCGGAAATTTTCCAAGGGCGGAAGGAACGATTTCACCGCTGGTGGAGCGACAGCCGAGGAGCCGCGGCCTGAAGTGGGGGCCGCCGCACAACAGCTATGTGCAGGTCGGGGCGGAGCTCGGCGTGCCGGGGCTGCTCATCTTCGCCGCTTTCCTCATAAGCGTGTTTCGTGCATTGAGTACGCTGCCGACGGTCGCGGGCCCCTCGCCGCCAGGCCACGGGCCGTTCGGACCCGTGCGACTGGCGCAGTCACTCACGGCATCGCTCATCGGGTTTGTCGTTGGAGCGTTCTTTTTGACACTGGCCTATCACGACATGCTCTACACGCTGGCCGGGATCGCGGTGGGCCTGCGCCAGGTCAGCGTCAACGCGGCCCGGACGCAGCGAGCGCAGCGAGATCGCGTGGCAATGAGCGACGAGCCGATGGTCGCGCGACTCGCCGACGTTCCTTCGCCAGTGATAGGATGACGCTACCCGTCACGGGGCGCAAAACCCAGAATCGGGCGCGTTCCTGGAGCCCGCTGCGCTCGAGATCCTGATGAATCTCCGCGTCAACGACAGGATACCGCACACTTCCTGCCGGCCGGCCCGTAACCCGGCTCTGCAGTCGCTGGAACGCGCCCACGCAACCGTACTGAACCACGACGTGACGACGACTGATGCGAGCCAGCTCTCGCAGCGCCGCAACACGTGTCGCGGCATCAAGATGCATCAGCAGACCGATGCACATGACCGCATCGAACGAGTTTTCGTCGAAGGGCAAACGCGTCGCGTCGGCTTGGAAGAACTCGATCTGCGGAAGGTGGCGCTTCGCCACCGCCATCATGGCGGTCGAGACATCACTCCCAACGACCTCAGCGAACCCTTCATCGACCAGCAACGCCGTGATACGACCCGTGCCACACGCCGTGTCCAAGATGCGACCGCTGCGCGCCAGCGCTCGCAGCGCACGCCGTATGGTGCGCTCCTCCACGAAGCGATATGCGCGGCTCCATGGGTCACCGAACCGATTGCGTTCATAGTGCTCTGCTTGGGCCTCGGTCTGCCAGTACTCTCGCGGGGCGTCAACGACCTGTGCGTTGTACCTCAAGAATTCTCCTTGTTAACGAAACTCGACGAGGCACTTGGGCACGATGTGTGCCACACACCGACACGACCTCGTAGCACGGATCGCGCGCTGGCGGAATTAGGACTGAAGATCTGCCGAAAAACGGAGAGTGTCTAGAGTAGCTTCGGTGCTGCTCCTGTAGCGGCGACGCCACTACGAACTGCCGCCGTTCCTCGTTGCGGTACAGCGTGTGCGCCCTGCGAGTCTATCGGCACGGCCGTTGCAATCCGTAGAGACATGACGGCCCACCACTTCACGATCGACCTCGAAGAATACTTCCAAGTCTCCGCGTTCCAATTTCGGGTCGCCCGCTCCGAGTGGGAACGCTTCGAGTCTCGAGTAGTTCTGCAAGTGGCGCAGCTGCTCGACCTGCTGGCTCGATACGACGCGCGCGCGACCTTCTTTGTCCTCGGGTGGGTGGCCGAGCGGCACGCCGATCTGGTTCGCACCATCGCGCGCGCGGGCCACGAGATCGCGTCGCACGGCTGGGATCATGCGCGCGTGACGCATCAGACGCCTCGCCAGTTCCGAACCTCGATCCGGCGCACCAAGGACGCGCTCGAGCGGATCAGCGGTGCGCCCGTGCTGGGGTTCCGCGCGCCGAGCTTTTCGATTGTGCCAGGGCGCGAGTGGGCGCTCGACGTCCTGGTCGAAGAAGGCTATCGCTACGACTCCAGCCTGTTTCCGGTGCGGCGACCAGGCTATGGCTACCCCGGCGGATCGCCGGACCCGCATTGGCTCGAACGCCCTGGCGGCCGTCTGGCGGAAATTCCGCCGACCACGCTCCACTGGTGCGGGATGCGGTTGCCCGCTGCCGGCGGTGCGTACTTCCGTCTGCTCCCGTACAGCGTCGTCCGCGCTGCGTTCCGCCAGGCCGAGCGCCGCGGTGTGCCCGGCACTTTTTACATCCATCCGTGGGAAGTCGACCCGGCACAGCCGCGGCTCGCCGTTCCGTGGCCTGTTCGCGTGCGGCACTACGGGGGCCTGCGGCGAACGGCGCCGCGCCTGGGGCGGCTGCTGAGCGAGTTTCGCTTCACTACGGTGCGCGCCACGTTCGACGCGCTCTCAGCCTAGGAGCGTCAGATGACTGCCGCGATCCGCGCAAGTGGTGCTCGCCACCCCCACCCCATGGCGCTTTCCGTCGAGCGCTTTGCGGGACCTGTGACCGAGTGGGATGCGTGCGTCCAGGCTGGCGCGGGATGGACGCACTTCCAGCGGTGGGGTTGGAAGGCCGTGATCGAACAGGTCTTTGGGCACGAGTGCCTGTACTTCGCGGCCCGAGACAATGCCGGGCGCGTGGCAGGTGTGCTACCCCTCGTGCACGCCAAGAGCCGCATCTTCGGGGACTACCTCGTCTCGATGCCGTTTGTGAACTACGGCGGACCGCTCGGCAGCGAGCCGGCCGTGCAGGCGCTCGTCGCACACGCGGTCGGCGTGGCGCGATCGCGCAGGGTCGATCTACTCGAGCTGCGCAGTCGGGAACAGCTCACGGTGGACCTGCCGGTTTCCCACCGCAAGATCACGTGCGTCCTGGATCTGTCGCCGGGCGATCCGGAGGAAGTGTGGCAGGGCCTGAATTCGAACGTCCGAAGGAAGGTGCGCCGCGCTCAGAAGGAGGGCGTGAGCGTTAGGTTCGGACTCGATCAGGCCGGCGCCTTTTACCAAGTGTTCTCGCGCCATATGCGCGACCTCGGCACGCCGACGCTGCCGCAGCGCTTCTTCGAGACTCTCGCCGAGCAGTTTCCGGAGGATGCCTGGTTCGGTTGCGCGTACTACCACGGGCGGCCGGTCGCTGGTGGCTGTGGATTCCAATGGGCGGACGAGTTCGAGCTGACGTGGGTGTCAGCCCTACAGGAGTATCACCGCATCTACGCCAACATGCAGCTGTACTGGGCGTTTATCGAGCGGGCGGCGAACGCGACGCAGCGCGTGTTCAATTTCGGACGGTGTACTCCCGGCGGCGGCACGCATCATTTCAAGCAGCAGTGGGGCTCCCGCGACGTTCCCCTCATGTGGTACCAACACGTCGCGGGTCGCCGCGACGCGACACCCTCACCTCACGAGCGCGCGTTTGCGTGGGGACCGTTCGTCTGGAAACGGCTGCCGCTGCGCGTTGCGAATGCCCTCGGCCCCACGATCGTGCGGCTGATTCCCTAGCAGCTTCGCGTAAAGCGGCATGTAGCGGTCCATCATGCTGGTGAGCGTGTACTCTTTGGTTGCGCGCGCCTCTGCCGCGGCGCTCAACCGGCGAGCTTGCGATCGATCGTCGAGGACACCGGCCAATGCGCTGGCGAGGGCCGCCGCGTCTCCGGGCGGCACCAGCACACCCGCCCGCCCACCGTCGAGTACTGTGGGAACTTCGCCCACCGCGGCGGCTACGATAGGCCGTTGGGCGAGCATCGCCTCGAGCAGCGCCAGCGGGACTCCCTCGGAGAGCGACGGTAGCACGAACACATCGGCGCCTGCCAGCACATTCCCGATGTCTGACCGAAGCCCCAGTAGGTGGAAACGGTCGCCCACTTGCCGTGCCTGGGCACGTGCCCGCAGCCGATCCTCCAGCTCCCCCCGGCCTGCGACAGCCACGTGCAGGCGCGGATACCGCGTCGCGAGCAGCGCCAACGCTTCGAGGAGGTAGCCGTGGCCCTTGACCGGATACAAGTTGCCGACCGCCACGACGAGCTGATCGGCGCTTCCCAATCGTAGCTCGTCTCGCAACGAGGACTCGACGGGCGGCGCGGGGCGCACGCCGTTCGGGATTGTGACGATCCGAGACGCTGGAATCCAGAGATCCTGGCTGAGGTGTCGCCGCAGGGTCTGGGATACAGTGACGACCGATCCGCTTAGGAGGGTGGCGAGACGGAGCGCGACGCGCCGCCGCAACCGGCCGGCGTAGTAGCGGCTGCCGTGCAACGTGAACAGATGGGGGATTCCGGCCCGGTGTGCCGCCCAGGCGCCGCACACCGCCATCGTGAATTCATGACTGTGGGCCAGCATGACGCGGTGTCGTCGGAATGTATCGGCCAGCCAACTCGCGAACGCCCGTGAGAACGGGCGATCGAGAGAACATAGCTCCACCTGGACGCCGGTACCGCTGAGCTCCCGCGCCAGCCATCCCTCTCCCCCGGCTGGTGCAATGACTACGTTTTCGCTGCCGGCGGCCTGCAGCTCAGCAGCGACGCTGGCCAGCATCCGCTCGGCACCGCCCGGGCCGTCCGACTCGATCAGGTGGGCAATGCGTACGCCACGCCAGCGAGCGATCTGGCCGGGCGTCATGAGGCGTACCGGCAGCTCAGCACGACGCCGCGGCTGGCAAGGTGACGAGCCAGCGTCGTCACGCCTGCGAGCCGCAGCGTGTTATAGCAGAGCGACGTTAACCTCAAGGTCCTCCCACGGTCGGAGGAGCGGTCACAGTAACAGCACCTTCACGACCTTCGTGTCCGATCCTGACGCGCCGTGACTGTCTCGCACCGTGACCGTCACCGTGAAGTTGCGTGGCAAGACTACGATATACGTGTGCCCCTTGGACATCGCGGCCTGGCTGCTGGCGGTGCCAGTCGACGTTGAACCGTCCCCCCAGTTGATCGTGTACGACCACGGCCCGTCGTTATCGGGGTCGCTGAAACTCCAGTTGAGCGTGTAGAGCAACCCAGTAAGCGCCGTCTGATCCGGTCCCGCGTTGACCGTCG
>Ga0193711_1000161_pt1 | contig 11277 bp, 13 predicted proteins | sample H3m2metaG_FD_144922 | JGI IMG/M metagenome (GOLD analysis project Ga0193711, IMG submission 144922) | Soil microbial communities from a riparian zone of the East river system, Colorado, United States - H3m2 | ecosystem: Environmental > Terrestrial > Soil > Riparian zone | place: USA: East River...
GGGGGATCATCTAAATGAAAAGGTCCATCTGATGAAAAAAGATTTCTAGTATTTTTCACATAGTATTTCTTGTTACTTTTACTCGCCCATAATCTGCACAATGACATTTCGGTTCCTCGGTCTCGTATCCATTTCTAGTATGACTATTTGCTGCCACGTTCCCAATGTCAATTTGCCCTGCAGTATTGGAATAGTTAGGCTTGGCCCTATTAATGATGCTCGGACATGCGAGTGACCATTCCCATCATGCCATGTGCTATCATGTTTATATTCTATATTTTTTGGTACAATCCTAGACAACATCGCAGGAAAATCATGAATAAGTCCTGGTTCATATTCAATAGTAGTTATTCCGGCCGTGGATCCTGAAACAAAAACAATGACAATCCCCTTTTCAGTATTGCTCTCTTTTACTATATTTGATAACTGTTGCGTAATATCAATTACATCATTCTCACCTTCAGAATGTATCTGAATTGTTCTGGTTACAACATTCATATGATAAATTGTACCCTACTCTACTATCTGCTTTTCTAAGTTTACTTGAATCATGTTGACAAGTGGGCTTTGATTTCTTTTATCATTAACTTCAAATGGCTTCATGGAATTCGTATTCGAATGCAAATTCACCTATATTTCATATCATACCATTTGCATCTTTATTTTTCAAGTAATAATAAATAGTATGAACGACAAAATAACTTATGAGTCAAATAAAAAAAATTCCAGAAGGATATCATTCAATAACTCCTGATTTGATTGTGAAAGATGGGAATGCGGCAATTGAATTCTATAAGAAGGGATTTGATGTAGAAGAGCGACATCGGATGAAAAGTCCCGACGGCAGGGTCGCGCATGCTGAATTAAAGTTAGGTGATTCTATCTTTATGTTGTCAGATGAATACGCGGGGATGAAATGTCATTCACCCAATTCAATTAGTGGAAGTCCAGTTTCCATGTATGTCTATGTTGAAGATGTTGACGAACTTTTCAATAAAACTGTCTCTGCAGACGCTAAAGTTCTGGACCCTGTGAAGGATCAATTCTGGGGCGATCGTCATGGACGACTAGAAGATCCATTTGGACATCTCTGGTCAATAGCGACTCACATAAAAGACCTCTCAGAAGAGGAAATGAAAATAGCAGCAGAAGCGGCTTTTTCTCAAATGTCAAACTAAATTTCCATTTTATTCATTTTTACCCATTGTTTCAATATTTAGGATTCATTAGGAAAGTACAATATAGACAAATAATACCCTTGTGTTGCCAATATTCCAATCATTTTGTAATTGCTATTTGGTAACAAAAACATAGACTTTATACTATATATTGATGATGCATTAATCTGATAGTGCTAATGTAAATAGGTGGAAAATGTGGTTGATATTCTAATTAATTTTGCAGGTGACGTATTTCTTGCTGAAGCCGTTAAAGATTACTTATCGTCTAAGGGAATTATCTTAGACATACATATGACGCCCAACAGAGACGAAATAAGCATATCAATACAAGAAAATAATATACGAAAAGGAAATATGCTGATTAAAGAAATTCTGCGAAACTATTTGGACGAACATAATCTGACAAAGTATAATGTCACCGAATTTGAGAATATCCTCACTGTGGGAATTCCAAAGGAGATCGAAGACATCTCAAATCTTCTGATGTGTGAGATATGTGGATGGAGAGTAAACACAGAAGAGGAATTACTTATCCATAGAAGGACACATTGGATTTAAAAATATAATGAGCCTTAGAATAATAATAACATATACTTAATATCATGGCAATTTGTGCCTTTTATTAATGAAATTAGCGATGCTTGTGATTTTTCTTTGTATCGGAATATTTTATTCTTTATTGATTTTATTGATTGCCTTCTTCCCATTGTATTCAAATGTGCTTTTCATCTTGTCTCATGTTGTATACGATCCTCTCCACTTGTTGTCTAAAAACATAGATCACCAAGAAATAATACTGGAAACAAATGCTCAAAGCGGTATTAAAAATGGGAATAATAGTTTGACCACTTCAAGACAATTAAACACAGAAGATATAACTGTTGGTCTATGGACGCCTATGAACAATAGTTTTGCTCTTCAGCATCTAGAAGGCGAGAAGCAGAAAAAGGCAATAGATACACTTCTCAATAAAGGTTATCAGGAATTTTATTACGTCATGAATAACTTTGAAGATCCCAAATCTCTGAAATTGACAGAATCGTTACTAAAGACAGCTAATAAAACGAATCTAAAAATAATAATCATACTCCTTCCTCCGTCTGAAGGTGGATCGGATACAAGTTACGATTGGGACGGATGGATAAGATACTTTAATTCTCTTGAAAAGAAATATCCATCATCATTTGAGGGTTTTACAATAGATGATTTTAACTGGATAAGTACGAAAACTAACACTAAATTCAAGAACAATATAGATTTTATGGAATATACCATGCTCTCCAAATCTCTTGAGCACAAAAGTAAGAACGTAAAGTTTTATCCAACAATTTATTTTGAAGGGAAAAAAACTGGAATAATTGTAAAGAAATACAATAATTTTATTGATGGTTTAGTTGTGGCCAGTGGGTGTTACTATAATGTATCAATTTTAGAAAGGCAACTAGATATGTTCTCAGAAATTTTCAAAAAGCCGATGAGGTATATCGTATATCCTACTATAACTTATAACTATTCGAGACTTGATTATAGTCCTCCTACGGACCGGCTTATAATGGCGACCTTATCAATAGCATCAAAATCTTCTCACGGATTGATAGTTTGGCGTGATCTAGATAATCCTGTAATACAGGAACACATGAGATACAGACATGATAAACAATATCTCCTGGATATCTCAAATTCTAAACAAGATCAAATTAAAGAAGAGATGATGGATACAAATGGCAAGTCTAAGATTAGCAAATTACATACTGGCTGTAGTAATTGGGCTAAGAAGTATACTGCAGCATATGATAAATGGATAAATTTGCCAGAAGGGGAAGAAGATGATAAATGGAAAAAAACGATTCTATACTAATTCGATCAAAACCAGTCAATTTATATTTACCAAATCAAGGAATGTTTGAACGAAACTACATTAGATAAGACGATGATGCAAATTGAATTTAAAAAATTACTAATCAATCCAAATATTCTATCGCTTTTTTCTCTCCTTGACTAATTAGTTCCTTTATTGTCTCTACAGAAAAATCAGCGTTTTGTAGAGGATAAGGACTTTCTGGAATAATTCTAGTAATTCTTTTTATTTTTAGAATCTTTGCTCCGTGCTTTTCAACCAGTGCATAGTGTTCCTTATTAATATACTCTATTTTTTCTTTCCCTATTTTTGTTTGATCTATATCCTGGACTATATCATACAGTGCTTCAATTAAATTTACATGTCTTGTTATAAGTCTAGACATTTTCTCGAGACTTTCTGTCTTATCGCTAAACATTATATCTTTGGCCCTTGACCTGACCTCACTCATATTTGCAGGCAGTTTTTCTATTTTTCTCGGATAGTTTTCCACGACAAAGATGTTTTTATTCTTACTCGGAGATGCGACCATTACCTCGCGTATCGGCGTATTGCTTAATAAGGAACCGTCCCAAGCAAATTTGCCATCGCTTATTTTCACCCACGGAAATCCATATTGTGGGTATCCGATAGTGGCAAGCAGGTGCTTCATCTCGATAGACCTCTTGTAACTATCAAAGATAAGCGGTTCTGCACTAAGAACATCAACTGCAGTAACAATAAGTCTAGTATTGCTGTTACTATTACCTTCACTAGTATTATTCTGTTGGCTTCTTGGAGAAAGTTTCTTAAAATCGATGTACTTTTCTAAGGTCTTACTTAGGACGGAATTGTCATAAATATAGGTCCACTTCCAAGGAGGTTGATAATATTGCTCTATTTGTGAACTATCTAGATTGGAAATATTAAAGTTAAGCCACCTTGGTATAAAGAAACCCGGAACTCCATAAAATGCTGCATTTAGTGATGCTGCAGGCGATCTCTTCAATTTCGTTTGATATTTTTGATAGTCAAAGTCAAAGGTGAAAATATCAGGGATTATATTGTAACTGCTTTCTGCCAAATCCAACCAAAAATTCTCCAAGTCTATTTCAGGTCTATCACTATTGCTGCCAGCAGCAATTGCACCATTGATACCACCTATTGATGTTCCCGCTATTATGTCAAGTTTCATATTTTTTTTCGCAAATCCTTTAAAAACTCCACACGCAAAAGCTCCTAAGGAGCCGCCGCCTTGCAGTATCAATACGTTTTCTACACCTTTCTCATGCTTGTGATTGGCCAATACATCTTATTGTATTACAAATAATCTTAACGTTTCTTTTTCAAAAATTTCGTAATGTGGCAAGTGATGTGCAAATCTGACATGACATTCAAAAAACATTCGTTACGCAATAAACAATGTACATCAATAGTAAATTATGGTAACTGTACTTTCCGATTGTGTTGGCCATGAACTGAGATCAATCAACTATTAAAACAATGTTGCCCATGTTGTTTTGATGAATAAAGAACTAATTATAGGATCCATGATTTTCGTATTAGCGATTGCATTAATTTATATGCCAACAGGATACGCGCAAAATCTAACAACAAATGCCTCAAATGCTGCAGGTAATATGACAGCTTCAGCCAACCAGACTGCTTCCGAACTCGGACAAAACGCTTCATCAGCTGTTAACAAAACAGGTGAATCTTTAGCAAAAATAGGAAAAAATGCTACTGAAATTGGTGGAGATATACTCAACAAGACTGGTGAGACTGCTAAGAAAATCGGCGAAGGCGCAGCAGGAGTGCTTGGTAACTTAACAGGAGAGATAAAACAAGGATTAAGCGGCAACAGTAGTAAATAGACAAAATTTTATGATTTTTTGGGCTGGCTTGCTGATATCTGAAATTCGCATTTAGATATCAGTATTAAATCAGCAACATTATGCTATAGATTCTAAACTTAAGAATTAAAACTCAAGTAATGTATCAAATTGTTTCAATTGTTTCTCCCTCTAGGATATTAATAAAAAATATATTAATTACAGTATTACTAGATACTAGATAACGATGACTAATAAACTCCTTAGTGGATGTCATTCTTTTTTCTGGTAGATATAGATGTCACAAAATAAACAAAATACTACAAAGTCCTCGAAGAATATATTGGTACGTAATATGAATACAATAAACTCTAATGAAATAATCCTAGTATTAAATCCGAATTCTCAAGGAGGTAACACGGGGAAAAACTGGATTGAGATCTATACCAAGGTTAAGGATTTTTTACCTAAAGATCACAAAATTATTTTTACTAAAAAAACGAATGATGGTATATTAGTCACTCGTAAGTTACTTAGAAAAGGATATAGAAATATTGCTGCTATCGGCGGAGATGGCACCATTAATGAGGTTGCAAATGGCTTTTTTGATCTTAAATTACATGACAAACATTCCAAAGATTTCGGGAAAATAAATTTTGACTCTAAATTAAAACAAATAAACCCAAATGGAATTATGTACATTGTTCCGTCAGGAAGTCGAAATGTGATGGCAAGATCTCTTGAGCTAAAACATCAGGGCCCCGAATCCTTGATGCGGATTAAACAGATGAAGAAACGTAAGATGGATGTTATAGCAGCTATTATAACTGATAAGGATGACCCGACTATATTTCATAACAGAATTATAATGAATGCAGCAGAGATTGGTGTCGGAGCTGAAATCATAGACAGATCCAAGAAAGTGAGAGGAAAAATAAATAATCGTTTTGTATCTACCATAGCAAGCATAATTGCTACTCTTCCAGCATATAGTAGTAATGAGTGTGACATAATCATTGACAAGCATAAGAAAATCTCTACAAAAATGACAATGGGCATAGTTGCCAATGGTCGTTTCCTAGGTGGGGGTTTCAAAGCGGCTCCTCGTGCAAGATTCTCCGATGGTCTACTGGATATTATTATATTAAAAAACTCGGGCAGTTTCAAAATGATTGATAAACTAATAGAATTAAAGGGAACAAGTAGTTATAAATATGAAGAGGATATTCTTTATTATCAAGCTTCAGAAGTGAAGATTTTACCAAAAGAGAGTGAGGTTACTGTTACTATAGATGGGGAACCAATAGGAAGGCTCCCAGCCTTTTTCAAAAGTTATCCTAACGCCTTGACCATAAAGAGTGAGGCATCTTCAGTACGGATCTAGATATTTTTGTCGGGTAAGAGCGCGCAAATATTGTAGAATTAAAGATAAATGTTTGTTACTGATGCGTGCATTAGATTATTACTTGATATTTTTTGACAATTTTCGTGCAGTCTTTTTTCGTTCGTCTTCATCTTTCTGAATTTCGGAATGATCTTCTGGAATGTCCAGAGGTTCTTCTCCAAATTGTCCACTAGTTGCGTCGTTAAGTGCCTGATCCCGTTTAAACGGATTCTTCTTTTCTGTACTCAATGTTATTATTTATTCAATATGCTTATTATGAATTACAATAAATACTGATTTTATGAATTTAAACTACTCACAATTTTTGATACTACGTTTTCCTTCCCTAAAATAGGTGTAAATTCAAAATAGAGGTAGTCGGAATCGCATTGTTAGTGGGATTAGGAATTGAATAGGTACTATATTGCAACATTAATACTCACTTCAAGAGCGTCTTTAATTTTTTTATTGAACTCGAGGGTGGTCTTTGTAGTACGACTGATATAGTTACATGAATTCCTGACATAATCCAGATAATCTTTCATTTCATCCTCATATATTATCACATTGTCTGCTACTACTACTGCTCTTTTATTCAGCAGACCATATTGTTCAATAAGTTGGAGATATTTTAGATATTCGCTCTTAGTAGCATCCAGGAAAACCATGTCGAATTTGTATTTAGACTTGAGTTTTGGGATCTCTTTCAAAGCATCACCATTGATTAGATGTATTTTATCAGATAGTCCAGAATTTTCTATGTTGCTTCTTGCAATCTGTGCCATCTCCCCATCTTTCTCCAAAGTAAAAAGAATGGGTTCGCTTGAATTATTTTCAAAATCAATATTCAATTTCTCTTTTCCTGCTTTCTGAATTAAAATATTAATTGTTATTAAAATCGCCGAATATCCGTGCAACGTTCCGATTTCAAGCGCTTTTTCAGGCTTATGTTCTTTGATGATATTTTTCATAATTTTTCCTTTAATAGGACCTATTGAAGGAAGAAATTCCTTTTTCGCCATTTTTTCGATATCTTGCAGCACCTTCGCCACTGTATTTTCTAGATTGTTGGACCTGCTTTTACTTTTCAAGTTTTGTTATTACTTTAATTACCTTGGTATAAGAAAATTTCTACAAATACAATAATCGTAGTCTGCTAACAAAAATTCAATTTCTATTCAATGCAGTATATTTTCCTAGAAAAGAGTTATTAAAAATAGTGTCAATATTCTATTATGAGTAAACAATCAAACGTGGATTTAAGTGACCCTCGGATTAGAAGTCTTTTTGAAGGTAAGAATCTTGCCTTTTTATCTTCATTAATGAAAGATGGCTCTCCGCATGTTACTCCAGTTTGGGTTGATATTGAAGACGGTAATATACTTGTAAACACTGCATTAGGTAGAGTAAAACAGAGGAATATTTCGCGAGATCCAAGAGTAGCCTTGTCAATAATTGATCAAAATAATCAATATGAAATGGTTACTCTTAGAGGTAAGGTAACTGAGCAAATTACTGGAGACAGAGCTGAAAAACATATTGATAAGCTTGCTAAAAAATATATTGGCAAGGATAAATATCCATGGAGATCAAAAGCAGAAAAAAGGGTTATTTTAAAGATAAAACCAGGGAAAGTATTTCACATGAATTAGCATTCAATTTATATAGCTCTAAGGCTTCGAAATTGAAATCGTTATATTCTATATTGGATTATCTATACTACCATGTCATCAGAAAATCAGGAAAAATGCGCAGCATGCGGAATGACATTCAGTAATCAGGACGAATTGAAGAAACATATGTTAGAATTACATCGAGAATAATCTCATCAGAGTAATTCAGTCGGATGTAATTTTGGAACACATGTTGAGGAATTGATCTAAGCAAGCTCGTAGATTGGTGGAGATATTTTTTCTTCCATAGCACTCAGAATCTGGTCGATACAGTCGTGACTAATAATTGATGGAATTGACACCCTAAGTTCTACTGGGACCAAATTATTAATGTATTTTAATAGCTGCCATCTTCTTCCGATGTCTTTCTCTTCCCGGCTGATATTTATTAGATTGATAAGTTGTTTACTGTTTTTTAGCATCGTAATACTATGAATTTACAGATTTATGAGCTTTAGCTAGCAATTTCTTCTACAATTGTTCTGTATCATAAATATTAGAAATTTATAGATACTTTTTAGCACGGTTATTTGCTTTGCTTTTTATTTGAGAAATTTAATTCTCTGTTCTGTATTCTATAGACATTTTAAAACCAGTTCATAGTTCGTTTTTAATAATATACACTAATTCTAGATCAAACATAAATGTAATAATGACAATTACTTATTATGGACTGCGATTTTTGTAGAAAAGAGTGTGAAAAGTATAAATCATTTTACTCTCCTTCTGGTGCAGATCCACGTGAATACCATATATGCATAGATTGCATTAAAAGTTGGCTAAGAGAAGTAGAACAATGAAAGCATTGTTGGTAATATACATCAACTAAAAGTTGAGTCAGCTTTACGCAAACTAATTGCGGGTATAATCTTGGCTATGAGGATGATTCAATATTCTATTGCGACCAACTATTCGAAACTTGTACTGATCGCCGTACAGGCCAGAATAAAAGTGAGCATAACTTTTGGCAGCAGTAAATGTAGTGAAATTGGTTCTTAGCCCATCTACGGCTGTCTTATTACCATAGACGTCTTCAATCTCGATAACGTAGAATTTAGGTAACTTCTTAAATTGCTTGATTGTCATGTACATTATAATTAGGAAGAATGCTACCACGGTAAGAACCATAAGTAAATGTTCAAAAACCTTTACAAATTCTAAAATGTTATTTATTACGTTCTGCTCAAACCATTTTGAAGATAATGATAATAATCTAATAGCTACGACTACTAAATAGTCAATCACTTCATCCGCCCCCAATTGGCATTTACAGTCACAAGAATATATCTACCTAGCTCTTTAAAAGACTATCTATGGATATTAAAGGACAATTCTGATTTTATTTACTATTTTCTAAATTCGTGTTACGCTACCGTTAATATTTAAGTTCTATTTACAGTATCAATTCAAAATTCAAACCTAACCACCTTGTGTCAAAACTTGAATGAATTTCTACATAAAAGAAAAAATTTGAGAATGTGGACCTAGTTTGAGTTTAGATCTTTTCTAATTATTGCCCTTTAACAGATTTATTGCTTCAACTAGTTTTGCATCAGTAGCATTAACGTGTATATCCAATTCTGATTGTTGCACCTTATCTTTTATCAAATCCCGCAATTCTTCTCTCATCTTATGTTCAATATCCTCCATGAAAGCATGAGAGCTTTTTTTCTCAAGTTCTTCTTCTACATGCTCGAAATTGTCTAGATAAGCCTCAATTGCTAATTCCTCTGCACCTGTGTAATTACTATTCTTATATTCAACTGATGTTTGATTCAACAAACTTCTGGCGTTCTCCAAGTAGTCGACAAATTTATTTGGCTCACCTTCAGTCACAGTTACTTCTTTTTCCTGTGCATACCCCATTTGCATTCCAGATACGGACATAGGCATGATGATAGCAGCTATCAAGATGCTCCATTTTAAATTGATTTTTTCCATTGTTAGGTCGCCCTAATTAAATTTCACGAAATATTTAAACGGTGTTGGGAGGACAGAATATGGGTTGCTTCTATGACATTATGCTGTTTTAAGAAAAATCAACAATTCTAATACTTTTTATGTCTAAGACATAAAAAAATAATCTTAATAAAAAATGAAAATGGCATATTCCATTGCTTCAATTACGAGAACAGCCTTTTCAAATCCATTATATGTGGCTATTGCCTCAGTAGCAGGCCTTATTTTTTGGATAGTAACAAACACATTTGATAATTTCCTCTTTTTTTCACCTTATCTGACATTCTATGTTCCTAATGATATGATTGAAGCGTTTATCTTAACTTGTATTAATTCAGTTCTAGTAGCAATCTTGGTAAACTTTAATCTGTATATAATAAGGAATCTGAAATTAAAGTTAAGTAAGTGTTCTTTCTAGTACATGTGCAAGTTGTTCCACTTTTGGATTCACACTTGCTTCAACGTTTGGTGGACTAGGCTTTTTAGCATCTAATTTTCTGTCAAGCAATCAGATATCATTGAGAGGAATATCCACAATCGTTTTGATGTTCTCAATTTGTACTTGTTATATTAAGACTCGGAATAGCTGTAAGTTATCAAGTCAAAGTCAAGTTCAAGGTGATGGAGGAAACTCGTCCTCACAGTAATTGTATATATTCATTCTTTCTAGTCCTCTAGTCTGTAATCTATCTACCATATTGATTAGCATTAATCAATTATTCGATCTGCAAAAACGATTATTCATCGTATCAACCTTGATTTTATTGATTTAGATATCAGAAAAAGAAAAAAGGATTTTGAGTATTTTATTACACGAGTATTTTGTACATACGTTACTTTATATGGTCACTTATCCAGTCATGTTACCAGTCATGTTGCTGGCCATTCCAGTCATGTTACCAGTCATGTTGCTGGCCATTCCAGTCATGTTTTCAGCAAATACACCAGTACCAATCATAGGTACTAGTAACATGCTTAAAGCCAACGTGATTGCTAATGACAAAATAAAAATTCTAGCCATTTTTATGAGAAACAATGTTACTTTATTTAAATATTTTCTTGAGCTTTCATGATAAAAACAATAAAATAATTTACCGATAAAATTAATAAAAAACCAATGAATTACACCATTTATTTCAAATTATAAAATTAATAGTAAATAATGGAAATTTTTTCCCTTCAGCTTATACTAAGATATTACCATATTTACAGTGATAATACTATTGATATTTTTGACTTCAGATGAAATTAATACGAAAAAGTTGTCACATCAGCGAATATGATTCAAATTCCTTAATTGAAAATTTTGATCGCCTTAATCACTTAAATTTGACCAAATATTATGACATATTGTCTCATGAACACCGCATTTTCCTATGGATTGTTGTCTATCAGGATTATGGCGGGTATT
>Ga0193711_1000162_pt1 | contig 11260 bp, 9 predicted proteins | sample H3m2metaG_FD_144922 | JGI IMG/M metagenome (GOLD analysis project Ga0193711, IMG submission 144922) | Soil microbial communities from a riparian zone of the East river system, Colorado, United States - H3m2 | ecosystem: Environmental > Terrestrial > Soil > Riparian zone | place: USA: East River...
CGTCAAACATGCCAAGCAGCTGATGGACAAGGCGGTTGAAGCCGTCAAACGGGAGTTTTCGACCGTTCGCACCGGCAAAGCGACGACCGCGTTACTCGATCTCGTGCGCGTCGAGGCGTACGGAAACGAAATGCCGCTGACGCAGGTGGCGAGTGTCGCGGCGCCGGAGCCCAAGCTGCTGACGGTGCAGCCCTGGGACAAAGGTCTCCTGAAGGCGGTGGAGAAGGGCATTCTCGCGTCCGATCTCGGGCTCACGCCGTCGAATGACGGCAACATCATCCGCATTCCGATTCCGCCGCTGACCGAGGACCGCCGCAAAGAGCTGGTCAAAGTCGTGCACAAGTTCGCGGAGGAAGGCCGCGTCGCCATCCGGCATGCGCGCACCGAGACGATGAACCGGATCAAGAAGACCGAGCACGTCTCCTCCGACGACCAGAAGCACACCGAAAAAGACGTGCAGAAGACGCACGACGAGCATCTCAAGGCGGTCGATGCCGCGGTGAAAGCCAAAGAAGCGGAGATCATGGAAGTCTGATGTTGACCGGGCCCCCACCGATTCCCCGCCACGTGGCGATCATCATGGACGGCAACGGCCGCTGGGCGAGCGAGCGCCGGCTGCCGCGGCCGTTCGGCCACCGGGCCGGCATGAAGGCCGTGCGCGAGGCGGTGGAAGGAGCGATCGACGCGGGCGTCGAGGTGCTGACGCTGTTCGCGTTCTCCGAGGAGAACTGGAACCGTCCGGCCACCGAAATCTCGGCTTTGATGGATTTGCTCGAAGAGTACATCGCCAAGGAAGTCGCCGAGCTGAAGGGCCAGGGCGTGCGCGTGCATGTCCTCGGCGATCGCACTCGGCTGACGCCGGGGGGTCGGGCGGCGGTCGAGCGCGTGGAGTGTGAGACGGCGGGGAACCAGAAACTGTCGCTCAATCTCTGCATCTCGTACTCGTCGCGCGCGGAGATCGCGCGCGCCGCCAGGCTGCTCGCGGAAGAAGTGCTCAAGGGCACGAAGCAGCTCGAAGACATCGACGAAGAGGCGATCCGCGCCAAGCTCTACACGGCGTCATGGAGCGACCCGGATCTGCTGATCCGGACCTCCGGCGAGCAGCGCCTCTCGAACTTCCTGCTGTGGCAGCTGGCCTATGCCGAGTTGTACATCACTCCGGTGCTGTGGCCGGACTTCGACCGGCGCACCCTCCTCGACGCGATCCTCGATTATCAGCGCCGCGATCGGCGCTTTGGAAAAGTCACCGCGTCTTGATGCCATCGCAAAATCTGGTGCAGCGCATTGCCGTGGCCGTCGTGGCCATTCCCGTCGTCGTCGGCATCATCTGGCTGGGTGGCTGGACGCTCGCGGCGACGCTGGCAGTGCTCGGGGTCCTCGGTGCGCGAGAGATCTACGATTTCGGACGCCGCCAGGGCATCGAACCGCTGGAGCGCACCGGATGGCTGGCGGCGGCTGCCATCCCCCTGCTGGCCTACTGGGCGAAAGCTCCCAATGTTTTTCTCGGCGCGGTCTGGTTGATGTTCACGCTGACGGTGGCGATGGCGCGGCGCGGGCCGAGCGGGCGGCCGCTGACGAGCGTCTCGATCACCATGTTCGGCTGCCTGTACGCTTCGGGGATGCTCGCGTTTCTAATCGCGATCCGGCACGGCAGCACCGCGGCGACGCGTCCGATGGCTTCCGTCCTCCTCACACTGTTCCCGCTCGTGATCACGTGGATTTGCGACACCGCCGCCATGGCAGTAGGAACGGCCGTCGGTGGCCCCAAGCTGGCACCCGTCCTGTCGCCCAAGAAGACGAATGCGGGTGCCGTTGGCGGGACGATCGCCGGGGTGATCGCGGCACTCGCCCTCGGTACACTCGTACTGAATCGTCAGGGATGGAGCTTCACCCCCGGCCAGCTGTTGCTGTTTGGTCTCGCCGTCTCCATTGTCGGACAGATCGGCGATGTTGCCGAATCGCTGTTCAAGCGGGAAGCCGGCCTGAAAGACTCCTCGGCGCTGATTCCCGGCCACGGCGGTGTGCTCGACCGGCTTGATTCCTTGTACTTCGTGATTCCCACGGCGGCGGGTTTGTATCGCATGTTCGGAGTGATATGAGTGTCGGCGTCGCAGTCCTCGGATCCACCGGGTCGATCGGGAGATCGACGCTCCAGGTGCTTTCTCGCCAACGGGACAGATTCCGTGTTGTCGCGCTCACTGGGCACTCAAACAGCGATTTGCTCGCCGAGCAAGCCAAGGAATGGAAGCCGGCATTCGTTGGGTTAGCTAACGGCGGCGGTGCGGCATGTCTCGTAGAGGCCGCCACGCATCCTGATGTCCAGATCGTTGTGAACGGCATCGTCGGGGCGGCGGGACTCGAGGCGACGCTGGCGGCGTTGCGCGCGGGCAAACGCGTCGCCCTCGCCAACAAGGAAACGCTGGTGATGGCCGGCGAGCTGGTCGCCCAGGCGGCACGCGAGGGCGGCGGCGAGATCGTCCCCGTCGACTCCGAGCACAGCGCGGTCCTGCAATGCGTGGCGGGCCGCCGGCCGACCGAGCTCGCGCGGCTCATTCTCACCGCGTCGGGCGGTCCATTCCGCACCTGGGGAGCCGAGCGCGTGGCGAGCGCCACGGTGGCCGAGGCGCTGAAGCATCCGACGTGGACGATGGGCAAGAAGATCACGGTCGACTCGGCGACCCTCGTCAACAAGGCCCTCGAGGTAATCGAGGCTCACTTCTTATTCGACGTGGAGTATGATCAAGTGGAGGTTGTGATTCATCCGCAATCGGTGATCCACGGTTTCGCCGAGTTCGTGGACGGCTCGGTCCTGGCGCAGGTTGGATTCCCCACGATGGAGCTGCCGATCCTCTACGCGCTCACCTATCCCGACCGCGTACCGGATCAGGGCGTGCGTCGCTTCGACCCCGTCGCGGCGGGTACGCTCACGTTCGAGGCGCTGCAGCCGGAGCGGTTCCCGGCCTATGTCGTCGGGCGCGAGGCGGCGCGACTGGGTGGCACGGCACCGGCGCGGTTCAACGCGGCCAACGAGGTGGCCGTCCAGCTCTTCCTGGAAGAGAAGATCCCGTTTGGGCGGATAGCGGAGGTGATTGACCGGGTTTTGGGACTGGGGGCTGGGGGTTTGGGCGGAACATCGCTCGAGGAAGTGCTGGCGGCGGACGCCGAGGCGCGTCGGCAGGCGCACGAGGTCGCATGCTCCTGACGATTCTTTCGCTCATCGTCGTACTGGGCGTGCTGATCTCGGTGCACGAGTTCGGCCACTTTATCGTCGCCAAGGCCGTCGGCATTCAGGTGCTGCGATTCTCCCTGGGATTCGGCCGGCCGCTGATTTCCTGGCGCCGCGGGGAGACGGAGTATTGGATCGCCTGGATTCCGTTGGGCGGCTACGTGAAGATGGCCGGGCTGGAAGAGGAGGGGATGGTCGGCGAGTTGGAGGGCGGTAAGGCGGATGCCGCCATCGATCCTGAGCGCACCTTCGACAAGAAACCGCTGTGGGCGCGGATGGCGGTGATTCTGGCCGGCGTGACGATGAACCTGTTCCTGGCCTTTGTGATTTACACCGGCCTCATCGCGGTCGCAGGCGAGGCGCGTCCGGCTCTGACGCCCGTCGATTCCGTGGACGCAGCGCGCTTACCGCCGGGAGCGGAAGGACTCGCCACATTGCATCGTGGCGATCGCATCGTCCGCGTGAACGGCGATTCGCTCAAGACCTGGGACGATCTCGACGAGAAGATCGTGAATGGTCCGGAAGAGCTGCGGTTCGAGGTCGCCGGACGTCCCGAGCCGATCGTGATCCGAGTCGCGCGCGACACCGCCGCCCGGCACCCGCTCGCGCGTGCCATTCTCCCGCTCTTCCCGGCGCGTATCGGCCCGTTGCTGATCGGCCTGCCGGCGCAGCGTGCAGGGCTCCACGGCGGCGACGTGGTCGTGAAGATCGACGACGACACCATCGTGTCGTGGACAGACATGTTGCGCCTCATCCAGGCGAGTCCCGAGAAGCCACTCACGCTCGCAGTACTCCGCGGCGACAGCCTCATCACGATCCCCGTCACCCCGCAAGCCAAGGACTCGGCTGGTCGGCATTTCGGCATTATTGGCGCGTACCCGAACCCTCCGGTGCAGCGGGTACGCGTGGGTGTCGGAACCACCGTGTCGCTGGGCGTACGGCAGACGGCGGCGCAGATCGTCGGCGTCGTGGTGAATGTCAAACGCCTCGTGACCGGCCAGGTATCGGCGCGGGAACTAGGGGGACCGATCGCGATCGCCCAGATGTCAGGACAGGCGGCCCGATTGGGCATCGACTGGTTCTTGCAGTTCCTCGCGTTCTTCTCCGTGAGCCTCGCGGTATTGAATCTGCTTCCGATCCCCGTGCTGGATGGCGGCCACGCGATGTTCCTGATCGCCGAAGCGATCCTCCGCCGCCCTCTGTCGCCCCAGCTGCGCATGCGACTCACGCAGGTCGGCATGCTGATCGTCCTGGCGATCATGGTGCTGGCGATCTCCAACGATGTCATCCGCAACGTCCGTTAACGACGCGCTCACCGGCTATCTCGCCGGGCGAGTGACGGCAGACCGTGTCGTCGCGACGGTGGTGGCCGCGTACTACGGGGACGGGGGACGGGGGACGAGGGACGGGTTGAAGCCCGTTGTGGAAGTTATTGAGCGGGCGCATCCAGGTATTGTGGAACTCGCTGCTGCACCGGATAAGCCGGGTTTCTCAGTGCGCCTTGCAGAACGGCCATTCCCAAAGCGATTGGAAGCTGAGCTACGGCAGGCTGTCGCGTCGGTAGTTACCCGTCCCCCGTCCCCCGTCCCCCTTCCCGGTTTGTTCACCAGGATTTTCAGAGCCATCCGTAGCGTTTTCAGCGCATAAGCTTCACAACCAATCCGATCAGCAGTATCACGCCAATCCCCGCCCCAGCGACGATGAGCCAGGTCCTGCGGCCGGAGGGCGGGTCGGCCAGCGCCTCGCGCTGGGCCGTGCCCAGAGGCGCCGCGCCGAGATTCACGGTCGGGCGGCGTTTCTGCTCGACCTCCTCGAGGTCGGCACGCAGCTCCGCGGCGTCGGCGTAGCGGTCGTCGGGGTGCTTGGCCAGGCACTTCATCACGACCCGCTCGAACCGCTTCGACAGCTCCGGACGCCTGCGGCGCAGCGAGGGTGGTGGATCCTCGACGTGCATGCGCGCCAGCTCGAACCAGTCGTTCGAGCTGAACGGGACCTCGCCGATCGCGGCCTTGTAGAGCGTGATGCCCAGCGCGTAGAAGTCGACGCGCTGATCGAGGGGCCGTCCCTGTGCCTGTTCCGGTGACAGATAGTGCGGCGTGCCGATCGTCATGTTGACGCCGGTCGACGCCACGTAGCCCGAAACGGCGCGGGCAATGCCAAAGTCGGTCAGAACCGCCGCGCCGTCCGAACGAATCAGCACGTTGTCGGGCTTCAAGTCGCGGTGAATGACGCCCTGCTGGTGTGCAAACTCGAGCGCCGCGGCGATATCGTACGCCAGCCGCAGGATGTCCTCCTCGGCCAGCGGCCCCTCCCGGGCGATCCGGGCGCCGAGGCTGTCGGCGCAGAGGTCCATGGCGAAGTAGACGTGCTCGCCCGTCTTTGCGACTGAGCGAATGCGGATGATGTTGGGGTGCTCGAGCTTTGCGGCGGTCTCGCTCTCGTTGCGGAAGCGGCTCTCGAACTGGGAATCGCCGGCATAGCGGGGTTTGAGCACCTTGATCGCGACCGGGGTGCCGTCCGACCCCCGTCCCACGAACGCCCAGGCGAACCCCCCCTGGCCGAGCAGCCGCTCCAGGGTGTAGGGGCCAAGGGTCTGGCCGACGAGGTCGGTCGGGGCGTTGATCGCAGTCACTTTACAAAGGGGTGTGAGCCGGTTAACCTACGGCGCTTCCAACGATTAGGGAACTGGGACGATGTACGACAAGACGACGCCGGTCAGGAAACACGGGCTGCACGAACGCGACACCGGCTCCAGCCGGGTTCAGGTCGCGCTGCTCACCGAGCGCATCAACAGCCTCACCGAGCACTTCCGGGTCCACGCCAAGGACTACCACGGGCAACGTGGCCTGCTGCGTATGGTGCAGCGCCGCCGCAGCCTGCTGGAGTACCTGAAGCGCACCGATCTCGCGAAGTACCGGCAGCTCATCGACGAACTCGGTCTCCGACATTAGGTCGCAAGGCGTCGTGCTGGGCCGCCCCGGGAAGAGCACGCGGGGCGGAGCGCTCAGCACATTTCACATGCTCTAGACAGGCAACGCAGTGAAGCGAGTAGAAACGACATTCGCCGGCCGCACCCTGAAAATCGAATCGGGACGGCTCGCCAAGCAGGCCGCAGGCTCGTGTCTCGTGCAGTTTGGTGAAACGGTTGTGCTGGCCGCCGTCACCGTCTCCGAGAACCTCTCGAACCTCCCGTATTTTCCGCTGACCGTCGAATACCGCGAGAAGGCCTACGCCGCCGGCAAGATTCCCGGCGGCTTTTTGAAGCGCGAAGGCCGGCCCTCCGACGACGAAGTCACGTCGGCGCGCGTCATCGACCGCGGCGTGCGGCCGCTCTTTCCCGAAGGCTTCAAGAACGAAGTGCAGGTCTTCGTCTACGTGCTTTCGGCGGACCAGGAGAACGACGCCGACGTGCTGGGCGTCGTGGCCGCTTCGACCGCGCTCTCGCTCTCGAAGGTCCCATGGAACGGACCGATCGCCGCCGTGCGCATCGGCCGGGTCGAAGGCGCCTGGATTCTCAATCCGACCTTCCAGCAACTCGAGTTCTCCGACGTGGACCTGACGGTGTCGGGGTCGCATGAGTCCATCGTCATGGTCGAAGGCGGCGCGCTCGAGCTGACGGAGGCGGAGATCATCAAGGGGCTCGAAGTCGCCCACAAGGGAATCAAGGAGCTGCTCGAGGTCGCCGATCAGGTGGTCGAGGCGGTGCAGCAGCCCAAGATGGAGTGGACCAAGGCCGAACCCGCTGCGGAGCTCGTGGCTCGCGTGAAGGAGTTGGCCGAGGACAAGATCGCCGAGGCGTTGACGCTCGCCGAGAAGGCCGAGCGCACGCAGGCCCTCAGGGCCATCAAGTCCACGATCGTCGAGCAGCTGGCCGAGGAGTTCCCCGACAAGCAGCGTGACATCGCGGAAACGATCGAAGGGATCGAATACACCACGATGCGCGAGCGCGTGCTGACGGCGGGCGAGCGGGTCGACGGACGCGATCTTGATACCGTCCGGCCGATCACCTGCGAGGTCGGCTGGCTGCCGCGCGCGCACGGCTCGGCGCTGTTCACGCGCGGGCAGACGCAGGCGCTGGCGACCGTGACGCTGGGCACGACGGACGACGAGCAGCGCATCGACTCGATCGACGTGGCGCAGGAGACGACCAAGTCGTTCATGCTGCACTACAACTTCCCGCCGTTCTCGACGGGCGAAGTGAAGCCGGTACGCGGCGTGTCCCGTCGTGAGATCGGCCACGGTGCCCTTGCCGAGCGGGCGCTGCAGGCGGTGCTGCCGCCGTACGAGCAGTTCCCCTACACGCTCCGGATCGTCTCCGAGCTTCTGGAGTCCAACGGCTCGTCGTCGATGGCCACGGTGTGCAGCGGCTCGCTCGCGCTCATGGATGCCGGCGTGCCGGTAAAATCGGCCTGCGCGGGCATCGCGATGGGCCTGATTACCGACGGCAAACGGACCGCGATCCTCACCGATATTCTGGGCACCGAGGATCACCTGGGCGACATGGATTTCAAGGTCGCTGGGACGAAGGACGGCGTGACGTCGATCCAGATGGACATCAAGGTCGAGAAGCTCGACTGGAAGGTCATTAGCGAAGCGCTCGAAAAGGCCAAGACCGCGCGCCTGCACATCCTGGACATCATGCATCAGGCGATGCCAGAGCCGCGTTCGGAGTTGTCCAAGTACGCGCCCCGCATCCTCACGATTCAGATCCGGCCCGACAAGATCGGCGACCTCATCGGTCCCAAGGGCAAGACGATCCGCGGTATCCAGGAGCAGACGGGTGCCCAGATCAACGTGGAGGACACGGGGATGGTCACGATTTCGGGCGTGGGCGAGGCGGCCGAGCGGGCCCGAGATATGGTATCCGGGCTCATGCAGGAGCCGGAAGTGGGCAAGGTGTATGAGGGCGTCGTGAAGAGCACGACAGCGTTCGGCGCGTTCGTCGAGATCATCCCGGGAGTCGAAGGGCTACTGCACATCTCCGAGCTGCAGCACGGTCGCACCGAGAAGACGGAAGACGTCGTCAAAAAGGGCGATCACTTGAAGGTCAAGCTGCTCGAAGTGGACGAACGGGGCCGGATGCGCCTGTCCCGGAAGGCTCTGCTCGAGAAGACCTGAGGTGGACTCGGTCAAGCTCGACCGGGAGATTTACCGCACGGCTGCCCCGAACGGGGTCACCGTGCTGAGCGAGCGCGAGCCCAACGTTCGCTCCGTCGCGCTCGGGGTTTGGATCCGGACCGCCAGCGCGCACGAGCTGCGCCCGAAGATGGGCGTGTCGCACCTGCTCGAGCACATGGTGTTCAAGGGCACGGAACGGCGCACGGCGCAGGAGATCGCGCTGTCGCTGGAAGCGCGCGGCGGCTCGCTGGACGCGTACACGTCGCGCGACTCCACCGCCTACCACGCGCGCGTGCTCGACGCCGATCTGCCCCGCGCGCTCGACGTCATCACCGACCTGGTACGCCGCCCGGCGCTGCGCGACAGCGATCTTTCGCTCGAGCGCCAGGTGGTGCTCGAGGAAATCAGCACCGTCGCAGACACCCCCGATGATGAAGTCTTCGATCGCACGTACGAACTCATGTGGCCGGATCATCCCTATGGCTTCCAGATTCTGGGGACCAAGGAGACGGTCAGCGCGATCTCGGCCGACGATCTGAAGCAGCTGCATGCTCGTGCCTATTTCCCCGGCAACTGCGTCATCGCCGCGGCGGGCAACATCACGCATGAAGCGCTGCTCAAGGAAGTAGAGGCGCAGGGGTGGTTCGACGGAGCGGTGGCGCAGACGCCGCCTGCCGTGCCACCGGTGCCTCCGGCGGTTCGTGGCGTCACGCGATCGTTTGAGAAGGACACCGCACAGACGCACATCGTGTTTGCGACCGACACCATTCCCTATTCGGACCGGCGCAAGTACGCATTGCTGGTGCTCTCGAACATCTTCGGCGGCGGAATGTCGAGCCGCCTGTTTCAGCGGATTCGCGAAGAGCTGGGCCTCGCGTACGCGATCTACAGCTTCACGTCCTTCTACCGCGCGGTCGGGATGGCGGGCGTGTATATAGGGACGCAGCCCGGCAAGGCGGAGAAGGCGGTGGCCGCGATCAACGCCGAGTTCGCGCGCATGGCCAGCGAAGGGTTGCGGGGGCAAGCGCTGGACGACGCGAAACAGCAGACGCTGGGGCAGCTGATGTTGTCGCTGGAGAGCCCCACCGCCAGGATGTATCGTTTGGCGAGCACGGCGGTGTACGGCGAGTCGTATCGCAGTCTCGACGAGGTGCTCAAGACGGTGGCGGCGCTGACGGCGGACGAGGTGGCCTCGTTGGCGGCGGAATTCTTTGCCCCTGAGCGTCAGACCGTGGTCTCGTTGGGCCCCAATGGGGGGGGAGTCAAATCGTGATCGTCGGCGTCCCGAGAGAGATCAAGACCGCGGAGCACCGCGTGGCGCTCGTGCCGGCAGGCGCCGAGTCGCTCGTGAGTGACGGGCATACGGTGGTGGTGGAGCAGGGCGCGGGCCTCGGCTCGGGTTTCAGCGATGACGCGTACCGCGCGGTCGGGGCGGAGATCGCGCCGTCGGCGGATGCGGTGTGGTCCAAGGCCGATCTCATCCTCAAGGTGAAGGAGCCGATCGAGCCGGAGTGGGCGCGGATTCGCCGCGGCCAGGTGGTCTTCACCTACTTTCACTTTGCCGCGTCTGAACCGCTTACGAAAGCGATCATCAAATCGGGTTGCATCGCGATCGCGTATGAGACGGTCGAGCTGCCGAACAAGGAATTGCCGTTGCTGACACCGATGAGTGAAGTGGCGGGGCGGATGGCAGTGCAGGAGGGGGCAAAGTATCTCGAGAAGGTGTTTGGCGGGTACGGGATCTTGCTCGGTGGTGTTCCAGGCGTGCTTCCAGCAGAAGTCTTGATTCTCGGCGGAGGCGTCGTCGGGACGAACGCCGCCAAGATGGCCGCCGGGCTCGGCGCCCACGTGACGTTACTCGATATCTCGCTCGACCGACTGCGCTATCTCTCCGATGTCCTTGCTCCGAACGTCGATCTCCTCTACTCCAATCGCCACAACATGCTCGAGCAGCTCGCGAAGGCCGATGTGGTCATCGGCGCGGTTTTGCTGACCGGTGCCAAGGCCCCGAAGCTCGTCAAGCGTGGTGATTTGAAGACGATGAAACAGGGATCGGTGATCGTGGATGTCGCCGTGGATCAGGGTGGGTGTATCGAGACGACCAAACCGACGACGCACGATCAGCCGACCTACGTTGTGGACGGGGTCATTCACTACGCAGTCGCCAACATGCCGGGCGGCGTGCCGCGCACGTCCACGTTGGCGTTGACGAACGCGACGTTCCCGTATGCGAAGCGGTTGGCGCGCCTGGGATGGAAGGACGCGTGCAAGAAGGATCCGAGTCTGGCGTTGGGCTTGAATGTGGTAGACGGCAAGGTGGTCTATCCTGGAGTTGCGGAGGCCTTCAATCTTCCGTTGACTGATCTGAAGACTGTATTGTAGTCCGCTGCCCCGCATCGGTACACGATGCGGGGCAGCGGTTAATCAGCCTGCAGGTTTGCTCCGTGATCGACGCTAGGAACTCACGGATCGCGCACCGTCTCACTCCATGATGCGCCGCACGTGGCCGCGTCATTCCGCTTCGGCTCGTTCGCATCAGTGCAATTGGTGTCCACCTTGCCCTTCGCGGCCGGGTTGCGGTACTTGAACCGGAAGTCGACGAGCGATCCGGATGGCGGATTCTGCGAGACCGTCGCCGTGAAGACCGCGCCTTTCGCGTTGTCCATCGGGAAGCCGCCGCACAGGTCAGGTGTCTGTACCGCGCCCATCCAGGAGAGGATGCTGTTCGCATCCCCGGTCGGTAGCCAATTCGTATTGCCGGCCGGGACGTTGTAGGTGACGGTGCCGAGCGGGATTGAGATCGTGCCGCCGGGCCCGCCGCCATAGGGACAGGTCACGGCAACCGCCACGCTCGCGGCGACCGTGAACTGGGTCGCGAGGTGCGTGTTGCTGATGAATTTGAAGCTGTACCCACCG
>Ga0193711_1000165_pt1 | contig 11085 bp, 5 predicted proteins | sample H3m2metaG_FD_144922 | JGI IMG/M metagenome (GOLD analysis project Ga0193711, IMG submission 144922) | Soil microbial communities from a riparian zone of the East river system, Colorado, United States - H3m2 | ecosystem: Environmental > Terrestrial > Soil > Riparian zone | place: USA: East River...
GATCGCGCCAGGATTTCGGCGGGTTGCACGCGATCGACCCGGATCACGTGATAGCCGAAAGGCGTTTCGACGACATCCGAGATCTCTCCTGGTCGAAGCCGAAACGCCACGTCCTCGAACGACTTGAACATCACGCCGCGGCGAAACCACCCCAGCTCGCCGCCCTGCTCGCGCGAGGCCGTGTCGGCCGAGAACCGTTTCGCAATGGCCGCGAAATCGCCGCCGTGGCGCAAGACCACCAGCAACGACTCCGCGACCTGGGAGGCACGCGCCTTGGCGGCGGAATCGGGCTGTGGCTTGATGACGATCTGGCGGAACGAGACGGTTGCCGGACGTTTCGGCTGCTGGGCCCGGTTCGTCTCCCAAAACTCCCGCATCTGGGCGTCGGTCGGGGGAATCGGCCGGAGTTTGCCCTTCTGGCGCAGGTGCTCGAAGAGCCGATCCTGGAGAATCCGCCGCCGTTGGTCGTCCGAGAGCTGGCGCCGCCACTCTTCCACGCTCCCGAGCCCCACCGCGCGCAGCTGATTCTGGAACTCGAGCTCCGAGCTGAACTGCTTGCGGGCGTTCTGGTACGTTTGCTCGACCGCGTCGAGCACCTCCTGCTCCGTCACCTTCACGTTCGTATCGCGCTGCGCCTGCTGGACGACCAACTCCTCTTCGATCATGCGATCGACGATCTGGCGCCGCATCTTGGCGCGACCGGCGGAGTCCGGCGGGACCTGGCCCCCCTGCGCCTGGAACCGCACGACCTCCTCGTCTATCTGAGACGAGAGGATGGGGCGCGTGCCCACGATGGCCACGATCCGGTCGATCGGCCGCGGCGGCTGTTGAGCAGTCGCGCTCCGCGAGAAGACGCTCCCGGCGCAGAGGATCGCGGCGATCAGGATGCGGCGCGTCGTCATTGCAGGCGACGCCGTGGCGTCGTGTCCAAGCGGCCCGTCGGCGGCGGCGGCGTCATGCGCGGCACGCCCGGCGACTGCGCCGAATCAGCGGCCGCGCGGAGCTCCTTGGCGCGCTCGAGCGCGCGCTGCACGCCGGATTGCTCGACCCTCCAGTCGGCCTTCGCGCGCAGCGTTTCGCCCAGGAATGGGGGCACCGGATAGAAGCGCGCGCGCCCCTTCACCAGCCGCTCGAAGTAGTCCTGGACGTGCGCCATCGCCAGGTCGCGCCGCGCCTCGGGCGTCGCGGCCGAGTCGTGGAGCATCGCGGGCGTCAGGTTGAGGACCGCGCCGAGAATGCTGACCGCGGAGTCGTGCTGCGCGCGCAGTTGCTGCCAATCGTCGGCGGACAGAGTGATGCCGGCGGAATCCGCCTGCTCGAGGAGCAGTTGGCGCTGTACGACGACCTTGAGGAACTGCGTAATCTGCTCGTCGGTGGCCTGGGACAGGGACTGCGCGACCGTGGGATCGAGCGCGGCGAGCCAGCGCACGAGGTGCTTCATCTGGAACGTGCCGCCACGATAGCGCACCAGTGTCCGGCCGCTGCCGCGCGCGTCATCGAGATCCTGGAGCGCGGCCTTGACCATCGCGGCCGCGCGATCCACCGGCTCGATCCGCCGCTGGGTCGACAGGCTGTCGAGGTACAGCGAATCGAGACGGTAGGTCAGCCGCTCCTCGAGGCTGGTGCGGAACGAGTCGCGCACCTCGGCGAGCGGCGGCCGGCGGATGATGTGGTAGCCGAACGGGCTCTTCACCACGGGGCTGACGGCCCCTGGCGCCAGCTGCCACGCGGCATCTTCGAAGGCCTGCACGAACTGCCCCCGCTCCGACACACCGAGCGAGCCGCCGCGCGGCTTGGAGCCGGCGTCCTCCGAGTAGCGGCTGGCCAGCCGCCCGAACCCGGCGCCCGCGGTCCTCGCCTGCGCTGACACGCGCTCCGCTAGCGCGTGTTTCTGCGCATCCACCGGCGGAGCGGCGCTCGACGGCACTTGGAGCAGGATGTGCTGGAACAGGCGGGCCTCACCGGCCGCGTAGGCCGAGTCGACCTGCGCGTCGTTGAGATGCGCGCGGGGCTCGATGAGGCGCTCGTGGAATCGCTCCCACTTGACCTGGGAAACGAGCGGCCACATCGCCTGCGTCATCGTCGCCGAGTCGAGGAGGTTCTCGCCCCTCGCCATGGCTTGAGCCACGAGCGCGTAGTCGACCCACACGTGGGCCAGGCGGTTGAGCGCGAGGGGTTCGAGCGGGACCTGCTTGCCGTTCCCCGCGAGGTCCGCCAGGCGATCGACCGTGAGGGTCTGGCCGTTCGCGCGGGCGACGACTTCCGCCCTGGCCGAGAACGCGTCCCGCAGGGCATCGCACCCGGCGACCGTGAGAACCAGCAGCACCAAACTCAAACGTCGCATCCCGTCTCCTCTTTCCTAGGCAGGGTGATCGTGCAGGACGGCCGTGAGCGCCCGGACCAGGCCGGGGCCGATCATCTCTCCGCCGAGCCGGCGGAGTCTGAGTGAGAGCGGCACCGCGCGCCGCACGTCGGCCTCGAACTGCACTCGCTCCAGAGCCACCTGTAGCCCTGCGAGCCGCGGCGTGGCGTCCCGCCGAAACGTAAGCCGCGCCTCGTCGCCCTTGATCAGGACCGTTTCCAGGCCCGCCTGGGCGCCGAGCGCGCGGAGCTCGGCGACGAGGAGGAGACGCTCGGCTTCCGGCGGTAGCGGCCCGAAACGGTCGCGCAACTCCTCGCGCACGGGCGGAATCTCGCACGGTTGCTCGGCCCGCGCCAGCCGCCGGTACAGATCAAGCTTCGCTTCGTCGTCGCCGACGTACGCGTCCGGCAAGTGCGCGGGGGCGTCGAGGGTGACGTCGGGCGGACTCCACTCGCGCGGCCCGGCCCCGGGTTCTCGCTTGAGCGCGCGCACGGTCTCTTCGAGCCACCGCAGATAGACGTCGAAGCCGACCGCCTGCACGTGCCCGGATTGCTCGCCGCCGAGCAGGTTGCCGGCCCCGCGCAGCTCCAGGTCGCGCAACGCGATCCGATACCCTGATCCCAGATCAGTATGATGCTCGAGGACCCGTAACCGTTCCTCCGCCTGCGCATCGACCTGGTCCGGCACCAGGAGGTAGCAATAGGCCCGCCGGTGACTTCGTCCTACGCGGCCGCGCAATTGGTACAGCTGCGCCAGCCCCAACCGGTCCGCGCGATCGACGATCATCGTGTTCGCATTCGGGACGTCGAGCCCTGATTCCACGATCATCGTCGAGAGCAGGACGTCGACCTCCCCGCGAACGAACCGCGCCATCACGGCTTCGAGATCGCCTTCCCGCATCTGGCCGTGCGCCACCGCCACGCGCGCGCGCGGCGCGAGGGCCTGCACCCGCTCGGCGATCGTCGCGATCGTTTCGATGCGGTTGTGCACGAAATACACCTGACCACCCCGGTCCAGCTCCCGCGCCATCGCCTCCTCGAGCAGCGCGTCGTCCCACGGCTCGACGAACGTCAGCACGGGCGAGCGGTCCTTGGGTGGCGTTTCGAGCAGGGTCAGGTCGCGCAGCCCGGCGAGCGACAGGTGTAACGTGCGCGGGATCGGCGTCGCCGTGAGCGTCAGCACGTCAACCACCAATTTCAGCGCCTTGAGTCGCTCCTTGTGGCGCACCCCGAATCGGTGCTCCTCGTCCACGACGAGCAGGCCGAGATCCTTGAAGGCGACGTCCTTCGACAGGAGACGATGCGTGCCGATCACGACGTCCACCTCGCCGCGCTTGATGCGTTCCACGACGGCCTTCGTATCCTTGGCACTGCGAAAGCGCGACAACACTTCGTTGCGCACGGGATAATCGGCCAGGCGCTCGCGGAACGTTCGGCCGTGCTGTTCCGCCAGAATCGTCGTGGGAACCAGCACGACGACCTGCTTCCCCGCCTGCACTGCCTTGAAGGCCGCCCGCACCGCCACCTCCGTCTTGCCGTAGCCGACGTCACCCACCAGCAGGCGGTCCATCGGGCGCGCGCGCTCCATGTCGCGCTTGACCTCTTCTGAGGCGCGGCGCTGGTCAGGCGTATCCTCATAGAGGAAGGCCGATTCCAGCTCTCGCTGCCAGGGCGTATCCGCGGGGAATGAGTAGCCCGTCGCGAGTTGGCGCCGCGCGTACAGGTCGAGCAGCTCGGCCGTCATCTCGCGAATGGCGGCCCGGGCCTTGTCGCGCTGGCGCTGCCACGTCGTCGCGCCGAGACGATGCAGTCGCGGCGGTGGCGCGTCGGCGTCCCCGGCGGTCCGGTACGGCTCGAGTTGATCGATCCGGTACAACGGCACATTGAGCCGATCTCCGCCTTCGTACTCCACGACGGCGACCTCGAGGGTTATGCCCTCGGCACCCACGGGAATCGTCTGCAGGCCCCGGTAGATCCCGATGCCGTGCTCGAGGTGCACGACGTAACCGCCCAGCGCCAAGGGCCGCTGTGCGGCGACGGCCGCCGCGCTCCGGTAACGGCGCGGCCGCCGCAGTCGCCGCGCGCGCCGGAAAATCTCGTGGTCGGTCATGACGCGGAGCGACGGCAACACGAAGCCGCCGTCCAGCGCACCCACCGCGAGCGTGGCGCTGCCCTCACCCAGGAGCTCGTCGAGGCGCTCCAGCTGCCCTTCGTTGTCACAGAGAATGACCGTCGGCGGTGGCTCCGCGGCCAGGCGCCGCAACCGCTTCAGGTCTCGCTCGACCGGCTCCGGTGGTGCGAGCGGAAAACGCTGGTCCGTTTCGGCCATGCCGACGGCCACGCGACCGAACCGCTCGAGCCGCTGCCTCCACACGCGCGGATCGATGAACAGCTCCTCACGCGCCGGCGGATCCTCACCGACGCGCCGCGCCACCTCGAGGTGGTGCGCCGCGTCCGCCCACGCGCGATCCACCTCCCGTCCGACCGCCGATTCCTCGTCCACCACGAGCATGGTGTCGGTCGGGAGGAGATCCAGGAGGGACGAACGCACCTGCCCTGCTTCTCCCACTCCCCGGTCCTCGGCCTTCACGGGGAGCACCGTGATGCGATCGATCGCATCGCCTGAGCGTTGCGTGTCGAGATCGAAGCTGCGCAATGAGGCGATATCGTCACCCCACCATTCGACGCGCGCCGGCGCGGCCATGCCGAAGCCGTATACGTCGAGGATGCCGCCGCGCACGCTGAACTGCGCCACCTCCGTCACCGTCGCCACGCGCTCGTAACCCATGCCCTCGAGGCGGGCGACGACGTCCCGGAGATTGGCGGCTCCGTTCTCGAGGACCACGCGCATCGCGGCCAGCGCACCAGGGACGCCGGTGCGCTCCGCGGTGGCTCTGGCCGTGGTCACGAGCACGCGCACCGCTCCGCGCAGCAGGCGCTCGAGGGTCTCGATCCGCTCTCCGGCGATCTCGTAGTGGGGCTCTTCGACGCCGAGCGACTCGCGTTGCGGGTACAGCGCCGCCGGGCCGCCGGCCAGCGTTTCCAGATCGGCGAGCCAGCGCTCGGCGTCGGCGGGCGTAGGGGCCACGACACAGAAGACGCGCTGCGGCAGGCGCCGGGCGAGCGTCGCGACCAGCACGGCAGGACTCGAGCCGAACAAGCCGCCCACGCCGACGCGCACACCCGGCGCGGGCAACGTCCCCGCCAGGGCGCGAAAGGCCGGAACCTCGTCAAATCGATCGAGCAGGAAATCGAGCGGCATCAGCGCGTCAGCGTAGCCACGCCCAGCTCCGTGGCCGCGAGCAGCAGCGCCAACGCGAGCAGAATCGCGCTCGCGTCCGCGCGCCGGGTCCCGGCAAAGCGCTCCGCGCTGAATGCAGGGTCCCTCAGCACCTGAACGGTCGGTCCGACGGCGGCCGCCACGAGCTCCGGAGTCGCGGGCGTGAGATCCGACTCACGGGGGTCGAGTCCGAAGACTGTGGCACCGACCGTGTCGGCACCGCGCACGCGGAACTCCACGCGCGGCGCACCCTCGGCGGTCACCACCGCCGCCGCGCCCGCCACCACACGGTTTACGAGGGCGTCGATGAACGGCACGAATGCGGGGGCCGACGGCAGAGCCGTCCACGCAGTGTCGAGGCGGCTGCCCAGGAGGACGATATCGCCGGCGCGTACGAGCCACGGCTCACCATTGACCGTCGCGAGGACGTCGCCACCCGTTCCCTCGATGCGGTATCGCCGCGTGACTTGGGTGCCGGCGATCGGTTCGATGTCACGCGATGCAAGAGGACCAGGTGTTCCTGCCGTCGCCCACCGCCAGGAAGCTCCGCGAGCCGCGAGCGCACGGTTCGCTTGACCGACGAGTGCGGGGTCGGCAGGCGGCTGCACGATCCACCGCCCGCTGCTCCCGGGCGCGACATCGCCGACCACGACGTCTTGCCCCTCCGCGATGCGCCGCGCGTCCCGCAAGACGCTCAACGCCGTGCCGATGAAGGGACCCGCCCCCGGGCCCAGGGCGACGCGGGCGGGCGGTGCGACCCGCCACACGAACGGTCGCCGGTCGTCGGCCCGCAGTTCGTCGGGCTCGAGGGCGGCCTCGCCCACCCACCATCCCGTGCGTTCTTGCGGCAACGTGACGGAGACCGCGGCGCCCTCCCCAGACGCCCCCAAGGCTCGTCCCACGTCGCGCGTACCGAGCCGCACGGTTACCGGCGCGGACTCGCCGCCGTCCGAGCCGGCGATCGTAACGACCACCGCGCCCTCGGCGACCGTGGCGCTCGCGACACCCCGGTTCGCCGCCGCGCGCCCGCCAACTGGAGCGAGCGCGAGGACCCTGACGTCGCGCGGCACATCCGCACGCCCGGCCGCCAATGCCGACCGCTGGAGGTCGCTCAAGACGTGCACTTCGCGTCCCGGTAATGGCTCGGCGTGCACCAGCCGCGCCGCGCGTTCGATGGCGAGCGCGAGATCGAGGCGGCGCCAGTCGGGCGTGGCACTATCCGCCCCGGCCAGGAGCGTCTCCCGACTGCCACCGCGCACCACTCCGTCCGCCAGCACGAGCCATACCCGGTCCGCGGCCGATGTGCGCGCGATCGAGGCACGCGCCGCTACTCGCAAACGATCGAGCACTGGCCGGCCGTCGATCACGGCGCCTGACGACGGCGAGTTGTCGAGGATGACGACCAACGCCGTTGGCTCATGCGCGCCGCCGCCGCGCACCGGCACGAGGGGCCGGGCTGCCGCCAGGACGATCACCACGATCAACGCGGTGCGGAGCAGGAGCAACAATAGATGGCGGAGCTTCAAGCGTCGCGCGCTTTGACGCTCCGCCTCGCTCAAGTAGCGTAGCGGTGGGAAGTCGAGCTGGGGCGGCGTGCGGCGCTGGAGCAGATGCAGCAACGCCGGGATCGCCGCGGCGGCGAGGCCCAGCAGCGCCAGCGGATGGAGGAAACTCACGTGAGCAGGCGCAAGGCCATGCCGAACGGCAAGTCCGTCTGAACGTGGTGATACGCGATTCCATGGCGCCGGCACGCGGTGCGCCACGCGGCGACCTCACGCTGGACTGTGTCCGCGTAGGCGCGCGCCAACTCCCGCGGCCGAACGACGACGCTGGCAGGTGACTCGGGATCGGTGAAACGCACTTCCGGCGGGCCGGTCAACTCCACCTCGGCGGGGTCCATCAGATGAAAGACGATGACCTGGTGGCCGCGATGCCGCAGGTAGCGCAGCGCCGCGAGGGCGAGCTCGCGATCGAACAACAGATCCGAGAGCAAGACGACGAGGCCGCGCCGCGCCAGCAACGCCGTGAGTCGCTGCAGCGCCGCGTGGGCGGCGGTGCCGCTCCCGTCGGGTGTGTCGAGGAGCCCGCGCACGAAACGACTCCACTGCCCCGCTTTGACTCGCGCCGGGATCACCTGCCGGACCTCTTCGTCGAATGTCACGAGTCCCGTCGCGTCTCGCTGGCGCAGCAGGATCAGCGCGAGTGCAGCGGCGAGGCGGTCGGCGTACGCGCGTTTGGTGAGGCGTTCCGGCGCGCCCCGCCACGCCATTGAGCGACTCGCATCCACGAGAATCATCGCGCGGAGGTTCGTTTCTTCTTCGAACTGCTTGACGAACAACCGATCGGAGCGCGCCAAGATGCGCCAATCGAGGTAGCGCAGCTCATCTCCGGGCTGGTACGCGCGGTGTTCGGTGAATTCGACGGAAAAGCCGCGGAACGGGGAGCGATGCAGGCCGGCGAGGAACCCTTCCACTACCCCCTCGGCGACGATCTCGATGCCCCCCAGCCGGGCGACTTCAGCGGGGTCGAGGAGGTCTACGCGAGTGGCGCTTGGCATCGGTGGCGGAAGCTAATGGTGAGACGAATGTCCTGACCACGGGACACAGACGCCAAGACGCCAGGACGCCAAGCGGTTACCAGGAAACAGGTTACAGAACGTCATGGGCTGGCATGGTCCGTGCTTTAACTCCGCTCCACTGGAGGTTTTATGCTCGCTCAACTCGCGTTGCTCGCCATGGCGACGGTGCGTCCAACCCCCGCCATCTATCGTCCTCAGATCGAGCTCTGGACCAACCGGGGCGACGCCGCCGTTTATACCCGCGGCGACCGCGTCCGGGTCTACTTCAAGCTCGATCGCGACGCCTTCGTCACGATCTTCCGCGTCGATACCGACGGACGCGTGCGGGTCCTGTTCCCGCGCGAACCGTGGGAAGACAACTTCGCGCGCGGTGGACGTGAGTTCGAAGTCGAAGGACGGTCGGCCGATGATGCCTTTTCCATCGACGACTATCCTGGCGTCGGCTATCTCTTCGCGATCGCCTCGGCTGATGCCTTCACCTACGATGCCATCGAGAGCGGGGACCACTGGGACTACCGCTCGATCGCCGATGGTCGCGTCCGCGGCGATCCATATGTCGCCATGACCGACCTCGCCGAGCGCATCGTGGCCGAAGGGTATGCCGACTGGGACTACGACGTCGTCTCGTACAACGTCGAGCAACAACACAGTTATCCACGGTTCCTGTGCTACGACTGCCACACGTATGTGAGCTACCCGTACTGGGATCCGTATAACTACTCCTGCATCCGGTTCCGCATCGTCGTGTATGACGATCCCTGGTACTATCCGTACCGGTACTACGGCAGCCGCCGCGTCGTCTACGGGCGGCCGTACCGGGCTCAGCCGCGCTTCATCTTCAAGGATTGGGGTGGCAACCAGCCCAACCGGGATGGGTTCGTCACGCGCGAGCGCGAGCGGCCCGTGAACGACAATGGACGCCGCGGGGTCACCGGTCGCGATGTTGGTGGCATCGGCAGCATTCCCGCGCCCAATGTGCGCGACCGCCGCGATCGCCCCGCTCAGGGACAACCGGGTCAGGGCAATCGCCCAGACAACAGTGGCAACGACGACCGTGGGCAGGGCCGTCGCGAGGGTCCCGACCGTCCCGCTCGTCCAGATGACCGCGGCCGGCCCGATGGCCGCGGACAACCTGGCCGCCCCGAGCCGATTCAGCCCGACCGGCCCGACGACGCGCGGCCCGAGCGGCCGCAGGTGTTGCCCCCGCGCGATCAGCCGCGACAGGTCGAGCCGCGTCGGGAGCAGCCGCGCCAGGTGGAGCCGCGTCGCGAGCAGCCACGTCAGGTGGAGCCGCGCCGTGAGCAACCGCGTCAGGTGGAGCCGCGCCGCGAGCAGCCGCGCCAAGCCGAACCGCGGCGCGAGCAGCCCCCCGCCCGGCAGGCCGAGCCGCGCCGCGACCCGCCGCGGCAGGCCGCGCCGCAGCGGGAAGCGCCGAAGGAGAAACCGCGCAGTGAGCCTGAGGTGCGGCGGCGCAAACCCTGACAATTCAAGCTGAAACTGACGCGCCCGATTCGTGGTCATACACGGTCGGGCGCGTTAGCTTTTCCATCCCTTTCATTGTTCTCCGTTCTCCGAGGATCGACTCGTGCGTCATTCATTTCGTGTGCTCAGCCTCCTGCTCCTTCCGAGCGTGCTGGCGGCCCAGTCGCCGGCTTCGGTACAACGGGCGGTGCGGTCCATTACTCCTGACGACATCAAGCGTCGCATCGGCATCATCGCCGACGACTCTATGCGGGGTCGTGACACGCCCAGCCCCGAACTCGAGAAGGTGGCGGTGTACATCGCCGGCGAGTTCCGGCGCTTCGGGCTGAAGCCGGGCGGCGACAACGGTTCATTCCTGCAGCGGTACTCACTCGATCGTGTCCAGTTTGTCGCGGAGAGCTCGACCGCGTTCGTGCACGGCGGTGGGGATGCCACACTTGTCTACGGCCGGGACTTCGCGTTCACCGATAACATGTTCGACAGCGGCGACTACGCGGGAGAGCTCGTCCTCCTGACGGGCAGCATGGCCGCGCCCACGCAGATGGACACGGCGGCGCTCGCGGGGAAGATGGTGGTCGTCACGGCGCGGGTACGCAACCGGGCCGACCGGCAACGCCTGTTCAGTTGGCGTCCCGCCGGCTTGATCATCATGAGTTCCTTATCGGATTCGCTCTGGACCATGTCGGTCGAGCGGACCAACCGGGCCCAGCTCCGGGATCCGAGCCGCAAGGTTGGGTCGCTCGTCGTGGCGACGGTGCGCAGTGCCGCGCTCGCTCCGGTGCTTGCGCGTCTTGGCGCGGACTCGACCGCCGTGCAGCAGGCCGCGCAGGCCGGGGCGCCCCTCGCGGTGCAGGCGCTGGGAGGTGCACAGTTTCACGTGCATGCCCGGATCCGGACCGTCGACCACAGCTCAGCGCCGAACGTCGTGGGCATCCTCGAGGGGAGTGACCCGCGTCTCAAGCGCGAATACGTCGTGCTGAGCGCGCACATGGATCACGTCGGCGTGGGACGGCCGGTGAACGACGACAGCATCTACAACGGCGCCGACGACGACGCGTCCGGCACCATCTCCGTCGTGGAGGCCGCCGAAGCGTTCTCGCAGCTCCAGCCGCGGCCCAAGCGCTCGATCATCTTCTTGACCGTGAGCGGCGAGGAGAAGGGACTCTGGGGCAGCGCGTACTTCGCGGACCATCCGCCGGTGTCGATCGCAGATATCGTCGCCGACCTGAACACCGATATGGTGGGCCGGAACTGGAAGGACACGATCGTCGTGATCGGCAAGGAGCATTCGGACCTGGGCGCCACGCTGAACCGCGTGGGCGCGGCGCATCCGGAGCTCGGGATGCAGCCGATCGACGATATCTGGCCACAGGAGAGCTTCTAC
>Ga0193711_1000170_pt1 | contig 10811 bp, 8 predicted proteins | sample H3m2metaG_FD_144922 | JGI IMG/M metagenome (GOLD analysis project Ga0193711, IMG submission 144922) | Soil microbial communities from a riparian zone of the East river system, Colorado, United States - H3m2 | ecosystem: Environmental > Terrestrial > Soil > Riparian zone | place: USA: East River...
GGATTGCTGCGGATCTCGGCGAAGATGATGGTGCCGTCCTCGAAGTAGATGGTCCCCTGGTTGTGCCGCAGCTCCGAAGTGACGCGCAGCGCGCCCGTCTTCCGGCTCAGGTCGAGGAGCTGGAAGACGTCGTGGATACCGAGCTCGCGTAGTGGCCCTTCAATCGCCATGGGGTGCCATGCTCATGCCGCGTCCGAGGCGGAGAAGATGTGCTGGAGGTCCACCGCGGTGCGGGCGTGCATCTTCGCTCGCTGCGCGTAGGGCCCGCCGGGATCGAGTCGCGTGACTCGCTCCCAGACATCGACGGCTTCGGCGTACCGCTGCAGCCGCGCCAGCGTGACGCCGAGGTAAAAGAGCGTTCCCACGTGTTCGGGATCGAACTTGAGCGCGCGCTTGAAGGCCTCGAGGGCCTCGGCGTTGCGCTTATCGTCGATCAAGGCGCGCCCCAGGTGGAGGAGCGCGTCGAGGTCGTAGGGGTCCTGCTCGAGCATGTCCACGAGCCGCCGGACGGCGTCGCGCACGCGACCGACGCGCCGCAGCAAGTCGGCCAGCGCGAGCGCGGCCTCGTGGAACGTGGGGAGCGCATCGAGCGCCTGGACGTAGGAGCGCTCGGCATCGATCCACTCTTCGTCCTCTTCGTGCAACCGCCCGAGTTCGAGCCACACCTGCACGAAGCCCTGGTCCAGTTCGAGCGCCGCGCGGTAGGCCTGGCGCGCCCCATTGCGATCACCGACGGTGCGCGCGATGTCGCCCTGCAGTTTGCGCAGGTCGGCGCGCGCGGGGGCCCGTGCCTGCGCCTGCTGCAATGCGGTCAGCGCGCCGGCGGCGTCGCCGGTGGCGGCGCGCGCCTTGGCGCCGGCGATGAGGGTCTCGACCTGCTCGGGGCTCTTGCTCAGCAGGCCCTCGACGATGGGCAGCGCCTCGACGGCCCGCTGGAGGGCGAGGAGGCTCTGCACCTCGCCCAGCGCCGCGGCGGCGTTGCCGGCATCGCGCCCACGCGCCTCGCGGTAGCGCTCCAGCGCCTCGCCGTGCAACCCGCGCCGCGCGTAGATGTCGCCGAGCAGCGTCGCCGCGGCGCCCGCGTCGGCGCCGCGCTGCACGGCGCGCATCGCTTCGGCGGCCGCCAGATCCATAAGTCCCTTGCTCACGTAGTCGCGTGCCAGCGCGAGCGGATCGTCCTTGACCTTCTTCTCGCCGGCGGCCGCCGCCGGAGCGGGCGCGAGCTCCTGAAAGATGTTGTCCAGCAGCCGCTGGTCGAAGTTGAAGTCGGCCCCGAGGGTCTCGGCCGTCACGTCGGCGGAGATCTCCGGCACGATCCCGATTGTGGCGCTCTCGTACTGCAGGTCGATCGCCAGGGCGAACTTCTGCGAGACGTAGTAGGGATCGAGCTCCAGCGCGCGCTTGGTGGCGCGCAGCGCGCCGTCGAAGTCGCCGAGGTTCGAGAGGGTGAAGCTCAGGTTGTAGTGCGCGCCGGCGTTCTGCGGATCGGCCTCGACGGCGCGCACGAACGCGTTCTTGGCATCGGCGAAGCGCTTTAGCTCGACGAGCACCAGGCCCACGCCGTTCCACGCGGCGGCGGAGTCGGCCTTGTCGGCGAGCACCTGCCGGTATGCCTCGAGCGCCAGCTGAAAGCGCCGCAGATGCGTGAGCAGCAGCGCGAGGTTGAGCCGCGCCAGGATGAAGCCGCTCTCGAGCTGCAACGCCCGGCGGAATGCCTCGATCGCGTCTTCAGTGTCGCTCTGATGCGCCAGCACGACGCCGATGTTGTTCCACGCGAGCGCGTACCGCGGATCCACCTCGGACGACTGCCGGTACGAGGTGAGCGCGTCCGCGGTGCGACCCGCCTGGTGGAGCACGACGCCCCGCTCGTTCCAGAGCTTCGGGGAGTCGGGGACCTCGTGGATCAGCGTCTCGTACAGCTCGAGCGCATCCGCGAAGTCGCGCTTCAGGAGGTGGACCTCGGCCATCGCCTGGAGCACCAGGTGGCGATCCTCGCCGCGCTCCAGGGCCAGCCGGAATTCGCGGTTGGCCTCCGTGTAGTAGCCCTTCTGGCGGAACGCGAGGCCCAGGTTGTAGTGGGCCAGCTCGCTCCCCTCGGCCACTTCGGGCATGGGATGCTCGCGCAGCTTGATCTCGGCGCTCGTGCGCTCGGCCCGGTAGCGCTCGAGCGACAGGTTCGTTTGGGCGCGCGCCAGCGGCGGGTTCAGCTGAATCGCGCGCTTCGACGCCGTGCGGGCGTCCTGGTGACGGCCCATGTCGCCCAGCACAAACGCCATGAGGTAGTGGGCGTTGGCGTTGTCCGGATTGCGCGTGACCGCCTGCTCTAATGCGGCGAGCGCCGGCTCGTTCAAGCCGCGGTTGTAGTAGACCTCGCCCAGGTAGAACTGCACCACGCTCGATTCGGGCTCGAGCTCGGCGGCGCGGAGAAACCAGTCGGTGGCCATCTCGAGCCGGCCCCGGCTCTTCTCGGTGAGCCCCAACTGGATCATCGCCGCCACATCCTTGGGACGATGCGCCAGCAGCTCCTCGAACTCCGCCGCGGCTTCCTCGTACGCCGCGAGGATCGCGTACGTGCGGCCCAGCTCCCAGCGCGGCTCGCGGTCATCGGGGGCCTGGCGCAGGCGCTCCTGCAGCTCGGCGACGCGCCGATCGTAGTAGCCGGTGTTGTGGTAGGCGATCTCGAGGTTGCGCTGAGCGACCTGCATCTTCGAGTCGAGCTCGAGCGCGCGCGTGAACTCCGCGATGGCCTCGGGGATGAGGCCTTTCTGGAAATAGAGGACGCCGAGATTGTTGTGGGCGCCCGCGTCCGATGGATCGATCCGGCGGGCGAACGACCGCAGTACCGCGGTGTCGCGCTCGGACAGCGTCAAGTCAAACGGATGGCGTCGAAGATTGCCTTGAGGGACGCCAGGTCGGGGAGCAGGAGGAAGTGGCCGCGCAGGCCGTCTTCCGCGTCGATGCTGAACTCCGTCTCGACGCAGAACACGAAGTCCCGGTCGTGCCCGAAGTTCAAATAGGTCGTCGTCAGCACGGCGGCCGACACGTCGACGACGAGGCTCGGCACCGACGGCAGGAGCAACATCCCCATGAAGTCCGACAGGGCATTCATGTAGGCGCCCGACAGGATGTTGCCCGCCTCCTTGAGGCAGGACTGCTCGATCGTTTCGAACACGGTGGTGGTCCCGAGGGGACGGCGCAGCAGCATGTCGCAAAGCCGCCGGGCCACCGGCTCCGGGAACAGCAGCAGCGTGCGGCCCGTCAGGTCGCCGAGCATGTGCATGAGCACCGCGGCGACGACCGCCTGCGGGTCGCCGAGGATGTTCGGCACCTCTTCCAACCGCGCGATGTTGATCTCGGGCACGGAGATCATGATCCGGCGGTTCGTCATCTGCGACAGCGCGGTGGCCGCGTGGCCAGCGCCGATGTTGGCGACCTCGCGCAGCGCGTCGATCTGCAGCGCCTTCAGATCCCTGACGTCCTCCATGCCCCCTCCTCGCTACACGAGTCCGGCGGCGTCGAGAATCAACGCCGGGACTCCATCGCCCATGATCGTCGCGCCGCTGAAGACCGGCAGGGTCCCCTGCGGTGCCTCGAATGCCTTCACGACGATCTCCTGCTGGCCCAACATGCCGTCCACCACGACGCCGCTGCGGCGCTCGCCCATCTCGAGCACGATGACGGGCCGCCGGGCCGGCGGAGGGTCTCCGCCGACATTGAGCAGGGCCCGCAGGTGCACGAGCGGCACCACGCGGTCCCGCAGTACCATCGCCTCACGGCCTTCCATCGTCGTCATCGCGATGGCCCCGAACTCCGCCGTCTCCGCGACGTACGTGAGCGGCAACGCGTACCGTTCCGTCCCGACCGCCGCGATCAACGCGCGCACGATCGCGAGCGTCACCGGGAGTCGCAGGATGAAGCTCGTGCCCTTGCCCGGCTCGGTGCGGATCTCGATCGACCCGCCCAGCGCGCGGATCTTCGTCATCGCGACGTCGATCCCGACGCCGCGCCCCGACACGCTCGTCACGGCGGCGGCCGTCGAGAACCCGGGCCGCGCCAGCACGCGCAAGAGCTGATCGTCCGACAGCGTCTCGGTATGCGGATCGACCAGCCCTTCCCGCAGCGCCTTCGCGAGCACCCGGGCACGATCGATCCCGCGTCCGTCGTCGGTGATACTGATGGCGACGCTCGAACGTTCGCGCACCGCCGAGAGCACGATCTCGCCTTCGGGTTTCTTCTTGTGCTGGCGACGCTCGGCCGGCGGCTCGATCCCGTGGTCCACCGCGTTGCGCAGCAGGTGCACCAGCGGATCGCCCAGCTCGTCGAGAATGGCACGGTCCAGCTCGATCTCCTTGCCCTCGACCTTGAAGACCACCTGCTTGTCGAGCTGCCGCGCCACGTCACGTACCAGCCGGGGGAAGCGGTCGAACACCTGCCACACCGGCGTCATCCGCGCCTGGATGATCTCGGCCTGCAGATCGGCGGAGAGGCGCGACACCTGAATCGCCACGTCGTCGATCGCGGGGTCCTTCCGCTCTGCCGCCACTTCGTTCAGCCGGCCGCGCGTCGTCACCAGCTCGCCGATCAGGTCCATCAGCGAGTCGAGCCGGCGCAGGTCCACGCGGATGTGGCGGCTGCGCCCGCCCGCGCTTTCGGCCGGGGTCACGTGCTCGTCGGACTCGTCGCCCGGGCCGCCGCCGACGGTCACGCGCTCGACGTCGCCGACGGAACGGACCGCGGTCTCGATCTCGGCCGACGTCCGCGGCGTGTCGAGCCGGAACGTGAATCGGCCGTCGAAGTCTTCCGCCTCGAAGGCCGCGGGCGACGGCGCGATGCCGTGCACCGCGCCGAGGCTCTGCGCTTTCCGGATGATCAGCATCGCGCGGCCGCCCTTGATCTGCGCCTCTGGCCGCAGGACGATCTGGATCAGCCTGCCGCCGTCCCCGATGTCCGCCGCCGGGGGCGGGACGAACTCGGGCGCCGCTTGGGGTTTGTCGGGCGCGAGGCGCGCCATGGCACGATCGAGATCGGCAGCTACGGCGGCGGTGTCGGCCTCGCGCTCGCGGCCGGCGACGGCGAGGTCGACGGCCTTTTCGAGCGCATCGGTGGCGCGGAAGAGCAGCTGCAGGGTGTCATCGGCGGGTGGCTGGCCGCCGCGCCGGAGATGGTCGAGGAGGTTCTCCATCCGGTGCGCGAGGTCGGCGACTCGGGCGTAGCCCATCGTCGCCGCCATCCCCTTCACCGTGTGCACCGCCCGGAAGATGCCGCCGACGGGCTCCGGCGCCGACGGGCGGCGCTCCCACTCGAGCAGCAACTGGTTGCAGGCGCTCAAGTGTTCCCGGCTTTCGGCCAGGAACAGCTCGGCGTACTGCGACAGATCCACGGCTACCCCAGCACGCGCTGAACGGCTTCGAGCACGCGCGACGGCTGGAACGGCTTCACCACGAAGTCCTTGGCGCCCGCCTGAATCGCCTCGACCACGAGCGCCTGCTGCCCCATGGCGCTGCACATGAGGATTTTCGCGTCCGGATCGTTCTTCACGATCTCGCGGACCGCATCGATGCCGCCCATATCCGGCATCACGATGTCCATCGTGACGAGGTCGGGCTTCAACTGCCTGTACCTTTCCACCGCCTGGGACCCCGTCTCGGCTTCGCCGACGATTTCGAATCCGGCCTGCGCCAGGATGTCGCTGATCATCGTCCGCATGAAGATGGCGTCGTCGCAGACGAGCACGGTGTGGCTCACTGCTCCCTCCCCTGTGTAGACAGAATCGGGCCCAACAGCGCGACCACATCCAGAACCACGAACACCTGGTCGCCGCGCCGGCCCACGGCCCGTACCAGCATCGGATCGACGCCGGCGAGCCCCCCCCCGGTCCGCTCCTCCAACATGCCGGGACCCACGGCGAGCATGTCCATCACTTCGTCCACCGTGAAGCCGGCCAGCCGGCGGCTGCCGCCCACCTCGAGGAGCACCGTGCTCCCCGCGCCATCGAGTTGATCCGCGGGAGGTTCGGGCTGCCCCAGCGCGCGCCACCCCTCGACCACGGTCACGAGCGTCCCGCGGACGTTCACCAGCCCCGCGACGACCGGAGGCGCACCGGGAATGCGCGTCGTTGGGAGGCGCGGAAGGATCTCCCGCACCGCATCCACCTCGGCCGCGCACACCAAGTTTCCCACTCGGAAAACGAGCAGTCGGACGAGGGTTGCTTCACTCATCGGATGCGAAGAAGCCAAGATACTGCAAGGGGTTGCGCTCGGCAAGCAAGTTCGCATCGGCCGCCGCATCGGCGAGTGCGGGAAGCAGATCGGCGGGCCATTCCGATGTCAGCGCGACCTGCGCGCCGGTCACCGGATGCGTGAACGCGAGCGCCGCCGCATGCAGCAGTTGCCGCGGCGCGAGCCCCTCGAGCCGCTCCGCGGCGCGGCGCTCGGCTGGGGCGACGCGGCGGCTGCCCCCCAACGCGTAGTCCCGGTCGCCCACGACCGGGTGTCCGATGTGCGCGAGATGCACGCGGATCTGATGCGTGCGCCCGGTGCCGAGCCGCACGCGCAGCAAATCGTTGTTGGCGAAGCGCGCGACGCGGGCGGCGTGCGTCGTTGCATGGCGACCGCCGTCAGCCACGGTCATGCGTTTGCGATCCTTGGGATTCCGCGCGATCGGCGCCTCGATGTCCACCGGGCTCTTGCGCAGGTGCCCCCACACGAGCGCCGCGTACACGCGTTTCACCTCACGGCGCTCGATGGCGGCGCCGAGCTTGCGGTGCGCCGCATCGGTCTTCGCCACGACGAGGAGGCCCGACGTATCGCGATCGAGCCGGTGGACGATGCCCGGCCGTCCTTCGCTCGAGCCTTCGGAGAGCGGCGTCCCCCGCCCCACCAACACGTTCACGAGGCTGTCGTCCCAATGACCGGGCCCGGGATGCACGACGAGGCCGGCGGGCTTATCGAGCACGGCGAGGTGCTCGTCTTCGTAGACGAACTGCAGGTCGGCGTGCGCGGGCGAGTAGGTGCGGGGCGGCGCCTCGGGGGGGAATTCGACCGTGACTTCGGCGCCGCGCTCCAGCAAGGCCGACGCCCGGAGCGCGCGTCCGGCGCTGGTCACGAGCTTGTCGGCGATGAGGCGAGCGGCGTGCGTGCGGGAGATGGCGAGCTGATCGGCGAGAAAGCGGTCGAGGCGCTCGGTGGTGCCGGCCACGACGCAAAAGACCAGCGTCACGGCTCGGCCGCCTGCGCCTCCTTCGTCCGTTGGTGCGCCCGGCCCTCTTGCCACAGCGAGATCGCGAGCGCGATGGCCCCGACGGTGATGGCGGAGTCGGCGACGTTGAATGTGGGCCAGCGCCAACCGCCGACGCCGATGTCCACGAAATCGACGACGCCCTGCGCGCTGCGAATGCGGTCGATGAGGTTGCCGGCCGCGCCACCGCACACGAGCGCGAGCGCCAGGAGCCGGAACCAATCGCCGGCGCGCGTCGAGCGCACCATCGAGCCGAGGACGACCAGGGCGACGATGGCGAGCCCGAAGAAGACCCAGCGCGAATTCTCACCCACGTCGAGGCCGAACGCGGCGCCCTGATTGTACACAAGGCGCAGCTGCACGACGTCGCCGAGCACGGCGAGCGGCAGGCGGCGGGCGAGCAACGATTCGGCGACCATCTTGGTGATGAAGTCGGACACGACGACCGCGCCCGCCGTCCCCCAAAACAACCTCCGCTCAGCGGCGCTTTCCATCTTCCTCCTTCGCCTTGCACTTGATGCAGAGGCGGGCGTGCGGGAGCGCGTCGAGGCGATCGAACCCGATTTCCTCACCGCACTGCTCGCACTTGCCGAAGCGCTCGGGCGTGCCATAGAGGCGTCGCAGCGCCTCGTTCACGTGCCAGAGGTAGCGGCCCTCCTGCGACGCGAACAGGAACGCCTTCTCCCGCTCCATCGCGTCGGTCCCCTGGTCGGCCATGTGGAACGAGTAGCTCGACAGGTCGCCGTCGGAGGCCTGCAGGCTCGAGTTGAACGACTCGCCATAGTGTCCCAGCTCCTTCATCACTCGGCTGCGCTCCTCGTGCAGGCGCTTCTCGAGATGGCTCAGCTGCTTCTTGCTGAGCCCACCTTTGACCTTCGCCTTCACTTTCACCTTGGTCGATTTCGTCGGCATGTTATCTGTTTCCGCCCTTTCGTCCGTCATGGCGCCGCAGCGCGATGGTCACGCGGTAACCCTCGATGTCCACTTCCCGGGTCAAATCCGCATCCCCCAGCACGGTCCCCAGCACCGTCCGTCGCGCGAGCGTCTCGCCCTCGACGAACGCCTGGAACGCACCGGTGGCGGCGACCACATCCTCCGCACCAGCGACGCTCAATTCAATTCGGGTCGTATACTCGTAGCCCGCCTCCTTGCGGAGGCGTTGCACGCGATTCACGACTTCGCGCGCCAGGCCTTCCTGCACCAGATCCTCGGTCAAGTGCGGGTCGAGGGCGACGACGTACGGTCCGTCGGCCTGGACCAACCAATCGCCGGCGACCTCGCGCGTCACCGTCACGTCTTCCGGCAGCACCTGCCACTCGCCCGACGGGCCCGTGCGGACGGACTCACCACGTTCGAGCGCGCGCAACTGTTCCGCCGTGAGCTGCGACACCGCCGACGCCACCTGCGGCGTATCCTTGCCATACCGCTTTCCGAGGGTCCGAAAGTTCGCCTTCCCCCCGAGCCGCACCAGATCGTGGTCCGATTCGACCACCTGGACCGCTTTTACATTGACTTCGGCAGCCAGAATATCTAACAGGTCGGACAAGGCCGGGCCTTGGGCGGCAGGCGGGACGGCCATTTGCATGCGGGCGAGGGGCTGGCGGACCCGGAGATTCTTGGCTTCCCGGGCGGCCCGCGCCAGGGACGCCAGGCGCCGCACCGTGCTCATCGCCAGGAGCAGCCCGGGCTCGCGCCGGCCCCGGTCGACGGGAAACGGCGCCAGGTGGACGGAGGTCCCCGTCAGGGCGCGATGTACCCAGTCGGCGATGAAGGGCGCCGCCGGCGCCAGGAGACGCGTCGCCGTGACGAGCGCTTCGTGCAGCGTCTCGAGCGCGACGGGGTCAGTCGCCCGGTCCGGCGCCCAGAAGCGCGGCCGGTTGCGGCGCACGTACCAGCGCGACAGATCCTCGCCCACGAAGTCCATGATGGCGCGGACGCCTGTCGTGACGTCGTAGCTCGACCACGCCTGGCGCACCGCGGTGACGACTTCGTCGAGCCGGGCCAAGAGCCACCGGTCGGCCGAGGGACGGGCGGTCGCCGGCGTCGCGGCGGCCTCGGCCGGAGGCCGCCAGTCCTGCGCGTAGCGTTTGAAGAAGTCGTGCGTCGCGCGCAGCGTGTTCAGGAACCCGCCCGCCACCTCCGGGATCTGATTCGGGTCGAAGCGTTTGGGCAGCCACACCGCGCTCTGGCCCGTCAGATAGAGGCGGACCGCGTCGGCGCCGTGCTCCTCGATCACGGTCCAGGGATTCACCACATTGCCGCGACTCTTCGACATCTTCTTGCCCTGCGCGTCGAGCAGCATGTCGTTTACGATCACATGCTTGTAGACGGTCGCGTCGAAGGCCGCGACGCCGATCGCGAGCAGCGAGTAGAACCAGCCGCGCGTTTGATCGACGCCCTCGCAGATGTAGTCCGCCGGGAAGTGCGCCTTGAAGTCGGCCTGATGCTCGAACGGATAGTGCCACTGGGCGTACGGCATCGCCCCCGAGTCGAACCAGGCGTCGATCACCTCGGAGACCCGTCGCATCGTGCCGCCGCATTGGCGGCAGGACCAATCGAAGCCGTCGATCCCCGGCTTGTGCGGGTCGAAGTCGGCGGGGAGAGGCTGGCCCCAATGCTGGGACAGCTCCTCGTACGAGCCGATCACGTCGCGATGCTCGCGGTCGCGATCGCACTCCCACACGTTGAGCGGCGTGCCCCAGTAGCGGTCGCGCGACAGCGCCCAGTCCACGTTGTTCTCGAGCCATTCGCCGAAGCGGCCCGTCCCCATTTCCGGCGAATGCCAGTCCACCTCACGGTTCACCTGGAGCATCCGCACCTTGATCGCCGTGGTGCGGACGAACCACGAGCTGCGCGCGTAATAGATGAGAGCGGAATCGCAGCGCCAGCAGAACGGATAGGAATGGCTGTAGGGCCGCGTTTCGAGCCAGCGGCCTTCGTCCTTGAGCCGCTCGATGACGAGGCGGTTCGTCTCCTTGTCGGTGACGAGCTTCCCTTCGATCTCCGGCCAGCGCGTGCCCTGGAAGGTGCCGTCGGCGGCGACCGGGTTCACGAACGCGAGCCCGAACTGTTGCGCCGTGGCATAGTCGTCAGCGCCGAACGCGGGCGCCATGTGCACCAGCCCCGTCCCGTCGTCGGCCGACACGAATCCGCCGGCGACGATCACGCCGCGTTGGCCCTCCTGCGGCAACGGCACGACCTCGAGCGGACGCACGTACTTCTGACCCACGAGGTCGCGGCCGGCGTAGCCCGCGACGCGCTCGCCCTGCGACAGCGGTTTGCCGTGCACGTGCACGTCACCGGCGCGCGCCACGGCGGCGATGTAGCGCACGCCCTCGACGTTCCATTCGCCGTACTCGAGATCGGGGTGCACCGCGACGGCGACGTTCGAGAGCAGAGTCCAGGGCGTGGTGGTCCACACGACGAGCTGTCGCGTGGCGTCGCTCTGGAGCGGGAACGTGACGAAGACCGAATTGGTCTGCACCGTCTCGTAGCCTTGCGCCACCTCGTGCGACGACAGCGCCGTGCCGCAGCGCGGGCAGTACGGCAGGACCTTGTGTCCCCGATAGAGCAGC
>Ga0193711_1000172_pt1 | contig 10671 bp, 10 predicted proteins | sample H3m2metaG_FD_144922 | JGI IMG/M metagenome (GOLD analysis project Ga0193711, IMG submission 144922) | Soil microbial communities from a riparian zone of the East river system, Colorado, United States - H3m2 | ecosystem: Environmental > Terrestrial > Soil > Riparian zone | place: USA: East River...
GTCCCTCAGTTACCTCAAGCGGACGATTCGGCCCCTGTACGCCTTCAACAGCGCGGTGCCGAAGTCCGGTTTCCTGGACCCGGCGTGGGACCGGTCGGTCGCCATCTGGCCTGGCATGTGCATGATGAAGACGGCGGGTGACAACTACACCCTCATCAACGGCACGGGTGTGCCCGCTGGTCTGTGCGGCCTCTACATCGGTGGTGACGGGGTCGACGAGGTCAGGGACCAGGGCGTCAACGCCCTGGCCGTATGGGTGATGGAGCCCGGAGCGGAGTTCGAGATCCTCGCCCCCGCCTTCGACGCCTCCCTGACCTACACCGACCCCGGTAACGGCACCGAACTGATGATCCACGCCTCCACCACCGGGGCCAACCGCGGCAAGCTCGTCCCGGTCGGTGCCCCCAACGCCTCGGCGGCCCCCGTCGCCCGCCTCATCAAGGTGAACAGCGCCAACAAGATCACGATCGGTGGCCTCTCCGGTCGTCCGTAGCGTCAGCAGTAGCCCCTGAGTGACCCCCTCGGGCTGCATCGGTCAGCCTCGGTAGAGAAGGAGAATGAGAGATGCCCACGGGTACTGGCCTTCAGCCCAGGACGGCAAAGAAGTCAGACGACTACGTTGCCGAGATCCTGCGGCGTCGGGGTAACAACGGGGCGAAGTCGTCGCTCACCCATGACGAGAAGGTCCGCAAGATGGCCCTCGTCCTTCAGGATCAGGTCAACGGCATCCGTCGCCTTGGCGTCGGGATGATCGGGCCGATCCAGTTGAAGCTCCGCTACCAGGGCATCGTCAGGAACGTCCTGCTCGAGGATCCCATCACCCCCGGCACCCCGGTGGAGTACGACGTGTGGGACGACCTCGGGCAGGCGTACATCATGTCGGGCACCGAGGGCGAAGTCCGGATCACGCCCTACGAGGGCAAGCGTGTGCCGGTGCGGTTCTTCCGCATCGCCAGCCGTCCGGCGATCCGCAAGGAAGACCTGTACTACATGCGGATCAACGTGGTGGAGCAGTGCCAGGACGAAACCAAGCAGGCGATCCTCAAGCAGGAGGACTCGCGGCTCATGGTGCTCCTCCAGGCCGCGGTCACCGACTACGCCACCCGGCCCGACCACGATGTGACCCCGAACCACAACGTGACCGAGGCCAGCGGCTACTTCACCCCGCAAGCTCTCTACTCAGCCGTGTCCACCACGGACATGCACGAGATCGAGGCGGGCCGCATCCTGGTCAACCCGCAGGACTACCGGGACTTCTACCGGTGGGACATCAACCAGACCGGCTGGGCCTTCAAGGACCGCGTCGTCGCCGGCGAGAAGATCACCACCTTCGGTGAGTTCCAGATCCAGCGTTCGATCATCGTCCCCCAGGGCAAGATCTTCATCCTGCCGAACCCCGACTTCCTGGGCGTCTTCCCGGTGCTCTACTCCCTCGACGTGGAAGAGAACCACAAGGTCGAGGACTTCTGGAAGGGCTGGGTGTTCGATGAGATGGTGAGCCTCGCCATCCTCAACCCTCGCGGCATCTCCACCGTCACCAAGGCGTAACACCCACACGGCATTACCCCCAAAAGAGCGACGGCCCCCGGTCTGCACAACCGGGGGCCGTTTGCCGTTCGGGATGATGCCCTACTTCATGGCGACACCGTAGGCGTTGTACTTCCGGCGCTCTTCCGCGTCACTGAGGACGTTGTAGGCCCGCGAGATCTCCTTGAACTTGATCTCCTTGTCGGGGTCACCCCCGGTGGCGTCGGGGTGGAACTTCCTGGCGAGCTTGCGGTAGGCGTCCTTGATGACCTCACCGGGCGCATCGTGGCCGACACCGAGCAGGATGTAGTAGCGCATGTCCACCGGCTTGGCTGAGTTCTTCCGCAGGTTCTCGATGGCCCGACCTGTCTCGGCGTGGAAGTGCTCCATGAGCATCACCAGCGCCTCCTGCTGGACGGGGGCGACCGGCCACTGCTCAGCCCGGTCGGCCAAGCTAGAGGCGAACCCGGTCCACTGCCGCCACATCTCCACGTCGCGGCGGAACTGGGCGTCGGGGGCGAGTTCAGAGGCCCGCTTGATGGCGTCGTTCTCCGACCGCCGGCGGCGCTCGTCGGGCGTCATGGCCTTGGGGGCGGCCTTGGCCCGCTTCACCGTCCGCTTTTCCTTCCAGCCCTTGGGCAAGTTGAACTGGATCGCGCCCTTCTCAGAGATCATCCAGACCACGGCGGGCTGCTTCCTGGCCGTTGGGCGCCGGATCCCGGTGTCCACGATCCAGCCGTCGCTGACCAGCCCGCGGCGGGGCGGTCCCAGGGTCATGTAGGGGATCTGGAGGATGCCCGACATCTCCTCATCGGTCATCCCGTCCCCTCGAGCGCCGGCGTCCACGATGAGGTCAAGCTGGAGAGCTTTGTGCGTGCCGATCTTGGGCAGGCCCAAGGGACCGGCGGCGGCTCGGCGGCGGCGGTCGGCCATGAGGCTTGTGTCGGGCATTACCATGAAGGCAGTCCTTTTCGTCAGGGACGCGAAAGAACGGGGGTCGGCCCTACCGACCCCCGCTCTCGCGCTCAGGTGGCGTTGCTACTCCTCGTCGTCGCCGTCTTCCAGTTCAGCGATGACGCCGAGGCCCACGCCGTACTGCTGGTGCCCAGCGGGCAGGAGCTCGTCGTTGACCCAAGTGGCGAGCGCAGGCTGGCGCTTCTCGATCATGGCCCAGAAGGCGGCGTCGGCCATGCCCTGGCGGTCCTTGCGGGTCAGGTAGGCGCCCCCCATGTAGTGCTTGATGACTTCCTTGTTCTTGGTGGCGTAGCGGACGTGGCAGGAGACGTTCTTCTTGATGGCGGTGCCGTCCGTCTGGACGAAGTTCATCTCCTTGACGACGCGGCCCGTGCCGAGCACCCACCCGTTCGGGAGCCGGGACTGGACGGCCCCGTGGGGACTGGTGATGGTCAGGTGTGCCATCACCGCCACCAAGCCGTTGGTCTGGTCCCCGAAGATGTGGCTGACGAAGCCGGCAGGCATGATGGCGTGCTGGTCGAGGGCGGTCGGGGTCACCTTGGCGATGACGTAGCCGCTGTTCGGCGGCGTGGTGTTGGGCAGGATGAGGTCGATCACGTCGAGCGCCAGCTTCTTGCGGTCCACACCGCCGGCTGCCGTCCTGTAACCGTGGTCTTCCAACAGGGCGATGGACTCGTCACTCAGGCTCGCCATGCGGCGGCCCTCCTTTTCGTCAGGGTCGTCCCGTAAGAGCAATCACTCACGGGTGACGTAAGAGTACACTCTGCGTAAGAGAAGAGATCGCCTACGTCAGAGATGAGCGTACGCTCTTCGGGATGGCAAGATCAACCAGGCCAGCAGACTTCGCTCGAGCGATTTTGGGACCGTTCCAAACGATCTCTTGATCGGCACTCGACGAGCGGGCTGGGGCTTGGTAGTGTTCCTCTGTGCCCGATCCTCTCCGCGTGGTGAGCTTGTTCAGTGGGATCGGTGGGATCGATCTCGGGTTCGAGAGGGCGGGCTGCGTGATCGTGGCCCAGGTCGAGAAGGATCCCGACTGCCGGAAGGTGCTCAAGAGGCACTGGCCCGACGTGCCTCTCTTCGAGGACATCCGCACCGTCAAGGGCAGCGACCTCCCCGACTGCGACGTGATCGTGGGAGGGTTCCCGTGTCAAGACCTGTCGGTGGCCGGCAAGCGCGCCGGTCTGAAGGGGGAGCGCAGTGGCCTCTTCTACGAGTTCGCCCGACTCCTCGAGGAGAAGCGGCCCCCCTGGTGCCTCGTCGAAAACGTCCCAGGATTGCTTTCGGCTGGATGCGTCCCCCCTTGCCCCGGAGGATGTGTCGCAACTCATGGTGGTGCCATGGGTGCCGTCCTCGGGTCGCTGGGCGACCTCGGCTACATGGGCGGCTACCGGGTGCTCGACGCGCAATTCTTCGGAGTTCCCCAGCGACGCCGTCGCGTCTTCATTATCGGACATCTTGGAGACGGGGCCGGTCCCCGAGAAGTACTTTTTGAGCCCGAAGGCAGCCACCGGCATCCTGCGGCGCGCCCAAACACGAGGCCGGTCACTCCCGCCGGCTTTGGACGCGGCGCTGGGGACGGTGGCCTCGGCTTACCCGGAGGATTCGGAGGATCTGGAGGAGGACGACCTGGAGGAGATGGGGGGTCTGGGCTTGGAGGAGGAGATGGAGATGGAGGAGGAGGAGATGGAGGACTAGCGGGGGCGCTCACGGCCCGCGGTGTCGGCACCTGCGGGGTGGACGACAACCAGGCCCACGCCGGCCACCTTGTCCCTGAGGTCGTCAACGCCCTGACCACCGGGGGCGGGCTGGACGACAACCAAGCTCAGGCGGGCCATCTGGTGCCCGATGTCGTCGGCTCGCTGGGCACCACCAGCGGTGGCTGGCGCGTGGGGGCCGAGGAGGCCGCCTCCGGGCAGTTGATCCCCGTTCCCCCGGAGCCTGAGGAGTACGTCCCCGACATCGTCAGCCAGGCCATCTCATGCAAGTGGGCCAAGGGCTCGTCGGGGCCAGCCGGTGACGAGCACCACAACCTCGTCACCGCCTTCTCCGTCTACCCGGAGTCGGGCCAAGGTGCCGACCTGCGAGCCGTCGAAACCGACATCGCCCCGGCGCTGGGCGCGGAAACGCTCGCCAAGCAGGCTGAGCGCGGCATCCACATCGTCAGCGAGCGCCCGCAGGCGTACACCGTCCACGGCGAGCACTCCACGGCCATGACGGGCCACGGCGACGCCCAGGTCGCCTTCGAGACGGAGCGGGCTCGTAGCCTCGACACCTGCGGTGGCTACGCCACCAACCAAGGCGGGACCGTGGTCGCCGTGCCCGGTCCCGCAGAGCAGGCCGAGGCCCAGGGAGTGATCGAAAGCCCGCGCTCAGGCACCTGCTTCCTCACCGACACGGTGCAGGGGCTCTCCGGGGGCGGGGGGAAGCCGGGACAGGGCTATGCGGCTGTCCTGGTGCCCAAGGACGAGCCTGAGGATCTGAAGAAGCCCGCCGCCTACCCCCTCGCCCTCCGGGGCCGTGAGGACGGGGCGGCGCTCGAGATGGGCGAGGAGGGCACCTACAACGCCCTCCGGGCGGGCGACGGTGGCTCCTCCCGCCAGAATCTCGTCGCCATCGAGGTCGAGGACACCGTGGGCACGCTGGCCTGCAACACGGGGCCCGGGGGCCATGACGCCGGCAACCTCATGTCGAACCAGGCCGTCGATGCGGGCTACGTCATCCCGGTCAAGGATGACCCGGAAACCCGGCTGCGGGAGGGCGGGGCCGTCGCCTTCGACTGGCAGGCGGGTGGCGGGAACGACGAGTCCTGGCGCGGTGGCCCCCGGTCATGGACGGTCAAGCAGGGGGACTACGCCGGGTCGCTCGACACCTCCAAGGTGCAGGCCGTCGCCTACACCCCGGAGCCTGAACCGCCCGCCCGCCCGGTCAAGAAGCCGACCGTCACCGCCGTCGTTTCCACGGGGCCACCGGCCAAGGTGTCGGCTAAGCCCCCGCCGCCGCCCACGGTGGCCCCGACCGTGTTCAGGAAGGCCACCAAGGCCCACCACTCCGACGACTGGGAGCGGTGGGAGGAGGCGGATGCCGTCGATACTCTCGCCGCCGATGGGATGACCAACGCCGCCACCGCGGTGGTCACACCCCAGGCGCTGGCCTTCAACCAGCGGGACGAGGCCCGGACCTCGGACGTGAGCTACGCCGTCCAGGCCGCTCCGGGGGCCGACGAGCAATTGGTCATGCAGCCCGTTGTCTACTGCCCCGATGTCGCGCAGCCGGTGCGGACAAACGTCTACAACAACAGCGACCCTGGCATGGAAGCTCGGATGCACATCGTCCAAGCCCGCTCAGCCGGGGTCATGGGCGACATCTCCCACGCCATCCCGGCCCGAGCCGCCCACGGTTGCCAGGAGGACGGCACCGGGCGCGGCGTCCCCATCGCCTCCGTGGTGGCCCCGACGATCACCGCGGGCGCGGGCACCAACAACATGAGTCCGGGGAACGGCGGCAAGGACGAGGCGGCGATGGCCGTGGCCGAGGCGTCGGCGGGCCTCGCCGTGCGCCGCCTCTTGCCGGTCGAGTGCGAGCGCCTCCAAGGTCTGCCTGACGGCCATACCGATGGCCAGGTGGACAGCCACCGGTATCGGCAGGTCGGGAATGCGGTCGCCGTGCCCGTGGTCGAGTGGATCGCCCGCCGGATGGTCATCACCGCCGCCAGGCTCCGGGCGCGCCCCGCCATGATGCGCGCCCGTCCGGTCAGCCTCGCCAGCGTGGTCAGCGTGACCAGCACGGTGACGGCCAGGGCCACCCCGCCGCCCCCCACCCCGGTGGAGGTGGCCGCGGACGCCCCCCGTGCCCTCGACCTGTACTGCGGGAAGGCGGCGAGGGGCCTCGACGCCGCCGGCTGGGCCGTGGTGGGCATGGACACCGCCGTCCCCGACGCCTACTCCCACAAGTTCATGCAGGCCGACCCCCTCGACCTCGACGCCGATTGGGTGGCGGGGTTCGACTTCGTCTGGGCCAGCCCGCCCGCCCCGGCCATCGACCGGGTGCGGGATCTGCTGGTGGAGGCGGGGGTGCCCTTCGTACTCGAGGGCGCACCGGGGACCGTGAGGGCCGACCTGTCCTTCTGCGGGCGCGACCTCGCCATCACCGGCTTCGCCACCCCGGAGCTTGACCCGCCGAGGTCGCTGGTGGACGCCACGCCGACTAGCTACGCCCGCCGCATCGGCCACGCCGTCCTCGCCTGCCTGTTCGACCGCCCTTTACCACCGCCACCGCCCAGGCCGTTCGGGACGAAGCCCTACCAGCACGTTGTGATGTTCTCGGGCGGGGCGGGCTCTTGGGCGACGGCCAAGCTCGTCGCTGAGCGCCACGGCACTGATGGGCTGACCCTCCTCTTCGCGGACACCAAGATCGAGGACGAGGACACCTACCGCTTCCTCCACGAAGCGGCGGCCAACGTCGGCGGCGAGCTCGTCGTCACCGCTGAGGGCCGCACCCCGTGGGAGGTCTTCAAGGACCGGCGCGGCAGTACTTGAGGAACACGCGGGTGGATCCCTGCTCCCGCATCCTGAAGCGGGAGCACCTGCGCCAGTGGCTCGATGAGCACTGCGACCCGGCCCGCACCACCGTCTACTTGGGGATCGACTGGACGGAGGAGCACCGCTTCACCAAGGCGGCGGGGTTCTGGAACCCGTGGAAGGTCGAGTCCCCCCTCCTCGAGCGCACCGACCTCGACAAGGACGCCATCCTGGCCTGGTCGGAGCGGGAAGGCATCCCCCTCCAGCGGCTCTACGCCTTCGGCATGGGCCACGCCAACTGTGGCGGCGGGTGCGTGAAGGCGGGCATGGCCCACTTCAAGAGGCTGCTCCGGGTCATGCCCGAACGCTACGCGGAGTGGGAGACGAACGAGGAGGAGATCCGCCAGCACATCGGCAAGGACGTGACCATCCTCCGTGACCGGACCGGCGGGAGCGTCACGCCCCTGACCCTGCGGGAGTTCAGGGAGAGGGTCGAGCGCGACGGGCAGGTCGAGGGCGACGACGACTGGGGCGCCGCCTGCAACTGCTTCACCCCCGCCGTCGAGGACGAGGAGGATCCCCAGTCCCTGCCCGAACTGCCATCGACCCTCGATGAGGTCATGGCCTACTCCTACTCCCTCATCGAGCGGGTCCGGGCCGAGTACCAGCCGGTCGCCGTGCTGGGGCTGTTCTCCGGGGGCAACGACTCCACCTCGCTCCTGCACCTCGTCCGCGACCGGATCGACGCCGCCGTCCACGTCAACACGGGGATCGGGATCGAGGCCACGCGGGAGTTCGTGCGCTCGACCTGCGTTTCTTGGGGGCTCCCCCTCATCGAGGAGCACCCGCCTCCGGGCTGCACCTACGACGAGCTTGTCCTGCGCTACGGGTTCCCTGGCCCCGCCGGACACCAGATGATGTACATCCGGCTGAAGGAGCGGGCGCTCCGGGCCGTGCGGCGGCGGTTCATCACCCAGCCCCGGAAGGAGCGGCTGGTGTACCTCGCCGGCATCCGCCGCCAGGAGTCGGTCAGGCGGTCGCAGAGGACGGAGGTGGACCGCCAAGGGTCGGTGATCTGGGTGTCCCCGATGATCCGGTGGACCGACGCCCACCTGCTCGAGTACCGGGAGCGGTTCGACGTGCCGGTCAACGAGGTGTCGGCCCACCTCCACATGAGCGGGGAGTGCCTCTGCGGGGCGTTCGCCAAGGCGGGCGAGAAGGAGATGATCCGGTTCTTCTACCCGGAGGTCGCCGAGCGCCTTGACGGGCTTGAGGCCCAAGTCCGGGCGGCAGGCCAGCCCGCCTGCGTGTGGGGTCAGCGCCCGCCCACGAAGGGTGATGCGGTGGCGGGCCGATTGTGCAGCAGCTGCGTGGTCGAGGAGGAGCCCGTCGAGGCTCCCGTCCCTGTCGCGGCGCTCGCCTCTCCGCTATAGAGGGTGAGGGCGCGCCTGCCCCTGGCGCGTGTCCCCTTCGGAGAATGGAGAGCGCCAATGCCCCGTCTGGTCAAGATCGCCCCCGGTTTCAACGGCGTCGCCCTGCCCAACGGCGGGAGCTATAACGCTGGTGCCGAAGTCACGCTCAGCGATGATGAGTTCTCCAAGATCGCCGCCACGGCTCTGGGCGACGAGGTGCTCGACCTGGGCGCGGTCGATGCCGACGACTTCGTGTCGGTGCAGGCCGCTCATGTTGCCGCTGCCGTGGCGTTGACTTCGGCACCGATCACGGGTGGCGAGTCCCCGACCGAAGCTGAGTACAACGCCCTGCAAGCCGACGTGGCCGCTCTCCGCACCAAGCTCAACGCTGTTCTCACCGCCCTGACGGGTGCCGGGAAGCCGATGGCGGTCTGATCCTGAGGTCGCTCCACTTGATATGCTGCGTCCGTTTTGGTCCCCGATGAGAAGGCGGATGACGTGGCGCAGACCAGCGGGACAGCAGATGCGACCAAAGAGGCGACCAAGAAGGCTCCGAAGACCCGTACCCAGCCCGAATACGTCATGCAGCCCGTCGATGAGATCCCCCCGTCAGAGGACTCCCGCGGGTTGCGCTACTTCGAGTTGCTCTCCCCGATGGTCGAGCACCCCGGTCAGACCTACCTCATCGCCCACTACGCCACCGATGCGGGGGCGTCGGCGGTGAAGCGGCAGCTGGTCCGGGGCAAGCGGACGATCCCGGCCGGCAAGTGGGAGTTCGCCTCCCGCACTTGGCTGGACCCCGACACGGGGATCCGGCGCAGTTCCCTCTACGGCATGTACGTCGGGCCGTGAGGGGTGGCGGGGCGGGCGCCGGGGGGACTCGCCCCGCCCCAACCCTGTCGTCACGCTGAGATTTCCCACCTTAAACGGTGAGGGCACCTTCGTGCCCCGAGGAGGTTCTCAGCCATGCCGTTCCTGGTCCGCAACCTGGCACCCGGCCCCGCCGTCTTCACCGACCTGGCCAACAACATCGCCCTCGAGTGGCAAGGGGCGGGTGACCCCAACGGGGACGACATCCAGCAGGTGCCCGATGGGCTGGCCGACAACGTCAACTTCCTCCGGTCGGTGACGCGGGGCATCTTCGTGGTCGAGGAGGCCACGGAGGAGATGCAGGCCAAGCTCACCGCCTCCGGGGAGGCGTGGCGTAGGCGCAACGAGGCCCAGGCCAAGGCCGCCATCGACACCCTGGAGAAGGGCAAGGACGCCGACTTCGTGACGGCCCCCTGTGTCGCCCCAGGCCCCCGTGGTGGCGACTGCGGGGTGGATGTCATCGTCAGGCACAAGCACAAGGGCGAGAAGCCGCCCCTGTGCGATCGGCACGCCCATCTCGGCTCGCAGCTGGTGCTCATCGAGCTCGACAAGATGGTGGACGGCGTCCCGGTGACCAAGTGGATCATCCCCACCATCGGGGAGGCCGCGCCCTCAGCGGTGACGACGCCCTAGCCCTTCGTGTCATCTGGCTGGCGATTCCTCGTAAAGGGTAGAAGGGTGGCAGGGGCCGAGTGGCCTCACAACGCGATCACGAAGGGAGCAACCCCGATGGCTGCTAAGGCTGCTGATGGCTACAAGGAGAGCGACGACCACGTCCCCAACCCCACCGACATGACCGGTGTCGTTGACACCACGGGGACGGGCGGGCCGCAGGACGCCAACGACGTGACGGCGATATTCGCCGAGGCGCGCAAGGCCGACCTCGAAACGGCCCAGCGGGCGCTTGACCCCAAGGACGACGATGTGCCGTCGAGCTTGGTGGTCATGCCCGACGACGCCGACGCCAAGGCCGTGGCGTCACGGCTGGCCGACGCGGCCAAGGCCGCCGAGAAGCCCGCCCCGGCCCCCGCCAGGGCTAGCGCGAGCGCCTGATCCGGTTGGTGCCCTAGATGCCGACGACGAGTCCCAGGCTCGCCCTGTTCAAGCACACGTTGGCCGACCCCTTCAAGGTGTCGGACTACGCGACGAACTGGGACAAGCTCGACGCCAATCCCGGCGTCTTCGTCTGCACGTCGGGGACCAGGCCGACCTGGGGTGCCGGGAACGCCGGCCAGATCATCTGGGAGACGGACACCAAGTTGGCGTGGGTGTGGTCAGGCAGTGCCTTCGAGCGGTTCGCCCCCCGTGGGATGCTGGCTTCCACGGGGGGCACCCCGGAGATCACCGCTCCTGTCTCCACCGCCTCC
>Ga0193711_1000173_pt1 | contig 10619 bp, 9 predicted proteins | sample H3m2metaG_FD_144922 | JGI IMG/M metagenome (GOLD analysis project Ga0193711, IMG submission 144922) | Soil microbial communities from a riparian zone of the East river system, Colorado, United States - H3m2 | ecosystem: Environmental > Terrestrial > Soil > Riparian zone | place: USA: East River...
CGATCCTTCTCAATGGCGACGACGCGGAGACCGCGGGCGAGCAGTTGCCGGGTGAGGTCCCCATGCCCCGGTCCTACTTCAATGATCGTTTCGCCAGGCGAGCCATCGAGAGCGTCGACGATGCGACTGAGGATGTTGGGATCAGCCAGGAAATGCTGGCCGAGCCGCTTGTTCGGCCTCAAGCCTTGAGCAGGACGAGGGTACGGTCGTCGGTGGCGGGGGCGCCGCCCGTGAAGGCGGCGATGTCGGTGAAGACCGCTTCGAGCATCTCGCGCGCGGGGCTGGCGCGCAGGTTGCGCACGTGGCTGAGCACGCGCTCTTCGCCGAAGCGCTCGCCGAGTTCGTTGCGCGCGTCGACGAGCCCATCGGTGAAGAGCGCGAGGACCGCCTCGCGGCGCCGCCACGGCTTCGTATGCTCCTCGCCGCCCACGCCGAGGCCCAAGGGCGGACGCGTCGCCTCGAGGCGCTGCGCCTCCCCCGTGGCGCCGTCGACCAGGAAGGCGTGTGGGTGTCCCGCGTTGGCGTAGGCGATCCGGCCAGCCACCGGGTCGATCACCGCGTAGAAGAGGCTCAAGAACATTTCCGTGGTCGCCAACTCCTCGGCGAGGGAGCCTTCCATCTGCACCAGGGCCTCGCTGGGCGATTCCGCCGTCTCCGCGTGGATCCCCGACGCGGCCATCGCCAGCGCCATGATCAGCGCCGCGGCGAAGCCATGGCTCGAGACGTCGCCGATCATCACGCCGATGCGGTCGCCGTGCAGGCTGAGCAGGTTGTAGAAATCGCCGCCCACCGAATCCGCGGACCGGCAACGCGCGGCGACGTCGGCCTTCGCCGCGATGACGAGCGGGGAGGGCATGAGCTTGAGCTGCAGATCGTGCGCCAGCTCCATCTCGCGGCGCACCCGTTGCTGCCCCTGGTCGCGCTCGACGAGCCGCGCGTTCTCGACGGCGGCCCCGATTTGGTTCGCGATCGCCGCGACCAGTTTGCGGTCGCCGGCAGTGAACGCATCGGCGCCGAGCCGGTCGGTGAGATTGATGACGCCGATGGGTTTGGGCTGGCCGCCGGGCGCCGCGTACACGACCGGGACGGAGAGGAACGCGCGGCCGCGGTAGCCGCGGTCTTCCGCGCAGCCGGGATCGATGCCGCCCGGCTCGGACGGGTCGTAGCTGAAGATCCGCATCTCGCGAAAGACGCGCGCCGCGACCGAGCAGGGATCGTCCACCTCGACGGGATCGACCTCGCCCAGCTCGACGCCGCGCGACGCCACCAAACGCAGCACGTCGGCCTGCGGGTCGTGGACGAGGAGCGTCGCGCGCCGCGCGCGCACGACGGTCGCTACCTCCTTCAGGATGCGATGCGCGGCTTCGTCCAGGCGGATGGTGTGGCCGAGGATCTCGCTGATCGTGTAGATGAGGTCGATTTCTTCGTAGCGCTCGGATAGCTCCGCCGCGACCTGGACCGCCTCCTTCTCGGCGCCGAGCACCGACCCGATGACCTCGGCCAGCGCCTTCGCCCCGCCACCGTTCTTCTTCCCTTTGCCGCTCACCTGCAGCCACGTCCCTTGGAGCTCCGGAATCGGCTCGAGGGTGTCGAGGGAGGGCGTCGCAGGAGGAACCGGCTCGTCGAGGAGCGGCCGCAGCTCGCGGCCGTCGTGCCGCCAGACGCGGAGGGTCTTGCCCGACAGTGCGGCGAGCGCCGGCAGCAGGCGCTCGAGGCGGGTTACCCCGCTCGGAGCGTCAGGCAAATGCCGTTCCCCTTCGCGTTGAACGCCACGTCGTCGACGAGGTGGCGAATCACGAACAGCCCGCGCCCGTCCTCACGCTCGAGGTTCTCGGGACGCGTGGGGTCCGGCGGGTGGGCGTGGTCGAAGCCACGCCCGTCGTCGGTGACGTGAATCCGCACGGCGTCCTGGCCCAGCTCGACGCGGACGCGCACAACGCGTGCGGGGTCTTCGCCGGTGCCGTAGCGGATCGCGTTGCCGAGAGCTTCGGCGAGCGCGGTGCGGAAGTTGAAGTTGAGGCGGCGCGGCGAGAGGGTCCCGGTGGGGAGACGGCTCGCCACCAGCTCGACGGCGTCGCCGACGACCCCGAGATCGCTCGGGACATCGAGCCGCATTTCGAGCGCGGTGACGTGTAGGCGCAAGGACATCAGAACGCGGCCAGCGCCTCCTCGGCCGTCTTGGTGATGGCGAACAGCGTGTCGAGCTTGGTCAGCTCGAACAGCGTCTGCAGGTCCTCGTTGAGGCCGGCGAGGCGCAGCTCCCCGCCCTGCTCCCGGATCTTCTTGGAGAGCGACACGAGCACGCCGAGGCCGGAGGAGTCGATGTACCCGGTCTTGGCGAAGTCGACGACGAACTTGCGGCCGCCGCCGTCCAGGGCGTCGAGCACCTTCTGCTTGAGCTCCTGACGGTTGCCGACGATCAGCTGACCGTCGACGCCGACCACCACGACTCCGCTCTTGTCTTTCTTCACGCTGAAACTCATCGAGGCGCTCCTCCGTGTCGTGTCGTTGTCCTTAAGGACAGCGTGGGCCGAGCCCAGGCTTCAGCCTGGGAACCACTCCCGACCCACGGTTCATCCCCCCACCTGGAGCACCGCTATTGCCGCCGTGTCCACAATATCGTGAACGGTGGCGCCCCGCGACAGGTCGGAGATGGGTCGCGCCACCCCTTGGAGAATGGGGCCGAGGGCGGTCCAGCCGCCCAACCGCTGCACCAGCTTGTAGGCGATGTTGCCGCTGTCCAAATCGGGGAAGATGAGAACGTTGGCGCGTCCCCCGACTGGAGAGCCGGGCGCCTTGCGGCCCGCGACGTCCAACTCCAGCGCCGCGTCGCTCTGCAGCTCGCCATCAAAGGCAAAATCCAAGGGCGGCGAAAGCCGGCGGAGGGCGGCGACCGCGGCCTGGATTCGATCGATGCGCGGTCCCGCCGCGCTCCCCTTGGTGCTGTACGACAGAAACGCGACGACCGGCTCGTCCCCGACGATGCGACGCCGGTCGCGCGCGGTCGCCACGGCGATGTCGGCGAGCTGCGCGGGAGTCGGCTCGGGGACGACGGCGCAGTCCGCGAAACTCAGGACGCGATCGCCGTCCGGATCGACCATGTAGAACGCACCACTCACCGTCGCGATGCCGGGCGCCGTGCCCACGGCCCAGAGCGCGGCGCGAATCGTGTCGGCAGTGGGATAGCACGCGCCCCCAACCATCACGTCTGCCTCGCCGATCCCGACGAGGCACGCGCCGTAGGTGAGCGGATGTTGCAGCGCTTCAATGGCTGCGGTGTCGGTGGGAAACTTGTCGGGCTTCCGGGACCGGAGGAGGCGCACCAGCTCGGTGCGTGGGGCGCGGTGCGTGGTGGGATCCAAGAGCTGGATCTTGCCCAGGCCCTCACGTTCGAGTTTCTCGGCGGCCTCCCGCACCCGCGGGTCGTCGCCCTCGGGGAGCACGATCCGGAGGTTCGCGCGCCGCGCCCGCTCGTACACGCGGGCCAGAAAACTCATTTGGCGAACTTGCGCTTCAGGGCCTTCTGCACGGCCGGATGCACGAGGGCCGAGACGTCGCCGCCGAAGCGCGCCACCTCCCGCACCAGGCTGGAGCTCAAGTAGGTGAGGTCGAAGGCCGGGACGAGGAACACCGTCTCGATGTGGGGCCCCAGATTACGGTTCATCAGGGCCATCTGAAACTCGTACTCGAAGTCGCTCACCGCGCGCAGGCCGCGCACGATCACCGTCGCGTTGACTTTTTTGGCAAAGTCCACGAGCAGGCCGTCGAAGGACTGCACCTCGACGCGTTTGTCGGGCACGCACTCCCGGATCAGCGCGACGCGCTCGTCGAACGAAAACAGCGGCTGCTTGGCGACGTTCACCGCCACGGCGACGACCATCCGATCGACGAAGCCGAGGCTTCGGTGGATCAAGTCCTCGTGACCCTTGGTGATCGGGTCGAAGGAGCCCGGATACACGGCGATGCGGTTCATGAGGGCGCCGTAAAGAACGTGACCGCTGTGTCCCCGTAGCGGCGTGTGTCGTCACCATCGATGGGCTGGTCGGCGGAGTGCTCAACCGAGAATACGCGCGCAAACGGCTTCGCACGAAACAGCTTCGCGAGCTCAGGCGCTTCGTCCCCTGCGTAGGGTGGGTCCGCGAACGCGACATCGTACGCCCTCGGCTGCAACTGTTCGGCGAAACGCATCGCGTCAGTCCGATGGATCGTCACGTGGTCCCCCACGTTGAGGAGGCTCGCATTCGCATGAATCACTCTGAGCGACGCCGTGTGCTTCTCCACGAAATCGACCGACACGGCACCGCGGGACAGCGCTTCGAATCCGAGGGCGCCGGAGCCCGCGAACAGGTCGAGGACCCGCGCGCCCTCGATCGACCCCTGCAAGATGTTGAACCAGGCCTCGCGCACCCGGTCGGCGGTAGGACGAACCTTGTCCGTGGCGGGCGTCTTGATGCGCCGCCCCTTGAACTCCCCGGCAATGATCCGGATCGTCATTATCGCTATTTCGTGGGCGCCAACGCCGCCACGCGCGCCTGCAAGGTCGTGCGTCCCTGCCACTCGTCCCGCTCCAGCTTGAACGCCACGTCGAGCGGCGCCGCCAGCCAGCTGTCGGGCACGTCGTCGGCCCAGCGGAAGCCGATGGCCGGCAGGACCCCCGAGCCGTCGTCGAGCGTGAAGCGCAGGTGGTTCGTCCCGACCCGCCGCGCCCCCACCGCCCGCGCGCCGCGGACGCCGAACACCGGCGCGGGATTGCCGGCCCCGCAGGGCTCGAGGTGGCGGATCAGCCGTTCCAGCTCGCCGTTCACGAGCCCCAGCGGTAACTCGAGGTCGACGCGCTGGCTCGGCGCCAGGTCGTCGGGGCTGAGAAGCTGGCCCGCGACCTCGAGAAATGCAACACGGAAATCCTCGAAGCGCTCGCGCCGGATCGTGAGCCCCGCCGCCATCGTGTGGCCGCCGTACTTCTCGAGGTGCCGCGCGGTGCGGTGCAACGCGGCGTGCAGATCGAATCCGGCGATGCTGCGCCCCGAGCCCCGACCCACATTCCCTTCCTTCTCCCAGGCAATCAGGAACGTCGGCCGGCCGTAGCGCTCCACGAGCCGCGACGCCACGATGCCAATGACCCCCGGATGCCACTCGTCCGCCGCGAGCACGAGGGCGCGGTCGTCGGGGCGCAGCGTCTGCTCGGCCAGCGCGATCGCCTCGTCGAGGATCTTCTGATCGAGCTCCTGACGGCGGGCGTTGAGGGTCTCGAGCTCCCGCGCCAAACTCGCCGCCTCACGGGCGTCCTCCGTGAGTAGCAGCCGCAGGCCATCCTTCGCGTCGGCGATGCGCCCGGCGGCGTTGAGCCGCGGCGCCAGGATGAAGCCGACGTGACCGGCGCGCAGCGGTTTGCCGCCGAGCCCCGCCGTCTCGACCAGCGCGCGCAGCCCCGTCCACCGCGAGTCGGCCAACATCTTGAGGCCGTGGCGCACGAGAATGCGGTTCTCGCCGGTCAGCGGCACGACGTCGGCCACGGTCGCGAGCGCCACGTAGTCGAGGAAGTGCAGCGGCAGATTGGGCGAGAGGCCGAGGGTGGTGACGAGTGCCTGCGCCAGCTTGAAGGCGACCCCGGTGCCGCAGAGGTCTTTGTCCTCCGACGGACAATCGGGCCGGCGCGGATCGAGCACCGCGTTGGCAGGCGGGAGCGTGTCGCCGGGCAAATGGTGATCGGTGACGATCACGTCGATGCCCGCCTGGCGCGCAGCGGCCACCGCGTCGACAGCCGTAATCCCGCAGTCGCACGTCACAATCAACCCGGCGTTGATCCGTTGTGCTTCCGCGAGACCCGCGGCGCCGAAGTCGTAGCCGTCCTTCAGGCGGTGCGGCACGAACGGGTGCACGGTCGCGCCCGCTTCGCGCAGCACGCGCGTCAGCAGCGCCGCGGCGCACTGGCCGTCCACGTCGTAATCGCCGTGCACGAGGATGGGCCGAGAGTCGCGAACGGCACGCGACAGTATTTCCACTGCGACGCCCATGTCGGCCCAGAGGAGCGGGTCCGAGAGCCGTTCGAGCTCGGGACGGAGGAAGGCCTTGGCAAGCGCGGGAGACGCGAGGCCGCGCTGTACCAGAATCGCGGCGAGGGCTTCGGGGATGTGCAGCTCGGCAGCCAGCGACTGCGTCGCGGCTGGATCGGCGGGAGGGGTGAGGGCCCAGCGAGCGGGAATCATTCCTTCGTGTACAGTAACACTCCGCACGCTTCGCAGGCCTCGATCGTGCCGCCCCGCTGGATCACCGCGCGCCGCTGCGTCGGGACCGCCGTGAAGCAGTTGCCGCACGAGTCGCCGTGCAGCGCGAACAGGGGCAGCGGCGCTTTGCCGCGGCGGATGCGCTCGTAGCGCGCCAGCATCGCCGGGCTCACCGCGGCGGCGGCTGTTTCCCGCGCGCGCACCGCTTTCTCGCGCTCGCCCACGATCGCGTCGCGCCGCCCGGCGAGCGCCTCACGCTCGGCGGCCTGCGATTCGCGCATCTGCTCGAGCGCCCGCTCCGCTTCGGCGGCTTTGAGCTCCGCCTCGCCGACGGCGTCCCCCGACCGCATGAACTCCGCTTCTTCTTTCGCGAGGACCGAGCGGGCGAGGTCGAGCTCGGCCATGAGGGTCGACGCCTCCTTGGCGCCGCGCACCCATTCGAGCTTCTGGCGCCGCTGCTCCTGCATCGTCTTGTAGCCCGCGATTTTCCCTTCCAGGTCACCGCGCCGGCCGTGAGCCGCCTGGATCGCGGCGTGTGCCTGCGCGACCGCGCGCTGCGCCACGGCGAGCCCTTCATCCAGTGCTTGCACCTCTGGCGTCAGCGCGACCAGCTGCGCGTCGCATTGGGCTACGGCGACGTCCTTGTCTTGCAGTGCCAACAACGATTCAAGTTCCGGGTGCACCCTTCCTCCTTGCTGTCTCGAGGATTTTCCAGGTAGGACGCTTTGCATTTCGTTCATCGGTCAACGCTCGTTTTTCCAGGGTGAGTCGGGCCTTGTCGGTCTCGGGAGCAATATCGATCTCGCGCTGCAACCGGATGATCTCGCGCGATTTGCGGTCGGCATCGATGGTGTTCATCGCCCAGACGAACATGTCGTCCGCCGAAACGACCCCGAGGCCCGTTGCCTGAAGATCCTCGAGCGTCCGAGCGGCGATTTCGTCCAGCCGATCGGGCGCGTCCTCCGCGAGTGCTTCGAACACGGCCCGATAGCGCGGCGAGGAGAAATTCTCGGGGTCCACCTCTGCCAGCACCCGCGCCTTCCAGTCCGGACTGTGGAGCATCACCAGAAGGATGGTCTTCTCCGTTTGGGCCGCCGGCCCGAACTGTTCTGTCGAGACGGGCTGCGCAACGGCCGGGCGCGGTCGCTCCATGCGTCCCGACACCTCTTCCTCCAACGTCTCTTTGCGGACACCGGCCACCTCGGCCACCCGGGAGAGGTAGAGGTCTCGCGCAATGGGGTCCGCCGCCGCGCGAATCGTCGGCAGCAAGGCATCCAGCGCGCGCCGGCGCCCCGGGAGCGTGCCGAAGAATCCCTTGCGCTCTAGGATCTGGATCTTCCGCTCGAGCACGTCGATCCCCTGCTTCAGGATGCCTTCGAGCGTCGCGGCACCCCCGCGGCGCACGAGCGTATCGGGGTCCTCGCCCTCGGGCATCGTGGCGACGCTGACGCGGAGTTTGTGCCGCAGCAGCACGTCGCCGGCGCGGAACGTGGCGCGCAGGCCGGCGTCGTCCGAGTCGTACAGCAGAATCACGTGCGGCGCGTGTCGCTGCAGCAGGACCGCCTGATCGTCGGTGAGGCCGGTCCCCAGGGGGGCCACCACTTCTTCGAGGCCCGCGAGCGAGACGCGCAACACGTCGAACTGGCCTTCGACCAGGATCGCGCGTTCCGTCTTGCGCATGGCGTGTTTCGCCGCGTGCAGGTTGTACAGGAGCTGCCCCTTGTGGAAGACCGGCGTCTCCGGCGAGTTCAAGTACTTCGGCTCTCCCTCGCCGAGGATGCGGCCGCTGAACGCCACGACGCGCCCCCGCAGGTCGTGGATCGGGAACAGGAGCCGGCCGCGGAACCGGGACGCCACCGTGCCATCGTCTCGTTTAATGAGCAGACCCGCCGCGAGCAACACTTCTTCGCGCAGGCCCAATCCTTTCATCGCCTCGAGGAACGCCGCGCCGCGCGGCGCGTAGCCGAGTCCCTGCAGCTGAGCGGTCTCGAGGGTCACGTCGCGCGACACGAGATAGTGGCGCGCGATGTTCGCCTCCGGCGCTTCGCGCAGCTGGCGCGCGAACCAGTCGGCGGCGGTGGCGACGGCGTTGAAGAGGGGCTCCCGTGGGTCCGGGCCGATGGTGCCGCGCTCGGGGATCACGATCCCCGCGCGGCGCGCCGCCTCGCGCACCGCCGTGGGATAGTCCATCCCCAGCTTCTTCATAAAGAAGGAAAAGACGTTCCCCGCCTCGTGGCACACGAAGCAGTAGAACAAGCCCTTCTTGGGAATGACGGCGAAGTTGCGATGGGTGCCGCCATGGAAGGGACAGGGGCCGCGATAGTCCGAGCCGGTGCGCTTGAGCTCGACGTGCTCGCCGATGATGGCGATGAGGTCCGAGGCTTCGCGGACCTGCTCGATGACATCATCGGGAATCATTCGGCACGCTCGAGCAGCTCAGGAGGGATCACCAGGCGCACGGCACCGACTTCGACAACCACGCGACCGTCAGACCGCACGTCCGCCACAACCCCAACCTTCCCCTGCCCGGTCTTCACCCGTTCCCCAACCTTGAGGTCGTTCGTTCCAACGGTCCCACGTTCCGTCGTTCCGCTCGTCTTCTCGATCGCGTCCTCCACCAACCGGCGCGCCTCTTTCGCCGTCGCTTCGTCCACGGCGGCGCGCGCCTGCGCCAGCGCGGCTTCGACCGTCTTGCGAGCCTCGAGCAGATAGGTGCGGGCGCGCTCGCGCGCATCGGCGTCCAGGGCCTTTTCGCGCGCCAGGAGACTCGCCGCGCGCTCCTCGAGATCGGATACCGCCTGGCGCGCCAGGTCGAGCTCCGCGGCGCGCGTGTCGAGGCCCTGAGCGCGGACCTCGAGATCCCGCCCGCGCGCTTCGACGGCCGCGAGGAGGCGGTCGAGCGTGCGCTCCGCGTCGGGGACCGCGCGCTCGGCTTCGGCGAGCACGTCCGCGGGCACGCCGAGGCGCCGCGCGATCGCCAACCCGTAGGACCGGCCGGGGACGCCCTTGAGCAGGCGATAGGTCGGCGTGAGGGTCTCCGCGTCGAACTGCAGCGACGCGTTCACGACGCCGACGGTCTCCGCGGCGAGCTGCTTCAGCGCCCCCAGGTGCGTCGTCGCGAGCGTCACCGTGTGGCGGCGCGTGAGCGCCTTGAGCGACGCCGACGCGAGCGCGGCGCCTTCGGCCGGATCGGTGCCGCTCCCGATCTCGTCCAGCAACACGAGCGACCCGTTTCCCGCGCGCTCGAGAATCGAGCGCAGCACGGCGACGTGGGCGGAAAAGGTCGAGAGGCTCGCGGCGATCGACTGCCGGTCGCCGATGTCGGCGAAGACCTCGGTGAAGATCGGGAGCGACGACTGCGGGCCGATCGGCGGGATCACGCCGCTCTGGGTCAAGAGGCAGAGGAGGCCGACCGCCTTGATGAGGACCGTCTTGCCGCCGGTATTCGGCCCGGAGACGAGGATCGTAAATTCGTCGGGGGCGAGCACCAGATCGAAGGGGACGACAACGTCAGGGGTCGTTCCTCCCGTTCGGTCCTCACCCCCTGGCCCCCTCTCCCTTCGGGAGAGGGGGAACGACACTCGTCCTGCGTCCCCCCTCTCCGGAACGGAGAGGGGGTCAGGGGGTGAGGACGGCAGCAGCAGCGGATGACGCCCCGACTTGATCACGAGGGGCCCTTCCCCGATCGCCGGCACGAACCCGTTCACCTCCACCGCATAGCGCGCCCGGGCACAGAGATCGTCGAAGGCGATGCACATCTCCCACGCCGCGGCGATGGCGCCCGCATGCGGACGCAGCAGATCCGTCAGCTCGCGCAACACGCGCAGCACTTCGCGCTGCTCCGCCGACTCGGCGGCGCGCAGCTCGTTGCCCAGCTCGATCGCTTCGGGCGGCTCGACGAACAGCGTCGCGCGCGTCGCCGACTCGTCGTGCACGATCCCGCCGACGTGCCCCCGCGCCGTGCTCCGGATCGGAATCACGTAGCGACCGCCCCGCACGGTGACGGCGGCGTCGGGAGCGCGTTCGGTGGGATCGAGGCCGCCAAGCATCGATTCGAGTTTCTTGACGAGCTTCTGGCGCGCCTCGCGCACGTGCGCGCGGGCGCGCGCCAGCTCCTTGGACGCGCCGTCGAGCACGGCCCCGTCGGGACCGATCGCCTTGCCGAGCCGCACCTCGAGGTCCTTCGGCGGCGCCTCGACGCGCAGGGCCGCGGTGCGCGGCGCGGCGTCGGCGAGTCGCTTCAGGTCGCCCGCGGTGACGCGCCCGGCCGCGAGCGCGACGGTCAGGTCGGAGAGCGCGGTGCCCTCCAGGGCGCTCCCCGGCACGCCGAGCAGCTCGAGCGTCGGGGCAATGTCGGCGACGGGCTCGGCGCGGATGCCGTCGTCCCCCGCCTGC
>Ga0193711_1000175_pt1 | contig 10406 bp, 7 predicted proteins | sample H3m2metaG_FD_144922 | JGI IMG/M metagenome (GOLD analysis project Ga0193711, IMG submission 144922) | Soil microbial communities from a riparian zone of the East river system, Colorado, United States - H3m2 | ecosystem: Environmental > Terrestrial > Soil > Riparian zone | place: USA: East River...
CCTGGTCGACGCGTGCCGTTCGAGGTGCCGGGCGTAGTCGGGCACGAGCGCTGCCGCTGCGGCGATCAGCAGGAGTCCTGCGTCCCACGTGAGGTCGAGCAGGCCACCCGCCTGAAAGGTTCCGCGCAGCGCGACAACAGCGTAAATGACATTGCCGATCGCGAACACGATCAGCCCGGGAGACACCAGCGTTGCCGTAGCCGCGGGGAACACCGGCCGCCGCAGCATCTGGATCAGTATGATCCATAAAACCGCAACGGCGCCGACGGACCAGCCGATGCTCGTGAGGAGGGCCAGCGGCGAGACCGGCGTCGGGTCGCGGAGCAGCGGCTCGAGCAGAAACTCGTACGCGAAGGCACCGACGGTGAACGAGACGAGGACGGTATCGAGGGCCAGCTCGGGATCGCCGCGCCGCGCCGGTTGCCCGCGGACCAGCGTCATCACTCCGGCGATCAGGCACACGTAGATGCCGAGGAAACCGACGTCTGCCAGCGAGGGGTATGGCCGCGGCGTTCCGTGCCAGAGGTCGTAGTACGTCCACACCAGCTGGCCCGCGAAGAACGCGCCGCACCCGCCGCCGATCCACTGCCAGGCACGGCGGAGCTGCGACGTCGCGGCGCGGCGCGCGGATACGAAGCAGGCGAACGCCGCGAACCCGGCCGCCCAGCCCCAGCACAGGTCCGTGATGATGATGAGCGTGCGCCGGTCGCTCGCCGGGAACGCGTACAGCAGCACCATCGCCACTAGCGACACGACGGCGATGCTGACCAACACGCGGGCGGACCGGCTCACCGGCATCATTTCAGGACACTCCGGGCCTAACTTATCCGCATTATCTTTGCCCGCCAATGAATCTGCTCAGGTGGATGCGTGCCCCGGAGGAATCGCTCGCGCAGTGGGACGAGCACGTCGCACTCGCCGCGGCCGTCCGCGCCGACGGGCTGACGCGCACCCTCGTGTGCGGCATGGGCGGATCGAGTCTCGTCGCCGACGTGCTCGCCGAGACGTTCGGCGCGCGGAGTCTGCACGTCCTGGACAGCACCAACCCGGAAGCGGTGCGTGCGGTGGGGTCCACCGCCGACCTGGCCCACACGCTGTTCGTCATCTCGAGCAAGTCCGGCAACACCGTCGAGACGCTCGCCTTCTGCCACTACTTCATGGCCCGGGCGCGCCCCGAGCAGTTCGTCGCGATCACCGAATCCGGTACCCCGCTCGAGGTCCTCGCGCGCGAGCGGCGGTTCCGGGCGATCATCTCGCATCCACCCGACGTGGGCGGACGCTATTCGGCGCTGACCGCCGTTGGAATGGTCCCTGCGGCGCTCGGTAGTATCGATGGGCGCACGTTGCTCGAGCGTGCAGGCCACACAGACATCGCAGCGGCAAAAAAGTTGGGTGTCACCATTGCCGCCAAGGCCAAGTCCGGAGTCGATAAACTGCGTGTGACGCCTCCCCCCCAACTTGCCGCGCTGGCCCGCTGGATCGAGCAGCTCATCGCGGAAAGCTCGGGGAAAGATGGACGTGGTGTCGTTCCGATCGTTCAGGATCCCCGCACGACGACGTTGCCAGACATGCAATCGATAGATGCCACCGCGTTTTCCTCCGATCCACTGGATCTCGGCGGCGAATTCCTCCGCTGGGAATACGCGACGCAGGCGCTGTGCGAACAGCTCGGCGTGAACCCGTTCGATCAGCCCGATGTCGAGGAAGCGAAACGGCTGGCCCGTGCCGAACTGACTGGTGGAGGGGCGCAGCATGCCGCGCCCCTACCCACGCTGATGCCGGGGCAGCTGAGAAAGCGGTCTCGGCCGGGGGACTATGTCGCCATTCTCGCCTACGTCCCGCCCACGCCCGAGATCCTCGCGCAGCTGCAGGACCTGCGCGCTGTCTGGAGCGAGAAACTTGGTTGCGCCTCGACACTCGGTATTGGCCCGCGCTACCTCCACTCCACCGGGCAACTGCACAAGGGCGGACCCAACACCGGCCTGTTTCTCGTGATCACGACGGATAGCGGCGAGGATCTGGAGATCCCCTCGATGGGCTGGACATTCGGCGAGCTGCATCACGCCCAGGCGCGCGGCGACATCCGGGCCCTGCTCGCGCGCGGCCGGCGCGTTGCCCACGTGCACCTCGCGAGCACTGCGGAGCTGTCGCAGCTGAGGCCGTGACGGCGTTCATCTTTCATCTCATTCCGCACACCCATTGGGATCGGGAGTGGTTCTTGCCCCGCGCCGCGTTTCATGCGCGCCTGGTCCTGATGTTCGACGAGCTGATCGACCGGCTGCACGCCGACGCCGCTTTCCGCACGTTCCTGCTCGATGGCCAGACCGTTCTTGTCGAGGACTACCTGCGCGCGCGTCCCGAGCGCGAGAACGACCTCAAGGCGCTCGTGAAGACGGGCCGCCTGCAGGTCGGTCCGTGGTACGTGTTGGCCGACGAGCTGATCCCGTCGGGGGAGTCGCTCATCCGCAATCTCCTGCTCGGCACCGCCGATGCGGAACGCCTCGGCGGACGCCTCGACGTGCTGTATTCTCCCGATGCGTTTGGCCACCCCGCGGTTCTCCCGACGCTCGCGCGCGAGTTCGGTCTGAAATACGGCGTCCTGTGGCGCGGTCTGGGGGGGGAGCCTGGACAGGAACGCGATTTCTTCCGTTGGCGCGGCCCCGACGGCCGGGACATCCTGCTCTGGCATCTCCCGCCGGACGGGTACGAGATCGGCGCCGGCCTACCCGGCGCGGGAGCGCGCCTGCCGGACATCTGGACGCAGGTGCGCGCCACCCTCGTGCAACGCGCGGCGGGCAAGCACATCCCATTGTTCATCGGCGCCGATCATCATGCGCCGCATCCCACGCTCGCCCGCCTCCGGGATCTGCTGGCCGATCTCGAGCCGGCGAGTTCGTTCCGCATTTCTCGTTTGGACGAATTCTTCCAGACCGCCGAGAGCACGGCGGCAAAGCCGTCGGCCGGCGAGCTGCGCTGGTCATACGGTTATACCTGGACGTTGCAGGGCGTGCATGGCACCCGCGCGCCCCTCAAGCGGCGGCACGGGCAGGTGGAGCTATGGTTGGAGCGCCTGGCGGAGCCGCTCGTAGCGCTGGCCCGGCTGGCCGGAAGCCGCGATCGGCGCCCTATCCTCGACACCGCGTGGCGCACGCTGGTTCGCACGCAGTTTCACGACACGATCGCGGGATGTACCGCCGACGCCGTCGCGTCCGCGGCCGAGCATCGCCTCACCCAAGTGGCCGCGTACGCCGCCGAGCTGACGCGCGGCGGGATCATGGATCTCGCGGGGCATGACCCGGACGTCCAGCGCGAGCGAGCAGACGGCAGTGAGCCGAAGCTGCTGTTGTGGAATCCCGCGCCACGGGCGCGCGGCGGCGTCACGGTCGCCGATGTCACGCTGTTTCGTCGCGACGTGTTGGTGGGCCGCCCGACGGAGGGCAGGCTGCCACGGCAGGGCCCGGGTTATCGGCCGTTCGCCCTCAAGGGACCCGACGGGCGAGCGATCCCGGTCCAGATTCTCGCCCAGCGGGTCACCCAGGAGCGAACGGACGCCGCGCGTCATTACCCGGATCAGGATGAAGTCGATCAGGTGCGAATCGCATTCCGTGCCCCGCCCGTGCCGGGCCTCGGCCTCGCCGCGCTGACCGCCGGCGCGCCAGTGCCACTTCCTCGGAGCGAAGACGTGCGCGTGCGCGGACGCTCGCTCGAGAATCGGTTCGTCGCGGTGGTGGTCGAGGCGAACGGCACGCTGTCGCTCATCGATCGCCGGCGCAACGAGCGCTATGGCGACCTCCTCCGCCTCGAAGACGCGGGCGACGCGGGCGACGCGTACACCTACTGTCCGCCGGCGCGCGACCGCATCAAGGCGAGTCGCGGTCAGATCACGGTGCGGCGTTTGGCGGGTGGTCCGTTGGTCGCCGCCCTCGAAGCGCGGTTTGAAATGTTGCGCGGGATCGACGCGCGCCTGCTCGTCCAGTTGTTCGCCGATAGCCCGCTCGTTCGGGTGACCCTCGAGGTCGACAATCGGAACCGGTTCCACCGCCTCCGGGCGCGTCTCGCCACCGCCCTTGGCGGAGCGCCGGCGACCGCGGGCGCGGCGTTTGGCACCGTTGAGCGGAGCGTCGTGCGCGCCGACCCGGCCGCGTACCCCCGCGAGACGCCGGTGCGGACGGCGCCAGCCCATCGTTTCGTGGCAGCGGCACGTGGTGGGCGCGGTCTGGCGGTTCTCGCTCCTGCGTTCTTTGAGTATGAATGGACCGCGAAAGGCGATTTGCTGCTCACGCTGTTGCGCGCTGTCGGGGACCTTTCACGCGCTGATCTGCCCACGCGGCCGGGGCACGCGGCCTGGCCGACTGCGATTCCCGCAGCCCAATGTCTCGGCGCGACCCGGATCGATATCGCGATTGCGCCGGTGAGCGCCAGCGAGGTTGAGCGGGGGGACGTGCTCCCGCAGCTGTGGGAGGAAGCCTTCCTGCCGCTCCACGCGCTGTGGCTCCGCGACGCGGCGGCGGGTGCGCTTGCCCCTGCGCCCTTCAACATCACGCTCGAAGGGTCGGGGCTCGTGTTTTCGTCACTCAAGCCCGCGCAGGTCGGCTCGCCGATGGTGCTGCGGTGCTACAATGCCACCGACCGCAAGGTCTCGGGCGCATGGCGGTTCGGGAACGGCGTGAAGACGGCCCATCGTGTGCGCGCGGATGAGCGCGAGGCCGTCGCGCTCGTGCTGGAACAGCGCGGCAACGTCATCCGCTTCGTCGCCGAGCCCCATGAAATCGTCTCGATCCTGGTGACGTGATGCAGGAACATCACGTCTCGACGCCCCGATCCGGGCGGTACTTCACCTTGGGCTCTCCGGAGCACGCGGCCGAGGTGTGGTTCGTGTGTCACGGATATGGCCAGCTGGCATCCCGTTTCCTCGAGCGCTTTCGTCCCATTGAAGCAGAGCGTCGCTGCATCGTCGCGCCGGAAGGACTATCCCGTTTCTACCTGACCGAGAGTCCGGCCGAGCGACGGGTCGGCGCGAGCTGGATGACGCGAGAAGACCGGCTGCACGAGATCGACGACTATGTACGCTATCTCGACGGCGTGTACGGGAAGGTCGTGACGCGTGATGCGCGCGTGACCGCACTGGGATTCTCGCAGGGCACCGCCACGGTCTGCCGGTGGGCGGCGCTCGGGTCGTCGCGCATCGATCGCCTGGTCGTCTGGGGTGGGGAGGTGCCGCCCGACCTGGACCTGAAGCGTCTGCGCGTTCCCCGTCTCACGCTCGTACACGGCACGCGAGACGAATTCTTCACGCCCAAGATAATAGCGGTCACCGAGTCGCGGCTGCGCGAGCACAAGATCGCGTACGACCTGATCCCGTTCGACGGCGGGCACGAAATCGACGACGCGACGCTGCGCCGGCTGATCTAGCGGCACAGGTTCGGGTCCAGCACGTCCCGCAGGGCGTCTCCCAGCTGCGTACACGCGATCACTACCAGGACCAGCGCCACGCCCGGCGCCGTCGCCACCCACGGCGCGTTCACCAGTGTGTCGCCGCCGGAGGCGATCATGTTGCCCCACGACGGCGTGGGTGCCTGCACGCCGAGGCCCAGATACGACAGCCCGCCCTCGAGAATGATTGCGTTGCCGACGCCGAGGGCCGCGGCGACGATGACCGGAGTGAGCGCGTTGGGCAGGATGTGGCGCGCCAGGATGCGGAGGCGCCGCGCCCCGATGGCGACCGCGCCCTCGACGAACGGCCGCGCGGCGAGCGACCGGACCTCGCCGTGCACGAGCCGCGCAATTCCCATCCATCCGGTCAGTCCCAACACCGTCACCACGAGGGCCGTACTGGGCTGCCACAGCGCCGCAAGCAACAGCAGGAGCACGACGCGTGGTACGGCCAGGGCGAAGTCTGTGAGGCCGAGCAGCGTGACCGAGAGCGGCCCGCGCCAGTAGCCCGCCACTCCGCCGACGACCACGCCGATGGCGAGCGATATCAGGACGGCGAGTACACCGACGCCCATGGAAATCCGCGCGCCGTACACGAGCCGGGTCCACACGTCGCGGCCGAACCGGTCCGTGCCGAGTGGATGGAAGACGCCATGCGCGTCGCTGGACAGTGGCGGAATGAACCGGGTCGCGACGATGTCATGTTGGGCCACGGGATCGCCGTTCGTCACGAGCGGCGCGGCGATGGCGCACACGACAACGACGAGCAGCACGACAAATCCAAACGCCCCGCGCCGGTCCCGCAGCAGCCGCGTCACGAGGTTGCGCTCCCGTGCCGGACGCGCGGGTCGACCCACGCAGCGAGTACATCGGCGATCATGTTGCCGGCAACGACCAACACGGCGCTGATCGCCGTCGCCGCCATGACGACGGGATAGTCGCGGGCTCTGACGGCCTCCACCAACACGCGTCCCACGCCGGGCCAGGCGAACACGGCTTCGACGAAGACGGCGCCCGAAAACAGCGCCGGCAGCGATAGGCCCAGCAGCGTCACCACCGGCGTGAGCGCGTTGCGCAGCGCATGATGCGTGACGACTCGACCTGGAGGGACGCCCTTCGCGCGTGCCGTCGTGATGAAAGGCTGGCTCAGCGTCTCGAGCATCGCGCCGCGAACAAACCGCGTCGCACCACCGATTCCGATCAACGTCAGCGTCGCAAGCGGTAAGGCCAAGTGGCGCAACCGATCGATCAGCCAGCTTGCGCCGTGCAGATAATCCGAATCGAGTCCCGCGGTGCCGAACGCCGGCAGGAGCCGCGCCCAATAGGTGAAGGCGAGGACCAACATCAGCCCGAGCCAGTAGCCCGGCATCGCGAACAGCGTGACGGTCGAGACCGAGAGGAGTGTGTCGACTCGAGAGCCGCTGCGCGCGGCTTGTACGGCGCCGATCGCGAGACCGGCCAGGTAACTGAGGAGCAGCGACAACCCGACCAGCCACGCGGTTTGGCGCCAGGCGGTGCCAAGGAGCGCGCGCACCGGCCGGCCTTTTGCAATGCTGTTTCCCCAGTCCCCCCGCGCGAAACGACTCAACCAGCTCGCGAACTGGACCGGCAGCGGGCGGTCGAGTCCGAGCGCGGTTCGCTGGGCGGCGCGCTGTTGCACGGTCGCTGCAGGGCCGAGAATTATGTCGATAGGATCGCCTGGTGCGAGGTGCAACAGGAAAAACGTGAGGGTCACGACGCCGGTCACGACGGCAAGACCGGCGAGCAGCCGATGTCCGAACCTGGCAAGCATCGGCGGGAATCTCGCGCCGCCTCCCGCGGCCCGCTAGAATCTGTGCGTGTCGCGCGTGTTCGTGCTGATGCTCCTCGTCGTGGAAGTGCTGATGTGCGCGTGCGGCGATGCAGCCGTGCGCCGCGGCGCTACCGTCTTGTTCGCGTCCGGCGCCGATCTCCAGAGCATCAACCCGCTGCTCACGCTTCACCCGCTCGCGCGTCAGGTGCAGCGCTACGTCCTGCTCACGACGCTCGCTCGGTACGACTCGCTGCTCGTGCCCCGGCCCTACCTCGCGCGCAGCTGGCGCTGGTCGGACCGTGGACGCGCCTTGACGTTCCGGCTGCGGATGGACGTGCGCTGGGACGACGGCATCGCCACAACGGCGCGCGACGTCGTCTGGACCCTGCAGGCGGCACGCGACCCGGCGACCGGTTATCCCCGCTTCACGGACCTCGAGTCGGTGACGTCGGTGGCGGCGCTGGATGATTCCACCGTCGAGCTGCGATTCACCGGCGCGCCGGTCTCTCGATCTGGCGACGATCTGCCGGACGTCCTCACCGATCTCGCGATCCTGCCCGCGCACTTGCTCGACAGCGTGCCGCACGCCCTTCTGCGGAACGCCTCGTGGAACGTCCATCCGGTGGGTAACGGTCCCTTCCGGTTCGTCACGCACGAGCCGAACCGGCGGTGGGTGTTCGCGCGGAGCGCGGACTTCCCCCCGGACATGGGCGGTCCGCCGCACGTCGATCGCCTCATCGTGGTCATCGTCGACGAGCCGATGGTGAAACTCTCGGCGCTGGTGGCCGGTGAGCTCGACTTCGCAGGGATCAGTCCCCAGCATGCCGCATTCGTGCGGCGTCACCACGAGCTCGCGATTCGGGAGTACCCGCTGATTTTTCCCTATGGCCTCGTCTTCAACACGCGCCGGCCGCCGTTCGACGATCTCCGCGCGCGCCGCGCGGCGGCCCTGGCCATAGACAGGCAAGAGATCGTGGACGGGTATCTGTTCGGATTCGCCGCGGTCGCCGATGGACCGGTGCCGCCGGGCTTGCCCGCCTACCACGCGTCGCCGCACCTGCCGCTCGCTCCCGATTCGGCGCGTCGTCTCGTCGCCCAGCTCGACGGCGCAACGTCGCCCAGTTTCGAGCTGCTGACCGTCGGCAGCGGGGAGGGTGCACTCGAGCAGATGCTACAGGCGCGGCTCGCCGCGGTCGGATTCCGAGTGACGATCCGACAGGTCGAGCTGTCGACGTTTCTGGACCGCGTGTACGGTGAGCGCCACGATTTTAGCGCCGCGGTCATGGGCATTCCGGGAGATCCGGGGCTCGGCTACCTCCGGCCGCTCGGAAATCTCACCGGCATTCCGATACCGCGGGATCCGATTGCGGCGCAGGACGTCTTCGCGGCGCAGCTCCCGGTTGTCTGGCTGTACCACGCGCGCGGCGTCCAGGCGATGAACAACCGAGTGCGCGGCGTCCGGATGGATGTGCGGGGCGAGCTGCCGACCGTCGCCGCCTGGCGTGTGCAGCCATGAGACGCCGCGATCTCCCCACGGCGTTTCGTGCGACCGCGCCCCTTCGGCTCGACTTTGCCGGGGGATGGACCGACGTCCCACCGTTTTCGGCCCGCGAGGGCGGCGTCGTCGTGAACGGCGCGATTGGTCTCCGCGCGCACGTCGAGCTGCACCTGGGCGGCAAACTCCTGCGGCTCGTGTCCGAGGAGCTCGGGGAAACGCTCGAGTGCGCGAACTCCGGTGGACTCGTTCCGAACGGCAGATTGCCGTTACTCACGGCTGCCCTGCGCCGGTTCCCTATGCTGGGTGGATTCACGCTGACCACGCGCTGCGACGCGCCTCCTGGCTCGGGACTCGGCAGCTCGGGCGCACTCGGCGTCGCGTTGGTGGGCGCGTTGACCCGCGCGCGCCAGGAAATGGTCAACGCACCGGACGTTGCCGACCAGGCCTGGCAGGTCGAGACGATCGAGGCTGCGCTCCCCGGCGGGAAGCAGGACCAGTACGCCGCGGCACTCGGAGGCTTTCATCGACTAAGCTTCCGCGACCCCGACGTCGGCGTCGAGCCCGTAACGCTCGATCCGACATTCGCGGCGGCGCTCGAGCGACACACGCTCCTCTGCTACACCAACAAATCCCGAGTCTCGGGTGACACCATTTCACGGGTGATGGGAGCGTACGAGCGAGGAGATCCCAACGTGACGGGTGCGTTGCACGGACTCAGGGAAACGGGCAACGCGATGGCTGAGGCGCTGCGCGCCGCCGATCTCGCGCGTGTGGGTACCCTATTGAGCGAAAACTGGAAACACCAGCAGGCGCTCGATCCCGGCATGCGGACCGCCGACATGGCGCAGCTCGAAGCCGCCGCCGTGAAGGCCGGCGCGCTCGGCGGGAAAGCCGCGGGCGCGGGCGCCGGCGGCTGCATGTTCTTCGTCATGCGCGGCGATGCACGCGATGCGGCGAATGCGGTCGCAAGCGGCGGTGGGGGAGCGAGTGTCTTACCGCTGTCCTGGGCGACGGAGGGAGTGCGCGCGTGGTGACCGCCGAGGAGCTCGCCGCGCGGGCGGAGGAAGTCCGCGGCTCGGCTGATCTCAGGGCGCTGCTCGGCCACTTGCGGGAGAGAGCCCGGCCGTTGCTCGAGCGATCGCCGATCATTCCGGACCACAAGGCGGTGCTGACGATGGATGGTGGCTACTGCCCGGATGACGGCGCCGCGCTCACGTTCGATCCTTGGAGTCCGGACGAACATCGATGTCCGCGCTGCGGCAAGACCTGGCGTGGCGAGCGCCACAACTGGAGCTGGGCGCGCTATCAGCACCTCTGGCTCGCCGAGCGCGCGGCGCACCTGGCGGCGCTGGCGGGGTTGGGCGGCGAGACCGATCGTCCCGCCGCGGCGCGGGCACGCGAGATCCTCAGTGCCTACGCGCAGCGTTACTGGCGCTACCCCAATCGTGACAATGTCCTCGGGCCCAGCCGCCTGTTCTTCTCGACCTACCTGGAATCGTTATGGACCTGCAACTACATCGCGGCCGCGGCGCTCCTGCGTGCCGCCGACCAGCTCGACGAGGCGACCGAGCGTGGCGTGAATCAGGTGGTGGAGGAAGCCGCGACGGTGATCGGAGAGTACGACGAGGGGTTCTCCAACCGCCAAACGTGGAACAACGCGGCGCCCGCGGACGCCGATGACTG
>Ga0193711_1000177_pt1 | contig 10358 bp, 13 predicted proteins | sample H3m2metaG_FD_144922 | JGI IMG/M metagenome (GOLD analysis project Ga0193711, IMG submission 144922) | Soil microbial communities from a riparian zone of the East river system, Colorado, United States - H3m2 | ecosystem: Environmental > Terrestrial > Soil > Riparian zone | place: USA: East River...
CGACGTGAAGCCGGCGCGCGTGGCCCTCGTCAAGGGCGAGAACCGCAAAGCCGTGCTCGCGTCGGGGTGCGGCGCGGTGACGACGATGCTCGCCGATCCCCACAGCGTGCAGCACACACCGGCGCGTGGTGAGCCGCCGGCCGCCGAGGGGCTGCGGGCGCTCTTCAAGACCCTGTTCGCAACGGGTACGCGCTACAACGAGACCGGAGGGATCCACGCGGCGGCGCTGACCGATGGCGTCGCGCTCCTGTTCCACGCCGAGGACATCGGGCGGCACAACGCGGTCGACAAGGTGATCGGTGCCGCGGTGCTGGGGCGCACGCCGATCGTCGGTCGTGGGTTGCTGGTGACGGGGCGCATCTCCGCCGAGCTCGCGTTCAAGGCGTCGCTGACGATCGCGCAACGCTCGGGGATGGTGCTCGTGGGCCGGGCCGTGAGCGGGACGCCGCACCTCCACCGCCCCGGCGCATGACGAACGACGCGCTGCGCGCGCTGCTGCAGGAGGTGCACACGATCGCAGTCGTCGGGCTCTCACCCAAGCCTGACCGTCCAAGTCACGGGGTCGCGGGGTATCTGAAGCGGGCGGGGTACCACATCGTGCCGATCAATCCCGGCCACGAGAAAGTGCTGGGGGAGCAGAGCTACGCGACGCTCGCGGACGCGGCGCGCGAACACACCATCGACGTGGTCGACGTCTTCCGGCGCAGCGAGCATGCCGGCGCCGTCGTGGACGAAGCGATCGCGCTGCATCCGCGATTGATCTGGCTGCAACAGGGCGTAATGGATGAAGCGGCGGCGGCGCGCGCCGCAGCCGCCGGCATTCCGATCGTGATGGATGCTTGTCTCGCCGTCCAACACCGACTCCTCGAGGTCTGATGCGATCCTTTTCGTTGGCGACGCTCGTGCTCACTTGCGCCCTGACCGTGCCCGCCGCCGCACAAACGGGCTCCGAGTCCAACCTCGTGTTCACGATTCTCGGCGGCACCGTCACCGGTCATTCGCTATGGACCGTGGGGAAGCAGCCGCTCACCGTCCTGGGCACCTCGAAGTACGACACGCTCGACCTCTCGCGGACCGTCACCTCAAGCATCGTCCTAGGCTTGGCGGCGACCTACTTCGTCTCTCCCCACGTGGGCGTGCACCTCGAGCTGTCCTATCTCGGACTGCCGGTCGAGAGCCGGTGCACCGGAATCTTTTTCCACCCCGACAGCAACGCGTTTACGGACCTTCATCGAAACGAACAGGTATGCGATGACATCGATGCCCAGTCGGCCGACGGCGGCGCGATCACGATCTTCGGCGGCGTGACCGTGCGTGCCGCGCCCAGGCGAACGATAAGCCCGTACGTGCGCGCTAACTTCGGCGTCGTGAGCGAGCCGCGCAGTACGATCGAGATGGCGGGTGCGTTCATCGACACCGACGGGATACTGAAAGAACGTCAGGTCCTCGCCGACGCGAGCCCGCGCCGCACGTCCGTGATGTACGGCGCGGCCGCCGGCTTCACCTCACCGCTCGGTCCCGGGTACGCGTTCCGCTTCGAGCTGCGCGACATCGTCGTGTCGCTCGACCGTCTGATCGGACCCGCGAACGGGCTCGGGATCGGCCCCATCGCGTCGAAGTCGTACCACCACATCAGCCTGACCCTCGGTCTCGACGTCGTCCTCGAGCGAAAGCGCGGTCGGCGCTACTAGGATGCGCGGGGCGGTGCTGGCCGGCGGCGCGGCGCGCCGCTACGGCGGACGCCCCAAGGGCCTCGTCGACGTGGGCGGCCGCCGCATCCTCGACCGCGTCGTGGAAGCCGTCGCCGCCGTCACCGGCGCCCCACCGCTCCTCGTCGCCAACGCGCCTGACGCCGCGTCGTGGCGCCCCGACCTCACCACCATTCCCGACGTTCGTCCCGATTGCGGCAGCCTCGGCGGGATCTACACCGCCGTGGCCGCGGGTCCCGGCCCGGTGCTGTGCGTCGCCTGGGACATGCCGTTCGTGAGCGAGGGGCTGCTGCGCGCGCTGGTGAACGGCTCGGCGGCGTGGGATGCGTTTCTCCCCGAGAGCGACCCTAAAGGACTTCCTGACGGTCGCAACCGCCGCGGCGTCGAGCCGCTGTGCGCGGTCTACGGACCTGTGTGTCGCGGGGCCATCGAGCGGAGACTCGACGCCGGCGACTTGAAGGCCATCGCCTTCCACGCGGACGTCAGGGTCGGTATCCTCCCCCTCCAGGAAGTGCGGCGGTTTGGCGACCCGGACGAGCTGTTCTTCAACGTCAACACTCCAGAAGATCTGGATCGGGCGGAGGCGGTGTGGCGGCAACGCGGATGATCTCGATCATCGGGCTCAAGAACGCGGGCAAGACCACGTTTCTGGTCGCGCTCGCGGCGGAGATGGCGCGCCGCAAGTTCCGCGTGATGACGATCAAGCACGGGACGCACACCCCCGATATGGATCAGCGCGGCAAGGACACGTGGCGCCACTGGCACGAAGGCCGGGCCGAGCGCGTGCTGATGGAATCGCCGGGCCAGCGCGTGCTGTTCGAGCGAACCCAGCAGGAATCGGACCCCATCACGCTGGCCCGGCGCTACCTCACCGGCGCCGACATCGTGCTGGCCGAAGGGTTCAAGAAGGCGCCCCTCCCCAAGATCGAGGTGTACCGCCGCGTGGCGGGCCCGAAACCGATCTTCGATCCCGAGAAGCACGATCCCGCCGATTGGGTGGCGATGGTGACGGACGATACGGATCTGCGCGCGCCCTTCCCCGTCTTCCGGTTCAGTGACACGTCGTGGCTCGTGACGGTCGCGAACCTGGCCTGGGATCGCGCCAAGATCCTGCCGCCGTGACTCCCGCCGAGGCGGCCCGCTTCATCCTGGGGCACATCAAGCCGCTCGAGACGATCCGGCGGCCGCTGCGCGAGGCGCTCGACGCCGTCCTCGCCGAGGACGTGACGAGCCCGCTCGACCTCCCGCCGTGGGACAACTCGGCGATGGACGGCTATGCGGTGCGGAGCGCCGACGTCACGGGTCCCGTCGAGCTGGACGTCATCGAGACCGTCCCCGCGGGTCACTTTCCCCGCAAACCCCTCGGTCCCGGCCAGGCGACGCGCATCTTCACGGGCGCGCCGCTCCCCGACGGATCCGACGGCGTCATCCGGCAGGAAGACACGGAGGCGCTCCCCAAGGCCCGAGTCTCGATCCGTAACGCGCGTGACGCCGGCAAGAACCTGCGGAGGCGCGGCGAGGACATCCGCAAGGGCGCCGTGGCGCTCGCCGCCGGCACCGTGCTGGGACCTGCGCAGCTGGGCGTGCTCGCCTCGCTCGCCTACGACCTGCCGGTCGTGTATCGCGCGCCGCGCGTCGCGTTCATGGGCTCGGGTGACGAGATCGTCGACCTCGATCGCAAGGCCGACATTCTGGCGGGGCGGAAGATCGCGAGCTCGAATTCGTACACGCTGGACGGGATGATCCGTCGGGCCGGCGGGGAGCCGGTCGACCTTGGCATTGCGCGCGACACAAAAGAAAGCCTCCGCGAGCATCTGGAGGGCGCCCGCGAGCGCAACGCCGATCTCGTCGTCACGACGGCAGGTGTGAGCGTCGGCGAGCACGACCTGGTGCGCGACGTGTTACAGGATTTGGGCGGCGAGCTGAAACTGTGGCGCGTGCAGATGCGCCCGGGCTCCCCGCTGGGCTTCGGCTCGCTGTTCGGCAAGCCGTGGATCGGGCTCCCCGGCAATCCCGTGAGCACGATGGTGACGTTCGAGCTGTTCGTGCGCCCGGCGATCCGGCGGCTCGCGGGTCACACGCTTCCGTTCCGCCGCACGGTGCCCGTCACCCTTCAGGAGACGATCACGCTCGGTCCCAAGTTGCGGCACTTCCTGCGCGCGATTGTGCTGGCCGGCGACGAGGGAAATGCGCTTAATGCGCGTTTGACAGGGCCTCAGGGTTCCGGCATTCTCACGAGCATGGCGCGCGCCAACGCCCTGCTCATCGTCCCCGAGGACATGCCGGCCGCGCCTGTCGGCGCCGCGCTGCAGGCAATCGTGCTCGACGACCCCTATCACGTCGCGGAGCCGCCCTTCTGATGACCCGCACCACGCGGCACCTGCTGGGGATCGGCGGGAGCGCCCTGTTGACGCTCCTCATCTACGTCGCTAACGAGCTCACCCCGGCGCAAATCAGGCTGGCGCTGCTGTATCTGGTGCCGGTGCTCGTCGCGACGTGGTACGCAGGGATGTGGTGGGGCATCGCGTTCACGCTCGTGGCGATGGGTCTGCGCCTCGTCGTCGAGGTGGAGCAGCAGGCCGGCATGACCGTCGCGCTCTCCGTCGTGAATCAGCTCTCGTTCGCCGCGGTGGCCGGGATCGCGATGGTAACGTTTCGCCACCTGCGCCGCACGCAGGAGCAGCTCTCGCTCCTCGCCACGAACGATCCGCTCACGAACCTGTTCAACGGCCGCGCGTTCTCGGCCCGCCTCAGTCAGGAGCTGGAACGGAACCGCCGCTACCCGCGGCCGCTCGCCCTGCTCTACCTCGATCTGGACGACTTCAAGGTGATCAACGACTCGCACGGCCACCAGACGGGCGACGCCGTGCTGCGTCTCGTGGCCGAGGCGATGCGCTCCTCCGTGCGCCAGGCCGACGTCGTGGGGCGGCTCGGCGGCGACGAGTTCGCCGTGCTGATGCCCGAAACCGACGCCGCCCTCGCGGACGCCGCCGCCAAGCGCCTCGCCGCGTCGCTAAAGACGGTGTTCAAGGGAACGCCCACGGTCACCGCCAGCATCGGCGTGGTTTCGTGCAGCGCGACGGACGCCAATACAGACGAGCTGCTGCGCAAAGCAGATCAGGCGATGTATGACGCGAAAAAGGCTGGGAAGGATCGCGTGGTGCAGGTCGAGATCAAGTCATGATTAGTCTGGTCCTCGCGCTGCTCGTCACCCAGCAGCCACTCCAGACCTACTCCGACGCGTTCATCCAGCGGTCCCGTCGTACCGATCCCCAAATCAGCTACACCATCACAGTGCGGGCGACCGACCGCAGCGCCTATTTCGTGGAGATGCGAATCGCGAATCCGCCGAGTCCGGCGCGCTTCGTGATTCCGAACTGGGCACCGGGTGCCTATCGCCTGATGGATTCGGGCCAGAACATCGGGACCGTGACGGCATCCAGCGCATCGGGCGAGGTGTTGCCCGTCCTGCAGGACTCCGAGATCTCCTGGACGGTGGCCGCTCCCGGCGCGACGAGCATCGTCGTGCGCTATTCGGCGGGCCTCCGCAATCCGACGCAATGGAGCCGTCCCAACAACCGCTGGTTTCTCCGGGGCACCTCGGGGATGATCGATGGGCCGCGCACGTACATGTATCTGGATGGCTGGAAGCTCGCGCCGGCCCACGTGACGTTTCACCTCCCCGCGGGCTGGCGCATCGCGACGGGACTCGTCCCCACGACCGACAGCACGACATACTGGGCGCCGAGCTACGACGTGCTGATCGACTCACCGGTGCTCGTCGGCCACTTCCTCGACTACCGCTTCACCGCCGGGGGCCGGCCGCATCGGGCCGTCGTCGATCTGGGCGGTGTGCGGCCCACGGCCGCGCGGGCTTTTGTCGACATGGTGCGTCGCGTCTCCGAGACGACGATCGGGATCTTCGGCAGCGCGCCGTATAAGGACTACACGTTCATCTTCGTCGCGGGGCGCGGCGGCGGGCTCGAGCACTTGAACTCGACGACGATCGGGGTGACTACGGACGTCCTGGCACGTCGTCCGGAGGGCGCCGAGGGCGTGACCGCGCACGAGTTCTTCCACACGTGGAACGTGAAGCGCATCAGGCCCGTGGAGCTGGGACCGTTCGATTACGAGCGTCCCGTCCGCACCGTCAACCTGTGGCTGAGTGAAGGGGTCACCGACTACTACGACGGTGTGATCCTGGCGCGCAGCGGGCTCAACAGCGCCGCCGATTTCACGCGCCAGATGGGCAACGCGATCGCGAACCACCGCGGCAACGAGGCGCGGCTCGTCGTGTCGCCCGAGCGCGCGTCGTGGACAGTGTGGGACAGTCCCGCCGTGAACCAGAGCTACACGATCTCCTACTATCTCCAGGGACAACTGCTCGGCTTCCTGCTCGACCTCGCGATCCGCGACTCGACCGACAACGCGAAGTCCCTCGACGACGTCATGCGGTACTTGTTCGATCATTACGCAGGAGAGCGGGGCTTCACCGCCGACGACGTCCGCGCGTCGATCCGCGCGGCTGCCGGAGCGAACTTTCAAGACTTCTGGCGCCGCTACGTGAGCGGCACGACGGAGATTCCCTGGGACGACTTCTTGAAAGCCGCCGGCTGGCGCGTGGCTTTCAGCGAAGTGCTTGCCGTCGATGCCCGGATCGGCTCGATCACGCCTGCCGTGCAGGGTGGGCGCTGGCGCGCGGTGGCGATCCCCGGGAGCGCGGCGGAATCCGCGGGACTTGTGACCGGTGACGAACTGGTTCGCATCAACGGACGCGACATCGACGACGGAACCGACGTCACCGCCGCCGTCCAGGCCGTGCGACCCGGGGGCACCGTGACGGTATACGTCCTGCGCGCCGGCCTGCCCGTGACGATCCGCTTCACCGCCGGCGTCTACAAACAAACTCGAGCCACGTTGATCGACCTCCCCGATCAGACCGAGCGGATGCTCCGCATCCGCTCCAGCCTCCTGACGGGCAAGTAATGGAGCTGCTCCTCGTCTTCACGTCGGTCTTCTTCATCGTCGACCCGTTCGCGGTGATCCCGACGTTTCTGGCCATGACGGAGCGGGACACACCGCAGCACCGGCGGATTCTGGCCAAGCGCGGCGCCTGGACCTGCGCCATCACGCTGCTCGCGTTCGCCGCGGGCGGCGCCCTGATCTTCAAGATCTTCGGCATCACGCTCGGAGCGTTCAAGATCGCCGGCGGGGTCCTGCTGGGACTCAACGCGCTCGACATGGTGCAGGCGCGGCGCAGCCAGCAGCGCGAGACCCCGGCCGAGAAGGCGGAAGGGATTCAGAAGGAAGACATCGGGATCATGCCGCTCGGCGTGCCGATGCTGGCGGGGCCCGGCGCGATCTCGACCGTGATGGTGCTCGCGCTCGGATCGAAAGGTCCGCTGCTCACAGCGGCGGTGTACGTCTCGATCATTCTGACCGCGCTGATTTCGTTCTTTGTATTGGCCGCCGCGTCGCTCGTCGAGCGGCGCCTCGGTCAGACGGGGATGCGGATCCTGACGCGGTTGATGGGCCTCGTGCTCAGCGCCATCGCCGTGCAGTTCATCATCGACGGGATCAAGCTGAGCGGGCTTTAGCCGGCCTTGAGGCGGCGCAGCGCCCGCGCCGAGCCGCGGCGCGCGCGGCCCATCTGACGGCGCAGGTTGGACAAGTCGGTGATGCCGGCCAGGCGGCTCGCCTGCGGTGCCCGCATCCGGTGCACCGCCATGATCTGCTCGAACGCCACCCAGCGCACATACGTCATGAAGTGCTCCACGCGCTCGAAGCCCAGTTCCACCAGCGTTCCCTTCACGGCGACGAGGCGGAGGCCGAGGGCGGCGGCGAGCTGCTTGGGATGGCGCAGCTCCCACGAGCGCTCGCAGACCACGCGCACCATCGCGGCGACATTCGCTCCGGTCAGACCCGGCTCGCTGGCCAGCACCAGGGCGGCGATTTCCTGGCCCGTCGGGCCCACGATGCGGCGCAGCAGGCTCGAGGCGACCGTGTCGTATCCCGCCGCGCGCTCCATCGCGTCACAATGCGTCACCTTCACGCCCGGCCACCGCATGGCATCCTCCCAGCCGGCGACGCCGCGCTCGCCGGCCACGAGCCATACCTCGAGGCGCGTCAGGAGCGGCAACAGATTCGCGGCGTCCGGGAATTCGGGCGCTTCGTCGAGATCGATGACGAGGATGTCGGTCGAGTGAACGGCCTTGGCGCCGGGCAGCGCCGTGTGATGCTGCACACGCGCGTGCTTCCCCAGCCGCTCTTCCAACCCGGTCAGGAGGCTGGTGCGAGCGGACGCCACGACGTGCACTGTCGGCGTTGAGCTCATGGCCCCCCCGAGGTGGTGTTCCGTAAATTGTGGAACGAAAGTACGAAACGCCGAGGGGCACGACAAGAGCACGCTGGAAGTAAGTGTTGGAGACACGAAATGCGGTGAAGCGGTACGAATCTGTTACGATGCCTCCGCCACGCGGTCACCGCCGGAGGCCTGCGCGAGCGAGAGAGCGCGAAGGGCGGCATCGACGAGCGTGCCCTTGGTGGGAGCTGTCGAGCCGTACCACGCGACACCGGCACTGACCGTCAGCGCGATCGGGCAACCGACAACGCGTCGCGCGATGAAGGCTTGTCGCACGTGCTCGACGATTCGCTCGGCGACCAGTCGAGCCCCGCTGCGGTACGTATCAGGCAGGACGATCGCGAACTCGTCTGCGCCGTAGCGGCACGCCGCATCGGCGGCCCGCACCCGCTTGCGGATCACGTCGGCCATGCCCCGCAGCGCCGCGTCGCCCGCCTCGGGGCCCCATTGCTCGGTCGTCGCCTCGAAGTCATCGAGCTCGACGAGGACCAGGGACGTCATCACGCCGTGGCGCCGGCAGCGCGCCAACTCTCTCCGGAGATCCAACTCGAGAAAGCTGCGGCTATAAAGACCCGTCAGCGCGTCGGTCGTCGCGCCTGTCTCGATGCTCGCAGACGGCGCGTCGGTTAGGCGCCGATCCCCACCAGTCCGCCGATCCGTCCCGGACCGCCCGATCTCACTGACCAAGAATGCTCCCGCTTTTCGCTCACCGATCATCGCTCACGCCTCCCTTTCGCCGATCACGACGAGGGTGGTGATGCAGGCACGCTGCATTAAGCGGGCCGATGGTTGCGTGACCGCAACGACCTAGAGATTGGAGAGGGAGTCTTCAGATTCGATGCGGTGGCGCCGCGGGCGGTGCGGCGGCGCAACAGGGCCTTCCATCACACGGGCCAAGCGTGATACCACTCCGTCAGCGGGCGCTCGCGAAACCCTTCAACCAGGCGGGTCGCACCCTGCTCCATGCTGAAGAGGCGGTCCGCGGTGCGCCGGACCGACTCCACATCATGGTCGGCATATAGGACGGCAGTCCCCCGCTCCGCCAGGAGCCGCAGCGCCGCCGCGACTTCCTCGCGGTGGCGTGGCTCGAGACCGCGGAACGGCTCGTCGAGCAGGGCGACCCTGGGCGCGCGCGCCAAGCCGAGGGCAATCTCCGTGAGCCGGAGCTCTCCGCCCGAGAGGGTACCCACCCGCCGGTCCAACCACGCGGTGACACCGAGGCCGTCTCCTTGCGGCGTACCGCCGAGCAGCGCGAAGTGGTCTGCGGGAGTGAGCGACATCGCGAGCCAGGGCCGATCGGGATGGTAGAAGAGGCCGCGGCGGGCCAGCAGGGCTAACGACGGGCGCGGCACGCGCTCACCGTTCCATCGCACCTGTCCGCCGTCGGGCCAGCGCCGGCCGACGAGGATCTCGAACAGCGTCGTCTTACCAGCTCCCGAGCGGCCCACCAGGACCGTGATCTGGCCGGGAACGGCGTCAACGTAGGCCGATTGGAGAATCGCGCGGCCGCCCAAGCTGACCGTGATCGAGTCTCCGGAGATCATGCGAACAAGTTCGTTGCGAGACTGAGTGCGAAGTGAATGAGAACGAGCGGTGCGAGCGCGACGGGCAGGCGGAGGCCCAGGTTGCCGAGTAGGATGTCCTCGTCCGCGCGTCTGATGAGTGCGACGAGGACGGCGAGCTCGAACGCGCAGACGACGAGCTCTGTCCCGGGCCGGAATGCGAGCGGTGGAAGCTTCAAGAAGGCCGCGGTCGCGGCGTTGGCGATCTTGCCGGCGATCCAGAGGAGCAGGAAGCGGCGGAGGTAGGAGCGAAAGAGGGCGCTCCGGAGCCAGTTGGTCAGACGCATATTGTTCAGGACAGTCGATGCCATCATCCATCGCTCATGCGCTAACGGCGCTGCCTGTCGGAGCTGCACTACTCCCCACGGATATACCCCGTCGTGTCTGGATTGCGGGCCTCGCATGTGCGGTGGTCCCCGACATCGACGCGATAGGGCGCCCGTTCGGGTTTGGTGACCTCGCGTTCCTGGGAGGACATCGTGCCCTTACACACTCCTTACCATTCGGCATTGCTCTCTCATTCGTGGTCGTGGCCTTCTTATGCCGCCACGCAGCCGCGAGCAAGGACTGCGGTCGGACAACAGTTTTCCTCGTCGTAGCCACCGCGTCCCATGGGTTGTTGGATACACTGACGGCTTATGGGGAGGGCGTAACGTTGCTTGCGCCATTCTCGATGCAACGATATACGGCGCCGTGGCACCCGTTGAACGGTCTTAATGAGATCAC
>Ga0193711_1000178_pt1 | contig 10341 bp, 12 predicted proteins | sample H3m2metaG_FD_144922 | JGI IMG/M metagenome (GOLD analysis project Ga0193711, IMG submission 144922) | Soil microbial communities from a riparian zone of the East river system, Colorado, United States - H3m2 | ecosystem: Environmental > Terrestrial > Soil > Riparian zone | place: USA: East River...
GCGGGGGCACATGAAGATCAGCAAGGCTGACCTCGCTCGGGCTGAAGCAGAAGGCGTGCTCAAACACGGGCAGGCCGACGCGCTCTGGGATGCCCTCACGCTACGCCTATCTGAGCACACGCCCTTCGACGCCCCGCACATCGCGTACTACTTCGGTGCCCTCATCGTCATCGGCGCCATGGGCTGGTACGTGACGGACGGCTGGGAGGCGTTCAGCGGACTGGAACTCTCCCTCATCGGCGCAGCATACGCGACGGGATTCGTCCTGGTCGGGCGAAGGATCTGGGATCGCCCCGGGTTTCACGCCCCTGCCGGACTGCTCTACACGATGGCGGTCTGCATGGTGCCGCTGATCGTCTACGGGCTCGAGCGGGCGACCGGGATGTGGCCGCAAGGAGATCCCGGTAAATACCGTGACTACCACGTGTGGGTGAAGGGAAGCTGGCTCCTCATGGAGCTATGTACCATCCTGGCGGGGCTCGCCGCCCTGCGGATCAGGCGCTTCCCGTTTCTCACGGCGCCGATCGCGTTCTCGCTGTGGTACATGTCGATGGACCTCACGCCCCTGCTTTTCGGCAGGCAAGACTACACGTTTGACGAACGTTCCTTGGTATCGGCGTTGTTTGGCGCGGTCATCCTCCTCGGCGCGTACCTCGTGGATTTGCGGAATCGACTCCCGGGCGACTTCGCCTTTTGGGGATACCTGTTCGGCTTGCTCGCATTCTGGGGAGGCTTGTCCTCCATGGAGAGCACGAGCGAGTTCTCGAAGTTCCTGTACCTCCTGGTGAACGTCGGACTCATCGGCTGTTCCCTCCTCCTCCAGCAGCGCTCGTTCCTGGTGTTTGGGGCTCTCGGCGTGTGCGGCTACATCGGGCACCTCGCGTACCGCGTCTTCCGGGATTCCGTCGCGTTCCCATTCGTTCTCAGCCTCGCAGGAATCTTGGTGATCTACCTCGGAGTCCTCTACCAACGCCACCGCCACGACATCGAGCGGCGTGTGTTGGCGAACCTGCCGGGATCAGTACGCGACCTGGTCCCGAGCCGAGTGCGCGGTTCTGCAGGGCGGTGATGGCCTTCGACTGGCGGTGAACTGTTGGCGGTGAACTGTCTCGACCCGGAGCGAGGGCCCGTGCTCTCACTGGTCGCTCGTCCGGTGACACTGTTCGTGGTGCTCGTTGGGTATGTAGTCTTCTATTCGTGAAATCGCCTGGTCGGACGTGAACGAGCGAGGGCCGATGAATTGGCAACTTGGAGTCATCTTCGCGCTGGTGTTCGTGCTCGTGGTACTCGTGGTCCGCCGCGGCAAGGCCAAGCCCGGCGCGTGATCGTCCAGATCCGGCGGCTGCCGCACCACGACGGCCTGCCGCTCCCCACGCGCCAGACGGCCGGCGCCGCCGGCTACGACGTCTGCAGCGCCGAGCCTGAGTTCACGATCGGTCCACGCGAGCGCCGCCTCGTCCGCACCGGCCTGGCGCTCGCGATTCCGCCGGGCTACGAAGCGCAGGTGCGGCCCCGCTCGGGGCTCGCCGTGAAGCACGGTTTGACCCTCCCCAATTCGCCTGCCACGATCGATTCCGACTATCGCGGCGAGCTCATGATTCCGATGATCAACCTCGGCGCCGAGCCGGTGGTCGTGACGCGCGGGATGCGTATCGCTCAGCTCGTGTTTCAGCGGGTGGAGGCGGTGGAGCTCCAGGAGGTGGCCGAATTGCCGCCCAGCGAGCGTGGGGAAGGGGGGTTCGGGAGCACGGGGGCCGGGGGCTAGGCGCCTAGCGCTCCGTGATAGTTCGGGATATCTTCGGGGTCCAACTTTTCGAGGTTTCTCCTATGTCGACCCGTGAATTCTGCCTCACCCGCCGCAAGTCCGAGATCCCCACGTTCGTGAAAGTGCTCAAGGCGGTGCCGCAGGGGCGCCAGGACTACCGCCCCGACCCAAAGTCCCGCACTGCGGCTGAACTGGCGGGTCTACTCGCGTACGAAGAGGCCGCGCTGCTCTCGCTCCTCGAGACGGGCACGGTGGAATGGAAGGACCAGCCACCTCCCACAAAGATGGCCGACGTGGTGGCGTCGTTCGAGCGCAGCGCGCAAGCCGTAACCGATCGCATGGCGAAGCTCGATGAGAAGGGGTGGACCACGGAGGGCCAGTTCCTGATGGCGGGCGCGCCTCCCTGGAAAGACACGATCGAAAACTTCGTCTGGGGTATGTTCTTCGACGCGATCCACCATCGCGGGCAGCTCACGACGTACTTGCGGCCTATGGGAGGCAAGGTACCGTCCATCTATGGTCCTTCGGCGGACGATCCTGGCGGAGCGTAAAAAGGGAGGTCCCGATGCCTACTCGGCTGCGGCTCTTCTTCACCGGCCTCAATGCAACACTGTTCTTCATGTGCGCCGTGCCGATATATGGAAACTGGGATCGCATTAGCGCTGCGCACGTGTCGGGCCTCCTCGTTTCTGCCGCCGGCTGCGGGATGACGCTCACGGTGTTGATCATCGTCGCGACCGGGCGGCTCGCGTACCGGGGTGAGACCGGACCGAGTGCGTGATGTCCGTCAGCGCGAGTTTTCAGACGTTCATCCTCGAGCAATTGGGGCGTGTCGTACCGAAGGTTCGGGCCCGCAGTATGTTCGGCGGCGTCGGGATCTACTCAGGCGACCTCTTCTTCGCCCTCATCGACAACGACACGCTCTACTTCAAGGTCGACGACTCCAACCGCGCTGATTTCACCGCTCGCAAGATGGGACCCTTCCGTCCCTACGGTGAAGACGGGGAGACGATGGGCTACTACGAGGTCGCCGCCGACCTCTTCGACGACCCGGAGGCACTGCGGCCCTGGGCCGAGAAGGCCATCGCGGTGGCGGAGTCCAAGAAGAAGAAGAAGAAGAAGAAGAAGAAAGCGAAGCGTCGGTGAAATCGCGCCCCGCAATCGCCGTTGTCACGGCGCTGACGGTGGCATCCGCGTCCTGCGGCGCCGGCTGGCACCGGCCGGAGCAGCTGGAGCCGGGATCGTTGTCGCCACGGCAGCAGGTCCAAGTCTGGTCGGGCGGCACCGCGCGCCGCTGGCACGCCGTGCAGGTCGGGCCCGACTCGATCAGCGGCATCCCCTTTGTACATCCCACCAGCTGCGACAGCTGTCGCGTCGCGGTACCGCGTGCCGCAGTCGACTCGATGCGTCTCGGCGATCCCGTCGGTGGATTCTGGAAGACTGTGGGGCTCGTGTTTGGGACGCTGACACTGGCCCTCCTCTACGCCTGCCGCCGGGGATGCGGGGGGGACTACTGAGCGGATGACCATGAAGACCATTCTCTTGCTCGTATTCGCCTGTACCGCTGCGGCCGCCCAAGAACGGGGCCTCGGCGTGCCGACGTCGCGCTTCGGGATGTACGTGACTCGCGGCGAGCTCATCGTGAACCCCTTCTTCGCCTACACCACCGACCACAATCGAGAATACCTCCCGTCCCAGCTCGGCTACGGGTTGGTGCAGGACTATCGCGGCCGCTTCCGGAGCACAGAGGGGCTGCTCTTCGTCGCCTACGGTGTCACGGACTGGTTGGCCGTCGAGCTGGAGGGGAGCCGCATCCGGGCCAGCCTCGACACGTCGCCGAGCGATACCAGCGCCACGCCGAGTCGCATCGTGGAATCGGGTCTCGGCGATCTCGAGGGGCAGGTGCGGATGCGCTTGGTGCGCGAACAGCACGGGCGTCCGGAAGTGTTTGGGTTCCTCGAGGTCACGGTTCCATCCCAGACGCGGAAGGTGCTCATCGGCAACCCCGATTGGGACGTGCGTCCCGGCTTCGGGATCGTGCGCGCCTTCCCCTGGGGGACGATGACCACGCGCATCACCGTCGAATACAATCACGATGACCGGCTTTGGGACTTGGGCGAGTTCGCGATCGAGTATCTGAAACAGCTGTCCCCCTCCGTGCGGTTGAATCTCGCGTTCGAGGGCGGAGAAACCGGTGCGATGGACGAATTCGGGCTCGTCGCCGGTGTGCAATGGCGCATCCGGGATTCGTTCTTCCTGAAGATCGACAATGCGATAGGACTCATGTCCAAAGCGGACGACTGGGCGCCGGAAGTGGGCATCGTGTGGACGCTGGGACGGTGAAGCGCGACGATTGGGCGAGTCTCGTTCTGATCACGCTGAACATTCTGGTGTTCGCCGTGGCGGCCGCCGGCGGCGTGTCGCCGTTCGATCCGTCCTCTGAGCAATTGCTCCGCTGGGGCGCCGATTTCGGACCTCTGACGACCTCGGGCCAGTGGTGGCGCGTCGGGACGTCGATGTTTCTCCACGGGGGGATCATCCATCTCCTCTTGAACATGTGGTGCCTCTGGAACCTCGGCCCCATCGCCGAGCGATGGTTCGGGCGGACGCCGTTCCTCATCCTTTATTTCCTGAGCGGGATCGGCGGCTCGCTGGCGAGTCTCTACATGCATCCGGCGACGGTCAGCGTCGGCGCCTCGGGAGCGATCTTCGGGCTCGCCGGTGGTCTGATTGCCCTCCTCGGTCTGCGGCGCGACTCCGCGGCGGCTGCGCCGGTGAAGCGGTTCCTCCCCAGCCTCTTCACCTTCGTGGCGTACAATCTTTTCTACGGCAGCGTCACGCCGGGCATCGACAATGCCGCGCACGTGGGAGGGTTGATCGTCGGGGCGGGTTTCTCCCTGGCGCTGTTCGTCGGCCCGGGCCGTCTCGCACTGACGACGGCCGTGTTTGCGGCGGCGCTGCTGGTCGGAGCCGCCACGCTGCCGCGAACGACGCTCTTGGACCTCGGACGCTTGTACGCCGAGCTGGGACAACCCGACCAGGCTCTGCGCACGCTGCAGCGGGCGACCGCCGCGCACCCCGATGACGCCGACGCATGGCGCCTCCTCGGGACGGTGCAACTGAGCCAGCGGCGTTGGACAGAAGCGATCGCCGCGTTCGACCGCGTGGCGCTCCTCGCGCCGGCCGATTCTACCGTGCGCTACGATTTGGCCTACACCTATCTCGCGCGCGGCCAGTCACGTGCCGAGACGGGAGACCGCGCGGGCGCCGAACAGGACTTCGCACACGTTGTGGACCTTAAGGCCGACACGGCGCTCACGGCAGCTGCGCGGCGAGCACTGCGCCCCTAGCACCAGCTCGGAGAGCTTCGCACCTTTGGCGTGATGACGCTCAGTCCCCGTCGCGCGATCGTCTATGGCGGTCTCACCGTCGCTGTGCTCGACGGACTCGACGCGATCGTGTTTTTCGGACTGCGGAGCGGCGTTGGGCCGGTGCGGATCTTCAAGGGGATCGCCGGCGGGCTGCTGGGCCGCGAGGCCGCCCTCGCAGGCGGGTGGCCGACCGCGCTCCTTGGGGTCGCGATGCACTTCACGATCGCCACCACCATCGTGGCGATGTTCGTTCTCCTCAGCCGCCGTTTCCCGCTTCTCGCCCAACGGCCGTTCGTGTGGGGGCCCCTCTATGGGATCGGTGCCTATCTCGTGATGAATCTCGTGGTCTTGCCGCTCTCGGCGCTGCACGGGACCGGGCTGCCGAGTGCGCTGCCGGTACTCCTCAACGGTATCTTGATCCATATCATCGGCGTCGGAACGCCGAGTGCGTTGGTCGCGCGAATGGCGACTCGTGCGAGGTGAAAGGGCGGCGGCGTTCGCTGCGCTCCTCAGTATCGGGGTTACCGCCTGCCTTGCGCCGGCGCAGGCCCATTCGCCCACGGACTTTTTGGTGGCCACCGGAAAGAAACCGGCGACCACGCCATGGGTGCCCGGACGCACCTTCGACCGCGTTGCCGCCCGCCTGGAGAAATCCTTCTACAGCGTCGCCTTTCAGAACACAGAGCTTCCCGGCCTGGTTACGGAGTTTCGCGGGGCAGCGCACTCGGCAAAAAGCCCGGCCGAAGAGCGGGAAGTCATTTGGCGTTTTCTCACCCGCATTCCAGCGACGCACCTCGGGCTCCTCTCGCGGCCTGCCTACTTCGCGCTCATCAACGAGATCCAGGGTACTTCGCACCCTACCTTAGGTCTCCAACTCCTCCGACTCGAAGACCGCTACTTCGCAACGATGGTCTTCACGGGAGGGCCAGCAGACTCGGCGGGGATTCGCCCTTGGGACGAGATCGTGGCGGTGGACCAACGATCGCCGGGCGAGAGCCCGCGCCTCGACTGGCGCTCCGACGACGCGTATCTCGGCGACGAGCGCGACCCACCAACCTTCGGCCTCGTCACGGCGATCGGGGACCGGGTGAATCTCACGGTGGCCGGCGAATCGGGTCGAGCGCGCGATCTGTGGCTAACCGCCCGGCTGTACTCGGGGCTCCAAGCGTCTACTCAGAGCCTTCGCCTGATCGAGCGCGACGGCGTTCGGATTGGGTACGTCCATTGGTGGTACCTGCATGCCCGCGGTCTGCCGGAAATGCTCAGCAAGAGTCTGAACGGTCCACTCGCCCCGAGTGACGCTCTCATACTCGATCTGCGGGGGCGCGGCGGAAGCGGTGAGGTCGTTCCCAAGTTGATTGCATTGCTCGCCCGCGGGCCGGCGCAACGGTACGAAGGCCCCGTCGTGGCGCTCGTTGATCGGCAGACCCGGAGCGCCAAGGAGATGCTCGCGACGGAGCTGCGGGCACAGGGTCTGGCTCGCGTGGTCGGCGAACCGACAGCGGGCGCTGTGGTGGGAGCAAACTTCGATGACGTGGGGGACAGCGCCATTCTGATGTTTCCCGGAACTCCCGTGCCGCCGTACACCGAGCGGCTTGAACTGAGACCAACAGATCCTGACGTCATCGTGCCCTGGGGCGGTCCGTACTCCGGCGGGCGAGACCCGATCCTCGAGGCTGGGATCGACGAAGCCGTTCGGCTCGTCCGCGAGAAAGGGCCCGGCCACGGGACCCAACCGACCAGCAGGGGTCGCCGCGGCGCCTTGCGCTAGGCGTCCGTTCCCAGGCAGCTTCGTAGCGGTGCGCCCTCCAGTCCTCTGCTATCACCGCATCGGCGGCGCGCCGGAACTGGGCGTCACGCGCGTCGCCCGATCGGTGTTCGAGCGCCAGATGCGCTCGCTCGCGGAGGCCGGCTGGCGCACACTGACCCTGTCTGAGTTCACCGACCCACGCACCACGCCCCACGCCCCACGAACGTTTTTGTTGACCTTCGACGACGGCTACGAGTCCCTGGCCGAACATGCATATCCGGTTCTCGCAAGCCTCGGGTTCACCGCCACGACCTTTCTCATTACCGACTTCGTTGGCCGCGAGAATCGCTGGGACATGCGCTACACCTGGCGGCCCCTACAGCATCTCGATTGGGGTGAGATCGAACGCTGGCGCGCCCGGGGGTTCGACTTCGCCTCACACGGCGCCCGCCACCGCCGGCTCACCTGGGTCGATGACATCACGGCGGTCGACGAGCTGGGTCGCGCGCGCGAGACGTTGATGGGCCGGTTGGGGGAGGAGGCGGGCTGCGCCATCGCCTATCCGTTCGGCGCCGTCGATGCGCGCGTGGAGCGACTGGCGCAGGGCGCCGGGTACGCATTCGGCTTCGGTGGCGTGCGGGGAGACCACGGGTCGCCGTGGCACCTGCCACGGGTGCCCGTCTACGTCTGGGATATCGGGGCCACCCCGTTTGGTCTCCGCACCGATGGGATGGGGAAGGTGGGCCGCTTCGTGGCGCACGTGGCGAATCGGTGCGCCGTGGGGACCTCCATGATGCAGGCGGTCAGAGGAAGAATCGTGCGGCAACCGGAATGAGCTGGGGATGCTTCACGAGGGCGTGCGCGAAGATTCTGCCGAGTGATCGTTTCTCCTGGGGAATGCCGTTCACGGTCCGAGCCAAGCCGTTGAAGAACGAATCGTCGAGAGCCTCGAGCGCCTGCTTGATGCGGTAGTACTTGAGGTGGTCGTCCCCCAGCAGATCCATCCACGCTTTGTGATATGACGCCAGCCGTTTTTCGCTCGTATCGCCCTCGCGAATCGCGGCCGCCGCCGTACACCCGGCGAGCCGCCCCGCCTTCATCGCGTTGACGATCCCGCCGCCCGACAGAGGATTGATCATGTGCGCCGCGTCGCCGGCGATCATGACGCCGTCCGCGTAGGTGCGCTTGATCGTCGTGTGGACGATCACGCCGCCGACCGTGAATGCCGTCCGCGCCGCCGCCGGATAGCGCCGCGCCACCCACTCGTCGAGGTAGGCCCGCGCGTTGCGGCCATCGGTCTTGAGGGCCACGAGGCCGAGTCCCACGTTCGCGATGCCGATGCCGCGCGGGAAGATCCAGGCGTATCCGCCGGGTGCGATGCGGTCGCCGAACTGGAGGTAGATCGCGTCGGGATCGCAGTCGATCCCCTGCAGCACGTACTGCGCGCACGACTCCATGTCGCGCGCCGGGACGCGCGTGTCGATCCCCGCCCAGCGGCCAACCATCGCTTCGACGCCGTCGGCGCCGATCACCACCCGCGCCCGGTAGATCTCCTCCACGCCGCGCTGCTTCACCCGCACGTGCCAGCGTCCGTCGGCGGCGCGCGTCATCCCGGTGGCCTCGGTTCCCACCAGCACTGCGGCCCCCGCCGCTCGAGCCTGGGCCGCCAGGTGCGCGTCGAAGCGCGTGCGATCGAGCACCCAGCCGACGTCGCGCTCCGCCACTTTCACTTCCGTGTCGTCCGGGGCCAGAAAGATGACGCGGGTAATCTTCCGGGCGGCCCAGTCGGCCCCCTCCGGCGTCGCGAACTCGCGGAGACCGGCGTCGCCCACGCCCTCGGCGCAGCGGACCGGTGACCCGACCGCCCGGTCACGCTCCAGGAGCGCGACGTCCAGCTCGGGCGCCGCCTCCTTCGTCTGCCAGGCCGCGACGGAACCCCCTGGCCCTGCGCCGACGACCAAAACGTCGAGATCAGGCATTGGCGACCATGGCGAGGGCGCCGACGGGGCAGGGACCGACGCACTTCTCACATCCGGTGCACGTCGCTCGGTCGACTGTCAGGACGTTCAACTCGAGGTGGATCGACTCGGGAGGGCAGAGCGGCAGGCAGAGACCGCAGCGATCGCAGACAGCCAGGTCGACAACGGCGATTTCGGCGGGCGTGACGCGTCGCATGGCGGAACGGTAGCGGCGGTGCCGAGGGGCGTCAAGCATCAGTCTTGCTTGGAGTTACAACGGTCGCTAGGTTGACACCCTGACCACATGACACGTGCCCTCGCATTTCTGATCTTCGGGCTGCTCGTCGCGGTACCCCCGAACGCCGTCGCGCAGCGCCGCGCTCCCGCTATTTCGAGCGACTCACTGCGCGCGGCCTTGTTCGCGCTCGCGCACGACTCGATGGGCGGTCGGCAGACCGGTGAGATCGGCGACTGGAAGGCGCAGGAATGGATCGCCGCTCGGTTCCAGCGTTTTGGTCTTCGTCCGGCCGGGGACAACGGAACGTACTTCCAGATCATCCCGTTCGTTCGGGTCTTCGTCGATACGTCCGCGCGCATTTCGGCCGGCGCCGCGTCGTTGGCCGTGGGACGAGACATCCTGCCGCTCGGCGCCGCGGTGAACTGGTCGGCGACGGGTGTTCAGGTCGTGTTCGGTGGGTGGGTCAATCGACCCGATACATGGGTCGACTCTGCAACCGCCGCGGGCCGGCTCCTCGTCCTCGCGGTCCCGGATTCGGCACGCGACTTCCGGGCGATCTTCGCCACGCTCGGTCCGTCGCGCCAGTCGCCCGCGGGGCGGGCGGCGGCGGGCGCGGTCCTCGTCGTGCTCGACCGCATCGCTCCTGACATCATTCCCCAGATCCTCGCCGGCCGCATCACGACGGATACGTCAACCACTCCACCGCCCGGGGTTCGACCCCTGTGGGTCGTCACGCCAGCGGCCGCCCGCGCGCTGCTAGGTGGAACCGTCGACGTGGCCGCCGCGCGCTCCGGCACGCTGGGCGGCGCTCTGGCGGGCAACGTGCGGTTACTCCGCACTCCGCTGGCCTACCCGGCGCGCAATGTGGTGGCGATCCTGCCGGGTAGCGATCCGGCGCTCAAGGGCCAGTACGTGTCGATGAGCGCGCATCATGACCACGTCGGATACACCGGCCGCGCCGTCGACCACGACTCGACGTTCGCGTTCAACCGGGTGGTGCGGCCCCTCGGGGCTGATTCACCGATGCGGCCCGCGACCGTTGAAGAGGGGACGCGCGTGACGGCGTTGCGCGACAGCCTGCGCGCCAGTCGCGGCGGGTCGCCGCGGCCCGATTCGGTCTTCAATGGCGCCGACGACGATGGCTCGGGCACCGTGGCGATCCTCGAGGTGGCGCGCACGCTGGCGGCGGGCCCCGCGCCGCGGCGCTCGGTGCTCTTCGTGTCGCACGCGGCCGAAGAGCGCGGGCTCCTCGGGTCGGC
>Ga0193711_1000180_pt1 | contig 10275 bp, 9 predicted proteins | sample H3m2metaG_FD_144922 | JGI IMG/M metagenome (GOLD analysis project Ga0193711, IMG submission 144922) | Soil microbial communities from a riparian zone of the East river system, Colorado, United States - H3m2 | ecosystem: Environmental > Terrestrial > Soil > Riparian zone | place: USA: East River...
CGCGATGATCGTCGATGCGGTGGTCGTGGAGCCCTGGGGGGCGCATCCATCGTACGCGCAGGGCTACTACGACCGGGACAACGACTTCTACGTGCGCTGGGAAGCGATCTCGCGCGAGCCGGCGAAGCTCGAGTCGTACCTGGATGAGTTCGTGTACGGGGTCACGGATCGGGCGGCATACCTGAAAAAGAGTCCGGGCCTCACGACGCGACTCGAGGCGAAAGCACAGATCTCCGCCGGGGTGAACTACGGCTTCTGACGCGTATACGCCCGACGAGATGATGGCCGTCGTTGCGGCGCGCGAGCTGCGAGACGGCGAGGTGGTGTTCGTCGGGATCGGGTTGCCGAACCTCGCGTGCAACCTGGCGCGCCGCACGCACGCGCCCAACCTCGTGCTGATTTACGAATCGGGAGCCGTCGGTGCCGTGCCGGACCGGCTGCCGGTGTCGATCGGCGATCCGGCGCTCGTGACGGGATCGCTGATGGTGTGCGGCATGGCGGACGTGTTTCAGCTGTTTCTCCAGAACGGCAAGATCGAAGTGGGGTTCCTGGGCGGCGCGCAGGTGGATCGGTTTGGGAACATCAATACCACGGTCATCGAACATCAATACCACGGTCATCGGCCCGTACGAGCGACCCAAGGTTCGTCTGCCGGGGAGTGGCGGGGCCGCCGAGATCGCCATTCATGCGCGCCGCGTCCTCATCGTGTCGAAGCTCTCGCCTCGCGCGTTTCCGGAACGTGTGGACTTTATCACGAGCCCCGGAGAGCGCGTGCAACGCGTGATCACCGACAAGGGCGTGCTGGAGCCGGATGGCCCAAAGGGGGAGCTGGTGCTCACCGCGCTGTACGCGGGCGTGGAGCCTGCGGATGTGCAGGCGGGGGTCGGGTGGAAACTCCGCTGCCGCCCGAATCTGGCTCAGGTCGCCGCGCCGGCCGCCGCCGACCTGCACCTGTTGCGCGATGAACTCGATCCCCAGGGACTTTTTCTCAAGACATGATCTTCGCCGCCGCGGTAGCACTCGCGCTGGTCCAGGGGAACGCCCAGCGCGAGCCCGTCCTCAAGCAAGTCGGCCTGCCGCACGGCTACTACTGGCGCGAGATGTACGTGCCGCAGGTGACGAGCGGGCCCAGCTCGGCGACGTGGTCGCCCGACGGGACCGAATTGATCTATTCGATGCAGGGCTCGCTCTGGCGGCAACGTCTCGGCGCGGACGTGGCGCAGCAGCTGACCGCCGGCCCCGGATACGACTACCAGCCCGATCGGTCGCCCGACGGCAAGACGGTGGTGTTCGCGCGCTACGACCACGATGCGATCGAGCTGGAGCTGCTCGACCTGGCGTCGGGCGCGATCACCGCGTTGACTGCGAACGGCGCGGTGAACGTCGAACCGCGCTGGTCGCCCGACGGTGCGCGCATCGCGTTCGTCTCGTCGTCATACAACCGGCGCTGGCACGTGTTCATCCTGAGTCGCGAAGCGGCGAAGGATCTGCTTTTCGGCGAGCCCGTGCGCCTGACTGAAGACAACGACAGCAAGTTGCCGCGCTACTACTACAGCAAGTGGGATCACTACATCTCACCCACGTGGTCGCCCGATGGGAAGGAGATCATCCTCGTCTCGAACCGCGGCCACATTCACGGCAGCGGCGGGTTCTGGCGCATGGCCGCGCAGCCGGGCGCGCCATTGCGCGAGCTGCGCTACGAGGAGACTACGTGGAAGGCTCGGCCCGACTGGTCGCCCGACGGTACGAGCGTCGTGTATAGCTCGTACCTGGGGCGCCAGTGGAATCAGTTGTGGCTGATGACGAGTGAGGGCGGCGATCCCTTGCCGCTCACCTACGGCGAGTTCGACGCCACGGCGCCGCGTTGGTCGCGCGACGGCAAGCGGATCGCATACGTCTCCAATGAATCCGGTAACACGGCGCTTTGGGTCATGGAGATCCCGGGAGCCAGGAAGCAGCGCGTCGAGGCGCTGGACAGGCGCTACAAGGGCGCAGTGGGAACGCTGCACCTGAACATCTTCGACGAACACGGCCGTCAAGTGTCGGCGCGTGTGTCGATTTCTGGTCCCGAAGGTCGCGGGTACGCTCCAAATGATGCGTGGCGTCATGCGGACGAAGCGTTCGACCGCTCCGAGCGCCAATTCGAATACCCGTACTTCCACTCTGACGGAGTCGTGGATGTGACGGTCCCGGCCGGTCTCACGCATGTCGAGGTGTGGCGCGGGCCAGAGTACAAGGTTCGTCGGGCCGACGTGGAGGTGCCCGCAGGCCGACATCGGCTGCTGCGTGTGACGCTCGAGCGGCTCGATAACCTCGAGGCCCGCGGCTGGTGGAGCGGCGACCTGCACGTGCACATGAACTACGGGGGCGCATACCGGAACACGCCGCACCATCTCGCGTTTCAGGCGCGCGCCGAGGACCTGCACGTGGTCGAAGACCTCATCGTGAACAAGGAACAGCGCATCCCGGACATCGCGTACTTCCGCACCGACGCCGACCCCGCGTCAGGCCCCGGGTTCCTGCTGATGCACGCGCAGGAGTTTCATACCAGCGTGTGGGGACATCTGGGCCTCCTCGGTCTCGGCGACCACTACATCCTCCCGGAGTATGCTGGGTATCCCAACACTCCCGCGGCGAGCCTCTATCCCGATAACGCGGTGATCGCCGACCTGACGCACGCGCAGGGAGGACTCGTGGGCTACGTCCATCCGTTCGACACGAAGCCCGATCCGTACGACACGACCGAATCGCTCACCTACGAGCTTCCGGTCGACGTCGCCCTCGGCAAAGTGGACTACTTCGAGGTCATGGGGTTCTCCGACCACCTCATCACGTCGGAGATCTGGTATCGGCTGCTCAATTGTGGATTCCGGCTGCCGGCGGGGGCGGGGACCGACGCATTCCCGAACTTCGCCAGTCTGCGCGGACCGCCGGGACTGGTGCGCGTGTTCGTGCAGTCGGGCCCGACGCTCGATCACCGGCGCTGGCTCGCTGGGCTCAAGGCGGGCCGCACGTTCGTGACGAACGCGCCGCTGCTCGAGTTCTCGATTGCCAATTCGAGCGCAGGGGACGAGATCAAGGTCTCGCCGGGCACGCAACGCATGCCGGCGTTCGTAAGACTGCGATCCAACGTCCCCATCGACCACCTGGAAATCATCGGGAATGGAAAAGTTGTTGCGACGGTGCCGCTCGACTCGGGCAGGATGACGGCGACTGACACCGTGTGGGTTCCGGTGACGAAGAGCGGCTGGTACGTGTTGCGCGCCTACAGCGATCGCGCCGCGATGCCGGTGCTCGATTTATATCCGTTCGCCTCGACGAGTCCGATCTACGTTCGGGTCGGCGACGATCCTGTCCGCTCGCCGGAAGACGCGGCGTACTTCGTGCGTTGGATCACACGGTTAGAGGTCGCAGCGCAGGCGAGCAGCGCGTGGCGCACTCCCGCGGAGCGGGACGCGGTGCTCAAGACGTTCGCCGAGGCTCGTGCCGTATTTGAGGGGTTATCATTACGACATGACTAGTTCGCGACTCGGGATCGGGATGTTGGCGGTGGTCCTCGGCGCCGCGTGTGGCAACGAACCGGGGGGCCCTGGCGTCATTCCTGACATTGCCCTCGACACGGTCCTGACCGGGCTCGATCATCCGCTCTACGTCACGACGCCGCCCGGTGACCACGACCGCCTCTTCGTCGTGGAACGCCCCGGGACGATCCGCATCATCAAGAACGGCGTGCTCCAGGCGACACCATTCCTCGATATCACGGCCAAGGTCTCGACCAATGCCGAGCAGGGCATTCTCGGCATGGCGTTCCCGCCCGACTACGCGACCAGCAAGTACTTCGTCGTGTACTACGTCAACCCGTCGATCAAAACCGTGCTGTCGCGGTTTCACGTCGCGAGCGCCACTGCCGATACCGCCCTCGCCGCTGAGGACACGCTGCTGACCATTCAGCAGGCGGGCGGCGATCACAACGCAGGACAGCTACCTGTACCTGAGTGTCGGCGACGGTGGCTGCTGCGGTGACCCGAGCGGGCATGGTCAGGATCGGACCGAGCTGCTGGGTTCCATCCTGCGTCTCAACGTCGGCGCCACGGGCCCCTATCAGATTCCCGCGACCAACCCGTGGGCCACCGACACGGTGACTCGCCACGAGCTGTGGAACTACGGCCTGCGCAATCCATTCCGCTTCAGCTTCGACCGCCAGACGGGCGACATGTACATCGGCGACGTGGGCGACAACACGCGCGAAGAAATCGACTTCCTGCCGCACACGAGCGTCGGTGGTGAGAACCTCGGTTGGCGGATCATGGAGGGCAAGGAATGCTTCGGCGGGGGCACGGCGTGCACCATGACGGGGCTGACGCTGCCGGTGTGGGATTACCCGCACAGCGACGGGTGCTCCGTGATCGGCGGGTTTGTCTACCGGGGCGCGGCGATCCCCGCTCTGCGAGGCACGTACTTCTACCTCGACTTTTGCGCCGCGTGGGTGGAGGCGTTCCGCTTGCCCGCGATACTGAGCTCGATGCGGCGATACCCGTGGTTCGACTCGAACGAGTTCCCCAACAGCTTCGGCGAGGACGCCGACGGCGAGCTCTACATCACATCCGAATCGGGAAACCTCTTCAAGATCGTCGCGCTGACTCCGTAGCGCTCCCTATTGGATCCTGAGTGGAACGGGCGCCGAAACCCCAGGCCCCTGATCGTAGGTCAGGACGCCCCAGACCTGGTAGTCCCCTGCAGGCAGGCGATCCCACCGACAAATCGAACCGCTGCACTGCTCGGCGGTGGCATCGAACAGGAGCGTCCAGACCACTGTCTCCGATGGCGCGAGCGTCACCGGTGCGTAAATGGCAATGCACACCCGCTGTCGTGGGCGGAGGTCGGGCGTATCGCCGACAGCCACCACCCGCACGTCGAAGGCGTCGAAGGCGCAGACGTTGTTGAACGTGACGGACCGCGTGCTGATGTTGTGGATGCTCGCGGTGAGGTGCGTGGTATCACCGTGTGCGATCGTCGAGCGGGCGAGAGCGACGCTGACATCGAGGGGCCCTGGCGCGGTTGCGTCGCTACAGGCGGCAAGAACAAGAGATGAAACGAGGAGCAGACCGAAACGAGACATAGGGCTCTCCGCGCGATCAAGTGGTCTATACAAATGCACGCGGTGTCCCGCGAGTGTCAATCCTCCAGCGGCTGCGGCGCCGGCGCAACGTCGGCGCGCGTGACCGTACGAATCAGCTGCTGCTGCCGCTCCCCGAGGCGTCCCGCGGCGTCATTCCGCTCGCTCTCCTTCTTATAGACCGCCGCGACGGCGCTCCCCGAGCCGCACAGCCGCACCCAGACCGGCCCCGTCCCCGCCAGCTTTTCGTACAGCGCTCGCAGCTCCGGATGCTTGCCGAACACGGGGGACTCGAAATCGTTGCCGCCGAGCCGCCCGATGCTGCCCCACGTGGCGAGCGCCTCGGCGTCGAGGATCACGGGCCCGCGCGCCACCAGCGTCGGATTCGCGTCGTCCCACCAGCGATAGGCATCCGGCGTCGCGACGGCGATGGAAGGCACCGCAACGAGCGCCGGCGCCGACGCGGGAGCCGGCAAGCGGAACAGGCGCTCGCCTCGGCCCCAGCCGAGCGCGAGCGGGGCACCGCTCGCGAAGAACGCGACGTCGGCGCCGAGCCGTGCGGCGAGGTGGAGCAGCTCGTGTCGCGGGACGGCGTTGCCGGCGAGTGCGTTCACGGCGTGCAGAGTCGCCGCTGCGTCGCTCGAACCGCCGCCAAGCCCGGCGCGCACGGGAATGCGTTTCGTGAGCCGGATCGCGACGCCGAACCGATTCCCGGTGGCTTCGAGCACGGCGCGCGCGGCCCGCACGGCGAGGTTGTTCTCCATCGGCCCGAGATCCGGGCCCTCGACTTCCAGCGCGACGCCCGAATCGACGCGGCGCACATCGAGCTCATCCGCCAGCTCGAGCAGCGCGAACGCCGTCTCGATCTGGTGGTAGCCGGAGCTCTCGCGGGCGAGGATGCGGAGGAAGAGGTTGATCTTCGCGTGTGCGGCGACGCGCACCGCGATCGGGGCGGCGCTCACGCGCCGTCTCCCTCCCGCAGCTCGCCGAGTCGCAGGTGCAGGCGCGACAGCGACCAAAGGCCGAGCAACGTGATGGGCAGGAACGTGGTGAGGTGATAGGTGAGCGCGTAGCTCACGGCACGGCTCGCGTCCACGGCGTAGATGCCCAGGGTGATTCGCGTCGCCGCCTCGAACACGCCGACGAAGCCTGGTGTCGAAGGCACCGCGACACCGAAGCCGATGATGCCCTGAAGCAAAAGCGCAGCTTCGAGCGGGACCGGGAGGCCGAACGCGCGGAAGCACACGGCGAAGGCCGCCGCGTTCGTGCCCCACAGCACGAGCGACCAAAGGACGACGCCGGCGAATCGCGCCGGACTCTTGAGCACCGAGAGCCCCTCCACGATGCCTTCGGCCCAGTGTGTCAGACGGTCCGCGATCCGCGTGGGCAAGAGGCGGTGCGTGATGCGGCCGAGCAGCGCCAGCCACGGGGCGGGGCGGTGCACGACGACCAGCGCGAGGAGCAGGATCGCACCGAAGATCACGGCGGCGGCGGTGGCGAGCCCCGAGAGCGACCGCCCTTGCACCACCGTGTTGGCCGGAAACGACGGCGCCGCGATCGCCACCGCCATGAGCGCCAGCATGATCAGCGCGTCGAACACGCGCTCGACGCCGACTGAACCGAGGGCCGTCGTGAAGCGCACCGGCATCTCGCGTCCCGCGACATAAGCGCGCGCGACCTCGCCGGCGCGCGCCGGCAAAAGGTTGTTCGCCATGAAGCCGATCGCCGTCGCATGCCACAGCGGCAGCCACGGCAACGGTTGACCGCCGGCATCCCGCAGGATGAGGCGCCAGCGGATGGTGCGGAGCGGAAATGTCGCGGTGGCGAGGAACACCGCGAGGAGCAACAGCGAGATGTTGGCGCCGCGGGCGTATGCGATGACCGCGCGTGGGCTGACGTCCTGCAACACCCATGCGAGCAACGCCACGGTGACCGCCAAGCCGATCAGCCAGGCCCAGCGACGCGACGTGCCGGTCTTACTCGGGTTCGATGGCGAGGACAACGAGGTCGCAGACTTCGTCGATGATCGCGCGCAGATCGTCCCCGTTGATGCGCTTCGCGGCTTCGCGGAGCTCCTGGGCGCGTTGCCGTGCCCGGGCGCCCTTATAAAGGAGCGTGCGGATGTCGACGACGGCGGGCTCCGCCGAGGCCCGAGGGGCGGTCGGGCGCCCCGTGTCCGCGGAGGGGCCTTGCAGCAGGGCGTCGAGTGACGCCGCCCCAAAGCCCGGCGCGGCGAGGCGCTGGTACGTCGCCCATGAGCCCGTGAGGTCGCCCGACTCGGGGACCGCTTCGTCCGTAACGGCGGGCGTAGGGCGTGGGGCGCGGGGGGTCGCGACAACGGGCACCGGAGCGGGGGCCAGCGACTCGATCGGGACGACCGGCGAGCCCGACGGGCCCGACGGGCCAGCGAGTGCGCGGACCGCGGCGGTCACGGCGGCCAGCTCGGCGGCGAGCGCCGTCTCGTCACCCGAGCCCGACCGCGACAGAATCTCGCCGGCCCGCCTCAGCTCCACCGCGAACAACGCCGACTGATTTACGGCGATCCCGCTGGTCACCGCCTCCCGCGCCGCGTGCGCGAACTCGGCAACGCGCTCGGCGACGGGCCCGCCGCCGGCTCCCCCCAACGCGCGGAAGGTCCCCGCGAGCGTGTGCGCGCGCAGCTCGCGCTGGGTGGGGCTCGGCGCCCGCTCGAGTGAGTCGGCCGCCTGACGCAGATGCTCGCCGTGGCTCACGAGCTCCAGGCGGCCCAGCGTGGCGGGCCGGGCCGGGGCGGTCCCGCGGTGCACGATGTGTGGGCCGGCGTCGCCGTGAAACAGCGCATCGATCGCCACCACGTCGGGCTCGCTCTCCATCAACTTCACGAGGAGTCCAGCGAACCTCCGGAACTCGGCGCCCTCCGGATCGGGTCGGCCGCGCTCGGCGACCTCGCGCGCCGCGTGGGCGATGGAGCTGGCCGCCGCCTGGAACAACTCCGCAACGGGGGCCTTGGGCGCAGCCTTGCTCTGGCTCAGCTCGCCGATCGCCCGCTCGATGCCCTCGAGGAGGTCGGGGAGTGGAGGCAGGTCGTTCAGCGCGGCGAGACCGCGCAACGGTTGCAGCGCTTTGAGGACGTGCTGCAGAGGATCGTGGGCGAGTGGGTTCGCGCTGAGCGCCTTGGAGGCGCGATCGAGGGCGCTCGCGATCGCCGCGCCCTCACGGGCGACGAAGGCCCGGGCGCCGGCGCCCTCACGGGCGACGAAGGCCCGGGCGCCGGCGTCGAGGCCCATCGCCTCGGCGGCCCGAACTTGCGCCGAGGGCCGCCCGGCGAGCTGCTCGAGCTGGGCCGCCAGCGTCTCGGCTTTTGCGGTGTCGGCCGCGGTCCAACTGGCCGCCTGGCGCACGAAGATCTTGAGGTCGTCGACGGCGCGGATGGCGACCTGCTTCGTGCCGGCATCCCAGGGGCGCCGCCCCTCGCGCACGGCCCGCGCCAGCGCTTCGACGCCGCTCGCCGCCCGCGCGATCGCCTGCTGGCTCGCCATCAGGGCGCTGCCGCGCAGGGCGCGCGACAGGCGCACGAATTCGTCGACCGCGGGCGGGGCATCGCCCTGGAGCACGGCGTCGAGCCGGTCCAGGTACTCGCCCGCCTCGAGGGCGAAGAAATCGGACATCCCGAGCGGCTGGCCAGGTTGGGTCATCGCGTCCCCAAAATAGGCGTCCTGGCGTCTTGTACCAACTGCTTCATGCGCCGTACGGCCTCCTCCAGGCCCCAGAACACCGCATTACTCACGATGGAATGGCCGATGTTCAGCTCCTCGATCTCCGGAATCGCCGCCACGGGCTGCACGTTCTGGTAGGTGAGGCCGTGCCCGGCGGCACGTTCTGGTAGGTGAGGCCGTGCCCGGCGTGGACCGCCAGGCCAACGCCTTTGGCGTACGCCGCTGCTCGACGCAGTTCGTTCAACGCCTTCTTTCTACGCTGTTCGCTTGACGCATTTGCATATGTGCCCGTGTGTATCTCGATGGCCGGAACCCCGAGAGCACGCGCTTGATCGATGGTCTTGCGCACGGGGTCGATGAAGAGGCTGACACGGACGCCGGCGTCCTGGAGGCCGCCGATGGCGGCGGCGAGGCGGCGGTCGCCGCGCCGCAGCGCCAGGCCGCCTTCGGTGGTGATCTCTTGCCGCCGCTCGGGCACGAGCGTCGCCTGGAAGGGGCGGAGCCGGCGGGCGAGTCGCACGATGTCCGGGTGCGCGCCGAGCTCGAGGTTGACGACGGTCTTCACGCTGCGCGCGAGTGCCACCACGTCGGCGTCCTGGATGTGGCGACGGTCTTCGCGCAGGTGCACGGTGATGCCGTCGGCGCCGCCGCGCTCGGCGGCCGCCGCGGCCTGCACCGGGTCGGGCTCGTCGGTCTGGCGTGCTTCGCGCAGGGTCGCGACGTGATCGATGTTGACGTAGAGGCGCATAAAGTCTTAGGTTGGATTCCTAATGCGACGACTCCCTGTCCTACTCGTCCTGGCAGGTTTCGGCTGCGGCGGCGCGCAGCATCCGGGCGCGCTCACGCCCCAGACGCCGAACGAGGCGCTGAGCAAGTTCATGGATGCGGTGAAAGCGAACGATCTCACCCGCATGGGAAACCTGTGGGGAAGTGAGCGCGGGCCGGCGTCAACGTACATGGACAGGAACAATCTCAAGCGCCAGCTGACCACCATTCAGATCTACTGGAATCACACCGGATATCGCATCATCGAAGGACCACTCCCCGCACAGCCGCTGAACCCGACGTTCAAGAACGTGCCGAGCCCGGACCGGATGCGCGATTTCCGGATCGACTTGCAGCGCCCGAGTGGCTGTAGTCAGGCGGCTCCGATTACGGTCGTACGCACGAATAGCGGTGGCTGGCTCGTGTACGACGTGCATCTCGAGGCCGTTGGCAACCCGGCGATGCGGTGCCAGCCCAGCGGATCGGGAACTCGGCCGTAGCGCAGGGCGTTTCACCTACTCGGTCAGCTCGAGCAGAATGCCGTGGGTCGCCTTGGGATGCAGGAAGGCGATGCGGCGGCCGCCGGCCCCGCGCCGGGGCGTTTCGTCGATGAGGCGGTAGCCGGCCTCCCGGCAGCGCGCCAGGGCCGCGTCGAGATCCGGCACGCGATAGCAGACGTGATGGATGCCCGGGCCGCGC
>Ga0193711_1000188_pt1 | contig 10095 bp, 7 predicted proteins | sample H3m2metaG_FD_144922 | JGI IMG/M metagenome (GOLD analysis project Ga0193711, IMG submission 144922) | Soil microbial communities from a riparian zone of the East river system, Colorado, United States - H3m2 | ecosystem: Environmental > Terrestrial > Soil > Riparian zone | place: USA: East River...
TCACCGGCACGATTCCAGTGGGTGCGGGTCTCTGGATCAGCAACACGACCCCGGCGACGATCGCGGGCGGGCAGCTGCCGGGGGTGACCCCCTGGTTCCTGACCTCCGCGAGCCAGTTCCGGCCGGGCCCCCCCCCGGCGTTTGGCTCTGCGCCGTTCACTACAGCGCTCAACGAAATCCGGCAGATCTCCGACGCGCGCACCGCCGAGCAGGTGGGGATCGCCGCATTCTGGGCCCTGAGCACGGGCACGCCGACCACAGCGGGGTTCTGGATCCAGGTTGGCACGGACGGCATCAATGCGCACGGATTGTCCGAGCGTGAGGCCACCCACCTGTACGCCCTGCTTAGCGCGACGATGTTCGACGCGCAGATCGGTTGCTGGGATGCGAAGGAGACGTACTGGCTCATCCGGCCGTGGCAGGCGGAGCCGCTGATCACGGTCGTCGCCGCCGTCGGAAAACCCAACCACCCCGCATATCCCTCCGGCCACAGCTGCCTGTCCGCATCGGGTGCGGAAGTGTTGAGCACGTTCTTCCCCGAGCAGCGCGCGCAATTGGACGCGATGGTCGCGGAGGCAGGCCTGTCGCGCATGTACGGCGGTATTCACTACCGGTTCGACATCGTGGCCGGGCAGGCGCTGGGTCGCAATGTCGCCCACTTCACGATTGCGGCGGACGCGTCGGGGAATTCGGTGTTGACGCCGCACTGAGTACATCAGGCAGGACCGTAAGCGACGAGGGGCACCTGGTTCGGTGCCCCTCGATTCGTTCTACATCCCCGCCCCGTGACACTTCTTGAACTTCTTGCCGCTGCCGCAAGGACACGGGTCGTTGCGACCCACGCCCGCGTACGGATTCGCGGCAAAAGCCGGCTCGGCCACGCCGCCCGCCCCGGGTTTGGGGGGCCGCGTCGGCGGAGGCGCGTCGGGGTTCGTCACGAGCCCATCGGCCGCCGGCTTGGAGGCGACCATCGGCGTGGGGCGACGGGGGCCGCTCGGCAGGCCTCCCGCCGGGCCAGTCACCGGCCGCCCGGCGGCCGGTGGTCCGATCTCGATCTGCAACTTGTGCCACCGCTCCGTGAAGGTGGCGTTCAGATCGTGCATCAAGCCGACGAACATCTCGTAGGCTTCCTGCTTGTACTCGACGAGCGGGTCCTTCTGACCCCAGGCGCGGTAATAGATGCCCTCGCGCAACTGGTCGAGGTCGTAGAGGTGATCCTTCCACTTTTCGTCGATCACGCCGAGCGTGATGTGCGACAGCGCCTGCTCGGGCAGGTTCTGCGCGCCGACCTTGGCCTCGACGTCCTTGAGCTGCTTGACCTTCGCCTCGAACGCCGCGCGACCGGCTTCCACCGCGGCGCGAACCAGATCGTCGCGATCCTTGATGATGGTCGGGTCGGTGACGTTCGGGATCCTGATCAAGAACTTCTGGAGAAACTCGGTCTCGATGAGCTCGCGATCCCATCGGCCGGGATCGTCGAACTCGACGACGAGGCCGTCGGCGAGCCGCTCCACGGCCTGGTCGATCATCCGCTGCGCCTCGGCCTTGAGCTCTTCCCCGCCCTCGAGCGCGTACAAACGCCGTGAATAGATGACGTCGCGCTGCTTGTTCATGACGTCGTCGAACTGCAGCAGTTTTTTCCGGGCCTGGAAGTTCTGCAGCTCGACGCGCTTTTGCGCCTGGCCGATCGCCGCCGTCACCCACGGGTGGGTGATGACCTCGCCTTCTTCCGCGCCGGTGCGGTCCATAATCCGCGCGATGCGGTCGGACCCGAAGAGCCGCATCAAGTCGTCTTCGAGCGACATGTAGAAGACGCTCTGGCCCGGATCGCCCTGGCGGCCGGACCGACCGCGCAGCTGCCGATCGATGCGCCGCGCCTCGTGGCGCTCGGTGCCGATGATCACGAGCCCGCAGGGCGGGTTCTCGTTGCACTTGAGCTCCTTGATCTGCTCGGCGGTGAGGTCGGCCGCTTCGATTTTCTGACCGAACGGCGCCTCCCGCGCCTTGATGCCGCAGACCTGACACTTCTTGACGCCGGCGCCGAGTTTGATGTCGGTGCCGCGGCCCGCCATGTTCGTGGCGATCGTGATCGAGCCGGACTGGCCCGCCAGCGCCACGATCTCTGCCTCCCGCTGGTGGAACTTCGCGTTCAAGACCTCGTGTTTCAGACCCCGCCGTTTCAGCATCCGCGCCAGCGTTTCCGAGACCTCGACGTTCACCGTGCCGACCAGCACGGGCAGGCCACGCTTGTATTCGCGCTCGACCTCGTCGATGATCGCGTTGTACTTCTCGCGCCGCGTCTTGTACACGAGGTCGTGCTTGTCGACGCGCCGCACGGGCCGGTTCGTCGGGATCACAACCACGGCGAGCTTGTAGATGTCGTGGAACTCGGTCTCTTCGGTCTCGGCGGTCCCCGTCATGCCCGCGAGCTTCTCGTACATGCGGAAGTAGTTCTGGATCGTGATGGTCGCGAGGGTTTGGCTCTCCTCACGCACCTGCACGCCCTCCTTCGCCTCGACGGCCTGGTGCAGACCGTCCGACCAACGGCGCCCCGGCATCAGACGCCCCGTGAACTCGTCGACGATGAACACCTGGCCCTCCTGCACGACGTACTCGACGTCCTTCTCGTACAGGGCGTGGGCCTGGAGCAGCTTGTGAATGATGCGGAGGACTTCGCTCTTCTGGGCGTATTCCGCCTCGACGGCCCGGCGTCGCTCGAGTTTGTCGGCGGCGGAGAGATGTTCGTCACGATCGATCTCGTGCACCGCGTGCGAGATGTCCGGCACGAGGAACAGCGTCGGATCCTCCGGCGACATCGTCTCGACGCCCCTGTCGGTCAGGTGCACCGAGCGTCCCCGCTCGTCCATGACGAAGTACAGGTCGTCTTCGAGGTGCCGCATCTTCTGTTTCGGCGCCGGCAGCTTGCGATCCGCGAGGCGGTCGAGCTCGACGCGCTGCACCAGCTGCTTCACGCCCGTTTCGTTGAGCAGCTTCAGCAGCTTCTTGTTCTTCGGCATCCCCAGCTGCGCCTGATAGAGCAGCATGGCGCCGTCGTACTGCGTCTTCTCGTCGGCGAGCAGCGGCTCGCCCTTGGCGATCAAGTCGTTCGAGACCGCGGTCTGTTTGCGCACCAGCTGGACGACCTGAGTGTTGAACTGCGCGTACTTCTCGTCCGACTCGGCGCCGACGGCGCCGGAGATGATGAGCGGCGTCCGCGCCTCGTCGATGAGGATCGAGTCGACCTCGTCGATGATCGCGTACACGTGGCGCCGCTGCACTCGGTGTTCGAGACTGAACACCATGTTGTCGCGGAGGTAGTCGAACCCGAATTCGTTGTTCGTGCCGTACGTGATGTCGCACAGATAGGCCGCGCGACGCTCGGGCGTCGAGGGCTGCGAGTCGTCGATGCACCCGATCGTGAGCCCGAGCCACTTGAAGAGGTGGCCCATCCATTGCGAGTCGCGCCGGGCCAGGTAGTTGTTGACGGTCACCAGGTGCGCGCCCCGCCCCGCCAGTGCGTTCAGGTAGAGCGGCAGCGTGGCGACGAGGGTCTTGCCCTCGCCCGTGGCCATCTCGGCAATTTTTCCCTGATGGAGGACCAGGCCGCCGATCAACTGGACGTCGTAGGGCACCATGTCCCAGCTCTGCTCGTGCCCCGTCACGACCACCTTGGTCCCGATGAGGCGGCGGCACGCCTCCCGCACGGTCGCGAACGCCTCGGGCAGGAGATCGTCGAGCGTCTTTTGCAGCTCGGTGACGAAGGCTTTCTCGGCCCGGACGAGCTGGTCGCCCAGCTCGGCGCGCTCGACCGGATCGGGGCAGTCGTGCTTCGCCTGCTTGAGCCGGTCGACTTCCACCCCGAGCGCACCCGTGCGCTCCGCGATGACCGCCTTGAACTTGGCGGTCTGCGCCTTGAGGGCGTCCTCGGACAGCTCCTTGAGGCGCGCCTCGTGCGTGTGAATCGCGTCGATGATCGGCTGGACGCGCTTCAGCTCGCGGTCGAACCGCGTGCCGAAGAGCTTGGTGAACCAACGATGCGCCATGACTCCCCTAGCGATACAGCCCGTGGGCGCCGATGTACTCGCGCACCGCGTCGGGCACTAGATAACGAATGGACCGTCCACCGCGCACGCGCGCGCGCACGTCCGTCGCCGACAGGGCGACCGCGGGCACTTCGATCACGCGACGGATCAACGGGTGACGCGGCACGGCCGCGCCGGGCCGAGCGAAAACTACTATGTCGGCGAGCGCCGGCAGCGCCTCGACCTCCCACCATCCCCGCAGGTCCTGCGCCGCATCCGCCCCCAGCAATAACGTGAAGCGGTTCCCCGGCTCACGCTCCCCCAGCGCCCGGAGCGTCCGGACGGTGTAGGACGGGACCGGCAGATCGAGCTCGACCGGCTCGACGCGCAGGCGTGGGTTCCCCTGGACCGCCAACCCCAGCATCTCGGCGCGCTGCTCGGGGGTCGCCTGGTGGGCGGCGCGCTTGAAGGGCTGTTCGCGGGCGGGCATGAACCGCACGGTCGCCCCCGCCCCGAGGGCCTCGGCGGCGGTTTCGGCGACGACCATATGGCCCAGGTGCACCGGATCGAAGGAGCCCCCGAACAGGGCGTCCACGCCGGTCAGGACGACGTGCCCGTCGTGTCTGCCGGGCAGCTCTTGGCGAGACCCGTCGCCTGCGGATAGAAGCGACGCAGGTGCGCGCACGTCTCCTGCAGCTCGTCCTTGTATCCGATCGCGCGATAGCTGTCCACGAGACGCAGGAGGGCGTCAGGCGCCAGCGTCGCGCTCGGATAGGTGGCGATCACTTCCTTGAAATAGATGATCGCGGAGTCGTACGCTTTGCGCCGCAGATAGAACATGCCGTTCTTGTATGTCTTTTCGGCGAACTGATTCTGCAGACGCTGGACGTGCGGGCGCGCGCGGGCCGCCGCATCGGTGTCCGGGTAACGGCCGGCCAGCTCCTGGTAAATCGACAACGCCGTTTCGCCGTACGTCGGGTCCAGCTCGGCACGGCGCCACAGGCGGAGATTCGCATCGCCGGCGCGGAGCAGCGCCAGGGGCGCGTACTCGCTCGCGGGAAACTCGTCGGCGACCTTGCGGAAGTCGTGCGCGGCCTGCACGCGATCGCCCGTCTGGAAGTAGCACTCCGCGAGATAGTAGCGGGCCGCGGCCGCCTCGGCCTGGCCCGGCGCGAACTCGAAGGTCAGCCGCTGCAGCACCAGCAGCGCGCGGCGATGGTCGCCACGACGAATGAGCTCCTGCGCGCGACGCAACTCCGTTTCGGGTGAGGTTACGGTCTGCACCCGCGGCCCGTGATGACACCCGACCGCGAGCGTCGCCAGACCGAGCACCCACACCATCCGTCGCATCATTGCGGTTCAGCCTTCCCCAACGAGTTGATCTTCTCCTGGGCCCGCTGGGCGATCGTGTCGCCCGGCGTGCCGCCCACCAGTGCTTGCTGATAGCTCTCCAACGCCCCCGCGATGTCCCCCTGCGCCAGGCGCACATCGCCCAGGCCGAGGAATGCGGCGCGGACGACGTCGGGGGACGCGCCCGGCGCCGTGGCGCGGCGGAACCAGTCTTCCGCGTCCGCCGGCCGGCCCTTCTCCAGCGCCAGCTGTCCTTCGACGAGGGCGCAGAGCCCGAGGCCCTCCCGCGCCGATTCCACCACGACCGGTGCGCGCTTGCGCCAGATCACGCCTTCGAACACCGAGACGGCGGTGGTGCAGTCGCGCACCCGGACCAACGCCATCCCGTACAAGTACAGGAGCGAATCGGCGCGCGCGGGATCGGCGCTCGCCGCGGTGGCGACCGGCAGCAGCGCCAGCGCGGTGGCCGTGTCGCCGCGCTCCACGGCGTCGAGCGCCGCGAGGGTCGCGTACCGCCCCAGCGGCCGCGTCGGCGCGATCTCCCGCATGCCCGTCAGCGCACTCGCCAGGGCGCCGCGATCGTTGGTCCCGAGCGCCGCCCGCACCACGCGCTCGAGGGCGTCGGCGGCTTCGTCCACGCGCGAGCGGTCGTCGCGCGCCAGCGCGCGGTAGGCCTCCGCCGCGGCGAAGTAGTCCTGCGTGTGTAGCGCCGCGGCGCCCAGCTTCGCATCGAGCGATGCACTCCCCGCATGCGCCTTGAGCCCGAGCTGGTACTCCGCCAGCGCACTGCGATAGTCAGCCGCGGCATACGCCCGGTCGCCCAGCTCTTCGTGGTCGGAGGCGCTCCGCGTGCAGGCGCATGTGAGGATGAGCAGCGCGACGGGGGGGGACCACCGCGTCACGGTTTCTTCCGCTTCCCGCCCCGGGGCGCAGCCTTGGTGGGGGCTGGAGGGGGTGCTTCACTCCGCGACAGCATCGCCAAATACGCCTCCACACGGGGATCCTCAGGGCGGCGCGCGCGGCACGCTTCCCACACATCGCGCGCGGCGAGGCCATCTCCCGACAGGTAACAGGCCAACCCGAGCATCGCCGCTGCGTCGAGGAACGCCGGCCGCTCGCGGACAATCGTCTCGAACTGGTCGCGGGCATCGAGTGCCCGGCCGGCCTCGAGCAACAGCCGGCCCAGCTTATACCGCAGATCATGGAAGGCGGGTCCCAGCTCCAACGCCTCCTGGTATTGCTCGATGGCCTGCGCCAGCCCTCCCGCCTCGAGATAGGCCTGGCCCATGGCGGCATGCTGGTTCGCGAGCTTCGCGGCGATGTGGGCCGGGAACCCCGACCGCTCTCCAGTGTCGATGCGATGCGCCCGGCGCAGCACGGCGCTCGCTTCCTCCTCGCGGCCCAGCTCGTTCAACACCAGCGCGCGGTGAATCAGCGCCTCGACGTAGCGCGGGTTGAGGGTGAGCGCCTTGTCGAGCTGCTCGAGCGCCTTTTCCGCCTGGCCCGCGAGCGAATACGAGAGACCGAGCAGGTGATGGGCGTCCGCGAACGCGCGGCCGCTCGCGATGACCTCCTCGAGAAGGTGGATCGCGCCGTAGTAGTCCTGCAGCTCGAACCGCTCGCGCGCCTGCTCCACCAGGCGCTCAGGACTGACGTCCATGGGTCTCCTCATACCAGCGGACGAAATTCCGGATTCCTTCCTCGATCCCCACGCGGGGCCGATAGCCCAGGGCCTGCTCGGCGCGGTGCAGGTCGGCGTCGGTCAAGCGGACGTCGCCCGGCTGGTCCGGATATCGCTCGATCCGCGCCTCGCGTCCCAGCGCGGATGCGATCAGCGCGATCAGCCGGTCCAGGCGCACGCGCTCGCCGCCACCGATGTTCAGCATCTCGACCGAACCGTCGGCCGCCTTCTCGGTGCGCGCCAGCGCCGCCAGGACGCCCTCCACGCAATCGCTAATATAGGTGTAGTCGCGCTCACTCGAACCGTCGCCGTGCATCCGGACGGCCTGCCCCCGCGCGATCAAGTCTGTGAACTTGTGGATCGCCAGGTCGGGCCGCTGCCGGGGCCCATACACGGTGAAGAACCGCAGACAGATGATGCGCAGCGGGTACAGGTGGGCAAAGGCGATCGCCACCAGCTCCCCCGCCCGCTTGGTGGCCGCATAGGGCGAGATCGGCTGCAGCGCCGGCGCGTCCTCGGCAAACGGCGCCGGCGTCGAGTTCCCGTAGACGGACGACGAGGAGCCGAACACGATCCGAGGAATGCCGGCTCGGCGCGCGGCGTCGAAGACCCGCGCCGTCGCCGTGACGTTCGCTTCCATGTAGGCGCCCGGGTCCTCGAGCGACGGGCGCACCCCCGGTTTGGCGGCGAGATGCAGCATCGCGCCCACACCCTCGAGAGGCAAGGGATCGCGCGCCACGTCGGCTTCGACGAACCGGAAGGCGCGGTTGGCGAGCAATCCCTTGAGGTTCCGCTCTTTCACGGTGCGCCCGTAGAACGCGTCGAAGTTGTCGAGCCCGACGACGGCATGCCCGCGGGCGACGAGCGCCTCGCACACGTGGGAGCCGATGAATCCCGCGGCTCCCGTCACCAGCATCTTCACGGGCGCGCTCACGTGCCCACCACGCCGCGCAGGTATTCGATCGTGCGGCGCAACCCGTCGTCGAGCGACACCTTCGGCTCCCATCCGAGGGTCGCGCGCGCGCGGGTGATGTCGGGCTGGCGCACTTGCGGATCGTCGACGGGCAACGGTCGCTCCACCACCGCGCTGCGGCTCCCCGTCAACGCGAGCACCCGCTCCGCGAGCTGGCGCACCGTGAACTCGTGCGGATTGCCGAGGTTCGTCGGTTCATCCGTGCCACGCTCGAACATCCGCACGATCCCCTCGATGAGGTCGTCGACGTAGCAGAACGATCGCGTCTGCGAGCCGTCGCCGTACACCGTCAGCGGCTCTCCGCGCAGCGCCTGCGAAATGAAGTTGGAGACGACGCGGCCGTCGTTCGGGCGCATGCGCGGCCCATAGGTGTTGAAGATGCGTACGATGCGCGTGTCGAGACTGTGGTAGCGATGGTACGCCATCGTCATCGCTTCGGCGAAGCGCTTGGCTTCGTCGTATACGCCGCGAGGACCCACCGGATTCACGTTGCCCCAGTAGGTCTCCGGCTGCGGATGGACGAGCGGGTCGCCGTACACCTCGGAGGTCGACGCGAGGAGGAAGCGCGCGCCCTTTTCCTTCGCGAGCCCCAGCGTATTGTGCGTCCCGAGCGCGCCGACCTTCAACGTCGGGATCGGATGCTCGAGATAGTCGATCGGGCTGGCAGGGCTCGCGAAGTGCAGTACGCCTTCGACTGGGCCCGGCAGGTCGATGAACGTCGTGACGTCGTGGCGAATGAGACGAAAGCGGGGGTGCTTCTCGATGTGTGACAGGTTCGCGGAGCTGCCGGTAATGAGATTGTCCATCCCGACGACCGTGTGATCGAGGGCGAGGAGCCGGTCACACAGGTGCGAGCCGAGGAATCCGGCGGCGCCCGTTACGAGGAGGCGCATGCCAGGCGTCGGCCGATGCTGTCATATGTGAACCCGAGTTTGGCGAGGCGATCGGGGTCGTAGAGGTTGCGGCCGTCGACGATCAAGGGCCGCCGCATCAGCTGACGCATCCTGGGGAAATCCGGATTGCGGTACTCCAGCCACTCCGTGACGATGGCGAGGGCGTCCGCACCGTCGAGGACATCCACGGCGTGGCCCGCGTAGGTCACGCGGTCGCCGAGGTGCTGCCGAGCCGTCTCGCGCGCCGCGGGATCGTGCACGCGCACCGTGGCGCCCGCGCTCAGCAGCGCCTCGACCAGGACGAGTGCCGGGCTCTCGCGCACGTCGTCCGTCTCCGCCTTGAACGCGAGCCCCCAGACCCCGACCACCTTGCCCTGCAGTTTCCCCTCGAAATGGCGCTCGAGCTTTTCGAAGAGCAGGCGTTTCTGTCGGTCGTTCGCCGCTTCGACCGCCTCGAGGATGTCGAGCGATACCCCGCGCGCCTGGCCCATCCGGAGCAGCGCCTGGACGTCCTTGGGAAAGCACGAGCCGCCGTACCCAGGGCCGGGGAAGAGAAACGCCGGACCGATGCGGCGGTCGCTGCCGATGCCTTTGCGCACGAGTGTGACGTCGGCGCCGACGGCCTCGCACAGCCGGGCCACCTGATTCATGAACGAAATGCGCGTCGCCAGCATGGCGTTCGCGGCGTACTTGGTCATCTCCGCGGAGGGCAGGTCCATGAAGATGAGCGGATTCCCCGTGCGCACGAACGGCGCGTACAGCTCCTCGAGCAGTTTCGCCGATTCGGGCGAGTCCACGCCGAGGATCACGCGGTCGGGCTTCATGAAGTCCTCGACCGCCGCGCCTTCCTTCAGGAACTCGGGGTTCGAGCAGACGTGGAACGGCGTCTTGGTGTGCTTGGCGACTTCGGCGCGGACTTTCTCGGCGGTGCCGACGGGGACGGTGCTCTTCGTGATGACCGTCTTCGAGCTGTTCATATGCTGGCCGATCGTCCGGGCGACGGCGAGCACGTGCTGCAAATCCGCGGAGCCGTCCTCGTCGGGGGGCGTACCCACCGCGATGATCACGATGTCCGAACGTTCGATCGCCGCCCCGACGTCGGTCGTGAACTGCAGGCGCCCCTCCCGCTGATTCCGGGCCACGAGCGGCTCGAGCCCCGGCTCGTAAATGGGCAGC
>Ga0193711_1000189_pt1 | contig 10093 bp, 13 predicted proteins | sample H3m2metaG_FD_144922 | JGI IMG/M metagenome (GOLD analysis project Ga0193711, IMG submission 144922) | Soil microbial communities from a riparian zone of the East river system, Colorado, United States - H3m2 | ecosystem: Environmental > Terrestrial > Soil > Riparian zone | place: USA: East River...
GACTATTATTATTTTTGAATCTCATTCAGCTTAATTTCCAAGATCTCATCTCAACCTTTAAGAAACCAAAATTTCTGTTTATTTTATGTATAACAAAAGTATTAGTAATACCGGTAACAATGTATTTCGTTACTAATCAAATTTATCCTAAATATGCACTGTCTGTATTATTATTATCTGGCATTTCTACAGGACTTGGCGCTCCATTTGTTACCAATTATGTAGGAGGTAGGCTTTCTATTGTAGTCGGTATGGTGATTGTCACATCCCTTGTGGTTCCCTTTATATTGCCAGCATTAGTATATATTCTATATAACACCGAATTTTCAATTCCAGTATTTGATATGATTTTACTACTGGTGATATCCCTAATTGTTCCTCTAATAGGGAGTGGCATTATAAAAAAATATTTACCCAAGATAGCTACAAGTATAAACAAAAGCTCATTGCCTTTATCAATTATTTTAATGGCTTTGATTAATTTGGCAATATTTTCAAAATTTTCAGATTATTTCTATTTGGAATTTACCTTTGTAATTACTACCACTGTCATTGCTTTTGCATTATTTGCAGTATTTGCTATCACTGGTTATCTCATTATGAACCTTAATAATAGAGGCACATCGATGAAATACAAGATTTCAGGTCTTATTGCAATCAGTTATGTAAATAATATACTGGTAACTGTTTTTGCACAACAATTCTTTGGTTCTCAAGTAGCAGCACTTGCTGCTTTTTACAATATGCCATACTACATAGGTATTATTTTCTTAAAAATATTATATTCAAAAATTTTAAGGACTAAAAATGATGAGTAATGGAATATTAGTATATCCGATTTTCATATCGTATTAATAACCCAAACTAGAGTGATCACTTATTTTATGGAAACAATTAGCAAAAATAAAGTGTATGTTACAAGAAAAATACCAGAACCAGGACCATCGATATTAAAAAAGTATTTTCAAATTAATATGAATCCTGAAGCTGATATACTTGACAAAGACACTTTATTAGAAAATGTCAAGAATGTCGACGCATTAATCTGCATGTTAGGGGATAATGTGGACTCCAATGTCATGAATGCAGCAGGTCCAAATCTTAAGATAATAAGCTGCTATAGTGTCGGATATGATCACGTTGATATTTATGAAGCCACAAAAAGGAAAATAATAGTAACAAACACACCAAATGTATTAGCTAATACTACGGCAGATCTGACTTTTTCCTTAATTCTTTCTGCAGCTAGAAATATTGTCAATGCTGATAGACATGTAAGAATCGGTAACTGGGAATCTGGATGGTCGCCTGATCTCTTTCTTGGGTATGATGTATATGGAAGTACTTTGGGCATAATTGGTCTAGGAGAAATTGGAACACTCGTAGCAAGACGTGCAAAAGGTTTTGACATGAAAGTACTTTACTATAGTAAAAATCGAAAATATGAGATTGAATCAGAGCTTGATATTACTTATGTCCCCTTGGAAGAATTGCTACAACGTAGTGATTTTGTTTCCATTCACGTATCACTAAACGAAGATACTTTACATCTAATTGATGCATCAAAAATTAATTTAATGAAAAAAACCGCTTTTATTATAAACACCTCAAGGGGTAAAGTGATAAATGAACAAGATTTGATTAATGCCCTAAAAAATAAGCTGATAGCTGGTGTTGGTCTAGATGTCTATGAAAATGAACCTATATCAAAGTCTAATCCATTAACTCAAATGTCACAAACAACATTATTACCGCATATTGGAAGTGCCACTTTTATGACGCGATCTAGGATGGCCGAAGTTGCAGCTAATAATATTGTAAACTTTTTTAACGGAAAGGGGATATTACACAAAGTAAATTAGGTCTTAACTGATTCGTACATGAAAAAGCCTATAGTCTTAACCTGTTCCTTACACTTACCAAATTTTATCATATTCCATTTAGAATTGGCATATTTCGGAAAGTAAGTTTTTATCGATTGAATCACATTCTTTACTATTTTGAAAGAATCTAATACTACTCACCCTTGTGTTTTCTATAATCTATTTTCTTTTCATGTTCTTCTCGAACATGATGAAGTCTATCCTTCTCATGAATAAACTCCTTTCTGCAATCATGACACTTCACGATTGGATAATGGTGAATTTGTCTCATATGAGAAATCAATTCCTCATGAGTCTTGAATTTCACTTGATCAATACTGCAAAGAAATTTTTCACGACTAAAAAATTTCATTACTATGATTGAGATTTTGAAGTAATAAACTTTCTTGCCTGACAGGAAATCTCCAAAAACAGTCACAAATAGATGATTTTATGTTGAACTTAAGAGATTTTTCAGCCGTAACGCAAATAGTAATTTTGACTGTCAATATCCGCATTTTCATACTCTGATAATCATGTCGTTAGCATAACAGAGCAGTATGAAATTATTATGATTACCAACTTGGGGTGATAGTCAAACTATCGCCTGCAATTTGGAATTAGTTTGGAGACTTATCAGATTTCAAACAGTAGTTGTAATTTTTATAAGAGTCCAATGTTAATTTTTCAATCATGACACAGCGAATATCGTCACGAGTTTCAATAATTGTGGCTACAACTATCTTCATCTTTGGTTTTTCGATTTACTCTTACAATATAGATGAGAGTCACATACATGCTCAATCGTCTGCCTTTGATAACAAGACATTGTTTGTTACCGGTTCTGCCTCAACACAGACAAAACCTGACAAAGTCACAATGTCACTTGGTGTGGAAACAACCAATACAAAGGCAAAAGCGGCGCTTGCGGCAAATTCTGAACTGATGGACAAGATTGTCAATGCATTAAAAATAGCCGGTATAAAGGAGAATGAAACAAGTACCTCGACATTCACCATTACTCCAAACCGAGACTACTCCATAGATAAGAACCAGGGCAAATTAATCGGATTTACTGTTCGTAACTCTATTCTGATAAATAGCTACAATGTAAATAATGCATCAGACTGGATTGATATTGCAGTTTCATCCGGTGCCAACAATGTAGATAGCATTTATTTCAGTATACCTGATAAGAAACTCGATGAGATAAAGAAGGAATTGATAAAACAGGCTATTGGCAATGCAAGAGAGAAGGCAGACGTCGCTGCTTCGGAGCTGGGACTCAAAGTAGTAGGAGTAAGAACCATTAATATCGATCAAGCCACACCAATATTCACTGGACCAACATCAAATGCACTTGAATCATTCAAAAATGAGCCATCTGCAGCGTCACCTCCGATACTGACCGGAGAACAGCAGATATCCTTGAACGTTAATATTGTCTTTCTTATGGGAGAGTAGTTTCATCTTTTCAGACTTGACACAAGCAAGCGCGGGTAAAATTAACCCTAAACATATATAGAATGCTTTGCAACTTCTAACGTAATTAAGGATGTCATATTATAAAGGACCCCGCTTTCCAACTACTAATAAAATAAAAATTGCTGCAGCAGTTATTACAGTAATTATTATTATAATTGTACTGTCTGAATCAGTAGTTATTGTCGAAGCAGGTCATAGAGGTGTTGTACTTTACCTAGGGGCAGTTGAAAATAGGGTATTAGGAGAAGGTGTACATTTCATTACGCCCTTTGCAGAACAAGTAGTTCAGATGGAGGTAAGAACACAAAAATTCCAAGCAGAAGCTACTGCAGCATCAAATGACTTACAAGAAGTACAGACTGTTATTGCAGTAAATTACAGAATTGATCCACAGGAAACAAATAAGATTTACCAAATATTGGGTGTTAACTATGCAGATCGTGTAATATCTCCGACTATTCAAGAATCAGTCAAAGCCAGCGTAGCAAAATTTAATGCGGAAGAATTAATCACAAAGAGAGAAACTGCAAAAAGTGTTATTGCCAACGCCATAAGAAGTACACTTTCCACAAATAATATTCAAGTACAGAATGTGTTTATCACTGATTTTAAATTTTCAGATGCTTTTGCTACTCAGATAGAACAAAAAGTCGTGGCATTTCAAAAATTCCTTACTGAGCAGAATAATCTAAAGGCTGTTTCGGTAGTAGCAAACCAAACTGTTGCAATTGCAGAAGGACAGGCGAGAGCGAACGCTGCCAAGGCTGGCGGTGAATCCCAAGCAATAAAAATTATAACTCTGCAATTAAGAGAAAGTCCAGAATATCTACAATGGCAAGCTATAACAAAATGGAATGGCCAGATGCCGTATGCGCTAGGTAGCAGTGCATTTCCATTCTTCCAACTACCTTTAGCAAATGCGCAAAATCAAACCCAAACTAAATAATCTTATATTATTTTTTATTCGATACTTGATAGCACCATGGGTTCCGCTTAACTCGAGATTGTAATATTTCCAAGAAATTGATAAGTGGTCAGAAATATTAGATGAATCCCTCTGGTGGTAATTTTGTAAGATGTAGGGATAGTATTCATAGGAATAGTGCTATGATATTCTAATGTCACAACAACGCAAGTTATCCATTTTAACCATATTAGCTGCAATTATATCAATTAGTGCAGTCGCCGGGTCTTTGGGTTCACTTCAAGCACAGGAGGGAGAGACATTTTCTGCGACTCTATCGGGCAAAGAAGAAGTTCCTCCAACGGATTCGAGCGCAACTGGATGGGCTAAGTTCCAAACCAACGACAATGGAACACAAGTATCGTATTGGATTAACCTGATGGGCCTGAACGAGATATCTGGAGCACATATACATAACGGGAGTGCCGGACAAAATGGTGATATCGTAGTTAGTTTATCTGGACAACAATCTGCTGAAAATGGCAACAACTCAACAATATCATTGAATGGAAATATAACACAGAACGACCTGCAAGGTCCTCTGAAAGGTAAGGAACTCTCCGAACTTGTCGGTCTTATGAGCGATGGGGTTGTATATGTAAATGTTCATTCAGGAGAATTTCAAAATGGAGAAATCCGTGGTCAAATAGTTTCAGGATTACCAGAAACGGAAATTAATATGACTTCGACAACATCTAACAATACAATTCCAAACTAATAGATACAAAATAAAAATATAGATAATAGAATATCTTTGGAGTGTAAGGTCTATTACCTTTTTATTTTGACTATTTCCATCTTATCTTATCTTATCCTGAAGACAAATGACACTCAAAACATACTAAGCTATATTCAATGATTTGAGACTTTCATACGATTCTCTAAGTCTTAGATATAGATCCTTCGTAGAAGGTTCCAGTAATGCAAAGGAGAGGTAAAAATCCTCAGCCTCACGTAGATATCTTTTAATTTTATTATTTACTAGTTTTCCCTCTACGTTTGACATACTACTAATGAATTTCATATTATTCTCTCTATCAACCAGTTTTATGACTTTCATATCATAGTCAGCAGAGCTTAATCCTTTGCAGTAATTATGGAATCTGGCTAGTTGTCTTTGCTGATCATTATCTCCAGGGAAATTTTCAAGGGGTTTTATCTTTAGGTCCAAACAGATCTCGTAGACTCTGTTGCCAAATCTATATTTGAGATATGCATCAAAACCGTACTCGTTGGTCTTGTACAAATCGAGTATTCTGTCATTATCTTCCATTACATCATGTAATATCGAGGAAACTATTTCTACACTAGTTATATTATGATTAACCGTGAGATAGTGCTTAACTACGTCTCTCGTAACGGGCCAGATGTGTGTTTCAAGAAATGGAGATTGATTGTCTTCCCTTTTTATTCCACTATGGACTTCAGTGGACACATCCATTGCAGTATTGATATAATCATCAATCCTTATTCCACTTTGAACCAGAAATTTTTCGAGCTCATCCCTTTTGAGGAAATCCAGAGTCTTCACAAAATTATAGTTAACAACTGCACAACAAAAGCGTTTCTTCTAAAGTAATTTGAGACACCAGCTAGAAGAATTAACATCCTTTTTCCTGGCATTTTGCGGTGAAATATATGAAAAAATCGCTGTACTAAATATAAAAATCATATTATTTTTTGTTCATTGTGTCAATAGCCTTCTTTTTTTCTTCATTTAATTCATCGAGTGAAACGCTATTGGCTAAAATAATAGTTTCACCAACTCCGTCAATATCCGCTTGAGTAAAAATTGCCGCATATTCAGTGGATGAAAGAGCTTTGATTATCGAATCATCTTTAGGCAGCTTTAATTCTAATTCTCTGAGAGGTATGACTGAGCCATAATTATCGATATCAAGTTCAATAACTTTGATTTTGTTACCTTCTATTATCTTGTCTACCTTTACTAACAAGGCACATCAATATGTTATACGTCACCCAAGTACTTAGGTATTTTCACTAGTTAGGTTTAAGACTGATTAAAAAGCATTCATCGGATATATTCTAAAACATTGCCATCTATTGGAAAAAATAGGAGTTGAATTATCCCTAATATTGTAATTTGGTAACTGCCATACTCTGAGCCGTAATTGTTCATCAATTATATACTATTCCTGATTTTTCAGCGTAAATGAGATATATTTCTATGGATAATCTTATTAATGATATTAGTTCTATATCTTGCAATGACAATTATGCGCGACAAGCAAAATATCGTGTTTTTACTTCCTATTATAGTAACTATCAATACGGCATTTGTCTCTGGTTTTATCGATCTTGAATCAAATGGGATGATTATTTCAAATTCTATCAGTCTTTACGAAGAAAGAAGACAAAATCATCCGGATTACCCTCCAGTCACTGGTGTAGAAAATGCTCTTCTGATTCTTTTTATCTGGAAGATACAATTCAAGTTACACCCAACTCAACTAAGCCAACTCTATGTGAAATATACGTATGCGATGGTTGTGGCGAGAAAATTGAATTTTGGAAATATATTGAAGGATCTCAATCGGCCTGAATTTTTCTAATAGGTTTCACTGACGTAAAATACGCAGCATTATTCGCAGCTAAAATTTTAATTGCTGTTTTAAATTACCTATTGTTTCGTTTAACTGTCTATTGACTTGCTCATATGTTTCTATCTGCTGTTCGAATTTAGATATTTGTTGATATAGTTCTTGCTGTCTCCACATGATTTCAAATATAGTAACATAAGATATGACAGTTGATTTGATAGAGGAAAAAAAAGACACGCCAATTGCTTCATATGAAGTTTTTTTCGTATCGTCTTTTAATTCGGTGTAAGTTACAAATTTTCTATCAACTAACAAAATTGAAGCCCTGATCCTTGAAGATTCTTCGAGATTCATAATTTCAATTCCGAATTCATTTCTTAATTTTTGTGAAACTAAGGCTATGTCATCATCAAATGGAGTAAGAATTCTTATTCTTAATTTATCATTTTTTCCTTTCAGTTGCTGCAATATAGGAACCATGCCCATACTTTCTTGTCTATGGAATGCATTAGATGTAGAAAAAATTCCTTGAATTTCGTTTTTTGATGACCCTGCTAACTTGAATACCAGATCTTGCACTTGAAAAGGATCTCTAATAACTTGAAATGTTTCATTTTCATCGGTTTCTATGTCATTTTTTATACCAAATTCATGTTCCTTCGGAACAATGATCTCCCAATTAGGATTGTAAATATATTGTTCTTCGATACTAATTGACTTAAACTCATGTCCATATAGAATTGCTAATTTCTTAAATATGGTAATGCAATTGTGGGAATCAAACAGGTATTTATCTCCGTCTATTATTTCCTCTATCGCTTTTTTGTTTTCAATTATCCTACCACATAACGCGCAAGCACGTTTGTTACTAAAATTATTTTTATCTGCGATTTTATTGCTATTCTCATGCAACAGCAAATAATCCCTAAGAGGTCATTTAAAGGTTTAATGAAATAGTGAAGAAATCCTAAAAATTTAGTGAAAATATGTAATTTATATAAAAAACATAATTTACAACCATTAATTATCAAATATTCGATGCAAATATTGTCATCATGATTGATAATTATATTGTTTTTGGGACATGCTTGAGATTGACTAATGTTCTAATTTTTTTTACTAGATGATTTCAAAAAACTGACTATTTGTTGTAAGTATATTTCTATTCTCTTTATTGCATGGCATTAGCCTCAATTCAAGAAAACGACACGACAACAAGCCAACCAGTAGGACAAGTTCATACAAGCGTAAGTGGACAAAGTTTTACTGTAGGACAAAGTTGGGGAGCTTTGAGAAAAGCTTGGAAAGGGTATCGAATAGCAAAAGTACAAAACGATGATACCAAAATGAACGAATATGCAAACAAGATTAGGAAAATTCAGGGTGAATTAAACATCGCCTTAGCGTCATTCCCAAATTTGGGAATTTCCTAAATTTTTTTCTATTAATAAATTAAGAATAAGATTGTTTCTTACATTCTATTAACCTTTATATATTTGGTTTAGTAAAGTAAGTATTTGTGAGTAACAACAATTCAAAATCGTTTACACAAGAGTTTTTTGGATTTCTTAAAACTTTTGGTATCATTGGGCTAGCTATTGCATTTGTCATAGGTTTAGCAGCATCCAGACTAGTAACATCACTTGTTCAAGATATTGTTAATCCCACAGTGGGCCTATTTCTTCCAGCATCTCTAGAAAAAATGTCTGCAAATGTTACCACTATTTCTGGAGGTACTTCACAGTTCAAATATGGAGACCTAATTGCCAATATAATTGACTTTGTCATAATCGCCCTGATTGTATTTATTGCTTATAAGTTCCTAAAAAGTCACAAATTGATAGAAGATAAGACAGAACCGGAATCTAAATAAATTTTTCATTTCCAAATCTTAATTTTGTTTACTTGCGTAGTACATTTGCTTTTTGATATACACTATCCTGATTATTAAAAGGAAAATTTTCTAATTATAATATTAATACAACATTCCTACTAATTCATTTATCCTCAAGCAAAGAATCAATTTTTTTATTGAGGTCCAAGATTTTCTCCAACATTTTCTCATTATGTTCTTCAAGATCTTTAATTTTCTCCAACATTTTCTCGTTGTAGCTTTCTAATTGTTCGATGCGATTCAGTGTATAATCCTGCTTGTCTGAAGTCTTTTTTTGCCTATTGAAAATCCACCAACTAACAGTTGCACCAATTAATGCCCCGACAACAATTCCCAAATATGTACTCGAAGAATTTGTCATATCCATACAATTTGGATATAATTCTGGTATGCAACCCCAGGGTAGAATCGAAAACCACATGGTTTTGATTATTGCACTTTATATTTTACTATTTTCTCAGGACATCGCACATGAATTCTTAAACCATCCTCGATATTACCTACCGCTCCCTGGCAAACCAATTCCTTTTAGCGGAGTACGGTAGTCCGTAGTCACGTTAATACCCTCTTTGGCGGTTATACTGATCTTTTCCAAGTTTGTTTCGGGTTTTGGATAAAAGAAAAATGATTGACCTGGTGCAAGCGTATCTAGATTCTGAATGTCATTTTTCCCTAAATACACACTAATATTCGAGAGTGAATTGATTCCAACATTATTGACTCTTATTCTGTAGTAAGTTCCAGCGATATCAGTAGTGTCCTTCGTAGCATCAACTTCTAACGCGTATGGAACCTTTGATTCTTGTTTTATGAAGAAAATTAATACTCCTGCAAATATTACTCCAAACAAAATATAGTAAAGATAAATTTTTCTCATCATAATTTCTATGGGTATGTCATTTAATAACTTAAATCATAATCGAAAATATCATAAAAATTTTGTAAAAATTAGTATCGTTTCTATATAGATGATTGATGGAACAAGACGTCCGAAAGAGGTATTTTATAGCTCAAAAATAGTAAATTAGCAGGGAAAATAAAGTGAATATTATAAAATATAAATTCTAAAGTAGTGTTCTTTTATCTGATTGGCTTTTGATATACCCAACTGGGTAGCGACACTTATTGAACTAGGCATTGGTATTGGAATTGCAATTGTAGTGTATAGAGTTCAAGCACAAACTGCGAAATTGGCCGAGGAACTACTATCAAAAATTTCTTCCATGACATCCAGGATGGATTCATTATTAGAACAAAGAAGATTAGATGAAATAGCAAAAAAGGAGTTTGAATGTAAAAGAATCATTGAGCACTTGGAATATATACA
>Ga0193711_1000190_pt1 | contig 10085 bp, 8 predicted proteins | sample H3m2metaG_FD_144922 | JGI IMG/M metagenome (GOLD analysis project Ga0193711, IMG submission 144922) | Soil microbial communities from a riparian zone of the East river system, Colorado, United States - H3m2 | ecosystem: Environmental > Terrestrial > Soil > Riparian zone | place: USA: East River...
ATCTCGCCGGCGACGGCACCACGACGGCGACCGTGCTCGCGCAGGCGATCTACCGTGAGGGCCTCAAGTCGGTTACCGCGGGCGCCAACCCGATGTCGCTCAAGCGCGGCATTGAGAAGGCAGTCGAGTCCGTGGTGACGGAGCTGAAGAAGATCTCCGTCCCGACCGCGGGTCGGAAGGAAATCGCCCAGGTGGGTTCGATCTCCGCGAACAACGACAAGGAAATCGGCAACCTCATCGCCGAAGCGATGGACAAGGTCGGCAAGGACGGCGTGATCACGGTCGAGGAGGCGAAGGGCCTCGAGACCACGCTGGAGACCGTGGACGGCATGCAGTTCGATCGCGGCTATCTGTCGCCCTACTTCATCACCGACCCCGAGAAGATGGAAGCGGTCCTGGAGGATGCTTACATCCTCATTCACGACAAGAAGATTTCGGCGATGAAGGACTTGCTGCCCGTGCTCGAGAAGGTCGCACAGGCCGGCAAGCCCCTGCTCATCGTCGCTGAAGACGTCGAGGGCGAGGCGTTGGCGACGTTGGTCGTCAACAAGTTGCGCGGCACGCTCAAGGTGTGCGGCGTGAAGGCACCGGGGTTCGGCGATCGCCGCAAGGAAATGCTGCGCGACATCGCCATCCTCACGGGCGGCTCGGTGATCTCGGACGAGATGGGTCTCAAGCTCGAGAACACGACCTTGAACGACCTCGGCCGCGCCAAGCGGATCGTCGTCGACAAGGACAACACCACGCTCGTCGACGGCAAGGGCAAGCACGACGCGATCGAGGGCCGCAAGTCGGAGATCAAGGCCCAGATCGAGAAGTCGACGTCGGATTACGACAAGGAGAAGCTGCAGGAGCGGCTGGCGAAGCTCGCCGGCGGCGTCGCCGTGCTGAACGTCGGGGCGGCCACCGAGACCGAGATGAAGGAGAAGAAGGCCCGTGTCGAGGACGCGTTGCACGCGACCCGCGCGGCGGTCGAGGAAGGCATCGTGCCGGGCGGCGGTGTGGCACTCTTGTGGTGCCAGAAGGTGCTCGATAAAGCCAAGGGTGCCGATGAGGACGAGAAGATCGGCATCGAGATCGTGCGGCGCTCCCTCGAGGAGCCGATCCGCGCGATCGCCCAGAACGCGGGCGCCGAGGGCGCCATCGTTGTCGGCAAGGTGAAGGAGTCGAAGGATAAGAACTTCGGCTACAACGCCCAGACCGACGCGTTCGAGGATCTGGTCGCGGCCGGCGTCATCGACCCGACCAAGGTCACTCGCACCGCGCTGCAGAACGCCGCGTCCATTGCGGGCCTGCTCCTCACGACGGAATGCGTTGTGGTCGAGCGGAGGGAGAAGGACAAGGCTCCGCCGATGCCGGGTGGCGGCGGTGGCATGGGTGGAATGTACTAAACGCTAGGCGCATAGACGCTTAAACGCCTAGGCTCCCCCCCGTGTGATGCTGCGCACGGGGGGGAGTCGTATTATGGTGCACCCTATGAGCTCCCCGACGCCGCCGCCGTCGCCCCCGGAACGTACGGCGCTCTCCCGGGATCTCGCGGATTTCCTCATCGAGTTGTCGATCGCCCTCCACAAGCACGCCATGTACCCGGAGGGGCACGCCTTGCTCGCGCCCGCCGCGGCACGGGTGACACGGCGGGCGGAGCAGTTCCTGGAGGAAAGGCCCACCCTCTCGCTGGGGGTCGCGCGGCAGCAACTCGTCATCGAAGGGGTCGCCACCGATCCCAAGCACCCCCTCCTCGCCGAGTTGGCCGGCCGGCTGCACCGCCACCACCTCGGGGCGGTCACCTTCCATCGAGGGATTCGCGCTTCGGAGGTCGCCGACGCCCTGCGCACGCTCGCGACCGAGGCGGACCGTACGGGGGAGCCGCTCGGCCTGGGCCCCCCCGAGCGGCTGCGGGCGTGGGAGCACATCCGGTTGCACTCGCTCACCTACGAGCGCCTGGAGCTCCTGGACGAGCCGGATGCGCCCCCGCAGGAACAGGGTGCGGACGACGGCGGCCGCGCCCGGGGCGCCCACGCCGCGCAGCTATGGCTGGGCCTGGCCCGTGCGGCGCTCGTCGCAGAATCTGTGGGCGAGGACGCCGCGGCTCCTCCAACCGAGCCGGCGGTGATCGCCCGCGCGATCGACGGCCACCCCAAGAACGCTGCCTACGACCAGGTAATCGTGGGCTACTTGCTCCAGATCGCCGATGAATTGAAAGACGCGGGGGGAGCCGAGGCCGTCTCGCTGCGGCGCCGCACGTCCAAGTTGGTCGGCGCGCTCCAGCCCGAGACCTTGCGGCGGCTGATCGAGATGGGGGGGGACGCGGCCCAGCGGACGAAGTTCGCGATCGACGCGACTCATGGGCTCGCGGTGGACGCCGTCCTGGAAATCGTGCGCGCGATGGCCGATGCGTCGCGCAAGACGGTGTCGGAGCCGCTGGTGCGGATGCTGTCGAAGCTCGCGGCCCACGCGGAGCAGGGGACCGGAGCCGCGCGCCCGCAGGCGGACGAGGCGCTGCGCGATCAGGTCCGCGACCTCCTCACTGGCTGGACCCTCGACGACCCGAACCCCGACCCGTATACACGCGCGTTGCAACGGATGGCCGGGAGGGGGTTGGGCCGCTCGCAGCCCGCGAGTGATGCGAATAACGAGGCGGAGCCGGTGCGCTTGCTGCAAACCGGCCTGGAGGTCGGTGTGCTCGGCCCCGGCGCGTGGCGGGCCGTCGGGCGGCTGCTGGAGGGCGGTGGCGTCGCGACGCTGGTGGACGTGTTGGAGCATGCGCCCCCCCCGCCGGGCGGCGCCGACGTGGGGCCGGTGTGGGCGCGCGTCACTGCGCCCGAGACCGTACGTCGCCTCACCCAGAGCGAGCCCCCCGATTTCGGCACCCTCGACCGTCTGCTGCCGCGGCTCCCGGTTCCGGCGTTCGAGACGCTGCTCGACGCGCTCGCGACCTCCGAGTCGCGCACAACGCGTCGGGGCCTGCTCGATCGACTGGCGCGCGCGCCACGCGAAGTGGGGGCCGCGGTGGTGGCGCGGCTGGCCGGCGAGCATCCGTGGTTCGTCGTCCGCAATCTGCTCATCGTGCTGGATGCCCTCCCGGCGTTGCCGGACGGGTTCTCCAGCACCCAATTCGTGGACCACGCCGACGCGAGAGTGCGGCGTGAGGCATTGAAGCTCGCGCTCAAAGTCCCCGTCGAGCGCGAGCGCACGTTGCTCGGCGCGCTGCGCGATCCGGATCCCCGGACGGCGCGTCTCGCCCTGAGCGCCGCGCTGGACAGCTGTCCGTCGCCGGCGGTCCCACTGATCGCGGACCTGGCCAACGACGCGCGCGCACCCTCCGACATCCGGGTGCTCGCGATCAAGGTGCTGGGGCGCTCGCGCCACCCCGGCGCTTTGACGGCGCTCCTAACCCTGGCGGATGGCGGCACGACCTGGCGCGGGCGGGCCAAGCTCCCGCCCCGCTCGCTCGAGGTCGTGGCCGCGGTGATGGCGCTTGCCAGTGGTTGGAGCAGTGATGCGCGCGCGCGCTCCGTGCTGGCGCTCGCCGCCGCGTCGAAGGACCCGGAGCTGCGCAACGCCGCCGACCCCGCCGAGCCAGCGGCACGTCGATGAGTGATCCCGCCAAGTTCCTGACGACCTTCGCGCAGGCGCTCGCCGCGATGACCCTCTATCGCGACGGGCATCCCGCGCGCGGCCGCGCGGTGGATGCGGCGTACCAGGAGCTCCGCGACCTCCAGGCCGACACGGCCCGTCCGCTGTTCACGTTTCTGGGCGACGAGGTGGTCTACGGGCGGCTGCCCCTGCGTGACTTGAAGGATTGGGACTGGGGACGCCGTCTCGCGGAGGCGGGCGTGCAGCGCCTCGAGTTCGAGGATCAGGTGAGCCGCGACGACTTCGAGGGCTTCCTCGACGAGGTGCTGGCCCGGGTGAATGTCTCGATGATCGATACGACGGAGTCGCGCCAGATGCGTCGCACGAGCATTCGGTTTGGCGCCGTCGGCTTGCGCGGTGAAGCGGAGCTGGCCCCTGAGGCGCTCCCTACGGCGACGATCAGCTTCTCGCTCGGTGAGGAAGCCGACACACTGCGCTGGCTGCAAAAGGAAGTGCAGACGACCGGCGCGGTACCGCTCGTCGAGGCCGAGGCCGTCGTGCGGTCGCTGGCGGTGGCGATGCACGGCGGCCGGCAGATCGTCCTGCCGTTGCTACAGCTCAAGGAGTTCGATCAGTACACCACGACGCACTCCCTGAATGTCGCCGTGCTCTCGATGGCGCTCGCCGAGTTCCTCGGCCTCGCCGCGCGCGACGTGCGGGCCTTCGGGATCGCGGGCCTGCTCCACGACGTGGGCAAGACCAAGATCCCGATCGAAGTGCTCACGAAGCCGGGCAAATTGACCGACGAGGAGCGGGCCCTGATGAACGAGCACCCGGCCGCGGGCGCCCGCCTCCTGCTCGACACTGAAGAAGATCTCGATCTCGCTGTGGTCGTCGCCTACGAGCACCACATCATGATCAACGGCGGCGGCTACCCGACGTTGTCGTACCCGCGGGCCTGCCACCACGCCAGCCGCCTGGTCCATGTCTGCGACGTCTACGATGCCCTGCGCACGCGGCGCCCGTACCGCGACGCCTGGGAGTTCGAGCGGGTGCTCGGGTATCTCAACGAACGTTCGGGGCTCGAGTTCGACGCCGAACTCGTCGCCACCTTTATCCGCATGATGCGTGAGTGGGAGCCGCAGGTTGCGGTCCTTTCGGACGAACATGCCGCTGTCCCGCAATCCGCGGGTACCTAACGGGCGGAACCCGGGTATCATTCGCCCATGCACGCTCGCGCAATGGTCTTCGTGGGGATGGCGGTGCTCGCGGCTCAGGGTCGCGTGCACCTGGACGGCACGTGGCAGGCCCGCTCGGGCGACGAGATCCGTCACATCGTCGTGCGCAGCGACAGCTCGGCGCAATTCGGTGAAGAGGTCGCGCGCTGGCGCATCGTGGGTGACAGCCTGTGGATCACGTTGGGTGACGGCGTGTGGCAGGTCTACGGTATGAAGCTGGCGGCGGACAAGCTGACGATCTCGGGCGGCGACCTGGAGAAGCCCGTCACGCTGCGGCGCGTCGGCCCGCCGGTCCCACGCCCCGATTCCCTCGCGATTCCCGAAGCGCCGCCGGCTACCGCCCGCGCCTGGTAGTCACTTCAGCTCCGCCACCGCCGAGACTCGCCACCCGACGCTCGCCTTCTCGAAGCGCATGCCGAACCGCCGCCGGTCCTGACGCGGCGCCCCACCGCCTGCGGGGATGTACTCGAACAGGGCCCGCACATCGGCGCTGGCCGCGCCGCCCTGCGCGTTGAACCGCTCGATCGTGAAGCGTGCGGTGATCTGCTCCCAATCGTGGAAGAACGTCTCCCAACCGCGTCGCTCAGCGTCGGTCATCTTCGGATAGATCACCCGCACGTTGCCGACGCGCTCGCTCGCCAGCGCGCGCCCCAAGTCCGTCAGCAGCACCTCGATTGCGCCGCGGGTGTCCGTGGGCTGCGGACTCGGCGGGGCGATCCCCGCGTCGATCGCCACCTGCTCGGCGCTCTGGGCGGCGACTTTGGCCATTGTGTAGTCCTGGGCCCGGAGCAACGAGTCGGCGCGCGCGAGGAACGTCGCGGCGTTGGCCACGGAGGGCCCGGCGGGGATCGCTTGCACCGTCGGCGTGACGCGCTGGATCATCTGGGTGGCTTCGCGCTGCAGTGTTTGCGCCTCGGCCGTCGCCTTGCGGTATTGCTCCAGGACCGCGACGTACCCATTGAGCGCCTGCGTCTGGTTGCCGGCGAGGAGGGCCTGCTCGGAAACCTGGAACATCGTTTCCGCGAGGACCATCGCCGGCGTGTTGTTCTTCAGCGCCCCCGCCTGGACCGCGCGGTCGCGTGCGGCGAGCGCCGAGTCGCGCCGCGCCGAGAGCGCGGGCGAAACGGGTGGAATCTGGGACGCCACCGGTCCCGATACCGTGGGCCGCTCCGTCACGCGCGGCGGGGCCACCTGGTCGGCCGCCGGGGGCGTGGGCGAGAACAATAGCAAGGCGACCACGATCGCGAGCGCGGAGAGCACCGCGATGCGCCACTTCATCGGCGCCTGCGTCACGAGCTTCAGCACGGGCCCCGGCAATGGCGTCCAGCGAATGCCAAGGCGCTGCGTGGTTTCGTCGCCCGCCCCGGAGAGCGCGGCCCGGATGCCGAGCAATGTGCTCTGCATCTGCGCGGCCGTCTCGTAGCGCTCGTCAGGCACCTTGTTCATCGCCTTACCGACGACCCGCTCGAGCGCCGCCGGAATCGACGGGGCCAGCGTGCGCAGCGGTTTCGGCTCGGTCGTGAGGACCTGATACAGCACACCGTGCACCGACTCACCCTCGAACGGCTTATGGAAGGAGAGCAGCTCGTACAACATGCACCCCACGGCGAAGACGTCCGTCGCGGGCGTGATCGCGCCGTTCGTGATCTGCTCCGGTGCCATGTAGGTCGGCGTCCCGACGATCGCGCCCGAGCCGCTGGCATCGGCGGACTGCAGGCGCGCGATGCCGAAGTCCATGATCTTGACGCGGCCGTCCGGCACGACGCGGACGTTCGAGGGTTTCACGTCGCGGTGAATGACGCCGCGTTGATGGGCGAAGTGCAAGCCGTCGAGCAGCTCGATGATGAGATCGAGTTTCCGCTCCAGGGCCATCGGCTCACGCAACGTGATGATGTCGCTCAAGTCCCGGCCTTCCACGAGCTCCATGGCGATGTACAGCTGGCCGTCGACGTCGCCGAGATCGTACACGGTCACGATGTTGGGGTGCTGGATCGCCCCCGCCGCGCGCGCCTCGCGCAGGAAGCGCTCCTGCATCTCCTTCGTCTTGCGGAAGTGGCTGCCGAGGAGCTTGAGCGCCACGTAGCGGCGCAGCACGGTGTCGTACGCCTTCCACACGATCCCCATCGCGCCTTCACCGATGAGGGTGTGGAGCTCGTACTTGCCGAGCCGGCGGTAGCGCTGCGACTCGGTCATCGCGTCACCCAGTCGTACATGCGTTCCAGGTACGCGCGCATCGCGTCGTCCACCGGCACGTTGCGCCGCGGCAGCACCCGCTCGGCGATGGCGAGGAATCCCTCCCGCTGCATGCGATCGGCGCCGCCGCCACCCCAGGCGAAGGGAGGAATCCACTTGGGCGCGCGCACGCCGTCGAACACGCTGGCCCCGGCGCCGATCACCGAGCCCGTGCCGAGCAGCGTCCCGATCGCCGTCTTCGCGTGATCGCCCATGAGACTCCCGAGGTACGTGCGCCCCGTCTCGATCGTCGCCCCCGCGACCTCGAGGCGAATGGGGCCGTACGTGTTCTTGAGATTCGACGTGATAGTCCCGGCCCCCACGTTGCACCAGCGGCCCAGCACCGAGTTGCCCACGAACCCGTCGTGCGACTTGTTGCTGTAGCCGAGCATCGCCACCGTCGCCATCTCGCCGCGCACGACGCACCAGGGACCGATCGCCGACGCGCGAATCGGTCCGCCGACGATGCGCGTGTTGGCGCCCGCCCAGAACGGCCCCTCGAGCCGCACGCCCGATTTGACCTCGACGCCGCTCTCGAGGACCACCGGTCCCAGGGTGGTGTCGAAGACCACTCCGGGTTCGACCGCGGCTTCGCGAATCGCAAGCCACGCCGGGTCGCCGATCACGGTGGCGGCGCGCGGCACCGGATCGGATTCCCCGAGCAGCCCGAGGAGATCATCCTTGAGGAGCAGCTCGAGCGCCGTCACGAGGTCGAACACGCCGCGGAGCACCAGGCCCTGCACCTCGACGGCCTGCGCCTGGGGCAGGGGGCCCGTCCAGGTGGCGCCAGCCGGCACCGCCCACCCCACGGTGATCCCGCCGTGGGTGAGCCGCGCGGGAGCGTCAGGCAGATGCGGCGCGAGCCCTCGGGGCGCGAACGTCGAAGAGCCGATCACGGCGGGGCCCTGAACGGTGCGGCGTGCCTCGACGGGCGGGACGCCCGGCTCGGGGAACCCCGCAAGGTGTGGGAGCGCGAAGATGGCGCCGGCTTCTGCCCCGACGAAGCTCTCCCACCGCTCGCGGATCAGGTGCGCGCCGGCGCGCAGCTCGCAGAGCGGGCGGACACCCGCGAAGGGCGCCCAGGCCGGCGCCGGATCGGGATCGAGCATGTACAGGGCGAGGCTCACAGCTTCTGCACCAGCGCCTTGAGGCGCTCCGACTGGCCCGTGGGCATTACCAGCGTGTGTCCGTTGGCGCGCACGACGACCGTGTCTTGCACGCCGACGACCGCGATGTGCTCGCTCTCCGACCAGATCACCGAGCGGCGCACGTCCTCACCCAGCGTGACGTTGCCGACCGTCACATTGCCGCGGCTGTCGGGTTTGCGAATGCGCAGCAACGCGTCCCACGACCCGATGTCGTCCCAGGCGAACGTGCCGGTGACGACGGCCAGCCGTTTCGTACGCTCCAGGACGGCCACGTCGACGGCGATCGGTGTCACGGCCGCGAAAAAGCGCGGGATATCCCCACCCGACAGGGCGGTCCACCCGGCGGTCAACTCGCGGGCGTAGGCGCCGGCCTCGCCGAGGAAGCGCGCCACGCCCCACGCGAAGAGTCCTGTATTCCACAGGGCGCCCCGGCGACGCAGCAGCGCCGCGCGCGCGGGACTCGGTTTCTCGATGAAGCGCTGGACGCGGCGTCCGTTCCCGATCGGTTTCCCTGGAATGATGTAGCCGTAACCGGTCTCGCTGCGCGACGGCTTCACGCCTACCGTGACGAGCACGTCGTGCTCTGCCGCCACGTCGAGGGCGACGGTCGCGGCGGCACGGAATGCCCGGTCGTCGCCCACGGCCCAATCGGCGTGGAGGGAGAGCATCTGGCCACTGGGGTCGCGCTTCGAAATGACGTGCGCCGCCCACGCCAGCGCGGGCGCGGTGGACGCCGCGCGCGGCTCGGCGAGGATGTTCTCGCGTGGGACCTCCGGCACCGTGGCTGCCACGCGGTCGACCAGGAACGGACCCGTCAGGACCAGGGTGCGCTCCGGCGGCACGAGCCCGCGCAGGCGCGCCACCGCCTGGGCGAGCAGCGGCCGGTCGCCGACGAGCGCCAGCAGTTGTTTTGGGCGCTCGCTGGTCGAGAGGGGCCAGAAACGCGTGCCCGACCCACCCGCGAGGATCGCGGCCCAGGTGCTCACGACGCGTCGTCCTCGGGGACGGGGAGGTCGCCGAACATCGTCGCGATGCGCTGGCTGAGTTTCGTGGGGCTGAACGGCTTGGTGACGAGCGCCGCGCCGAGACGCCGTGCCTCGCGCAACACGCGTTCCTCGCCCTCGGCGGTCAGGACGAGAATCGGGAGACGGGCGGTGGCGTCCTGGGAGCGCAAGTCGCGCAGGAAATCGAGTCCAGAGCCGTCGGGGAGATGCAAGTCCAGGAGCATGCCGTCGGGGGGCGAGGCGCTGACGGCAGCGCGGGCTGCGGTGAGGGAACGGGCGAAGCTCACACGATACCCCAATTGCTCGAGATACGGCCGGAGCACGAGGCCGATGTGGGGCTCGTCATCGACGACGAGCAGGTGACGTGGGGAGGTCGCCATACGGCGGGCTCCCGGTCAGAGCAGGCCGGCGATCGCCGAGCGGTGTCGGCGCAGGTCGAAGAGCAGCGCACCGACATTGGTGGCAGGCTGCACGAGGACCACGAGGAGGGCGTCTGCATTGAGGACGGCGACAACGGCCAGACCGCGGCCGAATTCCAGGACCGCCGTCCCGAACTCGCCACGGCCGCCCGCTTCGCCCAGCTGGATCATGTGATTGATGACGGAGGGAAGGAGCGCGGCAACGCCCTCCGGGTCCAAACCGTTAGCGGTGCGGGAGTCGATGGGCAGGCCGTCCCGGCCGACCACCACTACCGCGTCCACGCCAGTGCGTCGGCTGAGCGCCTCCACCACGTCGCGGATCGTCGCCATAGGGAGGGCCAACGTAGGGTTCGCGTCGGGCGAAGTCAAGCAGCCACCGTGGGTTGACCCACTTGGACGCTGCGGGGTAAGTTGGGGACACCCCATGCGCATCCTCAGCGGCTCGCTAATTCTCGGATGCGCATGGGG